>VFQR01000299.1_pt1 | contig 85569 bp, 75 predicted proteins | sample 3512321 | NCBI WGS metagenome assembly VFQR01 (sample SAMN10412374, study PRJNA504923) | tailings metagenome | isolation source: Relicate 3 Philex TSF1 revegetated site | place: Philippines: Tuba, Benguet | collected 2017-08-29 | reverse complement strand
TGCGCATCTACATGCAGCGCTGGCCCGAACTCCTCATCCAAAACGCCGCCTGAACGAACAGTTAGATGCAGTCCCCGTCACGGCCGGGAGGGCCGGGGTACCCGTCTGGCATTAAAGTTACTCGATGTTCACTGAAGCGTATTTACATTAACTTCCGTTTCTGCGAGCTTACCCTGCGAGACGGTCGGTTTCCGGCCAACGGGAGGAATATCGGTGGCGCGATGGGCGAATGCGATCCCCGACCGGGAGGAGCAGCTCGAGATCAAGCGCCAGGCGATCATTCGCGAGGCGGCCAAGGTCTTCAACCGGCGCGGCAGCCACGGCACGACGCTCGACGACGTCGCAGAGCGCCTCGGCGTCACCAAGACGGCGCTCTACCGCTACGTCCAGAACAAGAACGACCTGCTCTTCGCCTGCCACGAGGAAGCGATGGAGATCGCCCGCGAGGCCATGGACCGCGGTGAAGCCCAGGGATCGACCGGGCTGGAGAAGATCCGCTTCGGCATGAAGGGCTACCTGCGCGAGATGATCGGCGCGATGGGCGTGCCCGTCCTGATCCTCGAGGAAAATGCACTGACCGGAGAGAGCGCGGCCAAGATATTCGCGCTTCGCGACGCCTTCGAAACGCGGATGCGACGCCTCGTCGAGCAGGGCATCGCCGACGGGTCGATCGTGCCGCTCAATCCGAAGCTCGCCATCTTCATGCTCCTGGGCGCGGTGCACTGGGTGACCAAGTGGTACTCGCCGAAGGGGCCCTGGACGGCGGACGACGTGTCCGACGCGCTGATGGAACTGGTCGTGCGCGGCCTTTCCGCCACGCCCTCCGCCGCGCTCGAGGCCGAGATCCACCATGTGACGGTGCCCTTCGCAAAGAGACGCTGACCAAAGCCGCGAATTCCTGGGGAGGAACGCTTGAATTTCGATCTGACACCGGACCAGAAGGCCCTTCAGGAGCGCGTGCGCGAGTTCGCGCAGGCAGAGATCGCCCCGATCGCCGAGAAGCTCGACCGCGACGCCGTGTTCCCGACGGAGCTCTTCCGCAAGCTCGGCGATCTCGGCGTGATGGCGATACCCTTCCCGGAGGAGCATGGCGGGCTGGGTCTCGGCGTCTTCGACGCGGTGCTCGCCATCGAGGAACTCGCGCGCGCCGACCAGTCGATCGCGGTCTCGACCATGGTCTCCGTCGCCACCGGCCTGACGGTTGCCCGCTTCGGCTCGGAAGAGCAGAAGCGCCGCTGGCTGCCCGATATCGTCTCCGGACGGCAGATATGCTCGATCGCCGGCACCGAGCCGGACGCCGGCTCCGACACGGCCGGCTTCAAGACGCGGGCGACCGAGATGCCCGGCGGCATGTGGTCGCTCACCGGCGAGAAAGCCTACATCACCAATCCCGGCACCGACATCTCATCCTTCACGCTGATCCTGGCGGTTTCGAGCCCGAAGGAAGAGCCGCGCAAGCAGTTCACGCTGTTCCTCGTGCCCAACGACACGCCCGGCTACAGCCGCGGCGAGAAGTACCGCAAGATGGGCTGGCGCTCCTCCGACACCCGCCCTCTCTACATGGACGACTGCCGCCTGCCGGACACCTCCGTCGTCGGCCAGAAGCATGGCGGACGCTGGGTGCTGCACAAGGGATACCAGGCGGCCAGGCTCTTCCTGTCTGCCTGCTCGCTGGGGCTGGCGCAGGCCAGCCTCGACCATTCGATCCGCTACGCCAAGGAGCGGCAGGCATTCGGCGGCAGCCTCGGCAGGCTGCAGCTGATCCAGGACATGATCGCCAAGATGGCGCTCAAGGTCGACAGCGCCAGGCTCGTGACCTACCGGGCGGCATGGCTGGTCGACGAGGGCCGCGAGGACCTGATGGCGCTTTCCATGGCCAAGCTGCACGCCACCGAGACGGGCTCCGAGGTCGCCAACATGGCGATCCAGGTGCATGGCGGATGGGGCTTCATGGATGACTGCCCCGTCTCCCGCTACCTGCGCGACAACCGCATCTGCACCATCGGCGACGGCTCGTCGCAGATCCAGACGCTGCTGATCGCGCGCGAATGCGGGCTCGACGTGAGCTTCGGCTGATCGACTGACGCAATAGACGAGCGCGCGGCAAGGCACCGCGTGCCGACAAGGGAGGTCCGTGCATGAGCGAGGGCGCGAGCCCATCGACGGAGCGTGCGACAGTGCTGGAGGCCGACAGCCTCAGCCTGCGCTTCGGCGCCGTCAACGCGCTCAAATCCGTCTCGCTTACCGTGCGCGATGGCGAGATCCACGCCGTCATCGGACCGAACGGCGCCGGCAAGTCGAGCCTGCTCAACTGCCTTTCGGGATTCTACAGGCCGCAGAGCGGGACGGTCCGGTTCCGGGGCACCGACATTTCCGGGCTCAGCCCGCACCGTCGCGCGGCGCTGGGCCTGGGCCGCACCTTCCAGGGCATCCAGACCTATCCCTCCATGACCGCGCGGGAAAACATTCTCACCGGCTTCGACCACCGCATGGGCACGGGCATGTTCGGCGCCCTCCTCCACTGGGGTCCGGTCAGGCGGGAGGAGGAGAAATTCGCGGCGAAAGCCGAGGCGATCATCGATTTCCTCGAACTGGAGGAGATGCGCCACGCCACCGTGGGCGACATGTCCTACGGCATGCGCAAGCGGGTGGACCTCGGTCGCGCCCTGGCGCTCGAGCCGGCCATCCTGATCATGGACGAGCCGATGGCGGGCATGAGCGCGGAGGAAAAAGGCGACCTCGCGCGCTTCGTGCTCGACATCCGCGAAGGCTTGAAGATCCCCGTCGTCCTGGTCGAGCACGACATGGAGGTCGTAATGGCGATCTCCGACCGCGTCACCGTGGTCGATTTCGGCGAGGTCATCGCCTGCGGAACGCCCGACGAGGTGCGCGCCGACGAGCGCGTGATCGCTGCCTATCTCGGAGGGGCTGCGGCATGACCCTCCACGTGCTGCGGGCCGAGCCCGTCGAGACGCCGCGCAAGGCCAATGGCCGCACCCTGCCGCAGCTGCTGCGCGACAACGCCCGCGGCCTGGCCGGCAAGCCGGCGCTCAAGGCAAAGCGGGCCGGCATCTGGCGGGCGCGGACCTGGCGGGAAACCTACGAAGCCGTCCTGACCGCGGCACGCGGGCTGGCATCCGAGGGGCTGAGGCGCGGCGAGGTGCTCGCCTTCATCTCGGAGAACATCGAGGAACAGTTCGTCTTCGAACTCGCCGCCCTTTCGCTCGGCGCGATCGCCGTCAGCGTATACCCCGACGCGAGCGTCGACGAGCTCGGCTACGCGCTTTCGCATTCGGGCGCTGCAATGGTCGTCGGTGAGGACCAGGAACAGGTCGACAAGATCCTGGCCTGCCTGAAGGACGCGCCCTCGATCCGGCGCGTGGTCTTCGTAGACGGGCGGGGTCTCTGGAACTACGCCGAGGAGCGGCTCGTATCGGTCGACGCGATCAATGCGCGCGGGCGGGAATTCCAGAGCGACCAGTGGATCGAATCCGAGATCGGCATGGGCCGGCCGGCCGACGTCGCCGTCTACTGCTACACCTCCGGAACCACCGGACGCCCGAAGGCGGCGATGCTGTCGCATGCCTTCATCCTGGACAATGCCCATCGTCTCATGGGCGCGCTCGACGTGCGCCCGGGCGGCAACTACCTCTCCTACATCTCGCCCGCCTGGGCGGCCGAGCAGTTCTTCGGCATCGCGCTGCCCCTGCTGGCGCCGCTTGTCGTCCATTTCGCCGAGAAGCCGGAAACCGTCCAGCGCGACCTGCGCGAGATCGGCCCCGAATTCCTGATGTTCACCCCGCGCCAGTGGGAAATGCAGGCCTCCAACATCGAGGCGCGCATGATGGATGCCGGGCCGTGGCGCCGCCGGCTCTACCGCTGGGGCGTCGAGCGCGGCACGAAGCATGCGCGCGGTGACGAGGGCTGGTTCGGCCGCGCAGTGCTCCATCCGCTCGCAGACATCCTCGTGCTCAAGGGCGTGCGCGAACTCCTCGGCCTGACCCGGGCGCGCGCCGTGCTGTCGGGCGGCTCCGGTCTCTCAGCCGAGCTTTTCGAGCGCTTCCGCGCCTTCGGCGTGCCGCTCGGCAATCTCTACGGCTCGACCGAGGTCGGCCTCATCTCCACCCATCGCCCCGGCAGCACGAATCCCCAGACGATGGGCTCGCTGATGCCTTCGGACCCCACGATCGCACAGCCGATCGAGGGATGGATCGACGAGGACGGCCAGTTCCGCCTGCGCGTCCTCGCCTTCTCCGGCTATCTGGGCGACGCGGATTCAACGAGCGGGATGGGTTCGGCCGAGGACGGATACCGCACCGGCGATGCGGTGCGCCTCGACCAGAACGGCGAACTGATCTTCCTCGACCGGCTGAAGGACCTGAGGAAGCTCGCAAGCGGCCAGTCCTATCCGCCGCAATTCATCGAGAACCATCTGCGCGCCTCCGCCATGATCCGTGATGCGATCGTCATCGGCGACGAGAAGCGCGACCGCGTGGTGGCGCTCATCAACATCGACGCGGAGATCGCGGGCCGCTTCGCCGAACTCAACGGCCTCGCCTTCGGCACCTTCCCGGAACTCAGCCAGCTTCCGGCGATCCGCGCAGAGGTCGCGAGGGCCGTAGAGAAAGTGAACCTTCTTGTCGACCCCGGCGCGCGCGTCGCCGCCTTCGCCAACCTGCCCAAGGAACTCGACGCCGACGAGGCGGAGCTGACACGCTCGCGCAAGCTGCGCCGCGAGCAGATCCACCAGCGCTACGCCGCCATGATCGAGGCGCTCTATCGCGGCGACGCGACGCTGCCGACGGAGATCGAGGTGAAGTATCAGGACGGTACGACGAGCCTGCTCAGGACAGAGGTCGCACTCAACCGCGTGGAGACGGCCGGATGATCAATCTCGTCCAGATCCTCGTCGAAGGTTCCCTGGTCGGCCTCGTTTACGGGCTGGTCGCCATCTCCTTCGTGGTGATCTACCGCGCCTCGCGCATCGTCAATCTGGCGCAGGGCGAGGTGCTGGTCTTCGGCGCGCTCTTCCTGTGGACCTTCACGCTGGGGGCTAGTTCGGCCGGCTACGCGCTGCCGCTCGCCGTAAGCCTCGCGGTCACGGTCGCCGCCTGCATCGCCTTCGGCCTTCTGCTGGAACGCTTCGTCTTCCGGCCGCTGATCAGCCAGCCGGCCTTCGCCATCTTCATGGCGAGCATTGCTCTGTTGATCCTGCTGCGTGGCACCGCGCAGCTCGTATGGACCGCCGAGACGCGTTCCTTCCCGGCGATCCTGCCCGAGGGCGGCTTCATGCTCGGGCCGCTCCTCGTCAACACGCGTCTGTTCATCGGCGGCATCTTCACGCTGGCCCTGGCGTTCGGGCTGCACGCCTTCTTCACCCGCACGCGCTACGGGCTGCGGCTCGCCGCGGTCGCCGAGAACCACGACATCGCGCTGTCGCTCGGCGTATCGGTCAAATGGGCGATCGCGGTCGCCTGGATCCTCGGCACGATCGTCGCCACGGCCGCGGCGATGGTGCTGCTGTCGGGCCGGATCGTTTCGCTCGAGGTCGCGCAGATCGGCTTCAAGGCCCTGCCCGTCGCCCTTCTCGGCGGTCTGGAATCGATCCGCGGCGCGCCGCTCGCCGGGATTCTCATCGGGGTCGGCGAGGCGCTCGCCATGGCCTATCTCGATCCGTTCACCAACGGCGCCGCCTCCGGCGTGCTGCCCTATGCGGTGATGATCGCGGTGCTGCTCATCCGCCCCCAGGGCCTGTTCGGCTGGAAGAAGATCGAGAGGCTCTGATGCTACCGACGGGCATCCATTCCCAGAGCTACGCGCAGGAAGCACGCATCCTGAAGACGGGCCGCTCCCGCTTCTGGCTGCTGCTGCTCGTCGCCGGCCTGATGCTCTATCCGCTCCATGCCGGGCCCTACATGCTCGGGGTGTTCACGCACATGTTCATCACGCTGATGGCCGTCTACGGGCTCTACGTGACCGTGGGCATGGCCGGGCAGATCAACGTCGCGCAGTCGGCCTTCGTCGGCATCGGCGCCTTCGCCACAGCCAAGCTGTCGGGCTACGGCCTGCCCTTCTACGTGGTCGTGCCGCTGGCCGCCGTCATCACCGGCGCGGTCGCGGTGCTCTTCGCGCTGCCGGCTGCGCGCGTGAAGGGCTTCTACCTGGCCCTCACCACGCTCGCCGCGCAGGTCGTCTTCCCGATCGTCATCCTGGCGCTGCCGATGGCGTGGCTCGGCGGGCTGGTCGGCATGTCGGTCGAGCCCATCCGGCTCGGTCCGCTCACGCTGGGCAAGCCGATCCACTTCTACTACTTCACGCTGGCCGTCGTCGCCCTGCTCACGGTCGCCGCCTTCAACCTGCAGCGCTCGCGATTCGGCCGGGCCATGATGGCGGTCCGCGACAACGACGTCGTCGCAGAGGTGATGGGCATCCCGGTATTCCGGGTCAAGGTCGCCGCCTTCTTCGTCGGCTCGCTGTTCGCCGGCGTCGCGGGTGCCTGCACGGCCTATTTCCTGCAGTTCGTCACGGTGTCGAGCTTCACCCTCTTCGCCTCGGTCTGGTACCTCGGCATGCTGATCGTCGGCGGGGTGCACAGCCCGGTCGGCGCCATCCTCGGCGTCGTCTTCATCAGCATCGTGCAGGAGGGACTGCACGAGGTCGCCAACGCCGTGATGCAGGCGGGCGGCGGCAGCGGCGGCGTGCTCTTCGCGCTGACCTCGATCGCGCTCGGCGGCTGCATCCTGGTCGCACTGATCTTCGAACCGCGCGGACTTGCACACCGATGGGCGGTGCTGCGGACCGCGTTCCAGCTCTGGCCGTTTCCGCGCAACTAGCGCGGCCGGCCAGACTGATATTCCGGGGATGCCCGGCAACAGGGAGGAATGAGCATGAAGCTTAGAACCACGATCCTCGCCGCAGCCCTGCTCGCGGCGACCAGCCTGTCGGCGAAGGCAGCCGACTACGTCATCAGCGCCAGCGCGGACTATTCCGGTCCGTTCGCGGACGTGATGCCCAACGCCATGTCGGGCATCAACGCGGTCGCCGACTGGTGGAACAAGGAGGTCGGCGAGAAGCTCGGCGTCAAGGTCAACGTCAAGATCTACGACATGCGCTACGACGCCGCCCAGATCGCCCGCACCTGGCCGGCGATCCTGTCCTCCGACCAGCCCATCATCCATCTCGGCTTCGGCTCGCCCGACCTCGTGACGCTGATGAAGCGGCTGCCGAACGACAAGGTGCCGATGCTGATCGGCACCGCCATGGTCGGCCTCGTCTGGATGCCGGACGGGTGGCACTACTCGATCCGCCCGACCTACAGCCATGAATTCGCGGGGCTGCTCGCCCATCTCCAGGAAGAGAAGGGCGAAAAGCTCGTCATCGGCCCGATCTCGACGCAGAACCAGGCCGGCTTCGTCGACCAGGTCAATGGCGTGCGCAAGCTGGCGGAGATGTATCCCGACAGGTTCGAGGTCATGGAGACGCAATGGGCCGAGACCTCGCCTGTCTCGCTGACGGCAAACGTGCGTACGCTCGCGGCGGGCAATCCGGACGTGCTGCTCGTGGGCGGCACCACCGCGCAGGTGATCGCCACGGCCAAGGCGCAGGGCGAGCTCGGCGTGAAGATCCCGATCATCGCCTCCACCCATAACGGGCTCACCGAAGTCGCCAAGGGCATCGACCTGAAGGAACTCGAAGGCTCGTTCTCGGCCTTCTCCTTCGCCGCGCCCGAGCGGCCGGACCTGCCGATCCAGAAGGTCTACGAGGACAACCGCAAGGAAGGCCAGTGGGGCCTGATCACCGCCCAGTCGGCCGCACAGGCGCTGCTTGCCCTGCGCGTGCTGGAAAAGGCGGTCGAGAAGGTCGGCGCCGACAACGTCACCGGCGAGGCCATGCGTGCGGCGCTGCTGGAGAACACCTTCACGGAGGAGGAACTGCTCGGCGCGCTGCCGACGCTGGACTTCGACGGGACGGCGCCCTTCCCGGTCGGCGACATCAAGGCCACGGCCGAAGTCGTAAGGGACGGCAAGATCGTGCCGCTCGGCGACGACTGGATGACCGTGCCCGCGCTCGACAAGTGGTGAGCGGGAGTACATCCATCGTGGTCCGTGCTGCCCCTCATCCCCTGCCGGACCTTCTCCCCGTCGTGACGGGGAGAAGGCGGCCGGATGCAACGCCTGCACCCCCCTCTCCCTGTTTTCCGCGGGGAGAGGGTGAGGGCGGGGGGCACATATTGCGTGCGTGTCGACCGTGGAGCACGAGTCTATGGGTCTGACGCTTTCCAATGTCGACGTCGTCTATGGCGGCGTGATCCAGGTCCTGAGATCGGCCAACCTCGAGGTGCCGGACGGGCAGATGGTCGTGCTCCTCGGCTCCAACGGCGCCGGTAAGACGACGACGCTCAAGGCAATCTCGGGGCTTCTCCATTCCGAGCTCGGCCACGTCACGGCCGGGCGCATCGTCCATGACGGCACCGACATCACCAATGGCGATCCGGCTGGCATCTTCGCCCGCGGCATCGTGCAGGTGCTCGAAGGGCGCAAGGTGCTCGAACACCTGACCGTGGAGCAGAACCTGATGGTCGGCGCGCATCGCCGCACCGACCATCGCGAGGTGAAGGCGGACCTCGAACGCGTCTTCGGATACTTCCCCAAGCTGCCGGACCTCCTGAAGCGCACCGCCGGCTACCTGTCGGGCGGCGAGATGCAGATGCTCCTGATCGGCCGGGCGCTGATGGCGAAGCCGAAGCTGCTCATCCTCGACGAGCCGTCCATGGGGCTGGCACCGATCCTCGTGCAACAGCTCTTCGAGATCATCGGGCGCATCAAGCGCGAGGAGGGACTGACCGTGCTCCTCGTCGAGCAGAATGCGCGTGCGGCGATCGGGCAGTGCGACTATGGCTACGTCATGGATGGCGGGCGCATCGTGCTGCACGGAACGCGCGACCAGCTCCAGAACAACCAGGACGTCCAGGAATTCTATCTCGGCTTCTCCGGCGAGGAGGGCCGAAACCGCTTCCAGAACATCAAGCATTACCGGCGCCGCAAGCGCTGGCTCGGGTGACAGCAATGGCCGTACTGAAATCGGGCTACGACGCCAACGCGCCGCTCTCGCGGGAGAACGACCGCGTCTACCGCCAGCTCATCGCCGATCTCAACGACAAATACGACTGGGCGCTGGCCGGCGGCGGCGACAAGATGATCGCGCGCCATCTGGAGCGCGGCAAGATCCTCGTGCGCGACCGCATCGACATGCTGGTCGACCCGATGACGCCCTTCCTCGAACTCTCGCCGCTCGCCGCGTGGCAGCTCTACGGCAACAGCCTGCCCTCGGCCGGCATCGTCACCGGCATAGGCACCATTCGCGGCGTCACCTGCGTCATCATCGCCAACGACGCCACCGTCAAGGGCGGTTCCTTCTACAAGGAGACGGTCAGGAAGCACATCCGCGCGCAGGACATCGCCTGGGAGAACCGCCTGCCGATTGTCTATCTCGTCGATTGCGGCGGAGCGAACCTGCAGAACCTCGAGGATGTGTTCCCCGACCAGGAGCATTTCGGCGGCACCTTCTACCGCCAGTGCCGCATGTCGGCCGAAGGCCTGCCGCAGCTTGCCGCCGTGTTCGGCGAATGCACGGCGGGCGGGGCATATATCCCCGCGCTCGCCGACGAGTTCGTGATGGTCGCCGACAACGCCTCGATCCATCTCGGCGGCCCGCAGATCGTCAAGGCGGCGATCAGCGAGATCGTCGACCGCAACGCGCTGGGCGGGGCCTGGATGCATTCCACCGTATCGGGCGTCTCGGATCATTTCGCCGCCGACGAGCGCGAGGCGATCGCCAAGCTGCGCGACATGGTCGGCGCGCTCAACTATCCCCAGCCGCTGTCGGGCGACATCCGCCAGCCGCGCGCGCCGCTCTACGACATTGCCGAACTGCCCGGCATCGTCGGCAACGACCTGTCGCGTCCACTCGACCAGCGCGAGATCATCGCGCGCCTCGTCGATGGCAGCGAGTTCCACGAGTTCAAGCCGCTGTTCGGCGAGACCCTCGTCTGCGGGTTCGGCCACATCGAGGGGCTGCCGGTCGGCATCCTCGCCAACAACGGCGTCCTGTTCTCCGAATCCACGCTCAAGGGCGTGCACTTCATCGAATTGTGCGACCAGCGGCAGGTCCCCCTGCTTTTCCTCCAGAACACGACCGGCTTCATGGTCGGGTCGGATGCCGAGCGTGGCGGGATCTCGAAGAATTCGGCCAAGCTCGTCTACGCGGTCTCCAACGCGCGCGTCCCACGCTACACGCTCGTCACGGGCGGCTCCTACGGGGCCGGAAATTACGGCATGAGCGGACGCGGCTTCCGGCCGCGCTTCATGTTCATGTGGCCGAATGCGCGCCTCGGCGGCATGAACCCGGATGTCGGTTCCTCCGTGCTCATGGATCTTCGGCGCGCCTCGATCTCGCGCAACCCGGCGACCGCCGACGAGCTCGCCGCCTACGAGGCCGAGCTGAGGCACATGTTCGCCACCAAGTCCGATCCCTACTACTGCACCGCGCGCATCTGGGACGACGGCATCATCGACCCGCGCGATTCGCGCAGGGTGCTCGCCTTGTGCCTGGCCACCGGAGCCATGCGTCCACCCCAGCCCGGCAACCGGCCGGTCTACCGCATGTGAGCCAGCCAATGAGCGCATTTTCCACTGCCCCGCGTCCGATCCGCCGCGTCCTCGTCGCCAATCGCGGCGAGATCGCCTGCCGCATCTTCAGGACATGCCGGCGGCTCGGCCTCTCGACCGTGGCCGTCCATTCCGACGCCGACGCCGGTGCCCTGCATGTGCGCGCGGCTGACGAGGCGATCCGCATCGGGCCGGCCGCGGCGGCGGCGAGCTATCTCGACATGGATGCGATCATCGGCGCCGCGCATGCCAGCGGGGCCGATGCGATCCATCCCGGATACGGCTTCCTGTCCGAAAACGCCGCCTTCGTGCGGCGTTGCGAGGATGAAGGGCTGATCTTCATCGGCCCGACGTCGCGGGCGGTGGCCGCCATGGGTTCGAAGATCGAGGCCAAGCAGCTGGCCGAGACGGCCGGCGTGCCGACCGTGCCGGGCTACCACGGCGAGGACCGCTCCGTGGCGGCGCTGGCCAGGGCGGCGGAGCGGATCGGCAGGCCGCTGCTCGTCAAGGCCTCGGCCGGCGGCGGGGGACGCGGCATGCGCCTTGTCGCCGAGGGCACGGATTTCGAGGCAGCGCTCGGCGCGGCGCAGGCGGAGGCCCGCCTCGCCTTCGGCGACGATGCCGTGCTTCTGGAGCGCTTCATCGCCAATCCCCGCCATCTCGAGGTGCAGCTCGTCGGCGATACGCACGGCAACCTCGTCCATCTCTTCGAGCGCGACTGCTCCATCCAGCGCAACAACCAGAAGCTCATCGAGGAAGCGCCGGCGCCCAACCTTTCCGATCTGGCCCGCAGCCGGCTTTTCGACGCCGCGCTGAAGCTCGGCCGCGCCATCGGATACGTTTCGGCTGGGACCGTGGAGTTCGTCATGGAGGCGGGCTCCGATCAGCCCTACTTCCTCGAGATGAACACCCGCCTGCAGGTCGAGCATCCGGTGACGGAGGAGATCACGGGCATCGATCTCGTTGAATGGCAGCTCACGGTCGCTGCCGGCCTTCCGCTGCCGCTCGGCCAGGAGGGCATCGTCGCGAAGGGCCACGCCATCGAGGCGCGCATCGCCGCGGAGCGTGCCGATCAATCCTACCAGCCCTCGGTCGGTCGCTTTCGTGCCGTGGAGGTGCCGGGCGGCCTGCGGCTCGACACGGGCATTTCGGCAGGTTCGGAAATCGGGCTGAACTACGACAGCATGATCGCCAAGGCGATCGCGCGGGGGGCGGACCGCGAAGCCGCGCGCCGGCGGCTGGTCGCTGGGCTTGAACGTCTCGTGCTGCTCGGGCCGGCGACGAACCAGGCGTTCCTGCGCGACTGTCTCGTCTCCCCGGAATTCGTCGAGGGTTCCGCGACCACGGCCTTCCTCGCCAGGCGCTTCCCGGACGGGTGGACGCCCTCGCGCGAGGCCCTCGCGCGCCTGCGCGGGACGGCGGCGCTGGCCTGGCTGAGGTCGGGTGCGTCACGCCATGCCACGCCATGGCACCAGCGCGACGGCTACCGCGTGATGGGTGCCTGCCGGCCCGCCGTTTTCGAACTGCGCGTCGAAGACGAATACGGCCACGCCGACGTCGCCGTCCGCTCCGGCGGCGGGGTCACTCAGGCGGTGGTCGACGGGCATGTCGTGCCGCTGGACGGCGCGCTTCCGCGCCATGAAATTGCCGGCGATACGGTCGCCGTGGCCGACGACGCGCTTTCCATCAATGTCAGGGTCACGCCCGCCATCGATCTGGCCCTGGGCAGCGACGTGCGGTCCGGTCCGAACGGGTCCCTCACGAGCCCGCTTCCCGGCCTCGTCGTGTCGATCGCCGTCGGCGTCGGCGACGATGTGGAGGAGGGCGACATCCTGCTTCAGATGGAGGCCATGAAGCTGGTACACACGGTCACCGCACCCCATTCGGGCCGGGTCGCTGCGATCCACTGCGCGGCCGGCGACACGGTCGCCGCCGGCACGGTGCTGGTCGACATTGTCCGGGAAGAAGAGGAGTAAAGTTCATGGCCGGTCTCTGGTACGAGCAGTTCGAGGAAGGCATGGTGTTCGACCACGAATGGACGCGCACCATCACCGAGGCCGACAACAAGTGGTTCTCGCTTCTGACCATGAACACGCAGCCGCTGCACATCGACAGCCACGCGGCGGCGAAGAGCGTCTGGGGCAGGCCGCTGGTCAACAGCCTCTTCACGCTCGGGCTGATGGTCGGCATGTCGGTCAACGACACGACCTTCGGCACCACCGTTGCCAATCTCGGCATGACCGACGTCAAGTTCCCGCATCCCCTCTTCGAGGGCGACACGGTCCGGATCAGGACAACGGTGCTGGGCAAGCGCGAATCGAAATCGCGACCCGGCGAAGGCATCGTCACGCTGCGCCACGAGGCCTTCAACCAGGATGGCGCGCTTTGCGGCACTTGCGAGCGCCAGGCCCTCATGCGCAAGAAGCCGGTCCCGGCCTGAACACGCTCAGGCGGCCGAGATGCCGCCCGTGACGCTGATTGCCTGGCCGGTTACCCTTGCCGCGGCCGGGCTCGCCAGGAAGGCGATCATCGCCGCCAGGTCGCCCGGCGTCGCCACGCCCAGCGAGGCGAGGCCTTCCGCCTTGGTGAAGAGCCTGCCGGCGAAGGGATCCGCCATCATCCTGTCATAGAGCGGCGTGTCGCGCACGATGCTCGGCGTCAGGCAGTTGACGCGGATGCCGTTGCGCTTGGCCTCGATCGCCATGCCCCGGCAGAACATGATGATCGCCGCCATAGCCGCGCCGATCACGGATTCGCCCGGCGTGGCGATCTTGCCCGCATCCGACGCCAGGCAGACGATCGAGCCGCTTTCCTTCGCGCTCATGTGCGGCAGCACCGCGCGGGCGGGATGGACGACGCCGGTCACGATCATCGACAGGATCGTGCCCACCTCCTCGATCGGCGTATCCTTCAGCAGGCGGGGCATCGGATCGCCGCCGCCGCAACTCACCAGGACGTCGATGCCGTCCATCGTCCGTGCGGCCTCGTCGGCAGCCACCTGCATGGCGCCCGCATCGCACGCGTCGCACGCGGCAAAGCGTATCTCGGCGCCCCGATGGGCCGTTGCCAGCCGTTCGCGCGCCGCCTCGCCCCTTTCGGCGTTTCGGGCCACGATGGTCAGGCGCGACAGGCCGAGCCCGAGCATCGCCTCCGCCGCGGCATAGCCTATGCCGGCGCTGCCGCCCACGATGAGCGCCGAGCGACCGTCCAGCCGCGTGTCCGTCATGGATGCCCTCCCCCCGAATGTCTTGTACCCAGTAGCAGTCCGGCCGTGCCGAGGAAACGGTTGCCTCGTGACTTGACATATAATAAGATGGCCGTCCGGTTTATTTAAAGAGGTAGCACAATAGGCATGGAGCCGCGCGCGGTCATCGTCGGTGGAGGGCAGGCCGCTGCGCAATGCGCCATCAGCCTGCGCCAGAACGGCTGGCCGGGCGACATCGTCATGTTGTGCGCGGAGCCGCATCTTCCCTACCAGCGCCCGCCCCTTTCCAAGGCCTATCTCGGCGGCGAGACCGCCGTGGAAGGTCTTTCGCTGCGCGACGCCGCATTCTACGAGCGCGAGCGCATCCATGTGCGGCTCGGCGAAAGCGCCACCGCCATCGATCGTCGGGACCGTACCGTCGTCACCTCCGAGGCCGAGCTGGTCCCCTACGACCGGCTGTTCATCGCCACGGGCGCGCGGCCGCGCAGGCTCGACGTCGAGGGACGCGGGCTCGACGGGGTCGCCCATGTCCGCAACGTCGCCGACATCGACCGCATCCGTCCGCGGTTCGCCGCGGCGCGCGACGTGGTCATCGTCGGTGCCGGCTATATCGGGCTGGAGGTCGCCGCGGTCGCCGCGAAGGCCGGAAAGCGGGTGACGGTCCTGGAGGCGGCGGACCGCGCCCTGTCGCGCGTGGCCGGCCCCACCATCTCCGCCTTCTATGCCCGATACCATGTCGCAAAGGGCGTTGCGTTCCGGTTCGGCTCCACGGTCGACGCTTTCCTCGGCGAGAATCGGCTGCTTGCGGCCCGCCTCCGCGACGGCTCCGAGATCGCCGCGGACGTCGCCTTCATCGGCATCGGCATCGTGCCGAACGACGAGCCTGCGATGTTCGCCGGGATAGAGGTGACGCCCGGCGTCGGCATCGAGGTGGATGGCGACATGCTGACCAGCGACCCCGCCATCTACGCCATCGGCGACTGCGCGCGGGCCCACAATCCCTTCGCGGCCGCCAGGACGCGGCTCGAATCGGTCGCCAACGCCATCGACCAGGCCAAGATCGCCGCGGCACATGCCTGCGGCCTGCCGCGCCCGGAGCCCGCCGTGCCGTGGTTCTGGTCGGACCAGTACGATCTCAAGCTCCAGACGGCCGGCATCGTCTCGGCGGGCCATGACGAGGAGGTGGTGCGCGGCGATCCGGCATCGGGACGCTTCGCCGTCTTCTACCTCAGGCAGGGCTCCATCACCGCCGTCGATGCCGTCAACGCGCCCGACGCCTTCAACTTCACGCGCCGCGTGCTCGCAGGCGACGACCGCGTCGTTCCTGCCGGGGCGCTCGCCGACCCGGGCGTGGAACTGAAGGCATTGCTGGCCTCGATGCGGACCAGATCATAAACCGGACGGACGTTTGGATTATTGTCACCGGCGGGACCGCCAACTATGATGCGCAGGATACGGGAGAAGAACCCATGAACATCGCCGCGACAGCCGGCCCGCTTTCCGGGCTCATCGAGCCCGGACGGGTGCACGGCGCGCTCTACCGCGACCCGGCGATCTTCCAGCAGGAACTCGAGCGCATCTGGTTCCGCACCTGGGTCTATGTCGGCCACGAGAGCGAGGTGCCGAACGTCAACGACTTCGTCATGAAGTCGATCGGCCCGATGCCCGTCATCATGGTGCGCGACCGGCAGGGCACGGTGCGGCTGCTGCTCAACCGCTGCCCGCATCGCGGCAACGCGGTCTGCGTCACGGAGAAGGGAAACCGCGCCTCCTTCACCTGCCCCTATCATTCCTGGACCTTCTCGAACGACGGGCGGCTGATCGGCTATGCCTTCCCGGACGGCTACAAGGACGTGGAGAAGTCGACGCTGGGGCTCGGCCAGGTACCGCGCGTGGCCAGCCATCGCGGCTTTGTCTTCGCGTCGATGGCCGAGGACGGGCCGACGCTGCACGAGCATCTCGGCGGCGCTCTCAGGGCGATCGACCAGCTCTGCGAGAACTCGCCGCAGGGCGAGATCGAGATCACGGCCGGCTTCCTGCGCCACCGGACGCGGGCCAACTGGAAGTTCATCCTCGAGAACGAGTGCGACGGCTACCATCCCGCCTTCGTCCACGCGTCGATCTTCTCGATCGCCGATTCCAAGATCGGCGAGCTCTACGGTGCGGACTCCACCGCCGTGACGCGCGATTTCGGCAACGGCCACACCGAGGTCGACCTCAGGCCGGAGTTCCGCAAGCGCGGCGAGCCGCTTTCCTGGTTCGGCACCACGGCCGCACGCCTGCCGGACTACGCGGCCAGCATGGAATCCGCCTACGGGACCGACGAGGCGCGCCGCATCATGATCGACGGCACGCCGCACACCATGATCTTCCCGAATCTCTTCATCGCCGAGATCCAGCTCTTCGTCATCCAGCCGATCTCCGTCGACGAGACGATCCAGCACGTCACCGCGCTCCAGTTCAAGGGCGCGCCCGACCTCAACCGGCGCATGCGCCAGCAGACGATGGGCTCGGTCGGGCCGGCCGGCTTCCTGCTCGCCGACGACACGGAGATGTACGAGCGCAACCAGCGCGGCCTCGCGACGCGCAAGCCCGAATGGCTTTTCCTCGAGCGCGGCACCCATCGCGAACGGCGCGACGAGGACGGCTTTCTCGTCGCCCACGCGACCGACGACCTGCCCTCGCGCGGGATCTGGCGGCACTATCGCGCGCTGATGGAGGGCGTGTGATGGTCGCCACCGCCGCGCTTCACCACGAGGTCGCGCAGTTCATCTTCCTTGAGGCCCGCCTGCAGGACACCCATGCCTATGACGCCTGGGAGGCGCTGTGGGACGACGAGGCGATCTACTGGGTGCCAGCCAATGGCGACGACATCGATCCCGAGCGCGAGATGTCGCTCATCTACGACAACCGCTCGCGCATCGCGCTGCGCGTCAAGCAGCTCAAGACCGGCAAGCGGCATTCACAGACCCCGCAATCGCGGCTGGCGCGCGTCGTCTCCAATGTGGAGCTGCTCGACACGGCGGGCGAGGAAATCCGCGTCGCGGCCAACGCCATGGTGTTCGAATCCAACATGCGCGGCGACACGGTGTGGGCGACGCGAAACGAATACGATCTTCGCCGCGCGGGCGACGGGTTCAGGATGCGGCGCAAGAAGGTCGTCCTCGTCAACAACGACAAGCCGATCTACACGCTGTCCTTCCTGATCTGAACGGGGGCTTCACCAATATGGAACGACTGATCGGCGAAGGTCCCGTCCTTCTTTCGCTCGACGGCCATGTCGCGCGGCTCGAGCTCAACCGCCCGGAGGCCTCCAACGGCATTTCCATCGCGCTCCTGGAGGCGCTCCACCGCGCCGTGCTCGCCTGCCAGGGCGAAGCGCGCATCCGCGCGGTGCTCCTGACCGGTCGCGGGCCCAATTTCTGCGCCGGCGGCGACGTCAAGGAATTCGCCGCCAAGGGCGAGGCCCTGCCCGACTTCCTGCGCCAGGCCACCGCGCTTCTGCAGATCGCGATCGGCGGGCTCATCCATCTCGACGCGCCGGTGATCGCGGCCGTGCAGGGCTACGCCGCAGGCGGCGGCGGGCTCGGCCTCGTCTGCGCTTCCGATCTCGTGGTGGCGGCGCGGTCGTCGAAATTCATGGCCGGCGCGACGCGCGTCGGCATGGCTCCCGACGGCGGCGCGTCGGTGGTGCTGCCCCGGCTGGTCGGGTTCCGTAGGGCGATGGACATGGTGCTCACAAACCGTATCGTGGCCGCGCCGGAAGCGCTGGAAATCGGGCTCGTCAGCCGGGTCGTCGACGACGCGGCGGTCGAGGAGGAAGCGCTGGCGCTCGCGCGCGAGATCGCGGCAGGCGCGCCCCGGGCGCTCGCCGCGTCCAAGCGACTGCTCTGGTCGGGTCTCGGCCTCGGCGTCGATGCCTGCCTCCCGGAAGAGGCACGCACCGTTTCGGAACTGTCGGGCACGGCCGATTCCCGCGAGGGTCTGGCTGCCGTCATCGAGCGGCGCAAGCCCTCCTTCAGCGGACGGTAGCGATGGTCGCCGATCGGCTGAGCGGCCAGCGCGCGCTCGTCACGGGCGGGGCCAAGGGCATCGGCGCCGCGATAGTGGAGCGTCTCGCGGCCGAACGCGCCGAGGTCACCTTCTGCGACATCGACCGCGCTGCGGGCGAGGCGCTGGCGGCCCGTACCGGCGCCCGCTTCCTGGAACTTGACGTGGCGCAGGTCGAGGCCGTGGCATCTGCCGTCGCGAAGTCCGGCCCCTTCGAGATCCTTGTCGTGAACGCCGGCATCGACCAGCACGCATTCCACACGGAGACGAAGCCCGAGGACTGGCGGCGTCTGCTCGCGGTCAATCTCGAATCCGGCTTCGCCTTCGCGGCCGCAGTCCTGCCCGCCATGCAGGCAGCGGGCCACGGGCGCATCGTCTTCATCGCGTCCGAAGCCGGGCGCGTGGGGTCGAAGGGTGGCGCGGTCTACGCCGCCGCCAAGGCCGGCCAGATCGGATTCGCCAGGTCGCTGGCGCGCGAGAATGCGCGCTTCGCCATCACCGTCAACGCGGTGCTGCCGGGCCCCATCGATACGCCGATGCTGCGCGACGCGGTCGCTTCGGGCGGCGAGAAGCTGCTGGAGGTGATGGCTGGCGCCACGCTCATGCGCCGTCTCGGACAGCCGGAAGACGTCGCCGCCGCCGTCGCCTACCTTGCATCGCGCGAGGCGGGCTACGTCACCGGCGAGGTGCTCGGGGTCAGCGGCGGCATGGCGCTCGGCTAGGGCATGTCACCGAAAGGCGACATGCGGTTTTCGGATTATCGGATACTCGATCAAAGGTCTTGATCGTCCTCGGCGCGTCCGTCGGGGCGTACCGCGGTCTGGATCTTGCCGCGCAGGAAGCGGCCCATCGCCTCGATCGACTGCGACGCCTCCGGCAGTTCGGGAAACATCTGGAACTGGTGGATCATGCGGTCCCACACGACAAGTTCGACTTCACCGCCCGCCGCCTCGATCATGCGCGCGAACCGCCGGGAATCGTCGAGCACGAGTTCATGGTCCCCGACATGGATGACCATCGGGGGAAGGCCTGACGGATCGGCATGGATCGGAGAGGCACGCGGATCGCGCGGGTTGCCCTCGCGCCCCAGATAGGCGCGCGCCATCGCCAAAAGCACCGGGCGCTGTGACAGGGGATCGAGTTCGGCACGTGAAACGTAGCTCTCGCCACTCGCCTCGAGGTCGAGCCATGGCGACATCAGCGCACCCGCGCCGGGCAGCGGGAGGCCGGCATCGCGCGCCGTCAGCATGGTCGCCACGGCGAGCCCGGCGCCGGCGGAATCGCCCGCGAATGCGACGGACGCCGCCGGACGGCCCGCATCGAGGAGCCCGCGCCAGACCGACAGCGCGTCGTCGATTGCGGCGGGAAACCGGTCCTCCGGCGCGCGCCGGTAGTCGAAGCCGAGCACGTCTGCTTCCGCCGCCCGGCCCAGCCGCGCCATCAGGTCGCGGTGCGAGCGGCTCGAGCCGATCTGATAGCCGCCTCCGTGGAAGTAGAGAATCGCGTTCGCGGTCGGCTCGTCCCCCGCGCGAACCCATTCACCGGCAACCGTGCCGATGGCAACCGGCTCGGCCGCCGACGCGCCGTCGGGGTCGAACATGGCGTCGTATGCGGCGCGCATCTCGGCCATCGTCGTCTCGCGGGTGAACGCGCCGAAGACGGCGGCAATGCGCTGCCTGACACGCTGCATCGGTTCAGTATGAGTTTCCAATTCCGGCTCCCGCTAGCCTCCGTGGCGCTTTGACACCGCTCGCCGACGCGCCTATTAATAAGCCATTCGTACGGTTTATTATAGGGAGGAGCAAGCATGCGGGTACTGCTCGTCACCGCGACGCTCGACGCGCGCTCCTTCAACGCCGCGATGCAGGAGACCGCTCTCGATGCGCTGGCCGCGGCCGGCCACGAGGTGCGCGTCAGCGACCTCTACGCGATGGGCTTCGACCCTGTCCCCCGCGCCTCCGACTTTGCCGATCCCGGCAACCCGGACCATCTTCGCTACGATATCGAGCAGAGGCGCGCCTACGAGACCGGCACCTTCGCGCCCGACATCGCGGCCGAGATCGACAAGCTCGACTGGTGCGAACTCCTCATTCTCCAGTTTCCGCTCTACTGGTTCGGCCTGCCGGCGATCATGAAGGGCTGGGTCGACCGCGTCTTCGTCAACGGCCACGTCTATGGCGGCGGCAAGTGGTACGACCGGGGCGGGCTGAAGGGCCGGCGCGCGATGCTCGCCTTCTCGACCGGCTGCTACCCGACCATGTGCGGGCCGGACGGGATCAACGGCGACATGGAGATCATCCTGTGGCCTATCCAGAACGGCATATTGCGCTTCTGCGGCATGTCGGTGCTCGAGCCCCACATCGCGTATTCGGTCGCCTATCGCGACGACGCCGGCCGAAAGTCGGCGCTCGCGGACTATGCCGTCCGGCTCGCCGGCATCGCGGGCGACGTGCCGATGGCGTTCCATCATCGCGACGATTTCGGCAAGGACTGGCGGCTCGGCGAAGGTGTCGAACCCGTGGCTGTGGGCCAGGTCAAGGCACGGTTCAGTCGCGCGCCATGAAGCCCCTGATGAAGAGATCGGCCGCCATCTCGGCGTATTCGGCGGGCGGTACCGGACCCTTCGGATTGTACCAGGTGAAGGTGTAGTTCACGATGCCGAAGATCATCATCGTGTAGGCCTTCTTGGTGCGTGTCGTCAGCCGGCGCTGGCTGTCTATGCGTATCAGCAGGTCCGCGACGAGATCGATGATCGAGCGCTCCTTGGCCTCGATCGCCTTCTGCTGGTCGGCATTGAGCTGCTTGAGGTGATTGAGGAGCACCACCTGCTCATGCACGGAATCGGCGTTGGTCAGGACGATGGCCGCGATGATGGCGCGAAGCTGGTCGAGCGGCTCGGCGACCTTTCCGGCGGCTGCCTCCACGCGATCGAGCAGATCCTTCACATGCCCGTCGAGTATGTGAAAGAGGATGTCCTCCTTGGACTCGAAATAGTGATAGAGAGCGCCGCGCGAGGAATCGCAGGCATCCGCCAGGTCGATGATGGTCGTGCCCGCATAGCCCTGTTCGGCAAACAGCCGGGCCGCCTGACGCAGGATGTTCTTGCGGACTTCCGGATATCGTTCCGACTGGGTGCGCGCCAACTCGATCTCCCCGCTTCGCTTCGCGCATGAATAACGCCAGTAGTCCGGTTGTTCAACTTATCGGGCGTCGGGCGAGGCACCGTATCCAATGCGTCCTCGCGCCACCGGAAAAATTAATTGAACGGCTGTCCGGGTTATAATATCGTCGCGGCCATGGAAGATGCGCCCGGGGAGGACTGGCCGTGGAGACAGGACCGCGCTTCGATGCGGTGGTGATCGGCGCGGGAGCGGGCGGCTGCTGCGCGGCCGCGCGGCTCGCCCATTCCGGGTTCCGCACCCTGCTGGTGGACGATCGCGACAGGCTGGGCGGTCGCGCCTCGACACAGGAGGTCGACGGCCATCTCGTGAACACCGGCGCCATCGCGCTCGAGTACGGCGGGGTGTTCGAAGAGACGTTCGAACTCGTCGGCGCCGATCTCCCGCTGCGCTCGCCGACGCCCGCCAACGCCTTCTACCTCGACCGCAAGGTGATCGACGTGGGCCGTGGCGGCTGGGCGATGCTGCTCGGCGGGCTGACGAAGCAGGCCGCCAGGATCCTCGACCAGTTCGCGGCGGCCAAGTCCGGCAGCCTGCCCGACGGACGCCTCTCCACGCAGGACTGGCTTTCCGGCTACACCAAGAACGAGACCGTGCACGCGATCTTCCGCAATCTCTGCGCGGCGATCTTCGCGGCCAACGCCGACGAACTGCCGGCACGCGCCTTCCTGACCTATTTCACGGCCAAGGGCGCCTTCAAGAAATTCGGCTTCCATCCCGAGGGCACGATCGGTGCGTGGAAGGCACTCGCCGCCGCCGTCGAGCGCAACGGCGCCGTCTGGCTGTCGGCGCCCGCGACGCGCATCGAGGTGCGCGACGGCAGGGCCAGCGCCGTGGTCGTGCGGCGCGACGGCGCCGACATCCGCATCGAGGCGCCGATCGTGGTCAGCGACGCCGGACCGAAGGCGACGGTGGCGCTCGCCGGCGCGGACAATTTCCCGGCCGACTACGTGCGCCAGACCGCGACGCTGCTCAGGCCGGCCGCCAACATCGTCTTCGACTTCGCCTCGCGCGAGCCGCTGCTTTCGGCTCCCGGCATCGTCACCTTCGGCAAGACGCGCCGGCTCTGCAACATGGCCAATCTCACGGCGACCTGTCCCGAGCTCGCGCCGCCCGGCTGGCACCAGTACGTCGCCTACGCCGTGCCGAAGCCAGCGCTCGGAGATTTCGACGCCGACACCGAGATCGCGGCCGCGCGCGAGGATCTGCGCGAACAGTTCCCGGGCTTCGACGGGTGGGTGAAGATGCTGTCCGTCCGCGTCATGCGCGACGACTGGCCGGCCCAGCGCTCCTGCGCCGGCTACGACATGCCGCGCGAGACCGGCATCGCGGGGCTGTGGTGCGTGGGCGACGCGGTTAAGGACTACGGCAACGGCGGCACGCAGGCCTGCGCGGAGACGGCGAAGCTGGTGGTCGACGAGATCGTCGCGCGGCGGGCGGCTTGACGGGGAACGCGATGCACCGGAATCTCGCCGCATGATCGGCATCACCGGCTACGGCGCCTACGTCCCACGCCTGCGCATGTCGCGCGCAGCGATCGCGGAAGCGAACGCCTGGTACGCCCCGCAATTCGCGCGCGCCCGAGGCACCCGCTCGCTCGCCAACTGGGACGAGGATGCCGTCACCATGGCGGTCGCCGCAGTTCGCGATTGCCTCGGTCCGGGCGACGATCGCGGCGGGATCCGCAGCCTCCACCTCGCCTCGGCCACCCTGCCCTTCCTGGAGCGCCTCAATGCCGGCATCGTGGCGGAGGCGCTGTCGCTCGACGAGGAGATCGAGGCGCGCGACGCCACCGGCTCGGCTAGGGCGGCGCTGTCTTGCCTGTCCGATGCGCTGGCGCGCGTCGCCGCCGGCCGCGGCGATGCGCTGGTCGTCGGCGCCGACTGTCGCGTGGCGCGTGCCGCGAGCACGCAGGAGATGGAATTCGGCGACGGCGCGGCCGCGCTCAGGCTCGGCACCGAAGGCGTCATCGCCGCGCATCTCGGCTCGGCCGCCCTGACCGCCGACTTCGTCGACAGGTTCCGAATGGCCGGCGAGGAGATCGGCTATCACTGGGAGGAGCGCTGGGTGCGCGACGAGGGCATCGCCAAGCTGATGCCGCGCGTCATCGCGGCCGCGCTCGCCGAAGCGGGCCTGCGCGCCGAGGAGGTCGATCGCTTCATCTTCCCCACCAGCTTCGCGAAGATGGACGCGCAGCTCGCCAAATCCTGCGGCATCCGCGCCGAGGCCGTCGCCGACGGGCTTTCGCAGTCGGTCGGCGAGACCGGCGCCGGCCATGCGCTCATGATGCTGTGCGGCGTCCTCGAGCGCGCCGCGCCCGGCGAGGTCGTGCTGGTGGCGCAGTTCGGCAGCGGCGCGGAGGCAACCGTCTTGCGCACGACCGATGCGATCGGCGACTTCAGGCCCGTGCGCGGGCTTTCAGGCTGGCTCGCGCGCGGCGTCGAGGAGACCAGCTACACCAAGTTCCTGTCCTTCAAGGGCCAGCTCGCGCTCGAGCGCGGCCCGCGCGGCGAACAGGATCGCAAGACCGCGCTCTCGACGGCATGGCGGCACCGGCGCGCGATCCTCGGCCTCGTCGCCGGCCGCTGCGAGAAGACCGGCAGCGTCCACTTCCCGCCCTCGCGGCTTTCCTACGACGCCGAGGGCCCCGCGCTCGACACGCAGCGGCCCTACCCGCTCGCCGAACGTCGGGGCCGCGTACTGTCCTGGTCGGCCGAGCATCTGTCCTTCCACATGTCGCCGCCCAACCATTACGGGCAGATCGACTTTGAAGGCGGCGGGCGCATCCTGATGGAGTTCACCGACATCGCGCCGGGCGAGGTCGATGTCGGTCATGCGATGGAAATGGTGTTCCGCATCAAGGACATCGACGAGAAGCGCGGCTACACGCGCTATTTCTGGAAGGCGACCCCGGTGCGTGATGCGCCTGCGGCAAAGGGCGAGGAGGCGGCCTGATGGCAAGCGGCATCCGCGACAAGGTGGCGATCCTCGGCATGGGCTGCAGCCGCTTCGGCGAGCGCTGGGACGCCAGCCCCGAAGACCTCATGGTCGAGGCCTATTCGGAGGCGATGGCCGATGCCGGCATCGGGCCGGAGAACCTCGACGCGGCATGGTTCTCGACGCATATGGACGATGTCGGCACGGGGCGTGGCGGCACGCCGCTGGCCATCGCGTTGCGCCTGCCAAACATCGGCGTCACCCGGGTCGAGAATTTCTGCGCCGGCGGGTCGGAGGCGATCCGCGCCGCCGTCTACGCGGTGGCGGCCGGCGCCTGCGACATCGCGCTCGCGCTCGGCGTTGAGAAGCTCAAGGATACCGGCTATGGCGGCCTGCCCGTCGCCACCGTCGGCACCTTCATCCCGCAATGGTACCCGAACGCCGTCGCGCCCGCCAATTTCGCGCAGCTCGCCTCGGCCTATCGCGGCCGGCACCGCATCGACGCCGGCCTGCTCAAGCGCGCCATCGCCCATGTCTCGGTCAAAAGCCACGCCAACGGCGCGCTCAATCCCAAGGCCCATCTCAGGAAGCCCATCACCGAGGAGCAGGTGCTGGGCGCGCCCATCATCGCCGAGCCGCTCGGCCTCTTCGACTGCTGCGGCGTCTCGGACGGCGCGGCCGCCGTCATCGTGACGACGCCCGACATCGCGCGGGGACTCGGCAAGACCGACCTCGTCACCTTCAAGGCGCTCCAGGTCGCGGTTTCCAATGGCTGGGAGATGCATTCCAGCGAGTGGGACGGCAGCTACGTGCACACGGCCCGCATCGCCGCGAAGCGCGCCTACGAGGAAGCCGGCATCCGCGACCCGCGATCGGAGATCAGCCTGACCGAGGTGCACGACTGTTTCTCCATCACCGAGCTTGTCACGATGGAGGATCTGTTCCTTTCGGAGGATGGGCGCGCCGTGCGCGACGTCATGGACGGCGCATACGACGCCGAGGGAAAGGTCCCCTGCCAGATAGACGGGGGCTTGAAGTGCTTCGGCCATCCGGTCGGCGCCAGCGGCATCCGCATGCTCTACGAGATATACCTGCAGCTCCGGGGCCGCGCCGACCGGCGCCAGCTCGGCGACCCCAAGCTTGGCCTTGTCCACAATCTCGGCGGCCAGCCCTCGCAGAACATCTGCTCCATCTCCATCGTCGGCCGCCACGACGCGTGAGGCGCAGGCCCGGGGCCTCGTTTTGCGCGACTTCGATGTCGGGCGATCCTCGTGCCATTGAACGGAGCCGTGCTCCTCGATCATCCGACCAATGGGTCCCAGCTCATTGCTCGCTTGCTCGCTCGGCCGGGATGACGGCAACATCGCGGCCGTCATCCCGGAAGCCGCAGCGCAGCGGAGGCTATCCGGGACCTATTGAGCACGGCCGGGTCCTCGTTTTGCGCGACTTCGGTGTCGGGCGATCCTCGTGCTTGCCATTGAACGGGGCCTTGCTCCTCGATCACCTGACCAATGGGTCCCGGCTCATCGCTCGCTTGCTCGCTCGGCCGGGATGACGGCCGCGACGTGCCGAGGCTCGACGCCCGGAGGCCGGCGTGCAACGCTGGCAGCGAGGCGCCTCGAAAGCCGGAGGTGCGACGATCGGAGGGAGGACGAATGGCAGAGCTCGATTTTTCCGGCAGGCGCGTGCTGGTCGTGGGCGGCAGCAGCGGCATCGGCAATGGAATCGCCAACGCGTTTGCCGGTCACGGCGCCGAGGTGCATGTCTGGGGCACCAGACCCTCCGCCGAAAGCTACGGTCCGGCCGATGGATCGAAGCTCGACGGGATGACATACAGCTGCGTCGACGTGGCCGACCGCGCGCAGATCGATGCCTATCTCGCGCCGTTCGAATCGCTTGACGTCCTGGTCCTCAGCCAGGGCACGGTGATCTACCAGCGCGCGGAATTCGAGCGCGACGGCTGGGACAGGGTGATGGCGGTCAATCTCGACAGCCTCATGGCCTGCGCGATGCGCTTCAAGACGGCGCTGGCGAAGGCGGGGGGCTCCATGATCGTGCTGAGTTCGGTCGCCGGGTTCCGCTCGACGCGCGGCAATCCCGCCTATGCCGCGTCGAAGGCGGCGGCCGTCTCGCTGACGCGCACGCTCGGCGAGGCGTGGGCCCGCGACGGCATCCGCGTCAACGGGATCGCGCCGGGACTGGTCGACACCAAGATCACGAAGGTGACCACCGAACATCCCGAAAGGCTGAAGGGGGCGCTGGCAACCATCCCGGCCGGGCGATTGGGTACCCCGGACGACATGGCCGGCGTCGCGCTGTTCCTCGCCTCGCCGCTCGCGGGCTACGTTTACGGACAGACGATCGTGGTGGATGGCGGGATGATCCTGGCGTAGGCAAGGTCGGTACCGCGCCGGGTCGTTCCCATCGCCTCCCCTTCCCTGGTTCGGCCGTCTAAGCATGGTTTCCCGACCCGCCCCGCTCGTTCCTCGCTCACGCGGCCGGGAATGACGGATGGTGCGAGGGTGCGATCCGCCATCCGCGACCGTCGCGGACTGCCGGCAGCCCGATTCCGCTTTCCGGTCCGATGCAATGACCCGAGGCGGATCAGATGCGCTTGGCGACTTCCTCCAGCATCACCTCGGTCGCGCCGCCGCCGATCATGAGGATGCGCGCGTCGCGTGCCATGCGCTCGATCGCGGTGCCGCGCATGTAGCCCGTGCCGCCATGAAGCTGCAGGCAGCCATGCACTACCTCGTGCAGCACTTCCGGCGCATACGCCTTGACGATCGAGACGTCGCGGCTCGTGTCGTGGCCGGCCTCCTCGAGCGCCGCCGTCTGGTAGGTGAGGGCCCGCGCGGCCGCCGTCTTCGAAACGAGTTCGGCAAGCTTCTGGCGTGTCGCCTGGAGGCTCCAGAGCGTGCCGCCGAAGGCGGTGCGGCTCCTCACATAGTCGAGCGTAAGCTCGATCGCCTTCTGGGCCTCGCCGGACGCCATGGCGCCGATGACGAGACGCTCGTTCTGGAAGGTGCCCATGATGGCGTAGAAGCCGCGGCCCTCCTGTCCCAGGAGGTTTTCGGCGGGAACCCGGCAATCCTGGAAAACGAGCTCGGCCGTGTCGGAGCAGAGCCAGCCATGCTTGTCCAGCTTTCGGGCGACCGAGAAGCCGGGCGTGCCCTTCTCCACGATGAACAGCGAGATGCCGCGGCTGCCCTTGGCCGCCGGGTCGGTGCGGGCGGCCACGATGAAGACGTCGCCATGCACGCCGTTGGTGATGAACATCTTGGCGCCGTTGATTACCCAGGAATCGCCGTCCCGGGCGGCGCGGGTCTTGAGGCCGGCGACGTCCGAGCCGGCCCACGGCTCGGTGACGGCCACGGCGCAGACCTTCCTGCCCGCGATGATGTCGGGCAGGTAGCGACGCTTCTGCTCCTCGTTGCCGCTGATCGAGATGTGAGGACTGGACATGTCGGTGTGCACGGTCACGGTGGCGGTAAAGCCGCCGAAGCTCGAACGTCCCAGTTCCTCGGCGAAGACCACCGAGGCCAGCGGCCCCATGGCGGTGCCGCCATGTTCTTCCGCATGACGCATTCCGAGAAGCCCCAGTTCCCCCATCTGCAGGAAGATCTCGCGCGGCACCATGCCGTCGGCTTCCCAATTTTCTCCGTGCGGAGCGACTTCGCGCTCGACGAAGCGACGCACCTGCTCGCGCAGCATGCGAAGCTCCTCCGTCATGCAGAGAGGATCGGAAAGGTGGAACCCGGTCTCGGACCTGAGGTCCGCGCGCAATGCTTGCTGGCTCATGTCTTTCCTCCCGTTTCGAAACCGCGCATATCCTGATCGTCAGCATAGGCGCCGGCATGTCGGCGGCAAGCGGCCTTGCGCGCAACGGACGTGCCGTGCAAAAAGCAGATGAACGTCCGGTTTATTAATTGCAAGCACGGCGCCGGGTCAAGCGGAGAGCGGCGCAGGGAGGCATGGAGATGAACGCCAGCGAGGAGCCCCGCGCGGAAACGGTCCTGCTTGATGTCGCCGGCGGCAAGGCCGTCGTCACGATCGACAATCCCCGGCGCCGCAACATGATGACGCTCGCCATGCGCGAGGTCTTCCACGATCATCTGGCGGCCGCACTCGCCGATCCCGCCGTGCGTGTCGTCATCCTGGCCGGGCGCGACGGCAATTTTTGCGCCGGGGCCGACATTACGGGGATGAACGAGACGGGCGTCGAGGCACGTGAGCGGCTCAAGCGGCTGCACAGGATCGTGCGGCTGATCGCCTTTTCCGAGAAGCCGGTGATCACGGTCGCAGAAGGCTTCGTGGCGGGCAACGGGCTTTCCATCGCCGCCGCTTCGGATTTCACGGTGGCGGACCCCGAGGCGCGGTTCATCTGTTCCTTCGTCAGGCTCGGACTCGTCCCCGACACCGGCGCGCTGTGGTTCCTGCCGCAGCGCATGGGGCTGGGACGCGCGCGGCTCGCCATGATGGCAGCCGAGCCGATCGTTGGGCCGGAAGCCGTGGCGTCAGGCCTCGCCGACATACTGTCTCAGCCCGGCAAGGCACTCGAGGAGGCGCATGCGCTGGCCGACAGGCTGATGAAGGGCGGACCGCTGGCCATCGGCATGACCAAGGCGCTGCTCGCGCGCAATCCGCAGTCGCTCGACGAGGCGCTGAAGGCCGAGACGGACGCGCAGGCGGTGCTGTTCACGTCGCAGGACTTCCAGGAGGGCCGCAAGGCGTTCCTGGAGAAGCGGCCGGCGCGGTTCGAGGGGCGCTAGGGCGGTTCGGGAGCGGGGGATGGTACGGTTGGCTGGGCTCGAACCAGCGACCCCCAGATCCACAATCTGGTGCTCTAACCAACTGAGCTACAACCGCACGCCTGGCGTGGCCGTGAAGGCCCGGCGCGATGGGTCAATACGGTCTTGGAGCGAAAGTTTCAAGACCGAACCGGCGGGCGGAAGACAAGACAAAAAGAAAGGCCGGGGGGAGGACCCGGCCTTTCCGATCAACGGCCAGCGGGAGGAGGTGCCGGCCGGTCATCCGCGCCTTTGGTGGGAGGAGGTACCTCGGGCGCGGTGTACTTGAGGCTCAGAACGCGTCAGGCGACCTTGAGTTCCTTGAACGCCTTCTCGAACGCGCCCTTTGCCGGAGCTGCGACGTCCTCGGCGGCCTTGGACGAGGCGGCCTGCAGGTCCTTGGCCTGCTCGATCGTCATCTCGATGCGCTTGCGCAGGAAGGCGCTCTGCAGCTCGACGAACTCGGAGAGCGACTTGACGGCGACGAGCTGCTCGAGATGCGCGAAGCTCGCCTCGGCATTGGCGCGCATGGCGGCGATCGTCTTCAGCGACAGGTCGGTGCCGGCGGCGCGGGCGGTCTCGTAGGTCGACTCCGCGACCTTCTGCACTTCCTCGGCGCCCGTCTTCAGCTTGGCGTAGGCTTCCTTGGACTGCTCGACGCCCTTCTCGGCCATGGCGCGGAGCTGGTCCGTCGCCTTCGAGGTGTCGAAGGAGGGGAATTCAACGGTGTTTTCGATCTTCTCGGCAGCTTTCGCCATGATCTCGTCCTTTCGTCGTGTCTCATTGGGGCGGCGATCTGGGCGCCGCGACATCCATGGTGTGCATATAGGACAGTTTATTGTGCATTGCAACATTAATTTTGCACTGCACCATCGACGCCGTTAACCACGCGCCAACTTGCCGGGCCGGCCGGAGGCGGGCTTTCTGGACGCCGGAGCCGCTTGGACGTATTAACTGTCCGTTAAGGACGACACTCTTCAGGATCGGCAAGAACAAGCGACGCATGGCAGCGGGCGGCTCCTCCTTCATCGACATCGCCGTCATCGACGCGATCCGCACGCGCTTCTCGCGCGGCGAGGCGCTCGTGGTGCTCGACACCGCGCTGGAGCGCATCATCTGGGCCAACGGCTCGGGCGCCGCGCTGTTCGGCTTCCGCGACATCGAGACGATCATGGGCGCGAGTGCGGGCCTCGGCCTGCCCGCGCGGCGCCAGATCGCGGCCACGCCGGGTTTTCCCGCCGTGGGCGGCGGACGCAGCGTCTCGATAAGGCTCGCCAGCGGCCTGTCCAGCCGCATGACGATGCTGGAGATCGCCGCCGTCACCATGCCGGACGGCCTCGAGGCCATCCTGCTCGCCCAGGCAGCGCCCCTCGGCGGTATCCTCGACGAGACGGAGACGGCACGCCGCGCCATCGCGGGCATCGGCAGTGGCGGCCGGCATGCCGCGATCCTCGGCGGAGATGGCAGCATCGTCGCGTCGACGCCGGGCTTCACGGGCCTCGGCTTCGACGCCGGCGCGCTGGCCGGGCTCGCCCGCGAGGTCGGTTCCGGGCCGCTGCGCGTGGTCAAGCGCATGCTGGCGGGGGCCGCAGGGCCCGTGCCCGCCGCCTTTGCCCGGCTCGCCGACGAGCCTGCGCGCTTCCTGCTTCTGGCGGTGGACGAGACGGCGGAGGCACCCGACGAGCAGGCGCCCGAGGAGGCGCCGCCCTCTTCCCCAGCCGCGCCCGAATCCCCGCCCGTCACCGCAGCGGAGCCCAGCGCTCCGGCATTCGTGTTCGAGATTCACGGCGAGACACCGCCGGCCCCGGCCGCGCAGGCATCCTCGCACGATCAGGTCGCCGTCGAGACCGGCGACGAGCCCGCGACCGACGACGCCGACGCTGCGCCGGTGATCGCACCTGGAACGCCTTCGCCTGCGGGCACGTCGCCGGTGTCGCGGATACTGCCCGCCTTCCCCGTCCGCTTCGTGTGGCGCACGGACGCCGAGGGGCGCGTCTCGGCGCTCTCGCCGGAATTCCTCGCGGCCGTCGGACAGGACGAGACGGCGCTGCTTGGCCATGATTTCGGTGCCATCGCCCGCAGGCTCGGCTTCGACGAGGAGGGCGAGATCGCGGCGCTGCTCGCCAGGCGCGACACGTGGTCGGGACGCACCGTCATGTGGCCCGTCGAGGGCAGCGGCCTGCGCGCACCGGTGGATCTTGCGGCCCTGCCCGTCTACGGCCGCGACCGCCAGTTCGAGGGCTTCCGCGGCTTCGGCGTCGCGCGGCTGGGCGACGCGGTCGAGGAGGTTCCGCGGGGGGATGCGACCGCTTCGCAGGACCCGTTCAAGGGCGAGCAGCCGGTGATCGAGGTGTCGCCGACGCCCGACAGGCGTGCCGCCGACAAGGTGGTTCGGCTCGCCGAGCGCCGTATCGGCGAGACGGAGCGAAAGCTCAGCAGCGCCGATCAGGTGACGTTCAAGGAGATCGGCGATAGGCTCAAGACGGCGTCGTCGGAGCAGAGGCGCGCTGCCGCGACACCCGCCGCCGACGAGCCCGTGCCGCAAGCCGTCGCGCCCGTGCAGGAGGCAGCGCCCGCACCGGAGGCCCCGGTCGCGAGCGCCAACGCGGCCGCCCCGACCGAGCCAGCGCCCACGCCGCGCGAGGTCGCGCCGGTCGACGCTGCGTCTGCCGCCATGCCCTCGGCCTTCGCGCTGCCCCAGAGCAGGGCCGAGACCCGGGCCGAGCCGGCCGCCGACACGTCGATCATCGCGCAACTGCCCATTCCCGTCCTCATCGTCTCGGGCGAGGAACTCCAGTTCGCGAACCGGGCCTTCTTCGACCTCACCGGATACGGCTCGATCGGCGCGCTGGGCGCGGCGGGCGGTCTGGGCGAACTCTTCGCCGACGCGATCGCGGAGGCCGGCGAGGATGCGGCTGGCCAGCACGTGCTGCTCAGGCGCGCCGATGGCGCGACGCGGCCCGTCGAGGCGCATATGCGCGCCGTGCCGTGGCGCGGCGGGCGGGCGCTGATGCTCGTCATGCGCGACGTCTCCGAGGCCGAGGCGCCCGTGGCGTCGGATGGTCGGCACCTCCCGCCCCGCACCGAACTCGAGGCCCGCGTCGCCGAAATGCGGACGATCCTCGACACGGCCACCGACGGCGTGGTGCTGATCACGCCCGACAGGACGATCCGCTCCATGAACAGGCCCGCCGAGGCCCTGTTCGGCTTCGACAGCGACGACGTGGCCGGCAAGCCCTTCGTGTCGCTCTTTGCGATGGAGAGCCAGAAGGCAGCGCGCGACTATCTGGGCGGGCTCGCCGACAACGGCGTCGCCAGCGTCCTCAACGACGGCCGCGAGGTTATCGGCCGCGAGGCGCAGGGCCGCTTCATCCCGCTCTTCATGACGATCGGCAAGCTGCCCGCCGACAGCGGCTATTGCGCGGTGATGCGCGATATCACGCCGTGGAAGCGCGCCGAGGAGGAACTCACGCAGGCGCGCGCCGAGGCGGAGCGGGCCTCCTCGCAGAAGACAGAGTTCCTGGCTCGCATCAGCCACGAGATCCGCACCCCGCTCAACGCCATCATCGGCTTCTCCGAACTCATGATGGACGAGAAGTTCGGCCCGATCGGCAACGACCGCTACCGGGATTACCTGCGCGACATAAACCGCTCGGGAAATCTCGTCCTCGACCTCGTCAACGATCTGCTCGACATTTCCAAGATCGAGGCTGGCGAGCAGGAGATGAGCTACGAGGCGGTGTCCCTGAACGACACGCTCGGCGAGACGGTCGCCATGATGCAGCCGCAGGCGAACCGCGAGCGCGTCATCATCCGCTCTTCCTTCGCATCCAAGCTGCCGGAGATCGTGGCCGACCTGCGCTCGATCCGCCAGATCGCACTCAATCTCCTGTCGAACGCGGTGCGCTACACGCAGGCCGGGGGACAGGTCATCGTGTCGACCTCCTACGAGACCTCGGGCGACGTCGTCATGCGCGTGCGCGACACCGGCATTGGCATGAGCGCGGCCGAGATCGAACAGGCTCTGAAGCCGTTCAAGCAGATCAACGCGCTGAAGCGCGGACGCAGCGACGGCACGGGTCTCGGCCTGCCGCTGACGAAGGCGATGGTCGAAGCCAACCGCGCCCGCTTCCAGATCCATTCCGTGCCAGGAGAAGGCACGCTCGTGGAAGTCGTCTTCCCCTCGACCCGGGTACTCGCCGAATAGCATCACAAAAGATGACAACGGTAGTTTAGAATTATTCTAAACTATTGTTTCCGTTCGTGTTTCGCTTGTCAGCGCCTGCCCTTCGTCGTAAAAGTGGACTGCGCCCGACAAGTTTGGGTCACGTCGTTTCGCATGTCGCCGGCAGCGGCCGGCCTTCTGGAGGACACCATGCCTGCCCCCACGCTTCGCGCGGCGCTCGCCGCGCTCTGTCTCGCCGTACCCGGATTTGCCGGCCCGGCGCTCGCCCAGGAAAAGGTCAACATCTACTCCTATCGCCAGCCCGCCCTCATAGAGCCGGTGCTGAAGGCGTTCACGGAGGAGACGGGCATCGCCACCGAGGTGCTCTTCCTCGACAAGGGGCTCGACGAGCGCATCGCGGCCGAAGGCGCGAACTCGCCCGCCGACGTCATCCTGACGGTCGACATCAGCCGCCTCACCAGCGCCAAGGAAAAGGGCGTCACGCAGCCCGTCGACGAGGCCGGCATCAACGACAACATTCCCGCTGAATATCGCGACGCGGAAGGTCACTGGATCGGCGTCACGCGGCGCGGCCGCGTCATCTACGCCTCGAAGGATCGTGTCTCCGAGGACCAGATATCCTACGCCGACCTGGCCGATCCCAAGTGGAAGGGCCGCATCTGCATCCGCTCGGGCCAGCACGACTACAATCTGGCGCTGTTCTCGGCCATGATCTCGCATTGGGGAGCCGAGAAGACCGAAGAGTGGATGAAGGGCTTCAAGGCCAATCTCGCAAGGAAGCCCGATGGCGGCGACCGCGACCAGGCCAAGGCGATCGCGGCCGGCGAGTGCGACATCGCGCTGGGCAACACCTACTATGTCGGGCTGATGGCCACGAACGAGAAGGATCCCGAGCAGAAGGACTGGTACAACGCCATCAAGGTCGTGTTCCCGTCGATCGACGACAAGGGAACGCATGTGAACGTCTCCGGCATGGCACTGGCCAGGCATGCCCCCAACAAGGAAGCCGCGCTCAAGCTGATGAATTTCCTGGCCAGCGAGAAGGCGCAGGAGATCTACGCCGCGCAGGTGTTCGAATATCCCGTCAAGGAGGGTGTCGCGGTCTCCGACGTCGTCGCCTCGTTCGGCACCCTCAAGGCCGATGCGCTGCCGCTGACGGAGATCGCGAAGAACCGCAAGGCGGCTTCCGAGATGGTCGACCGCGTGGCGCTCGACGACGGCGCGGGAAGCTGACCTGGAGAGCCGCTTGACCTCGCGGCGACCCGACGGGGCCGGCGGCGACGCCGGCCCTTCGTCGTCGTGTCGACCTCGGCGCGGCGGAGGGCTCGCATGAGCGTGTCGGTGGCCGATCGCGGGGCCGGCCTCGCGCCGCGTCGCCCCGTACGCCGGCGGCACCACGTCTCCGCACTGGTCGTCGCGGCCTCGGTCGCGGCCGTGGCACTGACGCCAATCGCGGTGCTGGCCACCATCGCACTCACCGGCACCGGCCAGGACTGGCCGCATCTGATGGCCAACGTGGTACCCCGCGCCACATGGACGACGCTGCATCTTCTCGGTCTCGTCGCGCTGTTTTCCACGCTGATCGGCGTGACCAGCGCGTGGCTCGTGGTGGCCTACGACTTCCCCCTGCGACGCTTCTTCGCCTGGGCACTGGTGCTGCCGCTCGCCGTGCCGCCCTATCTCGCCGCATATGCGATGGGCGAATTCTTCCATTTCAGCGGTCCCGTACAGTCGCTGGTGCGCGAGACGTTCGGCTTCCAGACAGCGCGCGACTACTGGTTCCCCGAGATCAGGTCGACGGGCGGCGCCGCCATGGTGCTCTCGGCCGTCCTGTTCCCCTATGTCTACCTGACGACGCGCATCGTGTTCCTCATGCAGGGGCGCAACATCGCCGACGTGGCGCGGACCCTGGGGTCCGGCCAGTCGCGCGTGTTCGCGCGCGTGCTCCTGCCCGTGGCGCGGCCTGCCATCGCGGCGGGATGCGCGCTGGTGCTGATGGAGACGATCAACGATATCGGCGCGTCGGAATATCTGGGCGTTCGCACCCTCACCTTCTCGGTCTACACGACCTGGCTCAACCGCGGCAGCCTCGAGGGCGCGGCGCAGATTGCAATGCTGATGCTCGTCCTCGTCGTGGTGCTCCTGTGGGCGGAGCAGCAGGCGCGCCGACGCCAGCGCTTCCACAATCATCGCGGCACGCAGCTCAGGTCGCGCCCCCCGCGCGTGCGCCTTGGTCCCGGCGCCGCGACCGCGGCCGTCGCAGCGGTCGGACTGCCGGTCCTCGTCGGCTTCGTCATCCCTCTCTTCGTCTTCTCGCGATACGCCTTGCGCCGCGGCGAGCAGATCCTCGCCCCCGCACTTCACGCCGCCTTCCTCAACAGTCTGGTCACGGCCGCCGCGACCGCGCTCCTCACCGTGGCCGCCGCAGTTCTGCTCATCAACGCGCTCCGCGTCAGCCGGTCGTGGCAGGTTGCCGTGCTGGTGCGCCTCGGCTCCATCGGCTACGCGCTTCCCGGTACCATCCTCGGCCTCGGACTGCTTTTCGCGCTCGCCCGCTTCGACAATACCGTCGATGCGCTGATGCGCGAGTGGTTCGGTGTCTCCACGGGGCTCCTGGTCACCGGCTCGGCAGGGGCGGTGGTGCTGGCCTGCACGATCCGCTTCCTCGCACTGGCCGAGGGTGCGGTGCGGTCCGGCCTGGAGAAGCTGCCACCGCATCTCGACGAGGCCGCGCGCAGTCTCGGGCGCAACGCGCTGGGCAGCGGCACCGCCGTCCTTCTCCCTCTGCTGAAGCCCGCCCTCTTCACGGCGACCGTGCTGGTCTTCGTCGACACGGTCAAGGAACTGTCGGCGACGATCCTGCTGAGGCCCTTCGGCTTCAACACGCTGGCCACGCATGTCTATGAGAACGCCTCGCGCGGCGCGGTGGAGGACGGCGCGATGGCGGCGCTGCTGATCATCGCCACCGCGCTCGTTCCGGTTGTACTGCTGACCGGCGCCCTGGCGCGCGACCGCGAAGCCGAACTCTGAGCCACTGACGTCAAAAAAAAGCGCCCGGCGGGCGCTTGAATGGAATTTGCTGTCACGAGGGGCTCGGGCGAAACGTCTCGCACCGCAAACGCGCGGGCGGGGATTTCTCCCACAAGTTAGGTGCGAATATCGGCCCGGCTCGTAAACAAATCCCTAACGGCGCGCCGCCATGTTTACCGAACTGTTTCCGATGTGAAATCGCGGTAAATTTCGCGGTGACGGATCGTTAACCCTACGGCTTCATTCCTGGAGCTGCGGCATGTCCCGAAAAAGGTCCAGCGCCTCGGGGTTTGCCAGCGCCTCCTTGTTCTTCACCGCCCTGCCGTGGACCACGTCGCGGACCGCCAGTTCGGTGATCTTGCCCGACTTGGTGCGCGGGATGTCGGCTACGGGGACGATGCGGGCCGGCACGTGGCGCGGAGAGGCGCCGGTCCTGATCTTGGTCCTGATGCGCTTCTCGAGATCGGCATCGAGCGTCACCCCCTCGGCGAGCCGCACGAACAGCACCACCCGGGTATCGTTGTCCCAGTCCTGGCCGATGCAGATCGCCTCGAGGATTTCCGGCATCTGCTCGACCTGGTTGTAGATCTCGGCCGTGCCGATGCGCACGCCGCCCGGGTTGAGCGTCGCGTCGGAGCGACCGTAGATGATCATGCCGCCATGCTCGGTCCACTCGGCGAAGTCGCCATGGCACCAGATGCCGGGGAAGCGCTCGAAATAGGCGGCGCGGTACTTTTCGCCGTCCGGATCGTTCCAGAACATGATCGGCATCGAGGGGAACGGCCTCGTGCAGACGAGCTCGCCCTTCTCGCGCCGTACCGGCCTGCCCGCGTCGTCCCACACGTCCGTGGCCATGCCCAGCGCCGGACCCTGGATCTCGCCCACCCATACCGGCTTGACCGGAACGCCGATGACGAAGCAGGCCGCGATGTCCGTGCCGCCCGAGATCGAGGCCAGGTGCACGTCCTTCTTCACAGCCTCGTAGACATAGGCGAAGCCTTCCGGCGAGAGCGGCGAGCCGGTCGACGAGATGACGCGCACCTGCGACAGGTCGTGCGTGTCGATCGGGCGCAGGTCCGCCTTGCGCACCGCGTCGATGAACTTCGCCGAGGTGCCCAGATAGGTCATGCGCTCGGCTTGGGCGAAATCGAACACCGCGTTGCCGTCGGGATGGAACGGCGAGCCGTCGTAGAGCAGCAGCGTGGCGCCCGAGGCCAGCCCCGTCACCAGCCAGTTCCACATCATCCAGCCGCAGGTGGTGAAGTAGAAGAAGCGGTCGCCGTCCTCGATCCCGGCATGCAGGCGATGTTCCTTGAGGTGCTGCAGGATCATGCCGCCGGCCGAATGCACGATGCATTTCGGCTTGCCCGTCGTGCCCGAGGAAAAGAGGATGTAGAGCGGGTGGTCGAAGGGCAGCCGCTCGAAGGCCACCGGCTTCGCCGCAAAGCGCGCGACAGCGTCGTCGAGCGTCACCACGCGGTCGCCGTCGGCAAGCCCCTCGGCCCCGCCCAGATAGTCGATCACGACGGCGCGGCGCACGCTCGGCAGTTCCGCCAGCACCGCCCTCACCTTCTCGCCGACGTCGTTGCGCTTGCCGGCATACCAGTAGCCGTCGGGCACGAAGAACACGACCGGCTCGATCTGGCCGAAACGGTCGAGCACGCCCTGAATGCCGAAATCGGGCGAGCAGGACGACCAGATCGCGCCGATCGAGGCGGTGGCCAGCATGGCGGCGACCGTCTCGGGCATGTTCGGCATCATGGCGGCCACGCGGTCGCCGGTCTTGACGCCCTCTGCCAGGAGGAACTGCTGCAGCCGCGAGACGAGCGCGTGGAGCTCGTCCCACGTCACGCGCCGCTCGACTTTGTCCTCGCCCCTGAAGACCAGCGCCTCGCCGCCGCCCGTCTTCTTCAGGAGGTTTTCGGCGAAGTTCAGCCTGGCGTCGGGATAGAAGCGGGCGCCCGGCATGGCGTTGCCGTTCTCGACATGGCGTGCGCCGCGCTCGCCCACCACCCCGCAGAAATCCCAGACCAGGTTCCAGAACCCTTCGCCATCCTCGATCGACCAGCGGTGCAGCGCGTCGTAGTCGGGCAGCATCCGGCCAGACCTCGTCTCCGCTTCCCTGCGGAAGGCTGTCAGCGCCGCCGCCTCGATCCTGGCGTCCGACGGGGTCCAAAGCGGCGTGTCGTTCATCGGGTTCTCCCAAACAGAGGCTGCTCTTATGCACATCGGCGCCGCGACGGGCAAGCAGGTGCGACCCCGCCCGGGCCAAGGCCTTGCGGGCGCCACAAAAGCCTGTGAAAGCCTGTATCAGTTCGTTAGGAACCACGCGGAAATGGGCCTATTGTCATATCCGGCCAATCGGTGGTTGCGGTCAGGCGACGAGGGGCGATGTCGTCCAGGGTAATCAGACGCGGCATATGGGTGCTCATCGCCGTCGTCGTGACGGGGGCCGTTGCGGTGGCGCTGTTGCCGGCCGTGGCCTCCACGCAGCTCGTGCGCGACCGCATCGCGCAGGAACTCAGCATGTTGAGCGGCTACCGCGTCACCCTGGGCTCGGCGCCGCGCATAGACGTGTGGCCACGCTTCAGCGCGATCCTTGACGAGGTGAGCTTCACGCCGTGGGACGGTAGCGGCCGTCCGCCCGCGCTGACCGCCGAGCGCGTCGTGGTGGAGCTCTCGGCAATGACCGCGCTCCGGGGCGCGGTCGCCTTCACCCACATGCGCTTCGTGCGGCCCGTCATCCGGCTGGCGCATCCGCAGTCGGCCGAAAGACAGCCGGAGACGCCCTCGGGCGGCAGGCTCCACAGCGCGCTCGTTACGGCGCGAAGGGCCGTCGCGGCCGACAGCACGAGGCCCGATCTCTCGCAACTGCCTTCCGATGCGCTGGGAACGGTCGAGTTCACCGACGGGCGCATCATGGCCATGCGCGACGGTGCCGCGGTGGACGTCGTGTCCAGCCTCAACGGCAAGCTCGCCTGGCCCGCGCTCAACCGCAGTCTTTCGGTCTCGGCTTCGGGCATCTGGCGCGGCGAGCCCTTCCAGCTCGACGTCTCCAGCGCCCAGCCGATGATCCTCGCGGCCGGCGGCACGGCGCCGCTTTCGGTCGCGCTCAAGTCCCCGCCGCTGATCGCCAGTTTCGACGGCAATGCCAGCCTCGCGGCCAAGGGCTATGTCGATGGGCGCATCTCGCTCGCCTCGCCCTCGCTCGCGCGCACGCTCGAATGGTCCCATGCCGACATCTCGCACACCGCTGCGCTCGGTTCGGCCTCGCTCGCCGGGCGCATCAACGGCAGCGCCGAACGCATCAAGGTCGACCAGGCACAGGTCTCCATCGCCGGCAATCCCGCCACCGGGCTGATTGAGCTGTCGCTGACCGGCGCCGTGCCGGCCGTCGCAGGCACGCTCGCCTTCGCCAATGTCGACATCAACGCGCTGGCCGCGGCCTTCACCCACCCGTCGCCCGACGGCGGGCAGATGGAGATCGACACGTCCTTCGCCGACCGGCTCGCGCTCGACCTCAGGCTCTCGGCCAGCAGCGCCACGTCGGGCAAGCTTACGCTCACCGACGTCGCGGCGACCGCGCAGGTGAAGGACGGACTGGCGGTGCTGGACATCTCCGACGCCGAGGCCTTCGGAGGCTCGATCCAGACCGGGATCAGGATCGACGGCGGCGACGATGGCGGCCAGTTCGAGGTGCGCGTGCTCGCCACCGACATCGACGGCGCCGCCGTCTCGTCCACGCTCGACTGGGCAAAGGTGGTGCCCCGCGCGCGCGGTTCGATGTCCATCATCCTGCGCGGCCGCGGAAGTTCGCTCGCCAGCATCCTCAACCGCGCGGACGGGTCCTTCACTGCCAAGTTCGGCCCGGGCGTCATCGCCGGCATCGACCTGCCGGCCTTCCTGGCGCGACTCCAGGAGGGCGAGTTCTTCGCCTTCGCCGACGTCGCCCGGGGCTCGCTGCCGATCGAGGGGGCCGACTTCCGGGCGGTCATGGCCAAGGGCATAGCGCGGGTGGAAAAGGCCGACATCCTGGCCAACGGACGCCTGCTCTCGCTCTCCGGCATCGTTCCCTATCCAGGACGCGGCCTTGCCCTTTCGGGCACGATCCTGCCGCAGGCGCAGGCGGCCACGGCGCTCACCAGCGAGCATCCGATGTTCTTCGTCGGCGGTTCGTGGAGCGCGCCGTTCATCTCGCCGATCCAGCCGTCGTTCCCGGCCGAGTGAGCCGCTTCTTCAGCCTCCTCGGCGCGCGGCCTGCTCGTCGCGCATGCGCTGCACCTCGCGGCGCTTGGTCAGGAGCGACGCCACGATGACGCCTGCCGTCACGACGCCGATGAGGATCGTGCAGACCGCGTTGATCTCGGGCGTCACGCCGAGGCGCACCTGGCTGTAGATGCGCATCGGCAGCGTGGTCGCGCCCGGCCCGGAGGTGAAGCTCGCGATCACCAGATCGTCCAGAGACAGGGTGAAGGCAAGCATCCAGCCCGACACGATGGCCGGCAGGATGACCGGCAGCGTCACCTGCAGGAAGGTGCGCACCGGCGTCGCGCCGAGATCCATGGCCGCCTCTTCCAGGCTGCGGTCGAAGGTCAGGAGACGCGACTGCACGACCACCGCCACGAAGCACATGGAAAACGTGATGTGGGCGAGCGTCACGGTCATGAAGCCTCGCTCCAGCCCGATCGCGACGAACAGCAGGAGCAGCGACAGGCCGGTGATCACTTCCGGCATGACCAGGGGAGCGAAGACCATCCCCGAAAACAGCACCCTGCCCCGGAAGCGCGTGTAGCGCGTCAGCGCGAGTGCGGCGAGCGTGCCCATCACCGTGGCGACGCTGGCCGAGATCAGCGCGACTCGGAACGTGACCCATGCGGCGTCGATGAGCGCCTGGTTGGAGAACAGCGCCACGTACCAGCGCGTAGAGAACCCGCCCCACACCGTCACCAGCCGCGAGGCGTTGAACGAGTAGATCACGAGGAGAACGATCGGCAGGTAAAGGAAGGCGAAGCCGAGCACCACGGAGACGATGTTGAAGCGCGTCCAGGCCGGATTCATCGCCCTTCCTCCTGCGCGCGCGCCTGGGCGTGCTGGAAGTACATGATCGGCAGGATGAGGATCAGCAGCAGGATGACGGCGACCGCTGATGCCACCGGCCAGTCGCGGTTGGCGAAGAACTCGTTCCAGAGCGTGCGGCCGATCATCAGGGTCTGCGATCCGCCGAGCAGGTCGGGTATGACGAACTCGCCCACGGCCGGAATGAAGACCAGCATGCAGCCCGCCACGATGCCGGGGCGTGACAGTGGAAACGTCACCTTCCAGAAGGCGCCGATCGGCGAGCATCCGAGATCCTGCGCCGCCTCGACGAGGGTATGATCCATCTTCTCGAGCGTGGCATAGAGCGGGAGGACCATGAAGGGCAGGTAGGAATAGACGATGCCGATATAGATCGCCGTATGCGTGTTCATGATGATCAGGGGCGTGTCGATGACGCCGATCGCCATCAGGAACTGGTTGAGCAGGCCCTCGGGCTTGAGGATGCCGATCCAGGCGTAGACGCGGATCAGGAAGCTCGTCCAGAACGGCAGGATCACCAGCATCAGCAGAAGCGGGCGCAGCGAGGTCGGCGCGCGCGCCATGCCGTAGGCGAGCGGGTAGCCGATCAGCAGCGCCAGGAAGGTCGACACGCCGGCGATCACGACGCTGGAGACGTAAGCGTTGAAGTAGAGCGAATCTTCCCACAGCCACGCATAGTTCTCGAACGAGAATTCGCGCAGCGCCGCGACGATGCCGCCCATGCCTTCGGCGAGGTCTATCACCGGGACGTAGGGCGGGATCGCGATCGCCGTCTGCGAGAGCGAGATCTTGAAGACGATGGCGAAGGGGACGAGGAAGAAGACCAGCAGCCACAGATAGGGGATCAGGATCACCAGCCGGCTGGTGACGGCCGACAGCAGCCGACCTGCGGCAGCCGGCGACGCCGTGGCAGTGTCGTTTGCCGGGAGCGCCGTCTCCGCCATGTCCGGCTACCGCGTCAGCACGACGCCGGCATCGGGCCGGAAGCTCACCCAGGCCCTGTCGCTCCAGGTCAGGGGATCCTCGAAGATGCGTTGGCTGTTCACGAGGCTCGAGCGGATGACCCGGCCGTCGTCGAGGCGGATGTGGTAGATGGTCATGTCGCCCAGATAGCCGATGTCCCACACCTCGCCTTCCAGGGCGTTGATGTCGGAGCGTTCGGGCCGCCGCGACGAGACGCGCAGCTTCTCCGGCCGGATGGCGAACCAGACCTGGCTGCCGGCCGGCGCGTCGCCGGCGTTTTCCGTCTCGATGACGAAGCCGTTCCCGGTCTCGATCCTGGCGCCCTGCGCGTCGCGGCTGGCGATCTTTCCCTCGAAGAGGTTCACCGAACCGACGAAGTCGGCCACGAAGCGCGAGGCGGGCGCCTCGTAGATCTCGGCGGGCGTCGCCACCTGCATCACCTCGCCCTTGTCCATGATGGCGATGCGGTCGGCCATGGTCATGGCCTCTTCCTGGTCGTGCGTGACGACCACGAAGGTCAGGCCGAGCTGCTGCTGGAGATCGGTCAGCTCGAATTGCGTCTGCTCGCGCAGCTTCTTGTCGAGCGCGCCGAGCGGCTCGTCCAGAAGGAGGACCTTGGGACGCTTGGCGACCGATCGCGCTAGGGCTACGCGCTGGCGCTGCCCGCCGGAAAGCTGGTGCGGCTTGCGCTTGGCGAAGGCCTCCAGCTTTACGAGCTTGAGCATCTCGGCCACGCGTTCGGCAATCTGCGCCTTCGGCATGCCGTCCTGCTTCAGCCCGAAGGCGATGTTTCCCTCCACCGTCATGTGCGGGAACAGGGCGTAGGACTGGAACATCATGTTCACGGGCCGCTTGTACGGCGGGATGCCGGCAAGGTCCTGGCCGTCGAGCAGGACGCGGCCCGAGGTCGGCTCCTCGAAGCCGGCGAGCATCCTGAGCAGCGTGGACTTGCCGCAGCCGGACGCGCCGAGCAGCGCGAAGAATTCGCGCTCGAAGATCGTGAGCGAAAGGTCGTTGACGGCGGTGAAGTCACCGAATTTCTTGGTGACGCTATCGAACTGGATATAGGGCCTGGAGGAGGGATCATTCCATGGAGCGAAGCTCCTGCGAATGCTGCCCAGCGATTTCATGTCCCTCTCCGCCTTCCCCGTGCTCCGATTTGGCGAATGCCCCCGGGACCGGAGCCCCGGGGGTCGATCTTCACTGGCCGGTCACGACCTTCGTCCACAGGCGCGTGACGGTCCGCTGGGCGCGCGGCTCGTAGGGCTGGACGGTAAAGAGCTTCGCCAGCGCTTCCTCGTCGGGATAGATCGACGGGTCTTCGAGGATCTCGGCCTCGATGAACTCCTTCGACGCCTCGTTTCCGTTGGCGAAATAGACGTAGTTCGTGGCCTTGGCGATCACCTCGGGCTTCATGATGAAGTCGAGGAACGCGTGTGCCTCGTCGAGGTTCTTGGCGTCGGCCGGGATTGCCATCTGGTCGAACCACATCTGTGCGCCCTCTTCGGGCACGACATAGGCCACCTCGACGCCCTGGTCCGCCTCGGCCGCGCGGTCGCGCGCCTGGAACACGTCGCCGGACCAGCCGACGGCCACGCAGATGTCGCCATTGGCGAGGCCGTTGATGTATTCGGAGGAGTGGAACTTGCGCACATGCGGCCGGATCGACAGAAGCAGTTCTTCCGCCTTGGCGAGGTCGTCCGCTTCGGTGCTGTTTGGATCGAGGCCCAGATACATCAGTGCGGTGGGGACGATGTCGGTCGGGGAATCGAGCATGTACACGCCGCAGCCGGCGAGCTTTTCGATGTTCTCCGGCTTGAAGACGACATCCCAGCTGTCGATCTCCTCGACGCCGAGCGCTTCGCGCACCTTGGCGACGTTGTAGCCGATGCCGACGGTGCCCCACATGTAGTTGATGGAGTATTCGTTGCCCGGGTCGTACTTGGCGGTCCGCTCGGAAACCACGTCCCACATGTTCGTCAGGTTGGGCAGCTTGGACTTGTCCAGCTTCTGGAAGACGCCGGCCTGGATCTGGCGGGCCAGGAAGGAGCCGGTTGGCACGACGACGTCGTACCCCGTGCTGCCCGCGAGCAGCTTCGTCTCAAGGATCTCGTTGGAATCGAAGACGTCGTAGACCACCTTGATGCCGGTCTCGGCGGTGAATTCCTGAATGATGGACTCGTCGATGTAGTCCGACCAGTTGTAGACGTTGACGACCTTGTCCTGCGCCTGCGCGGCAAAGGCGAGCGTCATCGCGATCGCGGTCGTCGCGGACAGCCCCAAGTAACGCACCATGACATGCTCCTCTGTTGGTTTCGCTTCCTGGCTCGCGCTGAGATCGGCTGCGGCCCGGTTATGTTCGGATGCTATTGGCCTTTTTGCAGTGCGACAAGCAGCAATGTCTTGAATACGCTCAGCGCGGACCCGGCATGCCGGTGACGCCCGGGCGCTGCGGCGCCTGGCGGCGGAACTCGAGGCCGATATGCAGCAGCAGCGCCATGAAGACGATCGCGCCGCCGGCCAGCGTCGTGGCGCCCGGCACCTCGGAATGGACGAGCCAGACCCAGACAGGGCTGAGCACCGTTTCCAGGGTTCCGAGCAGCGCTGCGTACGCCGCCGGCACGAGGCGGGCGCCGCTTGCGAACAGTGCCAAGCCCAGGCCGAGGTTAAGGGCGCCGAACGCGAAGAGCCAGCCCATGTCGGTGGCGGTGACGGAAAGGCCGGACGCCTGGGTCGAGGCGAAGGCCCCCGCCATCATCACGCCGAGGCACATGGCAGGCGTCATGCGGACATGGGAATAGTGACGCGTCACGACGGTCGCGGTCGCGAAGGCGAAGGCGATCAGCAGGGCCAGCGCCGTGCCGACGGGCGAAACGCTCCCGCTCACCGACCCCGAAACCATGATCGCGACGCCCAGGATCACCGCGACGATCGCGACCCAAGTCGCACCGCTCACGCGCTGCCTGAAGACGATCCAGCCGATGAGCGCCGCGATCAGCGGCACGCCGGCATTGATCAGCACGATGTTGGCGACGGTGGTGTAACCGAGCGCGACGACGAAGGAGGTCGAGGCGGTCGCGAAACACGCTGCCACGAGCAGACCGGGCAGACCCATGCGCATGACCATGGCCAGCGTTCCGCGGGCGCCGTCGCGCCATAGCATGTAGCCGAGGATGAAGGTGGCGGCCCAGACGGAGCGCCAGAAGACGATCGTCCAGGAATCCGGTGTCTCCACGAAACGCGCGATCGTTCCGCCGAAGCTCCAGAAGAGCGCGGCGAGCGCCACGAGGACGAGGCCCAGACGCTCCTCGCGCAGGCTCGGCGCGGGGTTGGCGGCGGCAAGAGTTCGTTCGGCAGCGGCTTGCGGCATGGGACGCGCCTGTTGCATGCAGTCTCACGACAGATGGTGGAGTATTCGTTCGTGGAGCAGGACGCGTGATCCAGCCCGGGCATAAGATTGTGGCACCCGGAGCCGCGCGGTGAAAGCCTTGCTGGCACGCGTTGCCGAATCGAATTTCGCGGCCTGGTCGGTACTGATGCTGCCGGCACCGGCGATGCTCGCGCCTGTATTAATCGGCCAAGAGCCCTGGCGCTACGCCATCAGGCCGACGGGACTGGCCGCGACGCAACTGCTGATCGTGGCGCTTTCGATCGCACCGTTGCGCGCACTTTTTCCAGCAACCCCATTCCTGATGTGGGCGCAGCGCCGCCGGCGCGCGGTCGGCCTCGCAGCCTTCGGCTACGCAGCCCTGCACATGGCGGCGTTCACGGCGTCGATCGGCCGGCTGGATTACATCCTCCAGGGTCTCGCCTTTGCCTCTATGTGGACAGGCTGGCTGGCCTTCGTTCTCATGGCGCCGGTCGCGATCATATCGAACGACCCGGCGATGCGGCTGCTGGGGCGCAACTGGAAGCGCCTGCAGAGGCTCGTCCATGTAGTCGCACTTCTGGTGCTGTCGCACTGGCTCCTCCTGACGCGCTCGACATTCGAGACCCTGGCCTGGTTCACGCCGCTTGCCCTGCTCATGGCTCTGCGCCTATTCATCGCCCGGCAAAGGCAAACGCGCAGCGGGAGGACGGCAACATGAAGGCAGGCTGGTACGAGAGGAACGGTCCGGCGCGCGAGGTCCTTACGGTGGGAGAACTGCCGACGCCCCAGCCCGCGCCGGGCGAGGTGCGTGTCAGGATCGCAGCGTCGGGCGTGAACCCTTCGGACGTGAAGAGCCGCCGAGGCAGGCCCATGATCGCACCGCTGATCGTGCCGCATTCGGACGGGGCCGGCGTGATCGACGCCGTCGGCGAAGGCGTCGACAAGGCGCGGGTCGGAGAACGCGTCTGGACGTGGAACGGCCAGTGGAAGCGGCCGATGGGCACCGCGGCCGAGTTCATCGCGCTTCCCTCGGCCCAGGCCGTCAAGCTGCCCGACGACGTCGATTTCGCCGATGCCGCCTGCTTCGGAATCCCGCTGCTGACGGCGATCGAGGCGGTCAGCCGCGCGGGGCCCGTCGACGGCCGCACCGTGCTCGTGACGGGCGCCGCCTCCGCCGTCGGCCACTACGCCACCCAGATCCTGCGGGGTCGCGGAGCGCGCGTCATCGGAACAGCCTCGGACAGGCGTGCCGACCACGCCCGCGCCGCAGGTGCCGCCGAGGTGGTCGATTACCGCGCGGAGGACGCCGCGGAGCGGATCAGGGCGCTGACGGACGGTCGGGGCGCCGACGCCGTTATCGACATGGATCTGTCGTCGACGGTGGGCCTCGTCTCCAAGGGCGCGCTGGCGTCTCACGGCACCTTCGTGTGCTACGGATCGAACGCGCCCGAAGTGCCGCTCACCTTCATGGACTTCCTTTTCCGCTGCATCACCCTGAAATTCTTCGTCGTCTACGAACTGACGGCGGAGGAGCGCCGCGCGGCGCTGGCCGAGCTCGACGCGCTGCTGGAGGGCGGCACGCTGAGCCACACGATCGGCGCACGATTCCCGCTCGAGCGGATCGCCGACGCCCACGAGGCGGTCGAGGGCGGCCAGGTCATCGGCAACGTGGTGCTGGACATCGGGTGACGCGCAGGGCGGCTCCTATCCCGGCATGGTCGCGACCGTGGGCAGGGTCGAGTCGGTCCAGTCCCACGGAAGTGCCCGCACGGCGAAAGTCACCAACTGCGGTCTGAAACGCTCCGGCTCGTCCAGGCTTGCAGCGTGAACCGCAATGAGGTCGGGCATCGCGGCGAAGGTCAGGTAGACCGGCGCTCCGCAGACGGGACAGAAGGCATGGGTCTTCTCGTTGCCGCTGTCTGCCTCGACGCGCCAGGTTGCGGCCGCCCCCGTCACGTCCACGCTGGAGCGACCGGCGAAGGTCAGGTAGGAGCCGTGACCGGTACCGCTCCGTCTTTGGCAGTCGCGGCACTGGCAATGGTTCTGGAATACGGGTTCGGTGCGCGCCTCGTATCGGAGCGAACCGCAGGCGCATCCTCCGGTGAAGTGTCTGCTCACTGGAACTCTCCCGTGGACAAGCTGGAACTGCTCAAGCGGCCACGACATGGGCGGGCTTGGCGAAGACGTCGAGCGCGCTGCCGGTCTCCAAGTAGGATTTCAGACTGGAGAGCACGATCGGCCAACCCTTGCTGATGCCGGCCTCCATGCTCCCGCCCGGCTCCAGCTCGTCATGCGTTACCGTCAGGCGGACCATGCCTTCGTAGGGTGTGATTTCCATGGTGACCCGACTGTGGCTCGCGGCATCGGCAAATGACGACGGGCTGGCCCAACTCATGACGAGGCGATGCGGCGGATCGCACTGGATGACGTTCCCTGCCACCTTCGTCTCGCCTTCGCCGGAGACATGCTCCCATCTGGAGCCGGGCTTCCAGTCCGAAACGTTGCCGTGCGCCCAGTATCGACGCGCGATATCCGGTCTGGTGATGGCTTCGAACACCTTCTCCGGGGTCGATGCGATGAATGTCACGTAGACGAACTTCCCGGTAGCTGCGGTCATCCTATTCTCCCTCGAGTTCCGTCTTCAGGTCGTGCAGCAGCGCGAGCCTCTCGCGCTCGAACTTGCGGACCCACCGCTCGTATACTTCGTGAAGCGGCACCGGGTTGATGAAGTGGAGCTTCTCGCGCCCGCGCCGCTGTGTCGTCACCAGGTTCGCCGCTTCAAGAAGCTCCAGATGCTGGGCGACCGACTGCCTGGCCATGTCCACGTTCGCGCACAGTTCGCCGAGCGTGCGCCCGTTTCTCTCACAAAGCAGGTCCAGCAGTCTGCGGCGCGTCGGGTCGGCCAGCGCCTTGAAGACCTTGTCGGCGTCCATTTCTTCAACCATTCACATCATCACAATATGCAGGTCTTTACCTGCATGTCAAGTCATGCAGGCAGAAACCTGCATATAACATCTTCCCGACGGGTGGCTCCCGCGCGACACGCAGCGACGACTGCCGGGCACCGCTGCCCGATCACCTGAAATCGAAGGCGCTCAGCCCCGTGACCATCTCGTCGAGGCCGAGGGGCCGCGTGACGGGAGGCTCGGCGCGCGACAGGCAGCCGCTGCGTTCGCACAGCCGGCAGGCGGGCCCGACAGCGGTGGCCGGCACATGACCGGGCCGCGCCGCGCCGACGGGTGCGGCAGGCAGCGCTGCGGAGTAGACGATGTCGTCCTTGAAGCCGATGTCGCAGCCGATCAGCAGCGCAGTGCGCCGCGGGCGCTCGGAAAACGCACCCTGAGGGCCTTCAAGCGTGCGCGCGACGGTGAGGAACTCGGCTCCGTCCGGCATCTCAACGGCCTCGACCAGTATGCGGCCGGGTTGCGCGAAGGCAGCATGCACGGGCAACTTGGGGCATCCTCCCCCGAAGCGGCTCTGCGGAAACCCTTGAGCGCCGGCCTTGCGGAAGCGGTGGCCGGCATTGTCGACCTCAAGCATGAAGAAGGGAACGCCGGAGGCGCCGGGGCGCTGCAGCATCGTCAGCCGGTTTGCCGCCTGCTCGAAGGACACGGAGAACCGCGAGCGCAGGACGTCGATGTCGTAGCGTGACCTCTGGGCTGCCGACAGGAACGGCTGGTAGGGCATCATCAGCGCGTGCGCCGCGTAACGCGCGAGTTCAAAGCGCGCGATGCGCCGCGCCTCGTCGCTCGACAGTCTGAGCGCGGCGATCTCCGCCGCCACCGCGACGTGCATGCGGATCAGGCACGCCTCCATCGCCACCTCGCGGAGCTGGTCGAAGGGCGACAGGCGCTCGGAGATGAAGAGGCGCTGCGAATGCCTGTCGTAGCGCCTGCGCCAATTGGGCATGGTGGCCACCGGCAGCAGACGAACGACGATACCGTGTTCCCGCTTCAACCAGGATTTCAATGCACCGGCGAGATCGTCGCCGGGATCGAGCAGCGCGGTGAAGCCCTCCGCCTCCTCCTCGAGGGAGGGGAAATGGTTGGGCCGCTTCTCGAAGACCTCGTGCACCTCGTCTATGGGAAGCCGGGTACCCGCGACCGCGGTCGAACGTCCGTCGCGGGCCAGCAGTTCCGACAGGTCCGACAGACGCCCGGCCTGCTCTCTATAGGCGCGGAAGAGCTTGACGATGGCGGCGGCCGCGTTCGGCGCGGCCTCGGCGATCTCGACCAGTTCCTGGTCGCCGGGCAGTTCGCCCGCCAGAAGCGGATCGGCGAAGACCTCGCGAAGGGCGGCGATCGATACGCCCGCCTCGCCCTGCAGTTCCTCGGGTTCAACCCTGTAGACGGCGGACAGCTTGAGGATGAGCTGCACCGTCAGCGGACGCTGATTGCGCTCGATGAGGTTGAGATAGGACGGCGAAATGCCGAGACCCTCCGCCATCGCCGTCTGGGTCAGCCCCTTGGCGTTGCGTATGCGGCGGATGCGAGGCCCGGCGAAGATTTTCTGGTCAGCCATGGTGCCGCCCCTGGCCCCGCGCTCGGACCAGCCGTTGCAATGCGGATTTACACGATTGTGACAAGGCGTGAGCCTTCGGAGCGTTTTACAATCTTGACAGATTTACACGGGGGCCCTGTCAATCGCAAGACAGGGTTACCTCAATTTCCTGAACGAATGAGCGATATTCCTCGTTCTATACCGCAGCGCAATGTAAATGATGTCGACAAGAAGCGCTGGTCCGACGGCTGGCGGCCACCCACGCAATCGAACGACGCGGAGAGCATCATGACCGATTTTTACAATCTCGTCCCCTCGGCTGCCGAAGGCCGCTATGACGGCATCGAGCGCCCCTATTCGCCGGAGGACGTGAAGCGTCTGCGCGGCTCTGTGCAGATCCGCTACACGCTGGCCGAGATGGGCGCCAACCGCCTCTGGAAGCTGATCCACGAGGAAGACTTCGTGAACGCGCTGGGCGCGCTTTCCGGCAACCAGGCAATGCAGATGGTGCGCGCCGGGCTGAAGGCGATCTACCTTTCGGGCTGGCAGGTCGCCGCGGACGCCAACACCGCGTCGGCAATGTATCCCGACCAGTCGCTCTACCCGGCCAATGCCGCACCTGAACTGGCCAAGCGGATCAACCGCACGCTGCAGCGGGCAGACCAGATCGAGGTTTCGGAAGGCAAGGGCCTGTCGGTCGATACCTGGTTCGCGCCGATCGTGGCCGATGCCGAGGCCGGCTTCGGCGGCCCGCTGAACGCATTCGAGATCATGAAGGCCTTCATCGAGGCGGGAGCCGCGGGCGTACACTTCGAGGACCAGCTGGCCTCCGAGAAGAAGTGCGGACATCTGGGCGGCAAGGTTCTGATCCCCACCGCAGCGCATATCCGCAACCTCAACGCAGCGCGGCTCGCCGCCGACGTGATGGGCGTGCCGACGCTGATCGTGGCGCGGACCGACGCCGAGGCCGCAAAGCTGCTGACCTCCGACATCGACGAGCGCGACCAGCCCTTCGTCGATCACGACAAGGGCCGCACGGTGGAGGGCTTCTACCAGGTCAAGAACGGCATCGAGCCGTGCATCGCGCGCGCCATCGCCTATGCGCCGCATTGCGACCTGATCTGGATGGAGACCGGCAAGCCCGACCTCGAGCAGGCCAGGAAGTTCGCCGAGGCCGTGCACAAGGCCCATCCGGGCAAGAAGCTCGCCTACAACTGCTCGCCGTCCTTCAACTGGAAGAAGAACCTCGACGACGCCACGATCGCCAAGTTCCAGCGCGAACTGGGCGCGATGGGCTACAAGTTCCAGTTCATCACGCTGGCCGGCTTCCACCAGCTCAATTTCGGCATGTTCGAGCTGGCGCGCGGCTACAAGGAGCGCCAGATGGCGGCCTATTCGGAGCTGCAGGAGGCCGAGTTCGCGGCCGAGGCCGACGGCTACACCGCGACCAAGCACCAGCGTGAGGTTGGCACCGGATATTTCGACGCCGTGTCGATGGCGATCACCGGCGGGCAGTCCTCCACGACCGCGATGCACGAATCGACCGAGCACGAGCAGTTCCGTCCGGCCGCAGAATAAGCGGCTTGCCGAACCGGCCTCCGGGGCCTTAAGTCCCGGAGGCACAACAACGAGATCATGCGCCGGGCGACCGGCAGGGAGAGTTGAGATGGCACCGAGAACGCGCGTCAAGGAACGGGCCGAGGAGCAGTCCTCTTCGATGAACGGCGACCAGCAGGCGGCGATCCGCATGGTCGCAAACGACCTGCACCGGCTCAACCAGTCCGTCATGAAGGCGGTCGAGGCGGGCGTGTCCGTGGAGCTCGTGCGCTCGGCGCGCCATCACGGCGGCGACGGCAACTGGGGCGACCTGCTGATCCCGGTGATCGTCACCAACCAGCCTGTCGGAGGCTGAGCGGCAGGACGCCGGCCGGCGCCGCCGAATTCGACGGGTCGAAACGGCTCATTAAGAAACCTTCGGTTAACGTCTCAACCAGACATTGAAACCGGCATGGCGGGGCCGAAGGCGATGAACGGTTACGTGGTCGAAGGCAAGGGGACCGCTGCGGCGGCGCATGCGGACGACATGACGCTGGCCTTCGTGGTCAGCCGGTCGCGCGTCAATGCGATCGTGGTTTCCCGCATCGTGGAACGCACGGGGCTGCGCGCCGAACTTCTCGATCCCGAGGAGGCGCTGGCCGCGATCGAAGCGCTGCAGCCGGCGACCGTCATACTCGACGGCGGCGCAGGGAACGACGACTGCGCAGCCCTCTACGACCATCTGCGCGAGCGGCGGCTGAAATCGAGCCGAAACCTGCCGGCCGTGATCCTGCTGGCCACGGAAGCGCTGGCCGTTCGCGAGATCGGCGGCGGCAAGACCGTGGACGCGGTGGTGACGAAGCCGATCACGCTCGAGGCGCTGCAGCCGCTCATCGGCAAGCTCGTGGCGATGGCGCGGCGATAGCGTTATCAAGCCTTCGTTCAACCATCGCGAGGCCCCGGCCTTTTCACGCGGCGATCTGCGCGGCTATACTCGCAACTCCTGAAACATATCCTGGTGCTTGATGCCCCTTTCTAAGAAGGAAGCCCGCCCGGCCACCCGCGGCGGTCCACGCTCGCGCATATCGGCCTTTCTCAAGAACCCGCGCGGCGTGCGCAACTGGAAGGAGGCAGGCGCCTGGCTGGAATGGCGGGGCATCGAGGACATCGAATGCATCACGCCCGACCAGGCCGGCGTGGCGCGCGGCAAGATGATGCCGTCGAAGAAATTCACGTCGAACACGTCGCTGGCGCTGCCTTCGGCGGTGTTCATGACGACGATCTCGGGCGGCTATCCCGAGGACGGCAACGGCTTCGCCTATCCCGAGGACGACGGCGACCTCAAGCTGGTGCCGGACCTGTCGACACTCGCGACGGTGCCCTGGGAGACGGATCCGACGGCGCAGGTGATCTGCGACCTCGTGCACCAGGACGGGCGGCGCGTCGAGTTCTCGCCGCGCAACGTGCTCAAGCGCGTCGTCGAAGCCTATGCCGAGGAGGGCCTCAAGCCGGTCGTGGCACCCGAGATCGAGTTCTACCTCGTCCGCAAGAACCCCGACCCCGACTATCCACTCACCCCGCCGGTGGGGCGCTCGGGGCGGCCGATCGGCGGCGGGCAGGGCTATTCGATCGCCGGCGTCAACGAGTTCGACGAACTGATCGACGACATCTACCATTTCTCCGAGGCGCAGGGCCTGGAGATCGACACGCTCATCCACGAGGAAGGCGCGGGCCAGCTCGAGATCAATCTGCGCCACGGCGACCCGATCGAACTCGCCGACCAGGTCTTCATGTTCAAGCGCACGATCCGCGAGGCGGCGCTCAAGCATGAGACCTATGCCACCTTCATGGCAAAGCCAATCCAGGGCCAGCCAGGCTCGGCCATGCATATCCACCAGTCGATCATCAACCGTCGCAGCGGGCGCAACGTCTTCGCCGCCGAGGACGGCTCGGAAACCGAAGCCTTCTTCAACTTCATCGGCGGGATGCAGAAGCACGTGCCCAACGCGCTGGTGATGTTCGCACCCTACGTGAACTCCTACAGGCGCCTGACGCAGGCGGCGTCGGCGCCCGTCAACGTCAAGTGGGGCTACGACAACCGCACAACCGCTTTCCGCGTGCCGCGTTCGGACCCGGCCGCGCGACGCGTCGAGAATCGCATCCCCTCGTCCGACGCGAACCCCTATCTCGGCCTGGCCGCGTCGCTGGCATGCGGGCTGATCGGGATCAGAAACGGCATCAGGCCCGACGCACCGGTCGGCACCACGGTCAACGAAGACCAGATCGAACTGCCGCGGGGCCTGCTCGAGGCGGTCGATCTCTTCGAGGGCGACGAGGAGCTTCGCGCGATCCTCGGTGATCCGTTCGTGTCGACCTATGCGGCGATCAAGAAGGCCGAGTTCGAGACATTCATGGAGGTCATCAGCCCGTGGGAGCGGGAGTTCCTGCTTCTGAATGTGTGAATGGTGAATGGTGAATGGTGAATGGTGAATGGTGAATGGTGAATGGTGAATGGTTGAGGTGATCGGGTGCATTGCGGGCTGCAAGCAGGACTTGCAGGGCGCACGGGCCTTTTCCATTGACCATTCACCATTCACCATTCACCGGCGGCGTACCGCATGACCTACCAGTCCCCCATCTCCCCCGGTCGATCCTGGTACGAGGACACGGTCGGCGAAAGACCGACCTATCCCGCCCTGGACGGCGACCGGCGGGCCGACGTCGTCATCGTCGGCGGCGGGTTCACCGGGCTCTCGGCAGCGGCGCACCTGGCGAAGGCGGGGATCGACGTCGCACTGGTCGAAAAACATCGCTTCGGCGACGGCGCATCGGGACGCAATGGCGGCCAGATGGGCACCGGGCAGCGCGCCTGGACATCGGAACTCGCCGACGATATCGGTTTTGCCCGCGCCAAGGCGCTGTTCGACCTCGCGGAGGAGGCCAAGGCCCATCTGCTGGAGTTCACCTCCGTCAACGGCATCGACATCGACTTCGTGCCGGGCCAGCTCTCCGTCAGCCACAAGAAGCGCTACGTGGCCGAGTATCGCGACTACGCGGACTTCATGCGCGAAAAGGTAGGCTACCCGCATATCAGCTTCATGGACGCTTCCGAGACCGCCGTCCGGCTCGGCTCGAACGCCTATTTCGGCGGCATCCGGGACATGGGCACGGGCCACATCCACCCGCTGAAACTGGTCACGGGCACGGCGCGCGTGGCGGCTGCGGCCGGCGCGCATCTGTTCGAGGAAACCGCTTCGACCGGAATATCGTCTTCGGGCGGCAAGGTGCGGCTGACGACGCCGCGCGGCACGATCACCGCGGACAAATGCCTCCTGGCGGTCAACGCCTATGGGGGCGAACTGGAGCCAGTCAGCGCAGCCCACGTGATGCCAATCGGGTCGTTCATCGGCGCCACCGCCCCGCTGCCGCCCGACACACCGGTGATACCGGGCGGCGAGGCGGTCGACGATTCCCGTTTCGTGGTCCGCTATTTCCGCAAGACGCGAGACAACAGGCTGCTTTTCGGCGGTCGAGAAATCTATGCGGTCAACGACCCGAAGGACATCCATCTCCACATCCGCCGACAGATCGCGGAGATCTATCCCGCTCTGAAGGATGTCGAGATAACGCATGGCTGGGGCGGCTATGTCGGCATCACGCTGCCGCGGCGGCCATTCGTGCGCGAGGTGATGCCGAATGTGATTTCCGCCGGCGGCTACTCCGGACACGGGGTCATGCTGTCGAACTTCGTCGGCAAGCTCTATGCGGAAACGGTCGCGGGAAACCGCGACCGGCTGAAACTGTTCGAGGACCTCAAGATCCCGCCCTTCCCGGGTGGAACCCGCTTCAGGTCGGCGCTGCTGTTCCTCGCCCTCAACTGGTACGCGCTCAGAGACCGGCTCTAGCTTGTAGCTAGGACGCCTTAGACGCGACGTGCGCATCATCGAAGAAAAAGGCCCGCGCCTGGCGCGGGCCTTTCTCACTGCGGACGTCCAACCCTACTGCAGACGTCAAACAATCACGGGCGCACGAGCTCGTTCAGCGGAACGCCCGAGTAGTTGCCCCAGGCCGAAGCCGGGGTGTCGTCGATATAGGGGTTGTCGACGGCCGGCGCGATCTCGATCGAAGCCGTCGGCGACATGTCGATGCCCTCGTCGGACATGGTCCACTCGGAATCGGACTGGATCTGCGCATCCATATCGGCTGCGCCGGAGTTCGAAATGTTGGCCTCGTTTTCCATTTCAAGCGTCACGGCATTGTTCTGCGCAAGGGCGGCACCGGACATGATGGCCAGCGACGCGGCGGCAATAACGAGCTTCTTCATGGTTCTTTTCCTTCCATAGACCGTTGTCGTTCGGGCAGTTAACGACTGGCCACCGGCAGGGTTGCGAGACGGATCGCATTGAATCATCACAGTTTATTGAGTTCGGCCGCTGAAACTATTGCGACGAAACGACGATACGGCACGCACAAAAAAGGCCCGCGCACAGGCGCGGGCCTTCGTTTCGCATATGGGGAAAAAAACCCTCAAAGGCCGTTGAGCGCGGAAGCGTTGACCGCGGCCGAATAGTTGCCGTACCAGGAAGCCGACTCCCGATCGGTGCCGAGGATCGTGCCGTTCTCCAGGGTGACCGAAGCCGTCGTGCGCATGTCGACACTACGCGACGGGGCGATCCGGAAATCGGTGTCGTCGGAAATCTGCGCCTCCATGGTGGCGCCGGTGAAAGTCTGCTGGGCGAGCGCGCCCGAGGTCATGAGCGCGAGCGTCGCGGCGGCGATGGCAAATTTCTTCATGGTCGTCTCCTTCGTTTCTCCTGGCGGGCGGATAACTCCGTCCGATCGCCCAAGTAACGGGAGCAGCAAAGCGATGGTTTCGATGGTGATCGCGTTGCGGGATCACATCTAATTCAGCGCCCGCGGTGAAACTTTCGAGACCCTGTGACCGATGCGCGGTCAGCCCATCTTCCTGACGATGACGCTGCCGGCCGAGTATCCCGCGCCAAAGGAGCAGATGACACCGTAGCTGCCGGGCGCAAGGTCGTCCGAATACATGGAGAAGGCGATTATCGACCCGGCCGAGGACGTGTTGGCGTAATCCTGGAGCACGTTGGGCTGCTCCTTGCGGGTGGGTTCACGCCCCAGCACCCGGTGGCCGATCAGGTCGTTCATGCCCTTGTTGGCCTGGTGCAGCCACAGGCGCGAGACATCGGCGGGCGAAAGCCCGTTGTCGGCGAGGTGGCCAAGCATGAGTTCGGCCACCATCGGCACGACCTGCTTGAACACCTTGCGTCCTTCCTGGTGGAAGAGCATGTCGCGACGATCGGCCATGTGGCCATCGCGCGTGCGCCGGAGAAAGCCGTTGTTGTTGCGGATGTTGTTCGAGAACTCGGTGAGGCAGCGCGTCGAGACGATCTCGAAGGCGGAGCCGGCCTCGACGTCTTCGGCGCGTTCCAGGAGCACAGCGGTGCAAACGTCTCCGAAGATGAAGTGGCAGTCGCGATCCCGCCACTCCTGATGGCCGGAGGTGATCTCCGGGTTGACGATCAGGATGGAGCGCGCCGAGCCTGCGCGGATCATGTCGGCCGCGGCCTGGATGCCGAAGGTCGCCGAGGAGCAGGCAACGTTCATGTCGAAGCCGAAGCCGCGTATGCCCAGTGCCTGCTGCACCTCGATGGCGATCGCCGGATAGGCCCGCTCGTGATTGGAGGCCGCGCATATGACCGCATCGACCATGTCGGCCGAGCGCCCTGCCCGCTTCAGGGCCTTGCCGGCCGCGTCGATCGAAATCTCGGCCATGAGGGACAGTTCGTCCTCGCCGCGTTCCGGCAGGACGGGATACATTCGGGCCGGATCCAGGATGCCCGATTTGTCCATGACATGCCGGCGCTCGATACCGGAGGCCTTGACGATGAATTCCTCGCTGGACAGCGGCAGCGGCTCGGCGCGCCCGGCCTGGATCTCGGCGGCCATGCCGGCGTTTACCCGTTCGGCATAGGCATTGTAGGAGGCGACGAGCTCGGCATTCGTGATGGTCTGGTCGGGCGTGAAGATTCCCGTCCCGGTGATTGCCACGCCATGCATCCGCGTTCCTCCGGCGGCTCTGGCGGCCGCGACTGCCCCTAAAGGCTTCCTTGAGGCGATTTAGACCTAAGAAAGGTCGATCCACAATCCCGCAATGGGCCGCCAAGACGCGGCGTGCGAGGAACAAAAGCGACGCCTGCGGATTACGTCGCCAACTGAACCCAAGCTGCGGAGTTTCCCCATGAAGAGGATGATCTACTCGACGCTTGCCATGGCCCTGTTCCGCTATCTCACCAGACTGGGGCAGACGCGGAAGGCCGCACCTGCGCACGCGGCGGCCCGCCGCAAGGCCCCGGCAAAGGCCTCCGCCCGAGCCGCCAAGAGATAGGGCGCGCAGACGGGCTCGACCGCGCTCACAGCGGCCAGACGAGAAGGATGGTCGGGATGGAGACGGCGAGGATGATGAGTTCGAGTGGCAGGCCCAGGCGCCAGTAGTCGCCGAAGCGGTAGCCCCCCGGCCCCATGATTATCGTGTTGTTCTGGTGGCCGATCGGCGTCAGGAAGGCGCACGATGCCGCCACGGCAACGCCCATCAGAAACGGGTCGGGCGACACCTGGAGCGTGTCGGCGACGGTGATGGCGATGGGTGCGGCGACCAGAGCAGTCGCCACGTTGTTCATAAAATCGGACAGCGTCATGGTCACCACCATGATGATCGCGAGGATGGCCCATGCCGGCAGCGCGGCCGACCAGCCGACGACGATATCGGCGATGAGTTGCGTGCCGCCGCTTTCCTCGAGAGCTATGCCGATCGGAATGAGCGAGCCAAGCAACACGATGATCGGCCACTCGATCGCCTCGTAGACGTCGCGCGGGCCGACGATGTTGAGCATCGCATAGCAGCCGACCGCCGCGCCCAGCGCGATCGACAGCGGCAGCAGTCCGGCGACGGCAGCCACGATCGCGCCGAGAAAGATGCCTACACATGCGAGCGCCTTTCTCCGCTGGATCACCTGGTGGCTGCGATCCTGAAGCGGCAGCACGCCGAGCCATTCCGCTGCCTGGCTTACCTGGCCCTCGGTGCCCAGCAGGAGCACCACGTCCCCCGGCCTGATGACAAGGCGCTGCACGCGCTCGCGAAAGCGCCGGCCCTGTCGCGACACGCCGAGCAGGGTGACGTTGCGACGGTATAGGAGACGCATGTCCTGGACGCTGCGACCGACGAGGCGCGCGTTTTCCGGCACGATCGCCTCGACGAGGGTCAGCGACTTGCCTGTCAGCCCTCCGTGGCTTTCCTGGCCCGCGGCGCCGAGACCGGCTGCGCCGATGAAGGCCTCGATGGATTTCGTCGGGCCTTCCAGGACCAGCACGTCTCCGCGGCGCAGTTCCTCGTGGGTGGCAAATCCGCGCAGACGGCGACCGCGGCGCACCACGCCGAGTATGGTGACGTCGTGCTCTTCTCCGAGAGGATAGAGGTCACCGGGCGTCCTGCCGATAGACTTCGACTTTTCGGGCACCTTCGCCTCTACGAGAAAGTAGGCCGATTCGTCGGCGACGGACGCCTTGGCGCCATCGGCACGGATGAGACGCCATCCGAAAAGCGCGACGAAGGCGACGCCGACGATGGCGCAGGTCAGGCCGACGGGCGCGAAGTCGAACATCTGGTAGGGTTCGCCGACAAGCCTTTCGCGCACCTGGGAGATCACGATGTTGGGCGGCGTGCCGATGAGCGTTATCATGCCTCCGAGGATCGTGGCGAAGGCCAGCGGCATCAGCGTGAGCGATGCGGCGCGCTTCGCCTTGCTGGCGGCTTCGAGATCCAGGCCCATGAGAACGACGAGAGCGGCGACGTTGTTGATGACGGCCGACAGGGATGCCCCCACGGCCGACATGACGGCGATGTGGACCGGTACGGGCCGGGAAGCGGAGACGACAAGCGGCGCGATCAATTCGATCGCGCCCGCGCTGAGCAGCGCCCGGGAGACGACGAGGACCAGCGCGACGATGACGACCGCCTCGTTGCCGAACCCGGCGAATGCGCTTCCGGCCGGAACCACGCCGCCGATGACGGCGACGATCAGGGCACCGAAAGCCACGAGATCGTAGCGAACCCGTCCCCAGATGAGCATGCCAAACAGCGCGGCCAGCAGGAGAAATATGAACAGCTGATCACCCGTCACGCCCGGTCCCCGCATGCGACTGCGAACGTCTCGACCGGGGCCGGCGTTCCATCGTCGACGGGAGACCATCCCCGACGCCGCGTGTCAACGGCTCTGTCAGGTCCCTTTCCGTGATCGCGCGATTGCTTCAATTTGGCGCATCGCGAAAATGCGGGCACATTCGCTATGGCACTTTTAAATCGATTATATTATGCATCTGCCATCGAGGCCAAGGACTGCGCATAGACCATGACGAGCCAGACGATTCCCGTCGAACCCTTCGACTTCATCGCTTTCGGCGGCACGGGCGATCTCGCCGAGCGCAAGCTGCTGCCGGCGCTCTACCAGCGCCAGCGCGCGCATCAGTTCTCCGAGCCGACCCGCATCATCGGCGCATCGCGCGCGGCGATGAGCGATGCCGACTACCGCGCGTTCGCGCGCAAGGCGATCGTCGATCACGTCGCCGCCCAGGACGTGGACGAGACGGAGCTGGCGACGTTCCTGGCGCGGCTGAGCTATGTCGCGATCGACGCGAAGTCGGGCGACGGCTTTTCCCGCCTGAAGAAGGCGATCGGCAAGAGCAGCGCCATCCGGGTCTTCTACATGGCCGTGGCGCCGGGCCTGTTCGGCGACATCGCCACCCATCTCGCCGAGCAGGGTCTCGTGAACGACGTCACCCGCATCGTCGTGGAAAAGCCGATAGGCCGCGACCGCGCATCCGCCAAGGCGCTAAACGACGCGATCGGCAGCGTCTTCGACGAGCACCAGATCTTTCGCATCGACCACTATCTGGGCAAGGAGACGGTCCAGAACCTCATGGCGCTGCGGTTTGCCAACGCCCTCTACGAACCGCTGTGGAACTCCGCCCATATCGACCACGTGCAGATAACGGTGGCCGAGGCGGTCGGGCTGGAAGACCGCGTCAGCTACTACGACACGGCTGGCGCGCTGCGCGACATGGTGCAGAACCACATGCTGCAGCTTCTGTGCCTGGTGGCCATGGAGGCGCCGTCTGCGCTCGACGCAGACGCCGTGCGCGACGAGAAGCTGAAGGTACTCAGGGCCCTCAAGCGGGTCAACGGGCTCGACGCGCCGAAGCAGACCGTGCGCGGTCAATACCGCGCCGGCGCGTCGGCCGGTGGCGCCGTCAACGGCTATGCGCAGGAACTCGGCCACGACAGCAACACCGAGACATTCGTCGCCATCAAGGCCGAGATCGCCAACTGGCGATGGGCGGGCGTGCCCTTCTATCTCAGGACCGGCAAGCGGCTGGGCAGCCGGGTGTCGGAGATCGTCATCGAGTTCAAGCCGATCCCGCATTCCATCTTCGAGGAGAGTGCCGGCAGGGTCTACGCCAACCAGCTGGTGATCCGGCTACAGCCCGACGAGGGCGTGAAGCAGTGGATCATGATCAAGGACCCGGGACCCGGCGGCATGCGGCTGCGCCACGTGCCGCTCGACATGAGCTTCGCGCAGGCATTCGACGTGCGCAATCCCGACGCATACGAGAGGCTCCTGATGGACGTCGTGCGCGGCAACCAGACGCTCTTCATGCGGCGCGACGAGGTGGAAGCGGCATGGTCGTGGATCGATCCGATCCAGAACGCGTGGGCGGAGAACCGGCAGGAAACGCAGGGCTACACCGCCGGCACCTGGGGGCCTTCCTCCTCGATCGCCCTCATAGAGCGCGACGGGCGGACATGGCACGAAAGCGCTTGAGCGGGCCGACGCTTCGGGCGGAGGATCGCCGATGACGCCCGGCATCGGCCACGGCTTCGCCGACGCCGAAGAGCTGGCGGAAGCATTGGCAACGCGGGTGGCGGACGCCCTCGGGCAAGGCGTGGCGGCACGTGGCGAGGCATCGCTCGCCGTCTCGGGCGGCTCGACCCCGGGAAGGTTCCTCGAGGCCCTGTCGCGGCGTGCGCTTGCATGGGACCGGATCGCCGTTACCCTGGTCGACGATCGCTTCGTGCAGCCCGACCACGAACGCTCCAACGAGAGGCTGGTCCGCGAAAGGCTGCTTTCAGGAAACGCGGCCGGCGCGCGCTTCGTGCCGCTCCAAGCCCGATGCAGCCTGGCCGATGCATCGGACATCGCCGACGCCGCGGTCGCGGCCATGCCGCAGCCCTTCGACGCGGTGGTGCTGGGCATGGGCACGGACGGGCATACGGCGTCGTTCTTCGCCGATGCCACGCAATTCGAAGCCGTCACGGACAAAGGCTGCGCGAGGTGCGTCATGGCGATCAAGGCGGCGTCCGCCGGCGAACCGCGCCTGACGCTGACGTTGCCGGTCATCGTGGCGGCGCGGCTCCTCGTCCTCCATATTGAAGGAGACGAGAAGCGGCGCGTGTTCCAGGAAGCCATGAGCTCTGATGGCGCAATGCTGCCGATCCGGATCGTGGCCGACGCCGCTCCGCAACTAGAAGTCTACTGGGCGCCATAGGAGGTCTTTCCGATGCCGACCGACACGATCATCTCCATCACCAATCGCATCGCGGAGCGCTCGCGACCGTCGCGGGAGGCCTACCTGGCGCGCATCGCCGCGGCCCACCGTCCGCGCGCCAATCGCGGTGTCCTGTCCTGCGGCAATCTCGCGCACGGCTTCGCCGTCTGCGCACCCTCGGAAAAGGCCGCGCTCGCGGGAGAGGCGGTGCCCAATCTCGGCATCATCACCGCCTACAACGACATGCTGTCGGCCCACCAGCCGTTCGAGACGTATCCCGCACTCATAAAGCAGGCGGCGCGGGAGGCGGGCGGGGTGGCCCAGGTGGCCGGCGGCGTGCCGGCCATGTGCGATGGCGTGACCCAGGGCCAGCCCGGCATGGAACTGTCGCTCTTCTCGCGCGACGTGATCGCCATGGCAGCCGCGATCGGCCTCTCGCACAACATGTTCGACGCCGCGGTCTTCCTGGGGGTCTGCGACAAGATCGTGCCGGGCCTGGTGATCGCCGCCCTCACATTCGGTCACCTGCCGGCCGTCTTCATTCCGGCCGGGCCGATGACGTCCGGCCTGCCGAACGACGAGAAGGCACGTATCCGCCAGCTCTATGCGGAGGGCAAGGTCGGTCGGGCGGAGCTGCTGGAGGCGGAATCCAAGAGCTATCACGGGCCGGGCACCTGCACCTTCTACGGCACGGCCAACTCCAACCAGATGCTGATGGAGATCATGGGGCTGCACACGCCGGGGGCATCCTTCGTCAATCCCGGCACGCCGCTTCGCGACGCGCTGACGAGGGAAGCCGCACAACGCGCGCTGTCGCTGACCGCACTCGGCAACGCCTATACACCCGTCGGGCGCATGTTCGACGAGCGATCGGTCGTCAACGGCGTCGTAGGGCTGCATGCGACCGGCGGGTCTACCAACCACACGATCCATCTCATCGCCATGGCGGAGGCGGCGGGAATCAGGCTCACATGGCAGGACATCTCCGAGCTTTCGGAGGTCGTGCCGTTGCTCGCCCGCGTCTATCCGAACGGCCTTGCCGACGTGAACCATTTCCATGCCGCGGGCGGGCTCGGCTTCCTGATCCGCGAGCTGCTCGACGCAGGGCTGCTGCACGAGGACGTGCAGACGGTCTGGGGCGAGGGCCTGCGGCCCTACGCGATCGAGGCAGGGCTCGGCCCTGACGGTGCAGTCGCGCGACGCGAGGCGCCAGCCCTCAGCGGCGACGAGAAGGTGCTTGCGCCATTCGCCAAGGCCTTCCAGCCGACCGGTGGGCTGAAGGTATTGAAGGGCAATGTCGGCGCCGCGATCATCAAGACGTCGGCGGTCAAGCCCGAGAGGCGCGTCATCGAGGCGGAGGCCATGGTGTTCGACGACCAGGAGGCCCTCAACGACGCGTTCAAGGCCGGGTTACTCGACGACCGCGATTTCGTGGCAGTCGTGCGCTTCCAGGGTCCGCGCGCCAACGGGATGCCCGAGTTGCACCGACTGACGACGGTGCTCGGCATTCTCCAGGATCGCGGCAGGAAGGTCGCGCTGGTAACGGACGGCCGCATGTCCGGCGCATCGGGCAAGGTGCCGGCCGCGATACACGTCACGCCCGAGGCGCTCGACGGCGGCACGATCGGCAAGATTCGTGACGGCGACAGGATCCTCATCGACGGCGAGGCGGGGATATTGCAGCTCATGGTCGGCGAGGCGGAACTTGCAGGCCGCCGCGTACCGGAGACGGACCTGTCGGCCAACGACTTCGGGCTCGGACGCGAACTCTTCGCGGGGTTCCGCCGGATGGCGGGTCATGCCGACCAGGGGGCATCCGCTTTCGGCATGGCCTGAGCCGTCAAGGCGCCGCGATCTCGGCCCGCTGGCGACAGATGGCGTCGATGCGGCCAGGACAGCCGGACCGGCCGGCTGAACGGCTTTGCGTGCAGTCAACGAAAAGGGCCGCCGGCGCATGCCGACGGCCCCTGTAGGTCGATTTCTTCGGTCAGTCGGCGGCGGGTGCGTCGACGGCCGGCGCCTCTACGCGCGGCAGGTCGACGTCGACGTCGATGTTGCGGCTGCCACCGGTGAACAGTCCGGCCCCGAACAGCCATACGATAAGGACAATCGCCACCACGGCGCCGATAATGCCGGCCACGAGGCCCATGCCTCCGCCACCGCCATCGGTGTTTACAACCGTAACCCGTTCTTCGGTCTCACGCATTCTGCCTCTCCTTCGAAACTTTCGTCTCTTCGGCGGCAGAACGGCCGAGATGCGGACAGGTTCCCTCAGGGCGTCAGGCGGGATTCCTGCACGGCTTCAAGGAAGATACGCCTGGCGACATGGACGGAAGCCCTTCCTTCCATCGCGGCCGAGCAGGCGCGGCCAGCGGCGTGATACCACTTGCCACGGGTCTGCGGCCATGTGGCGAGCAGGGCTTCGCGCGCCTCACCCGGCGTACGAATTACGGCATGGCCGCCCTCCGCGAACTTCAAGTGAACGGGCTCGTGGAAAGCGGCGGCACCGTGGGTCATGTCTGCAAAGCCTCCTCGCGCTGATGTCGCGAGAACGCGAAAGGCAGCGGCTGGTTCCCCAGCGGAAGCGAAAATTTCGTCGTCAGTAGGTGGTGCGGCGTTCTTCCGAGGGGGGCCGACCGAACTGGAGCCGATAGCTCTGGGCAAAATAGGAATGCGATGTGAAGCCGGTGGCGATCGCCACGTCTAGGATCGGCAGATTGGTCTGGCGCAAGAGCTCGCGCGCGCGCTCCAACCGCAGGCGCATGTAGTAGCGGCCGGGCGTCATGTTGAGATGGCGCAGGAAGAGACGCTCGACCTGGCGTACGGACAGTCCGGCGGCCTTGGCGAGGTCAACGGCCGAATAGGGCTCGTCGAGATTGTCGGCCATCAGCTCGACGATCTTGCGAAGCTTCTCGGACTTGCCGGTCAGGTCGCGCTCGGGTCCAACCCGCTGGCGGTCGCCGGCCGAGCGGATGCGTTCGTGCTGGAACTGATTGGCGACCTCGTTGGCGAGGTTGGGGCCGAAATCGGTGCGCACGATCTCCAGCATGAGGTCGATCGACGTCGTGCCGCCGGCGCAGGTGTAGCGCTTGCGGTCGATCTCGAACACGTTGCCGGTGCAATCGATCTCGGGGAAGCGCTCCTTGAAGCCGGCGCGATTTTCCCAGTGGATGGTGCAGCGATGACCCTCGAGCTGGCCCGCCTCCGCAAGGATGTGCGAGCCGACCGACAGCGCGCCGAGGGCCGCGCCGCGGCGCCCGAGCCCGCGCAGGCCGGCCAGCACCTTGGACTTGCCGGGGAATTCCGTGGTCAGGCCGACGCACACGAAGAGAATGTCTACCGGCGGCAGGTCGGCGATCGCATAGTCGATCTTGAGTGGCAGGCCGTTGGACGCGACGATCGCCTCGCCGTCGGCGGAAACCGTCTTCCACGAATAGAAGTCGCGGCCGAGCGCGCGGTTCGCGGAACGCACGGTATCGATCGCCGCCGAGAGCGAGAACATCGAGAACTTGTCGACGAGAAGGAAGGCGAACTGCCTTCCGCCGGTGGCTGCTTCTGACATGAGGCGCCGTTCTACAGGATCACACGCGCAGCGGGAAGAAGGTGCGTAGGGAGTAGGGAGGGAGAGCCGGGCCCAGGCGTGTCAATCGTCCGCGCGCGGGGAAGCCTTCCCTCTTCCCTAGAATCGCGGCGGCTCGCGTCCGGCCGAGCGAAAGGCCGATGCGAGCGTGTTGGCCATCAGCATGGCGATGGTCATGGGCCCGACGCCACCCGGGACGGGCGTGATCGCGCCGGCAACCGCCTCGGCCTCCGCGAAGGCGACGTCGCCGACGAGCCTCGTCTTTCCCTCGCCCCTGTCGGGCGCCGGTACGCGGTTGATGCCCACGTCGATGACGGTCGCGCCCGGCCGGACCCAGTCGCCGCGCACCATTTCGGGCCGGCCGACCGCAGCAACGAGAATGTCGGCGGTTCGACACAGAGCGGCAAGGTCGCGCGTGCGGCTATGGGCGACGGTCACCGTCGCGTTGGCCGCCAGCAGCAGCGCCGCCATCGGCTTTCCGACGATGTTGGAACGCCCGACCACGACCGCATTGAGCCCCGAGAGATCGCGGCCGTGGATGCGTTCGATCAAAAGCATGGAGCCGGCCGGCGTGCACGGCACGAAGGCCCGACCGAGTTCGCCCGTCGTCAGCCTGCCGACATTGACGAAGTTGAAGCCGTCGACGTCCTTGTCGGGCGCTATCGCCTGGATGACGAGACCGGCGTCGATCTGCGCCGGCAGGGGCAGCTGGACCAGGATTCCGTGGATCGCGGGATCGGCGTTGAGCCTTCCGATCAGGTCGAGCAAGGCATCCTGCGGCGTTCCGGCATCAAGGTCGTGCTGCACCGAGTGGAAGCCGCATTGCTTGGCCATCTTCGATTTCGAGGCGACGTAGACCTGGCTCGCCGGATCCTCGCCGACGATCACGACCGCCAGGCCCGGGCGGATCCCGGTCGATGCCGCGAGTTCCGCGGAGGCCCGGCCGACGCCCGCGACCACCTCGTCGGCGACCTGCCTGCCGTCGATCCGTTTCGCCATTGTCAGCCTCCATCCTGGTCCCGACCGAAAGGGCACAGATGACATTTTCGGAGGCGATGCAATGCCGTCTTTGCGCCCTATGGGGGCGGAAGGGAAACAGCCGCCGTCAGGCGCGACGGCCGCGGCGGCCGCGTCCCGCCGCGAGTTCGTTCATCGTGTCGCGGAACTCGCGCAGGCTGTCGCGGATGTCTTCCAGCGTCGCCTCGATCTCGGCGCGCTCGCGCTCGTCGTCGGTGTCCGATGTCGCCATGGTCGTCCCATGCACGGGCGCCATGCGCGACATGGCGGCGCCGGTGGGCACCTCGTCGTGCGGGTCGGGCGTCTCGCGGCGGGCGCGACGGGAGCCTCCTCGCGGTGCGGGCCCGGGATTGCCGTCGCCGAAGGCTCCGCTGGCCCGCATGCTGTCGAGTGCGCCGCGACCGCCGCCAATGGCGATCCCCACAAGCATGCCAATGATGGCGCCGACGACCGCGGTCATCGCGCGGGAGGGTCCGGTCGGCAGGATCGGCGGATAGGCGGCCGAGATCACGCTCACATTGGCGGTGTTAAGCGATTGCTGCTCGCCGGTCTCGCGAGCGCGCAGCAGGAACGCCTCGTAGACGGCACGCGCGGCGGCGGCCTCGCGCTCGAGCTCGCGCAGGCCGACGAGCTCGGTTCCCACGGCGGCCTGACGTGCCTTGAGCTGGGCCAGGCGCGAGGCGAGTTCCTGTTCGAGCTGCACCGCGCGACGCAGATCCACCTGGATTGCGGAGGCGATGCGTCGGAGCTCGGCATCGACCTGCGCGCGTGCGCCCGCAAGCTGGGCCTGAGCGGTCTGCAACTGCGGATGGCGAGGACCCAACCGGGCGGACAGCCGCTCGACCTCCTGTGCCAGGGCCGCGTACTGCGCGCGCATCTCGGTCATGACCGAGGAATTCACTTCCTCGGGCAGCGCTCCCGATAGTGCCGCATCGACATCGGCGGTCCGTGCCGTCGCTGCCCTGGCGTTGAGCTCGAGCGTGCGTGCACGCGCGGCGGTGAGCTGCTCGTTGGTGCGGATGATCTCGTCGTCGGTGATCAGCCGGCCCTGCGGGTTGACGATGTCGTTCTCGGCCTTGAAGGTCTCGACGCCGCGCTCCGCCTTCTCGACCTCGGCGCGAAGCTCGTCCAGGCGCGCCGTCAGTTCCTCGGTGGCGCGCCCGGCGCTGCCAGACTGCAGCTCGCCGTATGTGCGGGTGAATTCCTCGGTGACGGTGTTGGCGATGAGCGCCGACTTCTCCGGATCCGTGGTGCGTGCGCCGACCGAGATGACGAAGGTCTTGCCGCCGCGCTCCACGGCCAGCGCCTCGTAGAGGTTGCCGGCGGTGATGGAGTAGCGCGCCCGCATCTCCGTCTCTCCGTCCGGGGGCGTGGTGAAGAGCGCGCGGATCGCGCCGCGGATGTCGATGCCGACGGTCTCGGCCTCGCCGTTGAATTCCGGATCGTCCAAGAGGCCCAGCCGGTCGATGACCTTCCTGAGCACGTTGGTGGACGTCATGATGCGGACCTGGTTCTCCACCAGCGCCAGCGTGGCGTCGGAGGGAAGGCCGGTCTGGGTGATCTCGCGCTCGACGATGTTCAGATTGCGCGGGTCGAACAGGATCTCGGCAACCGCGAGATATTTCTTCGGCGTGGAAAGTGCGATGGCGGCACCGAGCGCGCCGCCGATGATCGTCGTCGCCAGGATGATCCACTTGGCGCGCCAGACGCCCGACACCACGGCGATCGGGTCGACCAGGGGGCGCCAGTATTCGTCGCGCGGTTCCGGCTCGTCGCGCGGCGGACGTCGGTCGTACATGACCCGATCGGCAATCGCAGGCGTGACTTCGACGGGGGTCGGCACGGCCGGTACGACGAGCGGCGGCGCGGCCACCGCGTGCGGTGGAGGCTCGACAATGGCTGGCGCCCGCACCGGCCGGCGCCTGAACCTTTCACGCATGCGCGCGACGAAACCGTGACGCGGACCGCGCGGGGCAGCGGCGACGCCCGGTGCCGGCACGGCCGCTTCCTCGCCGGCCACGTCGGCAGAAACCGGCTCACGATCGTTGCCGGCCTTGCCGGCAGCCTCCTCGCGGGCGCGATCGAGAGAGCGCGCGATGTCGGCGGCTTCCAGCCGGCGCGCCAGTTCGGCCACCGACGGCTGCTTTCGCGCGGTATCCTTCGCTCCGTCCGCGGGCTGGTCGTCCGGGCGGGGCGCTACGGACAGCAGCGAACCGCCGGGACGCGCGGAAGGCCGGTCATTTTCAGGGTCGAACATGGTCGGCCGGCTCCCGGACAATCGTTAAGCCACGCTAAACATTCACGGGTAACAAATGGTTAACGCGGATGACGAGGCCGATCAGGCCGCGCGCAACGCCGACCTGATAGACGCCGTATCGATGCCGATGAAGGACTGGAAGCCCACCGCGACCTGGTCCGGCGCCGTGCCGGCGACGAAATCCTCCAGGTCGATACGCCCGTCAGCGCGGGGATTCCATGCTACCCGGCAGAGTTCGCGCGCGTTGGCGACATGACCTTCACCGCCGGTCACCTCGTCCACGTAGCGTCCGTAGATCATGCATTCTGAAAATCGTCGCGACCCGCCGACCGCCGCCACCCAGGACCGGCCGGAGACCTGCTCGATGCGCCGTGTCATCGCCAGCACCGTGGCGCGTCGCCATGCGATCACGGTGCCGATGTAGTCATGGCCGGTCGGCGGGCCTTCGATCCCCAGCAATTCGCCCGCGTTGCGCGACCAGACCGGATGCTCGCCCGACCAGGGCAAGCCGCCGTCGCGCCTGAGCATGCGCAGCCTGCCATCCTGCCAGAAGTCTCCGCAGTCGAAATCGCGGAGAAAGGCCACGTCGGAGTCGCAATAGACCAGACAGTCGTCTTCGAGATGCGCGGCGATGGCGATGCGCCGGAGCTGCTGCACGTGCCAGCCGCGCAACGGCATCGTGCGCAGGCTTACCCAGAGCCGGCGGCGGAACAGGCTGAGCGGGTCGTCCATGCGGACGAGCCATCCCGGCAGCAGGTCGCGTTCGTCGACGATCTCGCGCCTCGGCCCCCGCAGCGCGCGGAAAGCATCGACGTCGCGCGGCTCGACCAGGATGACGTGCTTGGAATATCCCGAAACGTGACGGTCCATCGTCTCGCAGAGCAGGCGGCAGCGTTCGAGATCCGGCCCGTAGCTGGCCGTCACGATGGCGGCACGGGGCGCGGAGGTCTTCACCCGCCCCCTCCCCTGCCCGTCAGCTTCTGGAAGACGACGCGTGCCAGAAACACCGGATTTCCGACGACGTAGCGCTGCCAGAGCCGGCCGGGCTCGCGATAGAGCCTGTAGAGCCATTCAAGCCGCAGGCGCCGGACGGCGCGGGGCGCACGTGGCACGGCACCGCTCAGGAAATCGAGAAGCGCCCCCACGGCGATCGCCATGCTGCAATGGTCGGCCGTCAGGTTGCGCGCGATCCACAGTTCCTGGCGCGGCACGCCCATGGCGACAAGGAGAATGTCGGGACGCAGTTCACGGATGCGCAGGAGCACGCCCCGCTCCTCGTCGGGCGTGAAGTAGCCGTCGTGGACGACGACGAAGCGATGCCGTGGCGCGAGTTCCTGGAGCGTGGCGGCGGCTCCCTCCGCATTGGAGCGCCTGGCGCCGAGCAGGCCGATCGTCAGAGGCCGTTCGCAGGCGGCAACCAGCGCCGGCACGAAATCGGTACCATTGAGATTGTCGGGGAACGGGGCGCCGTAGAGCAGCCTCGAGGCGACGTCGACGCCGACACCGTCAGGCAGGACGATGAACTCTTCCAGTGCCTTCGCGAACTCTTCATCGATGCAGGCAGTGTTGGCATTGTGCGCGTTGAGGAAGCCGACCTTGGAGAATTCGCGCTTGTCGATCAGCGCGGCCAGATGCGCGAGCGCTTCCCGCCATGGCAGGACGGCAACGGACACGCCGAGGATCGTTCGACACTCCGGCCGGGGCCGACCTGGTTGCGTGTGCACGTTCACGCCGCAATCTCGCCTGGGCGGGCGACCAGCATGTCCAGCCCACGCCGCACGGCGCGATCAAGCCCGGCGGCCTGGCTCTGGGTGAATGCGCTGCCGTCGACTTCCGGCGCAGCCCGACCGGCAATGGCGACCATAGCCTCGGCAAATCGGCGCGGGTCGTCGGCGACGATGCAGTTCGACGGAAGGTGGGTAATGCCGCGCAGCGAACTGGACGTCGCCACGCAAGGCAGACCGAGTTCGAAAGCCTCGATGGTCTTGAGCTGGACGCCCGTTCCCGCCCTCGACACGAGCGGGACGACGGCCGCCCGCCTGACGAACCCCACGCCGTCGGCGACGCGGCCGACGAAACGTACGCCGGGATGTGGGCAGGCCAGGTCGGCGGGCGCGCTGCCGGCGATCTCGACGCGGAAGTCGAGCGGCAGGTGGGGGACGACATCGTTCAGGAACCAGTCCAGGCCGATGCGGTTGGGTCGCCAGGTCCAGGTGCCGATCAGGGCGGCGTTGGTCTCGACGACGCGCGGCCGGTCCGGCCGGGTCATTCCCGTCACCAGCGGCAGGACGGCGGAGCGCTCGTCTCCGGAGACGCGCAGCAGGCCGCGATCCTCCTCGGCCAGCGTGAAGACGAAGGCGGCACGAGCACAAAGCTCGCCCTCCAGGGCGGCGAGCAGCCGCGCTTCGCGGCGAAACAGCATGCGCTGGAAAGGATCGGGCGCGGCGTCGGCATTTGCCGCCGCGGACTGCGCCTCGACATTGTGCGCGACATAGATGGAGGGCCGATCGCGGAAGAGACCCGGAAACGCGCCGGCCAACTGCACGGAGTTGATGACGTAGGCGTCGCACGGACCCAGGCCAGCCAGCGCTGCGCGCACCTGCTGCGCCGGCAGCGCGGCGAGCTTGACGGAAGAGAACGTCATGCCGCGCGCGATGGCCGCACCGAGCCAGGCGACCTTGCGCGCAGCCGATGCGTTGTCGGTGCTGACGTCGACCTCGCCGAGCACGGCCACGTCTGGCCGCACGGGCGGACGCCGTCCCGGCCAGGCGAATCCGATGACGCTGACGCGCGCGCCTGCACGGCGCAACGCCTCCAGAATCGCTGCGTTGGCGATCTCGTAGCCGGTCGACGGAACGCCGTCCGGGATGATCGAAGTCACGAAGACAATGTGCATCGGGCCGTACCTTCCGCCCTGAACTAACATCGACGCCATAAAGGCGGCTTTAAGCGCCGTGTTTAACGCAACCTTAATGGCGCGGGGGCGATAGAGGACGCACGCGACATCCCGGAACCTGCGATGAATGTCAGACCGTATGACAGCGCCGTGTCGATCGTGGCGAAGAGCCCGGCGCTCGACGCGGGCGCGGTCGACGTCGTCGTCACGCTGCCGACGTTCCGCCGCCCCGGACAACTGCTTGCGACGCTTGGCTCCCTGAAGGCCCAGGACACGGCCCGCCGCTACGCCGTCATCGTCATGGAGAACGACGCGGAAGCCCGCGAGGGCGCGCGCGCCGCCCATCCGCTCTTCGAGAGCGGGGCTGTCGAGGGAATGCTCATCGTCGCGCACGAACGCGGCAATTGCAGCGCCTACAATGCGGGCTGGCGAACCGCGCTCATTCAGTTTCCCGCCTTCCGCCACCTTCTGGTGATCGACGACGACGAGATCGCCTCGCCGCGCTGGATCGAGACGATGTGCGCGGCCGCGGAGCGCTTCGGCGCCGACATCGTCGGCGGTCCGCAGCAACCGATATTCGCCGAGCCGGAGGACAGTCACTGGGCAGCGCATCCCGTCTTCGCGCCACCCTACCGGATTTCGGGGCCGGTCCGGGCACTCTATTCGTCGGGCAACCTGCTAATCTCCCGGCAGGTACTCGCCGCCATGGGACCGCCCTTCCTCGATCTCGCCTTCAACTTCATGGGCGGAGGCGATTCCGATTTTCTCAGCCGATCGGCGCAGAAGGGTTTCAAGCTCGCCTGGTGCGCGGAGGCGCCGGTGGCGGAGACGGTTCCCGCGCGCCGGCTCGAAGCCGACTGGATCCGCGCGCGCAGCCTGCGCAACGGCGTCATCTCCACGCTGGTGGAGAAGCGCAAGCTGGAAGGTGCGCCACTGGCGCGGGCCAGGGTGGTCGCCCGCAGCCTGGCGCTTCTCGCCGCAGCACCGTTGCGGGGCATGCTCGCCGTCGCGGGCGGCGCACGGCCGGCCGCCGGGCTCTATCCGCTGCACGTGGCGCTCGGCCGCCTGATGGCCGAGTTCGGCTACACCAATGAACAGTATCGCCAGCCCGAGAAGAACTGAGGTCGGCGCCGGACAGCGCGACCTCGTCACGCGCGCCGCGGCGACGGTGATCGCGACTGCGATCCTGACAGTGCTGCTCGTCACGTTCCGCCCCTTCCAGCCCGCCGGCGGGGCCGTCGGGTCCGACAGCGGCGACATCGTGAACCAGCTCGGCTTCGGCGGGCTGGGCGCACTCTCCGCCCTGGCGCTCGCTGCCTTCGTCGACCGCCGCGTGCTGTCGGCGCTGATCAGCCCGTCATGGTTCGTGCTGCTCGCTCTCTTCGCGCTGTCGGTGGTCAACGCGACCTATTTCGACAGCGCGGTGCGCGCGGCGATCTTCACACTCATCGGCATCGTCTCGGTGGCGGCCGTGCTGACCCTGCCCAGGGACGCCGAGAGCTTCTCGGCGGTGCTCGCGACCAGCGCGCTCGTGGTGATCGGCCTCAGCTATGCCGGACTGGTGCTGATGCCCGACGTCGCCGTCCATGGCGGGGACGGTTTCGAGCCGCAGCATGACGGGTTCTGGCGCGGTTCCTTCTCGCACAAGAACATCGCCGGCCCCGTCATGGCATGCCTCAGCTTCGCGGGGCTCTACCTGATGCGACGGGGCAAGCTGTGGCTCGGCGGTGCCATCTTCCTGCTGGCGATGCTCTTCATGAGCAACACCGGCTCCAAGACGACCGCCGGGCTGGTGCCGGCGGCGATCCTGCTCGTGGCGCTGCCGCCGCTGATCGGTATGCGCTTCCTGACTCCGCTGCTCTTTCTGCTGGCGATCGTCGGGACCGCGCTCGCCACCGTCGGCATCGTATTCGTCGATGCGCTGAGGGACATGGCCGCGACGCTCGCGCCCGACCTCACCTATACGGGACGCACCTCGCTCTGGGCGTTCTCGGGCGAAATGATCGCGTTGAAGCCGCTGACCGGTTTCGGCTACGAAAGCTTCTGGGCGACGCCTTTCCTGTTCGAGTCCGACCAGCCCTTCGATCGCGGCTGGGACATCCGAGGCATCGTGCACGGGCACAACGGCTATCTCGACGTTGCCGTGACGATGGGACTGCCGGCGATGGTGGCCGCCATATTCGCCTTCGTGCTGGCACCGCTCAGGGACTATCTGCGCACGCCGAGGCTCAGGGAAAACATCTACCTCGCCGACTTCTTCATGATGGTGCTGCTGTTCACCTGCCTCAACGCATTCCTGGAGAGCTTCTTCTTCCGCCGCGCCGACCCCGTGTGGCTGTTCCTCGTCATGGGCGCGATCGGCATGCGGCTCGTCGCGCGCTTTCCGGTTCGGACCGGCCCGGTGCGACCTGACTGACGCTTGCGCCTGCGTCGGCGCTTTGCGACATGGTACGATGCACGAGCGTCGGGATGGTCGCGATGACGGGAAAGCTCATACTGGTCGGTTGCGGGAACATGGGCCACGCCATGCTCGTCGGCTGGCTCGGATCGGGGACGCTGCAGGCCACCGACGCGACGGTGGTCGAGCCGTCCGAGGCGCTGCGCGAAAGAGCGAAGACGCTGGGTGTTCGGGTAGCGGCCGAGGCGGGCGAACTGGATGAAGGCGAGAGCGCCGAACTCGTCGTGCTTGCGGTAAAGCCGCAGGTCATGCGCGAGGTGGCTGCCGCCTATCGTCCCCTCGCGACGCGCGGCGCGACCTTCCTCAGCATCGCGGCGGGCACGCGGATGGCCGTGCTGGAGGAGGTGCTGGGCGCAGGAACCCCGGTGATGCGCTGCATGCCGAACACGCCGGCGGCGATCGGCAAGGGCATGATGGCGCTGATCGACAACGGCCGCGTCCCGGCTGCGACATCGCTCTTCGCGGAGGCGCTCCTGGCGGCGAATGGCCGCGTCGCCCGACTGGGCGACGAGGACATGATGGATGCGGTCACCGCGGTTTCCGGCTCCGGCCCGGCCTACGTCTTCCACTTCATCGAATGCCTGCGCGACGCCGCGATCGAGGCCGGCTTGCCGCGCACTGATGCGGGGCTGTTCGCCATGCAGACCGTCTACGGGGCGGCGTGCCTGGCGGCCGAAAGCGGCGAGGAGCCGGGGCGGCTGCGCGAGCAGGTGACGAGCCCCAAGGGAACAACGGCGGCCGCGCTCGCGGTGCTGATGGGCGAGGAGCGGATGGGCAGGCTGGTCGGCGAGGCCGTCGCGGCCGCCAAGGCCCGCTCGATCGAACTCGGCTGAGGCGTCAGCCGACTGCGCGCATCTCGTCCGGCGTGGCGGCCTTCAGCACGTGCCCCTGGCCGTGCCTGTCGCCCGCCTGGAAGTTGTTCAGGAAATAGGCCGCAAGATCGATCTCGCTCAACGGGCGGGCAAAGTAGAAGCCCTGGAGCTGGTGGCAGGCGATGTCGCGCAGGAAGTCGACCTGTTCCTGCGTTTCGACGCCTTCGGCCGTGATGCGGATCCTCAGCGTGCGTCCGAGCGACGCGATGGAGCGCAGGATGTCGCGGGCCACCACGTCCTCGCTGGATGCGGTCACGAAGGACTTGTCGATCTTGATCTTGTCGAAAGGGAATTTCAGCAGGTAGGACAGGCTGGAATAGCCGGTGCCGAAATCGTCCATGGCGATGGTTACGCCCAGCCCCTTGATTTCGGCGAGACGCCCGATGACGTCCTCGGGCCTCTCGATCAGCAGGCTTTCGGTGATCTCGAGTTCCAGTCGGTGCGGCGGAAGGCCTGACGATGCCAGCGCGTCGCGGACGACTGCCGCGATGTCGGAATGCTGAAAGTGCTTGGCCGAAAGGTTGACCGCGACGATCATGTCGTCCGGCCAGCCGGAAGCGGCGCGGCAGGCCTCCCTGATCGTCCAGTCGCCGATCTGCATGATGAGCCCGGTCTGCTCGGCGATCGGAATGAACTCGGCAGGCTGCACGATGCCGCGGATCGGATGATTCCAGCGAACGAGCGCCTCGAAGCCCGTCGGCCTGTTGTCCTCGGCTGATACAAGCGGCTGGTAGTGGAGCACGAAGTCGCCGTCCTTCAGCGCCTGGCGCAGTTCGAGCTCGAGCATCCGCCGCTCGCGCACGTCCGAATCCATCTGCGACTCGAAGAAGCGGTAAGCGCCCTTGCCCTCGGCCTTCGCGCGGTAGAGCGCGAGATCGGCGTTTCGAAGCAGCTGGTCGGGCCGGGTGCCGTTCACCGGGGCGAGCGCGATGCCGATGCTGACGCCGATGACGACCACTTCCTCCTCGAACTCGTAGGCGCGTCCGATCTCTTCCACGAGGCGGGCAGCCAGGGCGCTCGCGGCCGAGACGTCACAGCCGCTCGTCAGGATTATCGCGAACTCGTCGCCACCCAGCCTCGCCACGACATCAGTCTCGCGGGCGGCGGCGCGGATACGACGTCCGACCTCGACGAGGAGCCTGTCGCCGATGAGATGGCCACGGCTGTCGTTGACCGCCTTGAACTGGTCCAGATCCAGATAGAGCACCGCGAAGGGCGAACCGTAGCGTTCCAGACGCGCGACGCAGCTCTTCAGATGTTCGGTGAACTTGCCGCGGTTCAGCAGGCCGGTGAGCGCGTCGTTATGAGCGAGATAGTTGATTCGGCGCTCCGCGATCTTTTCCGTCGTCACGTCGGAAGCGGTGCCGATATAGCCGTTGTACTGGCCGAACTCGTCATGCGACGGCTTGCCCGTCAGCCGCCACCAGCGCTCGTCGGTCTCGCTGCCGACCCTGAGCTCGATATTGTGGAACGTCGCGCGGGCGTCGATATCGCGTGCGATCTCGGTGACGATGGCCGCGTTGTCGGGACCGACCGAACGCAGGAAAGCGCAGAAATCCCTTCCTACCAGGTCGCCCTGTTCGAGCCGCGAGGCCGCGACAAAACGGTCGGAAACACGCTGGATGCGCCCGTCGCGATCGAACTCCCACAGCCAGTCGCTCGAACTCTCCTCGAATTCCTTGAGCAGCAGGCTGATGATGTCCTTCTGCTCGCGGATCTGGGATTCCGAGCTGCGCTGGCGGACGAAATTCCGCGCGAGGCGAAGCGTGATGTAAGGCATGACGGCGAGATAGCTGAGCAGCAGGAAGCCGAAGGTGAAGGTTTCGACCGGCCCCTCCATGCGGAACACGGCGAGCGTCGCCCCGATGATGACGGGCACGTTGAAGGCCAGCGCCGCCACGGGAAGGATCGCGAGCGCGATGCCCGACACGCAGAGCACACCGGCGATCACGATGCCGGTGACCAGCTTCGGCGCGCTCGCCTCGATCGGCAGCATCGCCATCGGCAGGATGCCCCATACGACACCCAAGATGAAGGCATTCAGGCACGCCCGCCGGACCGCCCTCTGCGAAGCGGAGCGACCGGGGGGGCGATGGCGTGAACGCCGCCACGCCCGCAGGCCCGGAAACAGAACAGCATAAAGCGCCAGCGCCCAGAAGGTGACGGGGACGAGTACCGACGCGTCGCTGGCAACGACGAGCACGAGAAACGACACGAGAACCGCGCCGACGGCGGTTGCCGGCGTCAGTTCCACGATCGACTGGATCTGCTCCGTGAGGAGCTGTGCGCGCACGTTCGGCTTGAGCCGCTCAATGCCGATCGCACGCTCGATCCGCCTGGCGATGCTGCCAAAAAGGTGCTCGTAGATCATGGGATCCCCTATCCGCCCCGTGCTCGACAGTAGCGCAGACAGATTAATGTTGGGTTTTTCAGAAGAAATGAATATTCGTTCGGAAACGTGACTTCATAGTATTATGTCACACAGCCCCCAGACCGCGACCTTCAGGGTTACTCCTTTGCTAACAGACCTGCCGGAAACGCTGCTCCAACCGAAGCCAGATGCATCGTCTCACCTTTCTCGCGCGCTCGATCGAAACAACACGGCTCCACGACGCACATGCATTCCTTCGGGCCCGCGTCGATTACTGAAAATAAACCAGGCCGCTTAAGCCGAATTTCAACCGGAGCTCATATGGTCCGTCCCCGGACAAGACCGAAAGGTCGCAAGAGGGGTGGCAAACATGGACTTCAATTCACACGGCGGCTCGAAGGGCCGGGCGATACCAGCGGCAGCACTGACCGGAAGCCTTCGCGACTATCGCGCGCCATCGGGCGCGGACCTGATCAACCGCGCGAACGGCTTCTTCGACTGGCAGGACCTGCGCCGCCAGCACAATCTCTGGCCCTACGCCAAGTCGACCTCGACGGCCCCCAAGACGCATTGCGCGGCGCTGTCGGATCGCGGCGACCGCATCGTCGGCGTGAATTTCGCCTCGCAGGACTATCTGAGCCTCGCCTCGCATCCGGCGGTCAAGGCGGCGGCGGTCCGAGCCATCGGCGAATATGGCGTACACAGCGCCGGCTCCGCGGCACTGCTCGGCAACACCCACAATTCGCTGAAGCTGGAGAGGGAAATCTCCGACTTCGTGCACGGACGCGAGGTGGTGCTCTATCCGAGCGGATGGTCGGCCGGCTTCGCAGCGGTCCAGGGCATCGTCAGGGCGACCGACCATGTCGTCATGGACGTGCTGGCGCATTCGTGCCTGCAGGAAGGTGCGCGTGCAGCGACCCAGAACATCCATTTCCACGGCCACCTGAATGTCGAGGGGCTCGCGAGGCGGTTGCAGCGCATCCGCGCGAACGACACCGAGAACGGCATCCTCGTCGTGACCGAGAGCCTTTTCTCGATGCATTCCGACACGCCGGACATCGCCGCGCTCAGGGCGGTCTGCGACGAATACAACGCGCTGCTGCTCGTCGACTGCGCACATGATTTCGGGTGCATCGGCGACGACGGACTTGGCCATCTCGGCCTGCAGAACATGATCGACAAGGTCGACATCATCATCGGCAGCTTCTCCAAGACCTTCGCTTCGAATGGCGGCTTCATCGCCGTCGGGACGCGCGCGATCGCGGAGTACCTGAAATATTTCAGCGCGACCCAGACCTTCTCGAACGCGCTCTCGCCGGTCCAGGCGGCGACGGTTCTCACCGCCCTGGAGATCGTCCGGTCCGACGAAGGCAAGCAGCGGCGGCGCCAGCTGATGGACAATATCCTCTACATGCGCGCGGAGATGGCCAAGCAGGGACTGGAGGCGCTCGGCGATCCGTCGGCGATCGTGCCGGTGCGGGTCGGCGCCGAGGGACTCGCGCGCATGGCGTCGCGCGAACTCGCGTCCCGCGGTGCAATCGCCAACCTCGTGGAGTACCCGGCGGTGCCGCAGGGCGGCGCCCGGTTCCGCGTCCAGGTGATGGCGGACCACACCCGCCAGGACGTGGACGAACTGGTCCGGCACATGGTGGCCGCGATGCGGGAAGCCGAACTCGAATTTCGCGACTATCGCGAGAGCGACGCGAACTTCGCTTCGGTCGCGCCCGACGCCACCCAGAACGCCGCCTGAGGGAGACGGCGATGGTCTCCTACCCTGGACCCACGCTGCGCCTGCTTGCCGTCGACGACGATGCGTCGTCGGCGGAACTGATCGTGCGGGTGGCGGAGCGCTGCGGCTACGAAGCCTTCGCCACCTCCGATTCCCGGGGCGTCATCAACCTCGTGCGCGCGCTCGCACCGGAGGTCCTGGCCGTCGACATCAACATGCCGAACATCGACGCGGTCGGCCTGTTCGCGCTGCTGGCGGAGATCCGCTACATGGGGCGGATCCTGATCGTCAGCGGCGAGGACGAGGCGGTTCTGCGCGCAACGCAGGCGAAGGCCGAAGCGCTCGGCCTCAACGTCCCCTACGTGCTGCAGAAGCCGCTCGACTTCCAGAAGCTGCGCGCAATGCTCATGCACGATCAGGTGGTCAGCGCAGCCTGACAGGAGCGGGGCCGTCGCCGCTATCGACGACGCAGACCCCGCCGAACAGATATCCGGAATGCCATGGGAACAGCCGGGCGGGAGCGGAAGCGGTCCCGTCCGGCGAGCCGCCGCCAGCACCGTGGCGACCGCGCGGCGCTAAACGCCGGCAGCGCGTTCAGGCCGAGGGGGCGAGGCCCAGGCTGCGCTCGATCTTGCCGAGCAGGCGGGGAAGGTCGACGGGCTTCGTGTCGAAATCGCAGCAACCGGCAGCCAGGCTCTTCTCGCGGTCGGATTCGAAGGCACTGGCGGTCAGCGCGATGACGGGGATCCGACCCGTCACCGGATCGGCCTTGATCCTTCTGGTCGCCTCCCAGCCGTCCATCTCGCCCAGGCCGATGTCCATGAGGATGACGTCGGGCATGAGTTCACGCGCCGTCTTCACCCCGGAAGGCCCGTCGATCGCGAAGCGGATGTTGAAGCCGCGACGCTCGAGCCGACGCCCCAGGACGTCTCGATTGATCGGATTGTCCTCGACGATGAGAACCACGGTCATGATACGATTCCTTCCAGCCCAATTTCGCTATGCATCAGCCTGCCGCCGCCATGCCACCGGGGACGCCGCCTTCCGAGGCGTGAGCGGCTTCGCGCACCGCGCGGAACGCCTCGTTGATCTTCCTGCCGTCCAGCGGCTTCGTCAGCAACGTCACCGCGCCCCAGTCGAGCGCCTTCTGCTTTTCGTCGAGGACGCTCAGCATCACAACGGGAATGCGCGCCGTCACGGGGTCGGACTTCAACGTGGCCAGGACGTCCCAGCCGTTCAGCCCGGGCATGACGATGTCGATCAGGATCGCCCAGGGTCGCACCGTGCGGGCGATCTGCAGGACCGATTCCGGCGCGTCCGTGGAGATCGGGCTGAAGCCCTCCTTGAGGATCAGCCGCTCGGCGAGTTCGAGGAAGCCGCGATCGTCGTCGACGAGCAGGACCTTCTTCATCCTGGCCTGGTCGACCGGTGCCGACAGACCGGCATAGCCCTCGCGGCGCTCCTTCATGTCGGCCGCCGCCATCGCCAGTTGCGGGTCGGCAGCGGGGGCCAGGGGCTTTTCGGCGCGAATGGCCGGCAGATGGATGGTGAAGCAGGCGCCCTTGCCGATTTCGCTCTGGACCGAGATGCGGCCGCCCATGAGCCGGCAGAGGTTCTGGCTGAGCGACAGCCCCAGGCCTGTGCCGCCATACTTGGCGGCGATGGCGGGGCTCGCCTGCGAGAAATTGGAAAAGAGCGCGGCCTGCTGCTGCTTCGAGATACCGACGCCGGTATCGGTCACTGCGATCTCGATCCACGGACCGTCCTGGCCTTCGACACGCCGCGCGGAGAGCTTTATCTGGCCGTTCTGCGTGAATTTCGAGGCGTTGCTCAGGAGGTTGAAGATCGCCTGACGCAGTTTGGTCGCGTCTGCGCGAATGACGCCGAGATCGGCGCCCTGCTCGACGACGAAGCTGTTGGTGTTCTTGGCGGCCAGCGGGCGACCCGTCGATTCGACCTCGGCGACGAGGCGCGCAAGGTCGACATTCTCGACGTTGAGTTCCATCTTTCCCGCCTCGATCTTGGAAATGTCGAGGATGTCGTTGACCATCGCCAGAAGGTGCTTGCCGGCGGCGCTGATCTTCTGCAGGTCGGCGATCTGTTCGCCGCGCCCGTCGATCTCGGCGTCCTCCAGCAGAATCTCGCTGTAGCCGAGAACGGCGTTGAGCGGCGTGCGAAGCTCGTGGCTCATCTTGGCAAGGAAGTCGGACTTCGCCCCGTTGGCGCGCTCTGCGTCGTCCTTGGCGACCGTCAGTTCCGCCATCGTCTCCTGATGGCGGTCGATCTCCTTCAGCAGTTCCGACTGCGAATCGACCACGCTCGAATAGTAGCTGGCCATCAGGAACACATATGTCGCCGCACAGAAGGCGGAGATGATGCCGATGCCGACCATGTCCTCGATCGGAATGTGGGCGGGGAAGCGGTTCTCGACCAGGAAGGCGGCGTAGAACGCGCCGAGGCCGACGGCGATCTGGGCGAAGATGAAGACGCGCGTCAGGGAGTTCGAGCCGAGGTAGAAGAATGCCAGCAGCGGCATCACGAGGAACCACATCAGGAAGGGCGAACTCGCCCCGCCATAGTGGTACGATCCGAACAGGATCGCGAAGGACAGGTTGCAGACCGAAAGCAGCGCCAGGGCCACGTATCGCCCGGGGAGCACCCGCAGCGCGGCCGGGAACAGCCAGAAAGCCGCGATGGAAAGTGCCAGAATATGGACGTGCGGCCAGGGCTGGGGATCGTAGAGAAAGAGGAAGAGCGGGATCGGCGCGCCGAGCAGCGGGCCGAAGAGATGACTGATCAAGAACATGCGCACGCGCTTTTTCGCATGCGCATCCCTGCGCACCGGTTCCGGCGTGAACCAATCGATCAGAAGATCAAGCCTGCGGATGAGTTCCATCGCTCACGCCCCCGCCCCGTTGCGAAGCGCCAGTCTGGGGCATTTGGTTTTAGAAGTCGTAAATTGTGGATGACACCCGACCGGCCGGATTTTCGCGGAAGCGGGCATTGCCAGGGCGATTAACCACTCATCAACCATGTTTGCATAGCGTCGCCTAGATTCGCTGGCTCATGGGGGCAAAAAATGCGCAGCGCGATTCTCTCGGTACTGGCAGGGCTGATCTTCGCTGGCGCGGCTTCCGCGGCCGACGCCGACTACGGGGCGAACATCGCCCCCGAACGCTTTGGCTGGTCCGGCTTCTATGTCGGCGGCAGCGTCGGCTACGGGCTGCTCAGCGACGTTGACTACTCGTTCGCGCCGCCGCTCGTTTCGGAGGGCAAGGACTGGCTGTTCGGCGTGCATGCGGGCTACCTGCACCAGTTCGGCAATTTCGTCGTGGGCCTCGAAGGCGAATACCAGCGCCTGGACATCCAGTTCGAGGGGCTGCCGGTCTTCGCCGAGGATGCGTGGACGATCAAGGCGCGCGCCGGCCTGGCATTCGACCGGTGGCTGATAACGGGTCACGGCGGCGGCAGCTACGTGACCACCAATATCGGGCTCGAGGACTGGGCCTGGGTGGCGGGCGTCGGCGTGGACTACGCGGTCACGGACCACATCGTGCTCGGCGCCAGCTACAGCCACATGCGGTCGGATTCCTACGACGACACGCTGATCTACGCCAGGATCGACCAGTTCACGGCCAGGCTCGGCTTCAAGTTCTGATCCGTCAGAAGACGTAGCTAAGCAGTCGGCCGATTTCGGCGAAAGCCGAACGGGTGATGCCCCAGTCGCGGTAGAACCCGTCATAGAGCAGGAACATCGCGGTTCCGAAAATCACGATCACGTAGCGTATTGCCCCCGCCTCCCGCCGCTGCCGTCCGCGTTGCGGACGGAAAATCCCGCCGACCGGTCGTCGGCCGCCGGCAGCAGGATCGGGATGCGCGGCCCACCGGGCAAGCGCTTTCTGGTCGCCTTCGCCCCGTTTCCACAGCCCATGGCGCGCGATGGACGGTCTTGCGCCCCCATCTGCGCCTTGGAAACCAGGACCTGACGCCGAGCGCAGCCGTCAGTCGAATCCATAGGGACGATAGGGACCCATGACGGTATGCTCGAAATGGGCCATGCCGCGGGCACCTTCGGGACCCTTCAGGACGACGGGAAATTCGGTCGGTCCAAGGCGCTTGGCGGATGCCAGGTGACCGGGTCCCGATTTCGCGAGATCGCGGCGGGAGGGGTAGCGGTCGGTCTGCACCACCGGACCCACGCCGCGCCATACACCCGGCCCCTGCCCGTCATGCCAGCCGCCGTAGTAGCCGACGCCCTGAACGTCGGCAGGCGTTCCTGCCAGCTCGAACGTGTAGGCCCGAATCACACCCTTCTCGTCGGTAAGGCGGAAACCGCCGGACACCGGGTTTCTGGTGCCGGGCTCGTACCGGATGTCGTGCTCGACCGAGGCGACCCTGACGGACGTGCCATCGTCCATGACGAGATGGCCCTCGCAGTCGAGGGTTTGGCCATCCCCGTCCTCATGCGTGTGGAAGAAGCCGCTGTGACCTTCCACCTCGAAGGGAACCCAGAGGCGGAAGCGGCGGTGATCGACCTCGGACGTGTCGAGCGCGACGCCGCCGTGATGCGTGCGCGGCCCCATATTGGCGCGGATGCCCCAGGAATGGTCGCGCATACCGTGCCAGGCATCGACCTCGTGCGTGGCCCCGTCGCAGACGAGCGTGCCGCTCGCGCGCACAGGGACCGTGTAGCGGATCAGATCGTTGACCAGATGCCCGTAGCGGCGGTGCTGGTAGGGCGCCTCCAGGAACGGGCGGCCGACCGTGTCGAGCATCAGGTCGAAGGAGAAATCCGCATCGGCCTGGTCGAGCGCGAAGCGGATCCTGCGCATGGGCTCGGTGAACTCGACCGTGAGCGGACCGATCGTCATGCGCTCGCTTTGGGGACGGAGCGCACGCGAGACGCGCAGGCAACGCTGCTCGTCGCCATGCGCCAGCGCGGCGAAGCCGTCCACCACATTCATGTTGGGATGCAGCCTGAAGCCCGTCAGCAGGTAGAAGCCCGGCGCGTAGACCGTGATGAAATAGCCGTCGTTGAAATGGACGTCCGACGTCCAGGGTATCGAAAAGGGCAGCGGCGCCTGATGGAATGGAAGGTCGTCGACGTCGTTGATCTGCATTCTCCGGGCCTTCTCCTCAAGCGGCATTTCATGAAAGCGGTTTCGTCGCTGGCCGGCGGCGCGCGCGGACGCGGCCGGCACACGATGCCATCGCCCGCAGGAAGCGGGTAGCTCGTTTGCCATGGCCGCCCGGGCATTCGGCGGTTACTGTCGAGGACGCCGTTGCCGGTGTCCCGATACATGAGAGGTCGAGCGTGCGCCAGCGCCCGGTCCCATCGCAATGCTGCGGGACAGGTGCACCATGTGACCGTGAAAGGGAGAAGAAGCATGAAGGCGCGTTTCGACTACAGCGGCTGCAACGTGTTCGTCATGGGCGGCACCAGCGGCATCAATCTCGGCATCGCCGAGGCGTTCGCGGCGGCGGGCGCGCGGGTCGGCGTGGCCAGCCGCAAGGCGGACAAGGTCGATGCGGCGCGAACGCGACTGGCAGCCCTCGGAGCCGAGGCGCTGGGCTATGCGGTGGACGTGCGCGACGCGGACGGCGTGGCGGCGGTCTTCGACCGCTTCGCGGCCGAGGCGGGGCCGATCGACGTGCTGGTGTCGGGCGCGGCGGGCAATTTTCCCGTTGCCGCCGACAGGCTGACGCCGAACGGCTTCAAGACGGTCGTCGACATCGACCTGGTGGGCACGTTCCACGTCATGCGGGGCGCCCATCCGCATCTCAGGAAGCCCGGGGCGAGCATCATCAACATCTCGGCACCGCAGTCGATGATCCCCATGGCCATGCAGTTGCATGTCTGCGCGGCCAAGGCCGGCGTCGACATGGTGACGCGCACGCTCGCTCTGGAATGGGGGCCGCAGGGCATCCGCGTCAACAGCGTGGTGCCGGGGCCGATCGAGGGAACGGAGGGCATGGCCCGGCTGGCGCCGAGCGAGGAGGCGCGTCGGCGTGCCGCCGAGGGCGTCCCGCTGCGCCGCCTCGGCACCGTGGCCGACGTGGCCGGCGCCTGTCTCTTTCTGGGTTCCGAGGCGGCCGCCTATGTCAGCGGCTCTATCGTCATGGCGGATGGCGGCTGGAGCCAGGCGGGGGCGAGCCTCGGCCTGTGATCCGTGGGGCCGGGTTTTTCCGGAGCACCATGTCCCGCGCTTCCGGTCGTATTGAGTTTCACTGTTCGGTGAATGCGCGCTGGAACTGGTCGACGAGTGGTTTTGCGAGA
>VFQR01000298.1_pt1 | contig 86076 bp, 60 predicted proteins | sample 3512321 | NCBI WGS metagenome assembly VFQR01 (sample SAMN10412374, study PRJNA504923) | tailings metagenome | isolation source: Relicate 3 Philex TSF1 revegetated site | place: Philippines: Tuba, Benguet | collected 2017-08-29 | reverse complement strand
CGAATTGCCGGATGATTCAGACCTCAAGTGGCATCGATACGCTGCTGTGTATGTAGACCGTTTTATCGATCGCCCGATTCTCCATAGCGTATGCTCGGACCATTACCGATCTATGGTTGCACTGCTGAACGAAACTCATCACCGAGGCTATCATCGCCCTGGACTCATTTTGGACGAATCGTCCGATGAGCGGCAGTATGTTCATTGGGAACGTGCTTTCCTTACTGTTCAAAAATCATTTCCGGGAATTGTCGAAGTGCCGCCGCTCCGCGTCGTCATACCTAATAAACGCAAGTTTAGAGAATGGATCGAATCGTATAAGCCAGATGTCGTGTTTGACCATCTCGGTACGGCACTGGAATGGATGCGACAGATAGGGGCGGGCGTTCCGGAGACGCATGGTTATGTCAGTCTCAACTCGGTCCGTTCGCCGCCGGGAAGCGCCCGCCTTGACCTTCGCCCCGTACAAATTGGCGGCCGCGCAGCGGAACTCGTCGCCGCCCAGTTACTCCATAACAAAATGGGCAGGCCGGAGCAGCCCTCCCTCACAACTCTGCCCGCACACTTCATTGATGGGTTTACCCTTCCTTCCCGAACTTCGAACGAGACGACGGCAACCGTTGCACCAGCAATGACGGACGGATGATCTCCCTTGCGGCTCTAGGCTCCTGTGCTACCCGCTCCCTCGATTCCGGTTTTTGAGTGCCTCGTGTCCCAGAGTGGACGCGGACCGTCCTGCCTAGGGACATCAGGGGCTGCATGGGCCGAACTCATAGGTCAGAGACCATTCCTTACTTTCGCCGGGGGCGAGGTCGAGGGCGAGGTAGGGTTCGACGCTGACCGTGTTGCCGTTGGCCCAAATGATCGTGCGCTGCGGCGCAAAGTCGGTGGAGAACGTGACGCCGGTCAGCCGCGGATGACTCAAGGAGGCGGTCAGCGGAACTCCGGGCGGTAGGTGCAGGGTGTCGAGATGGCCGTCGTTCTTGCCTTGGAAGGCGCGCCGGAAATGGAGCTGATTGCCGGTGAGCGCGTAGCCCGGATTCTCGGCCAGCGACGTGCCCGCCGGCAGGGTGATCGTGGCGCGCCCGTCGCGGCCCAGCGCAAAGAACGGATGGGCGAACCACAGGTGCACGAGCGGGGTGTCGCCCCGATTGGTGTAACGCGTCGCGGAGCGCACGGTTCGGCCCTCCAGACTGACGGTGCGCTCGAGTTCGTAGGCCCAGCCCAATGCAGCCTGACGGGTGCGGAAAACCGCCCGACGCTCATCGAACTCCTGGTGCCAGATGCAGGGTTCGGTCACGTGGGTGACCCCGTCGCGCAGCGCCAGCACGCCCGCGCCGGGCGCGAGACCGGCCTCGCCCCGCCACAGCAGCGGCGCCCCCGTGGTTTCGCGGTGACGGAACGACTCCGGCAGACCCTGGCCGTTGTACGGATCGGGTTCCGCCTCCGGCCACTCTGTGCCGGTCAGCAACGGACCGGCCTGCGCGTCGTGCACCTGCCAGATGTATCCGCCCCAGCAATACCGATGGCCGAGACGGGAACGGTGGCGGTCCGGGTCGAGCAGTTCGACCGTGAGAGAGCGGTGGGCAAGGGAGGGCATGGGAAAGGGCTCAGCGCAGGCGGTACACGCGCACGTGGGCGACCGCGCCCTCGACCACGAGGGCGAACTGACCGCCGGGCCGGGCCTGGATCTCGATCGCCTTGCCGACGAGCTCGACCCGGATCGGATCAAAGCCCTCCCAGACTTGGCCATTGTCGAGGCGGAACCGGTTGGCCGTCTCCCACGCCACCACCTTGGCCCGGAGCGGCGGCACCGAGCGCCAATCGGCGGCGTCGAAGGTGGGCAGGCCGAAGCGCTGCCAAAAGCCTGGCGTGGGACCGGCCTCCGCCGGCGCCGCGGCTGCGGCAGGGGCCGCGGCCGGCTGGCTGCGCGCGAGGTGGCGGATCAGTGCGGCATCGATCACCCCGAGTTCATCGGGCGACAGTTTGTCGAGGCCGGCGCGCTTCCACTCGGCAGCGGTCAACACGCTTTTTAGACCGGGAAACGACTCCTGGGCGGCCAGGGGCGAGAGGCAAAGCAGGACGGAGACGAGGAGCAGCGGCAGTTTCATGGCGTTCAGGATGGGAGGAAATCGTCGGTGGCATCGTGGGCGGCGACCAGCCGGGCGAAGTCGCCGCCTCGAGCCACGAGTTCGTCGAAGCGGCCTTCCTCGGCGATCCGACCGGAGGAGAGCACGATGATGCGGTCGGCGTTGCGGATGGTGCTGAGACGGTGGGCGATGGTGATCACGGTGCGTCCGGCAGCGAGGCGGTCGAGTGCCTGCTGGATGAGGCGCTCGCTCTCATAATCGAGGGCGGAGGTCGCTTCGTCGAGGATGAGCACGGGAGGATTGCGCAGGATGGCCCGGGCGATGGCGAGCCGTTGCCGTTGTCCGCCCGACAACGTGGCGCCGCGTTCACCGATGCGGGTGGCGTAACCTTCCGGCAGCCGTTCGATGAACTCGTCCGCGTTGGCCTGGCGGGCCGCGTCGCGCAGTTCCGCATCCGTGGCGTCCGCCCGGGCGAAGCGGAGGTTGTCCGCGACGGTGCCGGAGAGCAGCAGGCTGTCCTGCAGCACGACCGCGAGCTGGCGGCGGACCCAGCGCATGTCCCACTCCGACTGCGGCACGCCGTCGATCAGGATGCGGCCCGCGTCGGGCGCGTAGAGGCCGAGCAGGAGGTTGGCCAGCGTGCTCTTGCCCGAGCCGGACGGACCGACGAAGGCGACGTGTTCCCCGGGGCGGATGGTGAGGGAGATCCCGTGGATGACGCGTCGCTCCGGGGCGGTCGGATAGCTGAAGACCACCTGCTCAAACCGCAGTTCGCCCTGGAGCCGGGCGGTGCGGCGCGTGCCGTTCCACGCTTCGACGTAGGTGGAGTCGACGAGTTCCTTGATGCTTTGGTAGCTCTCGCGGCCGATGAAGTACTGCTCGCTCAGCCCGACGAAGGCCTGGATCGGCCCGAGCACGATAGGCAGGCCGGCGACGAAGGCGAACAACGTGCCGTACGACAGCGATTCGCCAATGGCGAGCATCGCCCCGCCGGCCATGACGACCAGCGCGATCACCTGTGCGCTGACGTACCAGAACGTGCCGAAGACGGCATTGACATAACTTTGGGAGACGCGGCTGCGGGCGAAGTCGGCGCTCGTCCGGTCGAGGTCAGCCTCCGCCTGCTGCTCCTCGCCGAAGCTGCGCACCAGCCGCAGGGCGGAGATGTACTCGCTCGCCGTGCCGGTGAGCTTCTCCTGGGCGAGGCGGGCCTCGTTGTTGGTGCGCTGGATGCGGGCAAAGAACCGGTACTTCGCAATGCCGTAGAACGGCAGGACAAGCAGCAGCACGACTGCGAGATGCCAGTTGAGCACGGCGAGGATCACGAAGATGCTGCCGCCGTAGAGGATGTTGGGCAGGAACTGATTGAGGATGTTGTAGAGCAGCGCCTCGACCTTCTGGGTGTCGAAGGCGTACTTGGAAAGGAGCCGGCCGGTCTTCTGCTGGTCGAGGTAGCCGAAGCTGAGGAACTGCAGCTTGAAGAAGATGCGGGACCGCAGGCCGACCATCATCTGGGCCATCGCCTTGGCGATCTCGTGGGAGCCCCAAACGGAGAAGATGTAATGCACGCCCAGCAGGCCGAGGAAAACTCCGGCCAGCAGGAGCACCGCGCCGGTGTCGCGCGCCGGCACGGCATGGTCGATCATGCGCTGGAACAGCCAGGGACACGGCGCAACGGCGAGCGAGCGCAGCAGGGCGAGACCGAGCCCGGGGGCAAGCCGGGTGCGGTTTTCCCAAAGGTAGCCGATGAGGGTGCGGGCGACCGTTGCCTCGCGACGCATGGGCGGCCTCAGCCGATCTCGGGCCGCTGGCCCTTTTTGCGGGGCGGGGCGCGGTGACCGTGCAGGGCGGCGTAGAACGGATCGCCCGGACGGATCGAACCCCGGGTCACGCTCTCGCCCGTGAATGCGGACTTGTAGATCGCGGTGAGCAGCTCGAGGGTCTTGCGGGCTTCGTCGCCGGAGGTGAGCGGACGCCGGCCGGCATCGCGGTCCGCGACGAGGGCGTTGAGCTGCGCTCCGTGGGAGGACCCGACGTCGGGCGGAAAGCTCTGCCAAGTCTGGAGCAGGCTTTCGTCCTCGGCGGACGGCACGGGCGTGAGCTTCCAGTTTTCGCGGGTGTAGCCGTACAGGTGTGTCAGCTCCAGCGTGGCCCGCTGGTAATCGAAGCGCATGTAGGTCTCCTGCCGCGGGCTCAGGGCGCTGTTCACGATCGAGCCCATGGCGCCATTGGCAAATCGTACCAGCGCCATGGATACGTCTTCGACCTCGATGGCGCGGTCCAGCGTCCCGGCCATCGCGCGCACCTCCTTCCAATCGCCCATCAGGTGAAGGAAATGGTCCATGGCGTGGATGCCGAGCCCCATGGTCGGCCCGCCGAGTTCGGTTTCCCAGCGCCCGCGCCAGGGCACGGCATAGTAGGCCTCGTCACGGAACCACAGGGTGTTGCACACGCCGACGAGGGGCCGGCCGAGCTGGCCGTTGTCCGCCAGGCGACGGACGTGCGTGGTCGAGGACGCAAAACGCATCTGGAAGATGCACGCCGTGTAGCAGCCGGTGCGGTCCTCCGCGGCGGCGATGCGGTCGAGTTCCGCGAGCGAGCCGCAGAGCGGCTTCTCGCATAGCACCCAGGCGCCGGACTCCATCGCCGCGATGCTCAACGGCGCGTGTTGCGCCGGAGGCGTGGCCACGAGGACGATGTCGGGCCGGATCTCGGCGAGCATCACCGCGTAGTCGGTGAAGGTGCGCGGGATGGCGTGGCGCCGGGCGAACTCGCCGACGCGCTGCGCATCGATGTCGACGGCCGCGTCCAGAGTGACGCGACCGAGGGTGGCCTCGACGGCGCGCACATGGGCCTCGCCGATGGAGCCGGTGCCGATCAGGGCGGCACGGTAGGTTTTCATGGGGATTCGTCAGATTTCCGGTCGAAGACGGTCAAACCAAGGAGGGATTGGGATGGCGCCTTGAAGAACAGGCTGCCGACGTAGCCGCAGAGCACGCAGCTGGCGATGGCGATCGTCTGGTAGAAGACGGAGTTGACCAGACCCATGCGCCACGACGTGAAGGTGATCACCACGCTGGCCAGCACACCGATCACCGCACCCTGCCAGTTCGCCCGGCGCGTGAACATGCCGAGCGCGTAGCACCCGGCGAAGCCGCCGCCGAGCAGGCTCCAGAGCTCCCACGACTTGTCGAGGGCCGACTTGATGTCGAACTTGGCGAGGAGCAGCGCGGTGCCGACGCCGATGATCCCCGCGATGACGGTCATCCATTCGGCGAGGCGCACGGAGGTGCGCTGGGTGGGCTTCTTGGCGAAGCGCTCGTAGAAGTCGACCGACACCAGCGTTGCGACGCTGTTCATGCAGGAGGAGAGGGTGGACATCGAGGCGGCGAAGATGCCGGCGATGATCAGTCCGGTGACGCCGACTGGGAGCTCGGCCGCGATGAAGTGCGGGAAAGTCGCATCGACTGAGAGCAGGGGATTCATCCGCTCCGGGTGCTGCTGGTAGAACACATAGAGCGCGGTGCCGATGGCAAAGAAGGTAAGGCTGCCGGGAATGACGATGGCGGCGAGCGTCCAGGCGGACCAACCGGCGGCCTTGGCGTTCTTGGTCGAGAGCACGCGTTGCATCATCACCTGGTCCTTCGGGTAGGTGAGCACGTCGAAGAGGGCGAAGAACATGAAGCCCCAGACCGTCGGTTGCTTGAGATCGAGGCTCCAGTCGAAGATCTTCGTTTTGTTCTCGGCCGACGCTGCCTTCATGAATTCGGGAATGCCGCCCTCGATGCTCCACACCACGTAGCCGATCGCAAAGAAGGCGCCGCCGAGCATGACGAACACCTGCAGCACGTCGGTCCAAATGACGGCCTTCATACCTCCGAGCAGGGTGTAGACGATTGTGACCACACCCATGAGCATGATGCTCCAGACCACGTCGATGCCGGTCACGGCCGCGAGGGCGAGGGCCGGCAGGAAGAGCACGACACTCATGCGGCCGCCGAGCTGGATGATGATGTTGAGCGCACTGCTGAGGGTGCGGATCGACGGATGGAAGCGCATCTCCAGGTACTGGTAGACCGACATCACGTTCAGCCGGCGGATCATCGGCACGATCATGATGGCGACGAGTGCAGTGGTGAGCAGCCCGATGAAGTTTGACGCGAGCAGCTGCCAGTTCGTCGCAAAGGATTTTGCCGGGATGGCGATGAACGAAATCGCGCTCGTACCCGTGGCATACAGGCTGATGCCCGCCGCCCACCACGGAATGTTTCGTCCGCCGAGGAAGTAGTCCTCGTTACTCTGCTTGGTCTGGCGCAGATAGAAGTACAGGCCGATGCCGGCCGAGCCGCCCAGGTAGATCACGATGACGATCCAGTCGAGGGTCTTCAGCAGGCGTTGGGAAACCGTGAGGACAATCGATTCATGCCGGACCGTTCCGTCGGCCGCGGTGAGGCTCAGCCCAAAGCCGGCGGACGTCGGCATGACCGACGCAACGCCTGCGCCGGCCGGAAAGCGGCCCAGATCCGCCCAGGCGTTGGTGATGGTGTGGTATGAAAGCAGGGCGAATTCGCCGCCGCCGGCATCGCCGACGGCCAGCACGTGCGCCTGACCGGTCGCTTTCGCGGCGCGCGGCAACAGCGGCATCGGCGGCGAGGCGCGTTCCGTCCAACCATCGGTCGTGCGATGACGCCACAGCACCGGCCGGCCGTTCGCATCGAGCGCAAAGACAAAGGCGGCGCCATCCTGGGCGGCGATGGCCCGTGGGGCGATGCCGGCGGGGAGGCCGGGCAGATCGGCGGGGTTGAGCGCCGCGTCGGTTGAAAGCGTCTGACCGGCCACGGTCACGGACGCGACCAGCGGCGTGGGGGCGGCATCGAGCGCCTTTACCTCAAAGTCGACCAGACGCTCGGCGGCGGCGACGACGGAGGCGAAAAACAATAGGATGGTGACGGCGAGAAAACGCAGGCGGAGGCGGGGCATGGAGATACGGTTGAGGCTTGAGGGCCGCCCGGGGCGGCGGGGTACGCGGCGGACTATAGGTACCTCGCGTCAGGAATCATTCTGAAAATTAGTGAAAATTACAGTGTGGGACGTAAGAAGTCGTTGCAGGGTAATGGCGACTGCCTTGCGCCGCGATTGATGGGAAATCGGCACGGCGTTCCCGCGGTGCACGTGGGCCTTGGCCGGACTTACTTCGGTGAACCGCGCAGGGACGCGGCGTGAGCACGGATCGTCGGGCGGCACGCCGCCACCGTCCTTGCATCGCTCCGCCACCCACCTCGCCAAGGCGCCGCGGCGGTTGTCCCCGGATGCGCCCGATCTCGGAGAACGCCGTACGGGCGTCAGGCGACGCCGGCGAGCTTGAGGATCTTGTTGCCGGTGAGGCGTTGTTTCGGCGTGAGGCTGTGCGGGGTGCGCCCGCCGTACACCTTGGCCATTTCGGCAAAGCGTGCCTGGGTGGCTTTGACGAACTCCTCCACGGGCCGCGTTTCGCCGAAGAGCGCCATCATTTCCGGCAGCCAACGGTGGCCGTAGCGGACATGGTTCTGTTCGTCGTTGCGGTCGAAGGCGAGCAGCGTGTCGGCCTCGAAGTCGTTCAGCTCCCGCACGCGGTCCATCACCGTGGCTTTGGTGGGAAAGCTGCCCGCTTCGAATTCCATCGTCATCATCGCGTACCGCTCGTGGGGCGGCATCTGGACGAGGATGTTGTAGAGATCCAGCGAGTGCTCGACCGTCATCAGGTCGACCCCGAGCTTCGGCAACTGCCGGTAGCCAAAGGCGCTGTGCCGGGATTCATCCCAGAGATGGCGCGCGAGGTCGTGGTGGAGATCGAAGGGCGCCTCCGGCGTGTCGAAAAACACCGTCGCGAGGTAGTCGACCGCATCCATTTCCATCATGAGCCAGACGTACACCATGAGCCGGATGACGCGGGCGTCGGTCTTCGGGTCGACCAGCCAGGGGCGGACAATCGGGGTTTCGTCGGGATCGTAGCTGAAGACGCTGGAGCAGGTCGGGTAACGCCCGCGGTTGCAGGTGTCCGGGTGCCGGTAAGGACGCTGGACGTGCTCCCAGACGTACGTAGCCGGGAGCGGAATGGCGGTGCGTTCGCCCAGCAGTCCGCCCTGGGCCGCGAGCGCGGTTTCCAAGTGGGCGATCCATGCGCCGGCGTTGCCGCCCGTCAGGTACGGGGCGATTTCGCGGGCATGGCGTTCCTCGTCGGCGATGAATTCCTCGACCAGTTTGCGCGAAGGCCAGTCGGCGAGGTGATGCGTGGCCTGAAGGTAATGGCGGTAGGCCGCGAGCAGGGCCGGTTTCAGCACCCGATAGAATCCGGCCAGTGCGGTGGCGGCGTCCGTCGGCATCACGGCCTCGGTGAAGAGCCGCCGGAGGCTGTCCCGTACCGTTTCGCCGGAGCCGAAGCCGCTCATCTCGCGCCCGCGCTCGCGCAGAAAACGCGCATGACCGGCCGATTCCCAGACGTGCTGACAGAGCAGGTACTTCAGCTCAGGCTCGCCCACCCGATAGATCAGGGTGGTGGCCGTGCGCAGGAACTCGCGCTCCGCCTCGAAGAGCAGCCGCTGCAGGCGGGCCATCTCCTGCACCGCCGCCATGCGGCCGGCAGACGTGACGGTGGACGGGGCGGGAGTCGTTGTGGGTGCAACCATGAGAGGGAGAAGAGAGAGGTATCGCGACTAACTGCATCGTTCTCGTCCTCACCCCAATGTTCGTATTACGAACATTGGACCGGCGCGAATGGAGAGGTCGGGGCGAACAGGATTACGAGAACGATGACGGGAACGAGAATGATTCGTTGCGAAAACGTAGTGTTTCAGCAAATACGGCCGCGCTTGCCGGCGGTCGTGTGGCCGGGGGGATTCGGGCCCACCCAGCGCTCGTCGATGGCCTCGCGGGCCCGCTGATAACGCGAGTCGCTCGAGATGCGCAGGCGGTTTTCGCTGCGGTTGTCGAGGGACGCGTGGACGAGGAACATGCCGAAAGTGATGAAGTCGCCTGCTTGGAACTCCGTGGTCAGCCAGCGTCCGCCGAACTTGTTGCGGACGGCGGGCGGGTTGTGCGACAGGGTGCCGGTGAAGGTCCAGCCGCCGTTCTTCGCCTTCTCGGCGTCCTTCGGCTTGTTTTCGCAGAACGTGTCGACGTCGCGGTAGACGTAGTTCTCGAGCAGGTCCATGCGCTTGTGCGAGCCCTCGAGCACCATCAGGCCGCCGAGGGTGAAGGAGATGTCGCCGTAGGGTACCCAGCAGGTCATGTGCTGGTGCGTGCCGCGGCCCATGTAGGGCAGGTCGCAGTGCGGGTTCGTGCCCTTGCCGGGTCCGATCGCGCGGAGCCAGGTGAAATCGTAATGGCGGATCGGTTCGTTGAAGAACTTGGTGTAGAACTCGATCAGCCGGCCGCCGTAGAGGAGGTTCTGAACCTCGGCGTTGTTGTTGGTGATCTCGGGCTTGAAGACGTAGCCGGACCCCGGCTTGCAGACGCCTTCGATGGTGGGGTAGGCGGGATCGAGCACGCCAGCCTCACCGAGGCGGGCCGTCAGACTGGCGCGGGCGCCCAGGACCTCGTCGCGGTCGAGGTAGCCCTTCATGTACAGGTAGCCGTCCTCGGCGGCGCGCCGGCGGAGCTCGTCGAAATCGTCGGCGGCATCGCTCGAGTCGCGCAGCAGGCCGACCTTGTCTTCGTCCATGTCCAGGGCGTGTCCGTACGAGTACAATTGAGGCAGCAGAGTGGCGGTGGGGCTCATGGCGCCAAGGTACACGGCGACGGCCTGGCATTAAATGGTTGAGTTGGGAGAAGTGATGTAAATTTTGGGCGGATGGCCGTGCCGCGAAAATACCGTGCTGAACCCTGGTTGCAGCGTTCGCTCCGCACTCCTGTCGGGGAGATCGAGCTGGCCGGCATGATTGTGAACGGTCCGGGCATCGATCCGGTCAGCATGCGAATTTTGAGACGGTTCACCCTCGTGCTCATGGTCGAGGGACGGGGCTACTTCCACGATGACCGCGGCGCCCGGCTCGAGCTCGGTCCCGGGGATGTGGTGCTGGTGTTTCCGGAGATCGCCCACGCGTACGGACCGGTGAAAGGGGGCGAGTGGACGCAGGTTTACGTGGTGTTTGACGGTCCGCAGTTCCAGCTGTGGCGCGCGCAGGGGTTGCTCACGCCGGAGCGCCCGGTGTTGCGGCTGGGCGAGCCCGACTACTGGCAACGGCGGTTGCACGAAGTGATCCAGGCCGAGCCGTCGCACCGCGCGGGCGCGCCGCTCCGGGCGATGGGGCGGTTCCTGCAGGTCGTGGCGGAGATGCTGGCGACCGATGCGGAGAAGGTGCGCCGCTCCGGCCGGGATGACTGGCTCGAGAAGAGCCTGCGCCTGCTCGGCGAACGTGGCGCCGGGGGCTGGCGTTCGCCACAGGCGGTGGCGGCCGATGTGGGGCAGAGCTACGAGAATTTCCGCAAGCGCTTCGCCCAGCTGATGGGCGAGTCACCGGGGCACTACCAGAAACGCCGCCGGATCGAGTGGGCGTGCGCCGCGATCTATCACGGCGGATCCTCGTTCAAGGAGATCGCCGACCTGCTCGGCTTCTGCGACGTGTTCCACTTCTCCAAGGCGTTCAAGCAGGAGATCGGCTTCACGCCGTCGGACTACCGCAAGCGCGTGAGCGGCGGGTGAGGCTTCACACGCGGACCCCAGCGTGCGCCCTGCGGCCGGAGTTTCCAGCTGCAGGGCGCGGATCCGCCTCGCGCTCAGGCGCTGGTCCAGCCTTCCGGCCAGGTCGTACCGGGGATCGGGCGCCAGTAGATGGAGCGGTCGATCCGCGGCTTGTGGTGCCGGTACTGCTCGGTGAGGCGGAGCTTGGTCCTCAGGTGGTCGACCAGATTCTCGCCGTAGAAGAACGTGTTCTCCGCCACGCCCGAAAGCACGAGCACCTCGTGCTTCGTGGTCTCGAGCAGATCGATCAGTCCGCGGATGTTCGCGAGTTCGAGGTCGATCGCCGCCTGCAGCCGCTGTTCGCATGCGGCCCGGGTCGCGTCGGTGGCATCGTCCGCGAGGTAGCCGTAGACGTTCTCGCACCAGGCGCAGACATTGCGCAGGCTCGTGACCCAGTGCAGGTAGGCGCGCACGCGGTCGCGCAGGTCGGTGAACACGTCGAGCGCCGCGCCGTTGAGGGTGGCCACGAGGGTGTCGAGGCGCGCAATCAGCGGGCGCAGTTTGGCCAGCACGTGGGCATCCATGTCGGCGGCCATCTTGGCGCCGGACTCGCGGGTGATCAGGTCGAAGAGCACATCCTTGCCCAGGTCGTTGAGGCCGGGATTGTTGTGCTGGAAGCAGCCGTGGCGCTCGTAGTAATCGCGTTCGGCCGCCGGCACGGCTTCGATGTCCGGCACGAACGGACGGTCCCAGGTGCGCTGCCAGCAGTAGCCGAAGGCGCAGTAGAGGCCGACGAGCGGCTGACCGAAGAGGGCATCCTCGAAGTCGCGCCAGGCCTGGTCGAGCGCAGGCGCCAGCGTCGGTCCGACGAGTTGGGCAGCGAAGTCTGCCAGCACCGCGTCGACGGGCTTGTCCGGGAAGAACTGGGCGGCGCGGATCACGACCGGATTCGGCCAGTAGGGCGCCTTGGCGGGGTTGGTCAGGCCGCCGAGGGCGCTGATCCGGTTCACGCCGGTGGCGCGCACGGCGGCGAGCTTGGCGTGCAGGGCGCGCGGGTACGGGATGCCGAGCAGCGGCTCGTGGTTCATCACGCTCGAGGCCGAGTAGTGCAAAATCGGATCGACGCCGGCGGCCCGGGATTTCTCAAGGGCCTCCTTCTCGTCGGCGGTCATGCCGGTGTGGAACAGGCTGCCGGCCACGCCGAGATTCTCCGGGTAACGGGGATGTGAATACGGCACGTTGTACCCGCGCACGAGCAGCGAGGGAGCCTCCCAGGTGACGTGCCCGCCGAGTTCGGCCTTGATATGCTCGTGCTCCACCTTGAAAGGTTCGATGCGCAGGATGACGTCGAAGTCGGGATTGATCTCGGCGGCGGCGGTGCGGAGGTTGCGCAGGTACCGGCCGATGCTCTGCCCGGCGGCCTGGGCGACCTTGTCGTGATTGCGCCATTCACGGATCATGTACGGACCGCCGTTGCGTCCGACGTAGAGCGAAGCCGTGTGCTCGAAACCGGCGCCGCTGTCGTTGGTCCAGACCGACATGTAGCTCAGGTCCGGGACGGCGCGCATGATCTTCTGCAGGGACTCGCGGTAGTGGCGCTGCACCACCGGGTGATCCTGCGCCATGGTGTACCGGGGCAGGCGGGAGCGGAACGGGTGGTCGACGCGGGCGCCGCGCAAGGTCGGATACTTGACGAAGAACCGGTCCGGCATCGTCCGGGGCTCGAACATGCATACGCCGGGCTTCAGCCCATACTTGCGGCCAAGTGCGGCCAGCTTCACGAGGTGGTTGAGGTTGGCGTCGAGGTAGAGGGCCGGCCAGATGCCCTTGGTCAGCGGGGTATCGACGAAGTGATTGAAGCCCGGCGCGTAGGTGTAGAACTGGGGATAGTACTCGTGAGGGACGAGGTCCTCGTAGGGCATGTGCGCCTGGAGTCCGTTGACCTCGCAGTGGGTGAAGCCTGCCTCGGCGAGCGCCGCCACGTAGCGCTCCGGCTCGAAGTTGCGCGCGCTCCGCCAGTACTGGGCGTAGGTCGCGTCCCAATGGGGCCGGTGCCAGCCAAAGGTCGCGGGCAGCCAGAGGCCGGCGGCGAGCTTTTCGCGGGTCGTGTCCGCGGTGCCGGCGGCCAGCAGGCGCACGGCGGCGTACAGAAAGGACCCGTGACTGGCGGAGATCTCGCCCGTGCCATCCTCGGCGATGCGCAACCACATCCACGCACCCTGGGTCTGGGCCGCCGCCGGCAACCGTGCCGGCAGGCCGCGGGAGGCGAGGGCAACCGTGACCCCGCCCGTCGACGCGGCATCGAGGCGGGCGCCGGTCAAGCGCGCCAATTCGCGGGCGGCGGTCACTTCGGCCGGGACGGCCGAGACCGGGTGGGTGACGAGTTTCAGGGCAGAGTGAGAACCGGGAATATTCATGGGGGGCGAGAGGCAGCAGACGTCGCGCACAAGGGCACGCAACCGCAAAGACGCGTCCACCCCAAGCCACACCAAATAATTCCCAAAATCTTCATCGTCGGCGTCTCGGATCGGGGCGGCCGGTGTGTTGCGCTCGCTTCCGGCCGCGGGGCAAACCGGCGCTGGCGCCGGTGGCCGCGTCGGTTTCGGCTCCGTCGTCCGCCTCCTTTTCTCCTATGCCAACGGACCTGCTTGCTCTTCCCGACTTGGAACCGCCGATGGGCGATCTTTTCACCCATCGCCGGCTGGACGCTGGCCGGGCGGTGTGGACCCGCCCGTTGCCTGGGGAGGCTGGGATGCCCAAAAAACGCATCATTCACCAGCGCGTGGTCCGGTTGCACGGCCGGGCGCGGCTGCTGCGGTTGGGCGTGCGCCGGGGACCGGGTTACCACAAATGCGGCAGCCGTCAGGACCTCGACTGGGTCGTGGGTTTGCGGGTGCTCGCCTGGGCGGACGGCCGCTGGCGCGAGATCCTGCGGCGCGATGGGTTGGAACCGGACGTGCCCGGGGCGGTGCGCTGGTTCCGCCTGCCGCGACGCATCACCTCCGGCGTGATCATCGAGCTGCGGCGCTCCGGCATCGACGGAGGCTGGACGCCGTGGAACCTGGCGATGTCCGCGTTTATCCTCGAGGGAGAGCTGATCGACCCGATCGCACCAAGGGATGAGCGGCTGCTGTCCCTCACGGGCGTCGACCTGTCCCGCCTGCCCGCAGGCGTCCGGGCCGAACGTCGGGACGGCGAGGTGCGGTACCGTACGGCCGACTTCGAGGTCGGTTTTGCCCTCGGGCGTCCGGGGTTCACGCACCTTGGCCTGCTCATCGAAGACCGGGCGAAGGCCGGGGTGAACGTGCTCGCGTCGCGCCCACCGCAGTTTTGGCAGGGTCCGCAACTGCATCCTCTCGGGGCCGCGCCCGTGCTCGCCCCGTCGGTGCGGTGTGCGCTTGAGGGGACGACCACGGTTCGTGGCGCGACGGTGACCTACACGTTCGTTGCCGCGGGTCAGCGCTACCGGCTCGTCTGGACCGTCTCACGGCGGGGACTGACCTTGCGGGCGTCGCGTTCGGCGCAGAAGGCCGTGGTGGCGTGGCACAGCGCAGCCTGGATGATCGGCCTGCGCAACAGCGTGGCGCCGTCCCATGTGCTCGGCCGTCTTCATGAAGACGGGGAAACTGGAGCGGTGGCGCTGCCCGCCCTGCTGACCCTGCCGGGCTTTGGCAGTTGGCGGATCTCGACCCGCGGCGCCGCCGCCTGGGGGCGTAGCGACTGCTTTCGCGCCCAGGATCTGAACACGCTGGAGCTCAAGCTCGGCGAAAACCGCACCCGCGAAGGCCTGTACCGGCTGCCGGCGGGCACACACACGGCGACGCTTGTCCTCGCTCCGGCGCGGCCGACGCCGCGGTTGTCGGACCGCGCGCCGGCCGTGGTCCGACGGGCGATGGAGCGCACGTTGTGGACGTCGCTCACGTTCCGCACCGACACCGCGACCCTGAGCAACAACGGGGCGTCGATGCATTGTCCCATTTGCATGGATACGTGGGCGGCGGTGACCCGGGCGCAGGGCGACGTCGTGCCCGGCCTGCCGGCGGTGGAATTCCTGCGCTGGTCGCTGGAACGCTGGCTGACCGGCGGCCCCGGCTATGCCGCCGGCCGTCTGTTGCAGGACGGCACGTCGCATGACGCCGACGACGAGTATCTTCAGACCGGCGCCTCGGCGTTGCGGGGGCTGGGCGAGTACCTGCGGCATCACGCCACGCCGGCCTGGTTTCGTGCCTTCCGGGACAGCATCCTGCGCAAGCTCGACGCGGCCCGCGATCGCGACCTCGACGGGGACGGCCTGATCGAGAGCATGCACCGCACCGGCGTGAGCGGCACCCGCCAGTGGAGCACCTGCTGGTTCGATGTGATCTCGTTCGGCTGGAAGGATGCCTTTGCCAACGCGATCTTGCACGGCGCCCTGCGGGAGCTGAGTGCGGGACTGCGCCGGTGCGGCGAGGCGCGGCGTGCGGACGACATGACGCGCTGGGCCGACTGGTTGCGCGCCAACTATCGCGACACGTTCATGAATCCCGCAACCGGGTGGTTGGCCGGCTGGCGTTGCCGCGAGAACGTGCTGCACGATTATGCCTTCCTGCCGGTCAATGGCGCGGCCATTGCGGAAGGCCTGTTGCCCGTGGCGGAGGGCCGGCAGGTCCTGCGTCGCCTATTGGCGGAGGCCCGCCGGGTGGGCATGCCCGACCCGGCGCTCGGCTTGCCCGGCAACCTGCGGCCGATTCCGGATCATGATCTCGCCGATATCATGCAGGGGTATCCGTTGGGCTACTACCAAAACGGCGGACGCACCCACGCGCAGACGCGGCACTTTGTCATGGCCCTGTACCGGTGCGGTCTGCGGCGCGAGGCCGATGCCATGCTCACGCGGCTCTGCGCCGGCTTTGCGGCGGCCCGCGTCTTTGGCGGCAACCAGAGTGGCGTCGACTGGCGCCACTGGGACGACCGGCCCTGCGGCTACGAGGGCCTGCTCACCGATCAGTTCGGCGTGCTCGAGCCGGTGTTCTGGCGCTGGGGGCGTCGCCGGTTGGCCGGTGGGCTGGTGTCCGGCTCCGAAGAGGTCCGCCAGACCAGCGGACTCGATCCGGTGCTCGCCTTGAAGGCGCGATAGAACGTGGTCAGGTCGTCATACCCGCATTCGTAGCCGATCGACGCGATCGACCGGCCGGTTTCGCGCAGGAGGCGGCGGGCGTGGGCGAGGCGGTGCCGGTGCAACGCCTCCAACCAGGTTTCCCCGGCCGTTTCCTTGAACAGCTGCGTGAACCGCCGGCGGCTGAGCCCGAGGCTAGCGGCCGCCTCGCCGATCGACTGCCGGTGGTAAAACGTGCGGGCAAGCTCGGCGGCATAGGCCGCGACTCGGGCACGCGCGGGGTGATCGTCGGGACCGGCCGTGACGGGTGTGCTGCCTCCGGCGGCCCGCGCGAGGTGTCCCAGGACCTGCCACGCCAGCCCCGCAATCATCAGCTCCGAGCCTGGGCGTGCGAGCGTCTGCTCGTGCAGCAGGTGGCGAAACAGCCCCCGCATCTCGCCCGCCCACACCGGATCCGGAAAATGACGGAAACGGCCGAGCGAGTCCGGCAAGGGCCCGTACCGGGCCGGAGACAGGCAGAGCGCATAGAGGGAGAGCGGCCGGGCCCCGTCGTCTTCGATGTGATGCCGGACGCCCCGGGGAACGAGCACCACGTCGCCGGGCCGCAGGGGCACGCGGGCCCCGCTGCGCACCAGCCACCCTGCGCCGGAAAAGGGATGGACGACCTTGAGGAAATCGTGGCGCACCGGTGTCATGCGGAATCCGCGTGCGTGATGACTTTCGAGCACGAACACGCCGCCGGACGGCAGGCGGACCTCGATCGGCTGGCGGGCGTGGGCGTCGAACATGGACCCAGGGTGGGGAAGGTTGCCCGATTTGCAAAGGTTCAATGCCCGGAGCGCCACGACGCCGCCGGCGAAACGTGCTAGGCTCCGGTCACCCACGATGCTTTCCGAGGAAACTGTCCTTTCCGCGCTGCGCCGCACCTGGCAGCCGGTCGCCAACGCGCCGTCCCTGGCCCGCGGGGCCGTGACCGGAGTCACGCTGCTGGAAACCGAGCTGGTCATTGCCCGTTTTGCGAACGGGAACCTGCTCGCCGCCGATGTCGGCTGTCCCCACAAGGGGGCGCGTCTCTCCGCCGGTTGCATCCATGACGGCACCCTGATGTGCCCGTACCACGGCTGGACCTTTGCCGAGGACGGCACCTGCCAGTCGATCCCCTCGCTGGTCGAGCCCAGCCCGGAGAAGCTGGCGCTGTCCCACCTGCGCACCTATGCGGTGTGCGAACGCTACGGCTTCATCTGGGTGAAACTCGATCCGTCGCCGCTGCCCGACGGCACGATGCACGAACTGCCCGACGTGCCGGAGTTTGAGGATCCGCGCTGGACCTATCGTCTCGGCCCTCCGATGGCGTTTGCCGCGGGCTGGCGGCGCGAGGTGGAGAACTACCTCGACATGACCCATTTCGCCTTCGCTCACCGCACCACGCTGGGCGCCTGCGCCGATCCGCGGGTCAAGGACATGCGCATCACCACGCACCCGGATGGCGGCTACCAGATGGATGCCCCGTTCCCCGCGCTGGAGACCGCGCACGAGATGGCGGGCAAGCTGCAGAGCGCACACCACCGGCGGCAGCGCAGCTGGCTGCCAAATTTCACCACCATCCGGCAGACCTTCGAGGACGGCGACGAGCGCGTGCTCGTGCACATTCCGTCGCCGACGACGCGCGAGAGCTGCACCTGTTTCTGGTCGTTGGCGATTTCACCGGGCTTCAAGGGACCGCCGCCCGACGACCAGATCGCGTTTGCCGTCAAGGTGCTCGACGAGGATCGGCGCATGTGCGAACTGCAGATTCCCCGGGAGGTGCCCATCAACCCGGCCCGCGGCGCGTGGGGCGTGCTGGTGATGCCGGGCGACACCCTCGCCAACACCTTTCAACGCCAGTTGCGCCGCTGGCTGCTTGCCGGCACGCCAGCCTGATCCCAACGTCCTTCCCTCCCAACCACCCCAAAACTTCCATGTGCGAATCCTGCCTGTCTGACTCCAAACCCTCCCATCGCCCCAAGACGCTGGCCGCCGCGGCCGGTCTCAAGCCCGCCTCGGTGAAATCCGCCCGGCCCGCGTCCGGCACGATTCCAAAGACGCCGCGCATTCTCACCACGACCGTCGGCTCGTATCCGGTGCCGGACTGGCTCGCGGCGCTGCCGAGCGAGCATGGCGTGATCGATGCGACGCGCGTGGTCTTCGACCTGCAACGCCAGGCGGGAATCGATCTGCCGACCGACGGCGAACTCTATCGTTTCGACGTCAATCATCCCGACACGAACGGCATGATCGAGTACTTCATCCGCCCGATGGCCGGCATCTCGTCCGTGGTGGGCCGGTCCGTCACGGAGGAGTTCACCCGGCACTCGCCGATGGGCTTCCGGCGCAAGCCGGCCGGCGTGGTCACTGGCCCGCTCGGCGAAGGTTCGCTCAACCTGCTGGCGGACTGCCAGCGCGCCGCGGCGGTCGCCGGTGGCGCCTTCAAGTTCACGGTGACGAGCCCGTACATGCTGTCGCGCACGCTGCTCGACCATCACTACAAGGACTTCCGCGCACTCACTCTCGCGATCGCCGATGTGCTGGCCGATCAGGTGCGGGGACTGCCCGCGGCCTGCGTGCAGGTCGACGAAGCCAACATTCCCGGCAATCCCGCCGATGCGCCCCTCGCGGCCGAGGCGATGAATCGCGTGCTTGACGCCATCGACAAGGGCACCGAGCGCGCCGTGCATTTCTGCTTTGGCAACTACGGCGGGCAGACCATCCAGGCCGGCCGTTGGAAGGAGCTGATCAAGTTCCTCAACAGCCTGCACTGCGACCATCTCGTGCTTGAACTCGCCCACCGCCCGGCCTCGGACATCGATGCGCTCAAGCAGATCGACGCCAAGATCGCCCTCGGTATCGGCGTGGTGGATATCAAGGTGAACCACATCGAAACGCCGGATGAGATCGCCGCACGCATCGCCGCGGTCGAAAAGAAGGTCGGCGCCGACCGGGTTCGCTGGGTGCATCCCGATTGCGGTTTCTGGATGCTCAAGCGGTCCGTGGCGGATCGGAAGATCGAGGCGCTGGTGCGTGGCCGCGACCTTTACCTCGGTCGCTGAGCCTCGTTTATCTGTCCAACTCTCAGGCCTGCCGGCACTTCAATGCCGGCGGGCTTTTTTGTGCCCGGGCTGGACGTCGCGACCGGGAACCGCCATGCTCTGCGTCGGTCAAAGCGGAGTCCGATTCACCGTCCCATTACCCTGATCGACGTTTCGCGCCATGCCTTCCTCCGAGCGTTCCCGTGACCGGTTGCTGCAACATCTGGCCGTACTCGACGAAGGCGAACGAACCAGTGTGAGTGTGGTACGGTCGCGCTTGCGGACGGCACAGAGCGGCGAGGTCCGCGAGGTGCTGGGACAGTGGACGCGCCTCGCGGCGGACCAGCGTCGCCGGCTCGCCGCCGCCGGTTCTTTTCTGCGCCCCGGTCGGCTGGTGTGGGCGGCCGGTCCCGCCTCGGACGGCTGGGCGAAGGCGGGTGGCCGGGCACCCTTGCGGATGGATGATCGCTCGCTGCTCGCGTTGGCCCGGGACCTCGCGGCGCGGCAAACCGAGGGCTACACGGCGGCCCAACAGATTGCGGTCGCAGGGGCGTGGTCCGAAGTGGCTGAACTGCTCGGCATCTGTGTGGATCGCGCCCGGATGATCGAGGCGCTGCTGGCGTTGGTGGCCGACGATCTCGGCCCGACCTCGACCGACCTCGCGGCCTGACGGCGACCCACGCCGGGGCGACCGACGTTCGCTACGGCGCGTGTGCGAGCATCCGAGGATCGCAGAGCTCGAGCTGCGCTGGTCCACGCAAGGGAACTGACGGTGACCCAGGATCCATTTGACCGGAGACGAAGCGGGCGGCGTCGAGCCACGCCGTGCGCACCTGGGTGACGGCCCGGGTGGCGCCTTGCGCCTCCGCCAGCACCTCCGTCCAGGCAATTAAGGCGAGTCCGGGCCGTTCGTGGCGCGCCGCGAGCCGGGCAAAACCACTCGCACGGGCGGCGGAGCCGGTGCTCACGGGCACCGGCGCAGACAAGGTTCCGTCGCGGTCGAAGCGCCGTACCAGCACCGACGCCGTCCCGCTGCGATCCCCCGCTTCCAGCCATGACACCAGAGCGGCGCCGTCACGCAGCGTGACGAGGTCGACCCGCCCGAGGGGGCGGCCGAGATCGACGGGGCGCACGGGTTCCCAGCCGAGCGGAGCGCCGACCCCGCGTTTCACCTGCACGCGCGGGCGGCCTTGCGCGGCGGTGAACCACACGGCGGCCAGTTCGTCGCCGGACATCCGGTCGATGGCGGGGCCGTTCACCGGACACGCGCTGATCTGCCAGCCGTCGCCGTGCAGGGGCTCCGGTGCGGACCAGGCGGCACCGTCGAAGCGGACCAATCGAAGATCTCGCATCTCATCGGGCGTGTGGCCCCGGTAGGCGACGGCGAGGCGGTCGCCAGGCAGCCCCGTCACCGACGTCTGGCAACAGTTGCACACGTCCGGATCGACCACCCAGTTCCGCACGGTTTGCCCGTCGGGGCCGAGCAGACGGGCGTGCAAGGCCATCGAGGGCGCGGAGGGGCCCGGTGGCCGGGGCGGAGGCGGCGGGTCTCCGGCGCGGCGCGGCGGCCGGGTGCTTTCGAGCCACACCGCCATGACACGTCCGCCGGACAGCGGGGCGAGGCTGACGAACTCATGTCCCAACGGAGTGGATACGCTCCAGGTGGCGCCGTGGTCGTGTGATCGCGCGATGCGGCCGGAGTAGCCGAGGACCGCCGGGTCCGCCGGGCGTTCGAACCATTGCACCCACAGGGTGCCGTCGGTGGCGACGGTGAGGCTGGCGAAGTCGGCCCAGTTCTCCATCAGGTGCGGCGTGCTGACGATGATCGAAGGCGCCGACCAGGCCGTCGCGGTGGGCGCGAGGGTGGCGAGCCAGAGGGCGCGTTCGCCCTCGCGCCGGCCAGGACCAGAGTACGTTAGGTAGGTGGTGCCGTCCGGCCCGGTGTGGAGATTAGGCTCGTTGCTGTGCACGGGGGCGGGGGCCGCGAGTGGCACGACGGAGGAGGCCGGCGCCAGGCTGGCGATGAGCAGGAAGAACCCGAACAAGATGGAGAGGTGCATGGTCGGATCAGAAGCGGGTGTGGAACACGCATTCGGCCGTGCGCGGATCGGCGAGGCGGGGAGCAAAGCCCGACGCCCATTCCTCGTAGGTTTGGTCGAGCAGGTTGCGGCCGCGCACGGTCAGGGACCAGCGTTCCGCCGTGTAGGCAACGGCTGCGTCGAGCGTGGTGTAGCCGGGTGACCAATGGAGATTCGCGTTGTTGGCTGCGCGTTCGCCGACGTAGCGCGGACCGCCGGACACGCGCCAGCGCGCCCCGAGCGTCCGGACGACATGCACGTTGGCGACCCACTCCGGCACGTTGGGCGGACGATTGCCGTCGCGGGACACGATGCCTGTGCCGACGTTTTCGTTGAAACCCCGATAGGCAGCCAGCCAGGTCCAGGCGAGGTTGCCTTCGATGCGCCACGCGGGCGAAGGCGTCCAGGCGACCGCAACCTCGGTGCCGCGCGAGACCTGGGCGCCGATCTGCTGGCTGAGGCGAAGGCCGGTGTCCGGGTCGAGCGTGGACGAGAGGAGATCCTTCTTCTCCAGATCGAAGAGTGCGACGGTGACGTCGACGCGGTCGGCCGCAAACGAACCCTTCAGCCCGATCTCGACCTGGCGTCCGGTCTGCAGGGAGAAGTTGTCCTGGGCGGCGGTGAAGCTGACGAGCTGCGTGACGGGCTCGGCGGCGCGGCTGTAGCTGGCGTAGAGGTTGACCTTCTCGGTCACAGTCCAGAGCAGGCCGGCGCGTCCGGTCCAGGGGCGGTAGACTTTCCGATAGGTCGAAGCGACTGGAGTAGCAGGCGTGACCCACGTGTCGCGGGTCAGGTCGATGTGATCGTGCCGCAGGCCGGTGATCAGTTTCACGGCGCCCGGCAGTTCCAACAGATGCTCGGCGAAGAACGCGCGCGTGGCGATCACGGTGCGGGCGTTCTTTTGGAAACGAGTCGGATCGCCCGGGCCGGTGCCGACGTCGGGTGCGACCAGGCTCACGCTGCCGAGCACGGTGGCGTAGCCGGCCGGCGTGCCGCCGCGCGTGAGATCGTTGCGCTCGACCAATGCGCCGGCGACCAGGCGGCTCGGTCGTCCGGCGAGGGTACTCCGCCACGTCAGGTCAAAACGATCGCCGACCAGCACATCGTCGCGGTAGATGTGGGTGAAGGCGGAGCGGTCGACCCGCTGCGTGACGGGATTCCAGAGCGCCGTTTCGAGATTGCGCCAGCGCAGGAGCTGCGTGGCCACGTAGACCTCGTTGCGCAGCTCGAACGCCGACGATGGCGTCCATTCGGTGCGCAGCCGGTGAAACGTGTTCTCCGTTTCGGCGTAGTTGTCCGTCACGTTGTAGTTGGTGCGCCGGGCGGCCGGTTCGAAACGCGCGTTGACCAGGCGGTCGGTGGCGGCCACGGCGCGGGCGACGAGCCGGGTCGTGACGCCGGTGATCGGGTCAACGCGGTCGACCGCGTCGTAGACGAGCGGGGTGCCGTAGTAGCTCTCGTTCCAGTCGGCGAGGTAGGCGCCGTAAAGCGACACGGTCACCGTGTCGGTGGCGCGCCAGGCGAGGGCGCCGCTCAGGTTCGTGTAACGCTGGCGATGGCCGTCGATGTAGCCGTCCTGCTGGCTGCGGCTCACGTCGATTCGGGAGAAGAGCCGGCCCGGCACGAGCGGACCGCCGGCGCCGAGGCCGGCGCGGACCTGGTTCCAGGCGCCGAGGCCGACGAGCCATTCGGCGCGGCGCACCCGGTCGGGCGGTTTGGAGAGATAGTTGACGGCGCCGCCCACCGCACCTTCGCCGAAGAGCAGCGAGGCCGGGCCTTTCAGGATCTCGATCCGGTCGAGGTTGAAGGAGTCGAGCGGCCGCGAGGATTGGGAAGCGGTGTTTTGGCGGATTCCGTCACGCAGGATTGTGATGCCGTTCCCGGTGAAGCCGCGCGTGGCGTAGCCGGGAATGGAGCCGAACTGGGTGCCACCGGTCATGCCGACCGCGCCCTCGACCGCCTCGACCGCGGTGCGAAACCCTCGCAGTTGCATCATCTCCTGTGTGATGATCGAAGCGCTGGCTGGGATGTCGCGGTGCGACAGACCCAGTCGCGAGCCCGTGGTCGTGAGGGCATCGAGCGGGAGCGAGAACGAGCGCTCCTTTTCGGAAGTGAGGACGTAACGCTCCAGCGTGATCGGGTCGCTGGAAGCGTAAAGGCAAGGGCACCCCGCAAGGAGCGCAGTAAGGAGAGAGAAACGGAAAGTCATGGCACGGACGAACAAGGTGAGAGGAGCGATCGGGATTCCCGGTGGACGCGGCGTGCGCCCAGGGCGGGAGGGCCGCGCACGATGGCGCAGCGAGGGCGGGTGGATGCGCGCAACGCCGGCGACCGGAGCCGGTGGCTGGCCGGTGGCGTTGGCGCGATGCGGTTATCGCGCCGCCAGAACGGGGCGCGTCGTAACCGCGATCATCCTCAGGCCCGCGGTGGGGGTACCGGGGGCGCGGCTCGTGCGAGCGATGGGGCGAGCTCGGTGGCGCGTGGCCAGGGTTCGGCCGCGGGGGCGTCGAACACCAGGGTCGGTGGGATCGCCAGCGCGAGCAGCTTCGGATCGAAGCCGCCGCCGAGGCGGGGCAGGGCGGGATCGTCGGCCTGGCGGGCGTCGTTGACCACCTCGCACACGCCGCACATTTCGCCGCTGAAAGTACGCTTCACCGCCTCGCTCAACGGCATCGACTGGGCGTACTGGGCAATCATGCGACCCCAGCCGAAGGTCTGCACCAGGTCCCATGGCGTCCCCGTGGCTAGGAACCACGCGAACAGGACCGTGATGATTTTCACCCGTTGGTGCACGAAAAGACGTTTGCCTGCGCAGGCCCGGGAGCGGCAAGTGCGAAATCGCTCCGGCCTTGCCTTGGGTCAAGCCGGGTGGTCAGGCTCCCCCCTGTTCGCGTCACCCCTTGTCCCATCCCATGAAGACCCTGTTTCGTACCTGTCTCTTTTCGTTCACGATGCTGGCGGCGTCCTCGCTGCCTGTGTCTGCCGCTGCCCCCGCCCCGGCCATGCCGCCCCTGGCCGACCAGCTCGGCCTCCAACTTTACAGTGTCCGCGCGAGCTTCTCGCAGGATCCCTTCGCAACCATGGACATGGTGGCGGGCTACGGGATCAAGGAAGTGGAGACCGCCGGCACGGCGAACATGACGCCCCAGGCGTTCCGGGCCGAACTCGAGAAGCGCGGCCTGCGCATCACGAGCTCCCACGTGCAATACAACCAGCTGCGCGACAACCTGGACAAGGTCGTGGCCGAGGTGAAGGCGCTTGGCGCCGGCTACGCGGTCGTGCCGTGGATTCCCCATGAAGGCCAGTTCGACCACGCCGCGGCCGAGAAGGCTTCGGCAGACTTCATCCGCTGGGCCGAGGCGTTCGGCAAGGAAGGCATCAAGTTTGGGTATCATCCGCACGGATACGAGTTCGGCGGCGGCAAGATGGGCGACGACTCGCCGTTCGACCGGATGGCGCGCGCCACCGCGGGCAAGAATGTCTACTTCGAGATGGACGTCTTCTGGGTGGTGCACGGCGGCGCCGATCCGTTCGCCCTGCTGGAGAAATACAAGGGCCGCTGGATGGGCTTTCACGTGAAGGACATTCGCAAGGGCGCCCCGGTGGGACTGACCAACGGCCGCGCCCCCGCCGAGGACAAGGTGGTCGTCGGCACGGGCCAGGTTGACTGGCCGGCCCTGATCCGCGCCGCGCGCGCCCAGGGCGTGAAGCATTACTACATCGAGGACGAATCGACCGAGCCGCTGCGCAACATCCCGCTCAGCCTCGCGTACCTCAAGTCGCTCAAGCTCTGAGCGTCGGCTGCGCCGACCCGGGCCCGCCTTTGCCGGCGGGCCTTTTTTGTGCCCGCCGGCGGACGGTCAAAGCCCGGCGACGCGCCAGCCGTCGCGGTACTCGCGGCGCACGAACGCGTTGGCCGCCGGCACGTTGGTGAAGCGCAGGGCGTCCGAGTTCCACTCGAGGGTCGTCTGCGGGAAGCGCACCGCCACGCTGCCCAGCAGCACCGCCTCGGTGAGCGGACCCGAGTAATCGAAGGGCGCCAGCGGACGTGCCGCCTTGCCGACACAGGCTTCGGCCCAGTCGGTCCAGTGATGCGAGCCGGCGATCTCCGGCAGCGGAACGTCCTGGAACGAGTCGGCCGGCAGGAGACGCGGCGCGGCGATGTGCGGCAGGTGCAGGACGCCCTTCGTGCCGAGGAAGATCGAACCCTGATCGAGCGGGATGCGCCGGGCGAGTGCACGGCGGCGGGCGGCCTGCTGTTCCTCCGCCGTCGTCACGGGACCGGTCGGGGCGGGCTCGGAAACCTCCGGTGGGGTGATCAGCGCCATCAGGTCGGCCGGCGGCCGGGCATCGCCGTCGTACCAGGTGATGGGCAACGTGGACTCGGCGGTGTAGCGCGTGCCGGGGAACACGTAGCGGATCTGCGCGTTGATCGACCAGTTCCACGCGTCCGGCGCCGGACCTTCCGAGCGCAGGGAAAGCGGTGCCGTCAACGCGAGTCCCTCGAAGACCGGATCAAAGATGTGGCAACCCATGTCACCGAACGTGCCGGTGCCGAAATCGAGCCGCTTCCGCCAGTTGCCGGGGTGGTAATACTCGCCGCCGACGAACGGACGCGCGGCGGCTGGGCCGAGCCACAGGTCCCAGTCGAATCCGTCGGGAATCGACGTCGCCGGTGCCGGCGGGGCGCCGAGATCGCCCCACTTCTTGTTGCTCCAGGTGTGCACCTCCTTGACCTTGCCGATCACACCGGACTGCAGCAGCGCGACCGCCTGGCGGTACACTTTCTCCGAGTGGATTTGGATACCCATCTGCGTCACGAGTTTCTTTTCGCGCGCAACGCGGGTGAGCACGCGGGTCTCGTGCAGGTTGTGGGCGAGGGGCTTCTGGCAGTAGCAGTGCTTGCCGAGCTGCATGGCCGACAGCGCGATGGGCGCGTGCAGGTGATCGGGCGTCGAGACGTTCACCGAGTCGAGCTGGCGGGCCTCCTTGTCGAGCAGTTCGCGCCAGTCCTGGTAGATCCGCACTGCGGGGAACGCTTCCTTCACCTGGCCGATGCGAGTCAGGTCCACCTCGGCCACCGCGACGAGTTGGACAAAGGGATTGCCGCAGATGGCCTGGATGTCGGCCCAGGCCATGCCGGCGGCGCCGAAGCTGGCGTGGCGGAGGATGCCGCTGGGCGGATTCGAACGATGGCGGCAGCCGATGAAGGGGAAGGCGAGCGAGGCGGCACCGGCGGTCTTGACGAACTGACGACGGGTAACGGGGTTCACGCGCCGAGGGTGAGGTGGCGTGCTCCGCCATGGCAAGGCGGACCTCGCCGCGAGCGCGGCGCGCGCTGGACATCGGATCGCCGCACTCCCACGGTGCCACGTCGTGAAGGGTTTGCCGCTCCGCCCCCGGTCGTCAGGTGTGTCGCTGCGTTGGCTGAACGTGGCAGGAGCGGCCGTCATGGCCGTCGCCTGGCTCGGCGGTGCGGGTGTTGCCCACGGGGCGGATTGGCTGCGCTGGGTGAGCGGCGACTTGCGCGCCCACGAGGAACGCGCCGCCGCCCATCAGCGCTCGCTGGAAGCACTTGGCCCGCCCACGCTCGGGCAGACGGTGACGCAATTTGGTTACCAACATACGCGACTCGAGGCACCTCCCCTGGCCCCGGCGTGGGTGCAGATCGATCTCGGGGCCCCGCGTCCGATCGATCTGATCGCCGTCGTGCCCGCGCAGGTCGACTGGCAGTCCACCGAGCGCAGAGCGTACGGATTTCCCCGGCGATTCCGCATCGATGTGTCGGATGATCCCCGGTTCGAGACCTTCACTCCTGTGGCGACCCATGACGGATCGTCGGACTCCGGGATCGCTCCGGTGACCTTCCGGATCGGCGGACGAGCGGCACGTCACGTCCGCCTCACGGTGACGGAGATGGCGGTGGACAACGCACAATACTTCTTCGCCCTCGCCGAACTCATGGTCGTCTCCGGCCCTCTCAACGTCGCGGCCGGACGTCCGGTCTCGGTCTCGGCGACGTCAACCCATCCTCCGCGCTGGACCCCTGAGAACCTGACCGATGGACGCACGCCGTTGGGGCCGCCGATCCGGCGCGATTTGCTGCCGTGGGACGGCTTCTACGTCGCGCGGGACCCTGCCTTGGGGCAGGCCACGATCGTGCTCGACCTCGGCGAGCTCCGTCCCCTGCAGCAGGTGCGTATCCACGGCGTCCATGCACGCATCGGCGCGGACATCCCAGGCTATTCCTTTCCCACCCGGCTGCGCGTCGAGGCCTCGCCCTCGCCCGACTTTGTGCCGGCGGTCGCATTGCTCGCCGCCGACGATTTCTCCAATCCCGGCAACAATCCGGTCACGCTGCCCGCCGACGGCGTGGAAGCACGGTATGTGCGCGTGGTCGCGCTCGACGCCGCCCCGCCGCAGTCCCGCCGGTTCGGCCTTTCGGAGATCGAGGTGTACGCGGCGAACCAGAACGTGGCGCGGACGTCCTCCGTCTCAGCCCTGCGCGACGCGCAGCTCGATCGGGACTGGCCGGTGTCCTTGCTGATCGACGGCTACACGAGCTACGGCCGGCTGCTCGAACTGCCGTCGTGGTTGGAGGATTGGGAGCAACGCGAGGCCCTGCGGCGGGAAGGCGAAGCGCTCGCGGTCGAGCGCGTCCGGCTCGAAGCGGCGGCGCAGCAACGCTGGGTGCGCGGTGCGCTCGCGTTTTCCGTGCTCGTCGTCGCATCCGGGGCGGGCCTGGCGGTCGCATCCCGGCGCCGGCGTGCCCGTGAGATGGAGCAGGTGCGCCTGCGGTTCGCCCGCGACTTGCACGACGAGATCGGGAGCAACCTTGCGGGCATCGCGGTCCTCAGCGAGGTGGCGCGCGAGGAGGCGGACTCCGCCGACGTGACCCGGGAGAACTGGAATGAGGTGCACCGCATCGCGGGTGAGACGCTCGGTGCGATGCGCGAGGTGCTTTGGCTCTCGGGCGCGCGTCAGGAGACGGGGTTGAACCTCGTGATGCAACTGCGGCAGGCCGCGGACCGCATGCTCGCCGGGCGCGAACTGGTCTGGCAGGCGGACGCCGCCGCGTGGCCCGTGAGCGAACCGCCGGCCCGCACGCGTGAGGTGTTCCTGTTCTGCAAGGAGACGCTGGCCAACGTGGTCCGGCATTCCCAGGCCCGTCGGGTCGAGGTGACCGTGCAGGCTCAGCCCGGCGTCGTCCGCCTTACCATTGCCGACGACGGCGTGGGCTTCGATCTGGCGACGGTGACGCGCGGGGTGGGGCTGGGCAGCCTCGAGATGCGGGCCCGCCAGGTCGGCGGCGACCTGCGCATCGAGACGCGGCCCGGCGCGGGCACGCGCGTGACGCTCACCGTGCCGGTTGACGGGACCACGGAACGTCGCCTTGTGTAGCCCCGTGAGCACCCCCGCATCGTCCACGGTATGGCTGATTGAGGACAACGCGGCCTTCCGTCGCGGCACGGAACGGGCGCTGGCGCGCCAGCCCGGCGTGGCGGCGGTCAGAGCTTTCGAGCGGTGCGAAGAGGCGCTGGCGGCGCTCGCGTCGGGGGCGCGCGCGGACGTCGTGCTGATGGACGTCGGCCTGCCCGGCATGGATGGCATCGAGGGCATCCAGCGCATCAAGGCCCGGGCGCCCGACACCACGATCCTGGTGCTGACGGTGTTCGAGGATGATGAGAAGATCTTCCGGGCGATCTGCGCGGGCGCCTCGGGTTACCTGCTCAAGGGCGACCCGAGCCGGAGCGTGTTGAGCGCCGTCGACGAGGCGCTGGCTGGCGGCTCGCCGATGAACCCGCGGGTCGCCCGCCGCGTGCTCGCCATGTTCGCCCGCCTTTCTCCGGCGTCACGGAAGGACTACGGCTTGACCGAACGCGAGCAGGCGGTGCTCGCCCTTATGGTCAACGGCCGCGCCAAGAAACAGATCGCGGACGAACTCGCGCTCAACCCGCACACGGTCGACTACACCATGCGGTGCATCTACAAGAAGCTGCACGTCAACTGCGTCGCCTCCGCGGTCTCCGTGGCGGTCAAGGACGGGCTCGTGCCGGGAGGCGCCCGGCTTACGGACACGCGTAAATTGTCAGAATGAGCCGGTCCGTGTAGGGTTGCGGGGTGCTGTTGCCCCGCATGCTCCGTCCGTCCTGCCTGCTCTCCGTTCTCCTGATCGTCCCCGCTGTCCGCTCCGCCCAGGATGCACCGGTCGACTTCAGCCGAGACGTGCTGCCGATCCTGTCCGACAACTGCTTCTATTGCCACGGGCCTGATCCGAGCCATCGCAAGGCGGAACTGCGGCTGGACACCCTCGATGGCGCATACGAGGTGATCGTCCCCGGGCGCAGTGATCAGAGTGACTTTGTCCAACGCATCCTCGCGACGGATCCCGAAGAGATCATGCCGCCGCCGAAGACCCACAAGGTTCTCGCGCCGCACCAAATCGACTTGCTGAAGCGCTGGATCGACCAAGGTGCACCGTGGGGCGAACATTGGGCCTTCGTTGCACCCCAACGACCGGAGGTGCCTGCGGTCGCTCCCGCCGAGGGTGCTCCGGTGCGTTCGCCGATCGACGCCTTCGTCCAGGCGCGCCTGCGGGCGGAGGGTTTGTCGCCCTCGGCCGAAGCCGACCGCCGGACGCTGCTGCGCCGGGTGACGCTCGACCTGACGGGTCTTCCGCCGACGGCGGAGCAGGTGGATGCCTTTCTGCGCGATCCGGCTCCCGATGCTTACGACCGCGTGGTCGACCGGCTGCTGGCTTCGCCGGCGTACGGTGAACGCATGGCGTGGGACTGGATGGAGGTCGCGCGCTACGCGGATTCGAACGGCTACCAGGGAGATGCCGAGCGGACGATGTGGCCATGGCGCGATTGGGTCGTGCGGGCGTTCAACGACAACCTGCCCTACGACCAGTTCACGATCTGGCAGCTGGCCGGCGATCTGCTGCCCGAGCCCACGCTCGAGCAACGTCTCGCGACGGCCTTCAACCGCAATCATCCGATCAACGGCGAGGGTGGGCGCATTCCCGAGGAAAACCGCGTGGACTACGTGCTCGACATGACCGAGACGATGGGCACCGCGTGGCTCGGACTCACGGTGGGCTGCGCCCGCTGTCACGATCACAAGTTCGATCCCATCTCGCAGAAGGACTATTTTTCGCTCTCGGCGTTCTTCAACCAGACTCCGGTCACGGGCGCGAGTGGCGATCCCCAGACCAAACCTGTGCTCGACCTTTCGACGCCGGAGGAGAGGGCACACCAGGAGGCCCTGCAGGCGAAGGTCCTCGCGCTGGCCTCCGGCCTCCAGGACCAGGAACAACGCGTGCTCGCCGACGCCGAGGCAGCGGCTTCGGGCCGTTTCACCGAGGAGGTGCGCAAAGCCCTCGCCGTCGAACCGGCCAAGCGTGACCGCGAAAAGTTCGAACTGGTCGGGAAGGCCCTCGCCGACCTGCAACCCGGCTATCAGGCGGCCGTCGAGACCCTCCAGTCCGCGCGCCGCGAGCGCGACGTCCACAACCGTTCGCTGCCCCGTGTGATGATCATGCAGGACCAGCCGGAGCGACGGCCGACCCACGTGCTCAACAAAGGTTTGTACTCCTTGCCGGGAGACGAGGTATCCGCTGCGGCTCCGTCCCGCCTGCCGCCGTTGCCCGCCGGCGTGGAGGCGGACCGGCTGGCGTTGGCCCGGTGGCTCTTTCAGGCGGAGCATCCGCTCACCGCCCGCGTGACCGTGAATCGCTTCTGGCAGATGTTCTTCGGCCATGGCCTCGTGAAGACGACGGAGGACTTCGGTACGAAGGGCGAACTGCCCACGCATCCGGAGCTGCTCGACTGGCTGGCGGTCGAGTTTCGCGAATCGGGCTGGGACACGAAACGCCTCGTGCGTCTGATCGTCACGAGCCACACCTACCGCCAGAGCTCGAAAGTGACTCAAGAGCTGCGTGACCGCGATGCGGCGAACCGCCTCTATGCCCGCGGGCCCCGCTATCGCCTTCCGTCCTGGATGATCCGCGACCAGGCGCTGGCGGCGAGCGGTCTGCTCGTGGCGCGGCTTGGCGGTCCGCCGGTCAAACCCTACCAGCCCCCGGGCGTCTGGGAGGAGTCGACCTTTGGCGAGAAGAAGTACGTGCAGGACCACGGCGAAGCCCTGTATCGGCGCAGCCTCTACACCTTCTGGCGCCGCATCATCGCCCCGACGGAGTTCTTCGACGTGCACTCGCGCATGACGACGAGCGTGAAGCCGGCGCGGACCAACACCCCCTTGCACGCCCTCACCACCCTTAACAACACCACGTACGTGGAGGCGGCCCGCGCCCTGGCCGGACGCGTGATGCGCGAGACCGCGGATGATGCGCAGCGTGCGAATGCCGCGTACCTGGCGGTGCTGGTGCGCCCGGCCACGCCCGCCGAGCGCGACGTGCTGCTCGCGCAGCATCGCCGTCTGACCGCTCGCTTCACCGCCGACCCGGCGGCGGCCGAGCAACTCCTGCAAGTGGGCGAGTCCCCGCGCGATCCCGCCCTGCCTGCGCTGGACCATGCCGCGTGGACGTCGCTGTGCCTCGCGCTGCTCAATCTCGATGAAACCCTGAACAAGGAGTAAGGCCATGAACCCCCTCACCGCGAACCGCCTGCATCTCACCCGCCGCCAGTTTTTCGGCCGCTCGGCCACGGGCATCGGCGTGGCCGCCCTCGCATCCTTGCTGAACAAGGATCTGCTCGCCTCGGCGGGCAAATTGGGCGGGCGCGTCGGCGGCCTGCCGGCGCTGCCGCATTTCGCGCCGAAGGCGAAGCGGGTCATCTACCTCTTCATGAACGGTGGGCCCACGCATGCCGACATGTTCGATTGGAAGCCGAAGTTGAAGGCGATGCACGGCCAGCCCGTACCCGACGAGTACCTGGGCAACAAGCGCTTCAGCACCATGACCGGCGATCCAAGCGGCAAACTGCTGCTCGCGCCCCTGGAGGAGTTCCGGCAGCACGGCCAGTGCGGCGCTTGGGTGAGCTCGCTCATGCCCTACACCGCCAAGGTCGTGGACGAGTTGTGCTTCATCAAGTCGATGCACACCGAGTCCATCAACCACGCCCCGGGCATCAGCTTCTTCCTCAGCGGATCCGAGCTGCCTGGCCGGCCTTCGCTCGGAGCGTGGCTGAGCTACGGCCTCGGTTGTGAAACGGAGAATCTGCCTGCCTTTGTGGTCCTGACCTCGGTGAGCAAGGGCACCACCTGCGGACAGATCTTCTACGATTTCTACTGGGGTTCAGGCTTCCTGCCGTCCGAGCATCAAGGCGTGCGGTTCCGTGGCAGCGAGGAGCCCGTCCTCTATCTGTCCAATCCGGACGGCATGAACGGGGAGGTGAAACGCGACGTGCTCGATACGATTGCCGCCATCAACGAGCAGAAGCTGCACGACTTCGGCGATCCGGAGATCGCGGCACGCATCGCCCAGTACGAGATGGCCTACCGCATGCAGACCAGCGTGCCGGAGCTGGGTAACTTCGCGGAGGAGCCCGCCGAGGTGCTGGAGTCCTACGGACCGCAGGTGCGGGAGCCGGGCACGTTTGCGCACAACTGCCTGATGGCGCGCCGGCTGATCGAGCGCGGCAGCCGGTTCGTCCAGGTCATGCACGCCGGCTGGGATCAGCACCGGAGCCTCACGACTGAACTCTACACGCAGTGCAAGGACACGGACCAGCCCAGCGCGGCGCTGGTGATGGATCTGAAGCGGCGGGGCTTGTTGGACGACACCCTGGTGGTGTGGGGCGGCGAATTCGGCCGCACACCGTTCATTCAAGGCAACATCGACAACCGTCCGCTTTGGGGCCGCGATCACCATCCGTACGGCTTCACCATCTGGTGCGCCGGCGGCGGCGTGAAGCCCGGCCTGTCGTATGGCGAGACCGACGACCTTGGGTTCAATGCGATCAAGGACAAGGTGCACGTGTACGACTTCCAGGCTACGTTGCTCCACCTGCTCGGCATCGACCACACGCGGCTGTCCTACAAGTTTCAGGGCCGGGACTTCCGCCTCACCGATGTGCACGGCCATGTCGTGAAGAATATTCTCCTCTGACATGACACTGACGCCATCGTCGCCTTTGACCACCCGCCGCCGGTTCCTGGGCGCTGCGGCCACCTTCTGTGCGGCCGGACTCACCTCCGTGCGGGCGCAGACGCCGGCACCGATTCTCGGCCAAGGCGAGTTCCGCTATCGGCAGGTTCCCGGCTGGGGCCAGCTGGGCGAGGCGACGCCGGTGAAGGATTGTCACGGCCTCGCGCTGGATCGCGAAGGCCATGTCATTCTGCTGACGAACCACACCGCCAACAACGTGATCGTGTACGATCGCGCTGGGCGCCTGGTGCACAAGTGGGGATCGTCCTTTCCCGGCGCGCACGGCCTCTCGCTCGTGACCGAGGGTGGGCGTGACGTTCTCTACCTGACCGACCTGGCCACCCATCGCGTAGTGAAAACCAGCCTCGAGGGTACGGTGCTCGACGAATGGCGCTGGCCGGAGGCGACCGGGAAGTACGAGCGGGAGAATCAGTACCGGCCGTCGTGGACCCTGCATGCCCCGGGCGGAGATTTCTACGTGCTCGATGGCTACGGCCGGGACTACATCCTGCACTACTCTGACGGAAAATTCGCCCGCATCTTCGGTGGAGCCGAGGGCGGCATCCCGCACTGGGGACCGCATGGAGGCATGATCGATCAGCCGCGCGGCGGTGACCCGACGCTGTTGCTCGCGATGAGCGACCAGCAGTACCTGTTGCGCCTCGGGCTCGACGGCGCGAAGCTGCAGCAGATCCCGTTGCCCGGAGGCAACCCGCGGCAGGTGCGACGGGTGGGGGACCACTATTTTGTTACCCATCTGGCGGACAACTGGCCGGCGGACCGTTCGTCCCGGGGCTTTGTCTCGGTGCTCGACCGAGACCTGAAGGTGGTGGCCAACGTGGGTGGTACGCCTCCGCGTTACAGCGATGACGGACAACTGCTGCCGATGAAGCAGGATGGCGGCGTCTTCACTCACCCACACGACCTCGCTGTGGACGCAGCGGGCAGCCTCTACGTCGCGCAGTTCAACTCCGGCGCCACCTACCCGCTGAAGTTCGAACGGGTGTAAGGCGGGCGGCCAAGGGCTCGCGTGTACTCGGGAGCGTAGATGTCCCCCTGCGCGTACGGAGTGACCACTTGCTGCGATGACGATTCTTCGTTCCGTCGTATCCCACCGATTTTCCGCCGATGACGATAGATCCCAACGCACCAGTCCGGGCCGAGCACCGGATCACGATTCATGCCTCCGTTGACACCGTCTGGTCGCTCCTTATTCGGGTCGTCGCTTGGCCGTCATGGAATCCGGCGGTCACCTTGGTGCGCGTCGACGAGCCGTTGAAACCCGGCGTTACCTTCCGGTGGAAGTCCGGTGGAGCCAGCATCGTCTCGACTGTCCAGAAAATGGAAGCGCCCCGCTTCATTGGCTGGACCGGCAAGGCGTTGGGCACCCGCGCGGTCCACCTCTGGCGGTTAGATTCCACCCCTGCCGGTGTGATCGTGACCACGGAGGAGTCATTCGACGGCTGGTTGGTCCGTCTGTTGAAAGGGACGATGCAGAAGGCGCTCGACGCGGCGCTCCTGGATACCCTCGCCAAGCTCAAAGCTGCCGCCGAGCGCGCGTGAGGAAGCAAGCACGTCGCGGTGCACTTGCGTACGCCCTGGTGCTTATGAAAGCGGCTCGGGGGTCGAAGCGTCCGGTCTGCTCGGGGCGCTCAGGGAGCGACCTCCAGCTTGCCAAGGACCATGTCCTTGAGCACCGGATACATGATGTACTCGAAGGGAAAGTTGGTTCCGCTTACGATGTTGCGGATGATCTTGCCGTCTTTCACGGTGAGAAGGTGCACCTCGCGCATGTCGATGATCTGGCGCGTGGCCTTCATCCCGTAGTAGTCCTTGGCGAAGATGGCCGTGGCGGTGAAGCGGAGCACGACCTGGTGGTCGAGGCCCCAGAGTTCGTCGATGACGAAGCGGGTGACCGGCCAGGCATCGGCAAAGCCGGAGAAGATCTGCTTGTAGGCGTCGAGACCGACAATCGGTCCCGCGGGGCTGAGCCCCGTCTCGACCACAACGTCGCGGGAGACGGTGGCATCAAAGGCGGCGAGGTCGGCGAGACCGAGGCCTTGTTCGGCGAAACGACGCACCAAGGCGACGTTGTTTTGGGTGAGGGTGGTGTTCATCGGCATAAGGTTGATCTTGTCAGTGCGGGAGAGGAGTGGCGGCAGGCTCACCAAGGCAGTTCGACTGGGGTGCCCAGGCGGCGCATCTCGGCGAAAAATTTGCCCTGCGGTCCGCCGACGGGAAGGGTTGCCAGCCACAGCGCGGTCTCGGCTCCTTCGGCGGCGGAGAACGGCGCGTCGGGCCCGCCCATGTCGGTACGCAGCCAGCCGGGGGAGTAGGCGTTGATGAGGATATCGGTGCCGGCGAACTCGCGCGCGAGCAGGGCGGTCAGGCTATTGAGGGCAACCTTCGAGAGCCGGTAGGAGATCGCCAACGGGTAAGGATCTCGGTCGAGGGCGCTGAGCGAGGCCATTTCCGTGGAGACGTTGACGATGCGACCGTGGCGGCGGGCCTGCATCAGAGGGAGCACGGCCTGGATGACGCGGAGAGGACCCAGAGCGTTGGTGGCAAAGGTGGCTTCGACGGTGGCCGGCGCGACGGTGAGCATGCTGTGCTCGGAAGCCTGCGCCGAGGGGTTGAGGCCGGCATTGTTGACGAGAACGTCCACCCGGCCGAGTTCCTCGCGCGCGAAGGCAGCAAACCGTTCGACGCTGGCGGCATCGGCCACGTCGAGGGACACCGGGCGGGCGACCCCTCCAGGTAGCGACGCGGCGACGGCCTCGGCGTCCGAGGCTTTGCGAGCGGCGATGACGACGGCAAAACCGCGGGCGGCGAGTTGGCGGGCGATCTCGGCGCCGAGGCCCCGATTTGCTCCGGTGACAATCGCGATCTTTTTTGAATCAAGGGTCATGGCGTTTCGACAGTGGCGAGAGTGGGGTGAGGATACGGCAGCAGAGAGCGGAGCATTGAGCCGTTCGTCGTCCGGCGCTCACGGTTGCGTTGGCGGCGCTTGGAAGATATCGGTGAGGATCATCCAGCCGTCGGACGTTGCCAGTAGGCAGAGCACAAAGTTTCCCCGGACCGGTAGGGCATCGGGCGAAGGCCGGAACACATAGAAACCGCGCATGGTCGCGAGTGAGCTGTCGGACGAAACGGTGGCGGAAACGAATTCGTGGGCGAGGCGCGCGCCGGTTTGGGCGAAGAGGGCTTGGTAGCTCGCCCGGGGCGCATCGAGGCCGGTGACAGGAGCTTTGTCGGGGGCGAGCCACTCTACGCCGGGATCGTAGAGGGCGAGTATCGCATCGGGATCGCGTCGCTCGCAGGCGCGGTTGAACGCGTCGTTGAAACGCACGAGCGAAGTTTGCACGGTGGCCGGAACCTCTCCGCCGCCGGCACGCCGAAAGCGAGGTGGCTCGACCGTCTGGGCGGAGGCGGCGTCAACCACGATCCACGCGGCCGCGATCCACATCGTAAAGCAAGTGAGGCAGCGGAACGGTAGCGCGACGTACATTGTGATGCAGGGCTTGGGCGAAGCCTTCAGGTTCCGAACAGGTCGTGTAGGCAGGTGACGGCAAGGGCACCGTCGCCGACGGCGGCCGCGACCCGTTTGGTGGAAGCGGCACGGCAGTCGCCCGCGGCGAGCACCCCGGGAACGGACGTCTCGAGCGGAAGCGGGGCGCGATCGGCCCGAGGCCAGCGTGGGGCGGGAACGTCGGCGCCCGTGAGCAGGAAGCCATGCTCGTCGCGCGCGACTTCCGGCGGGAGGAAGCGGGTGGCGGGCGTGGCTCCGATGAACACGAACACGCCGCCACTGGGTTCTTCGTGGCACGTCCCCTCGGCCGTGTTCTCCAACGTCACGGCCCGAAGCGTGTGCGCTTCGCCGTGGACCGCCCGCAGTTCCGTGCGAAGACGGAGACGCACGCGGGTGTTGGCCACGATGCGGTCGGCAAGATAGTCGGACATGCTGTCGTAGATGTTCCCACCCCGCACCACCAAGTTAACGCAGTCGGCGAAGCGGCTGAGGTACATCGCCGCCTGCCCGGCGGAGTTGCCTGCGCCGATGACGTGGACCGGTTCATGACGGCAACGCATCGCCTCCATCTGGGTGGCGGCATAGTAGACGCCCGCACCCGCGAACGATGCCAATCCGGGGACGGGCAGGTTTCGGTAGCTCACGCCTGTCGCCACGATCACGGCCCGCGTCAAAACCACCGATCCGTCAGCGAGCGTCACCTCGTGGTCCCCGTCCGGGAGGGCGCGGGTGCCTGCCACGCGATGCGGCACGGCAAAGTGCGCGCCGAACTTCAGGGCCTGCACGTAACTGCGGAGCGCGAGGTCTCGACCGGAGATGCCTTCGGGAAAGCCAGCGTAATTCTCGATGCGCGAACTGCTGCCGGCCTGGCCGCCCGGTCCGAGCGAATCGACGACGAGGGTGCGCTTGCCTTCGGAGGCAGCATAAACCGCGGCGCCCAGGCCTGCGGGCCCGGCCCCCACGATCACGACATCGAAGCGTCCAGGCGGAGGAGGGCGCAGCACGCCGGTGAGCGCGCCGAGCTCGGCGAGGCTGGGCCCCGCCAGCAGCGGCGTGCGTGCCCGTGCGACGAAAGGCAGGCGCGGGGCCGGGTCGGGTTGCAGCCGCGCCAGGTCCGTCCGCGCGTCCGGGTCGGCGAGATCGCGCCAACGGTGCGGCACACCGTTCCGGAAGAGGAACTCACAGGCGCTGAGCGTGGCCGGGTCGTCGGCGGCACCATAGACATGCAGTCCTTCGTGGCCGCGTTCGATCAGGAGAGCACGGCGGCGGAGAAGCGCGGGAATCCATTTTTCGCCGATCGCCGGACTGACCACGAGCAGACGGCGCAGCTGTTCGGCGTTGAGCCGAATGACTTCGCTGTCAGCCAGGGCCCGGGCGTCGGCGAGGGCAGGCCGTCCTGCAAGCAACCCGATCTCGCCGGTGAAGCTGCCCGGACCATGCACCGAGACCCGGCGTTCCGTGGTGCCGGTCACATCAAAGATGCCGATCTCGCCCCGGACGACGACAAAGCAGTCCAGCGGTGCGTCGCCGGTTTGGAAGAGCGTGGTTCCGCTGGTGACGCCCTCCTTCCTCCCGCACATGGCTGCGGCAGCAAGCTCGGCCGAGTCGAGGAGCGGGAACGCCGGATCGGATGCGGACTCAGGAGGAGACGGAGGCAGCGCCATAGGACTTTGTTGGCTACGCGCCTTGAAACAGCCGCTCGGATTCGAAGGTTGCAGTGGGCGTGTGCGCGTAGGCGAGAAACGCCGCGCCAATCTTCGCGGGCGAGAAGGGTGTGTTCTCGGCGACGGGTCCCATGATGGTCATCGTACCGACCCGGATGCCTGCTGGCTTCAGCTCCTCGGCGAGCGTCAGCGTCAGATTGCGCAGCGCCGCTTTGCCCAGGCTGGCGGACGCGGCATCCAATGCCGGATACAGGGCCCATCCACCGCCGGTGAAGAGTACAACGCCGGCTTGCCTTGCTCGCATGGAGGGAAGGACGGCGAGCGTGGCGACAAGGGCACCGCCCACGTTGACGGCGAAATCGGCGGCGAGGCTGGCCGGGGTCAGGGAGGTGGGCCGGCCAAACGAGGGCGCCATCGCGTTGTAGAGGAGAACGTCAGTCGGACCATGGCGGGCGGCGACTTGATCGAGCGCGGCCTGCAGTGAACCGGGATTGCCCGCGTCGGCGGCAAAGGCTACAGCGGCGAACCCGGCGGCGGTGAGTTCCGCGAGCGCTGCAGCCGACTTCGCTGGTGTGCGCGACAGGAGGGCAAGGCGGTAGCCGGCGGATCCGAAGGCGCGCGCGATGCCAAGGCCATTGCCCGGACCGAAGCCGACGAGGGTGAGGAGCGGAGCGGAGTCAGGCATGGTTTGACCGGGTTGACGGATCGGCGCGTGCGAGTGGAGCGTCAGCGGGGGCCGGCGATCGTAAGCGCCACGACGTTCGCCGGCTGGAGACCCCCAGGCAGGGGAAGGGACATGCCGCCATTGCCGACCACATACAGCGTGCCGCGGTCGGCCGCGGTCTGTCCGAACACTGCGGCTGTACAGCCCACGACGCCGGCTCCGGCATCAGCAATCACCGTGACCGCTCCGTCGGGCAGAGTGATGCGCAAGGCAAGATTGAAGACATGCGTGGTGCCGTAGAGAGCGCCATCCGGACCGAAATCGAAGTCGTCCAGATTGACCCGTGCCGCCACGAGGATCGGCTCGCCGTCCGGGCGACCCTCGGAGGTAAGCGCGAGGCGGTGCAAAGTTGAGGCCTGGGTGTTGGAATAGTAGAGGCTCCCGCGATGAATCTTCAGACCGTTAACCCCGGGCGTTCCATGGGTCGCATCGGTTCGGGCCAGGGTCGCGTGCTCCCACCAGAGGCGCACGGACCGGGCGGCGGCATCGATTTCCCAGATGACACCCCGGTGGGAGTCGGCGACGAGGAATCGGCTGCCGGCGAGCCGGGTGACGCCATTGGGGAACTGGCCTTCGGGAAGCAGCACGAGGGTTTCGGACTTCCCCTGGGCCGCGACGCGAAAGACGGCGGGCTGCCTGCCTTCGAGCCAGCCGCTGACGAGAAACGCGCCGTCGTCGGTCGCGGCGAGACCGGCGATGGTGCCGGGAAGCTTGGCGAAGAGGGTGCGTTCGCCGGTGGAAGGTACGATTCGATAGAGAGCGCCGTCGAGGTGACTGTTGACGAGCAGGGCGCCGTCGGGGAGGGCGAGCACGTTCTCCAAGAACGTGCCGGCCGGAAAAGCGGTGACGATCCGGCTGGCCGCGGGGGCTCGCGGAGCGGCGTCGAAGATTGGCGGCAACGCAGCACACGCCGAGGTCACCAAGGCCGTTGTGAGCAGGAGACAGCGACGGTATTTCATCGGACCGTTGATGTCATTGCTTGCGGTTTAACGACCTCAAGAAGAGCCGTCGCAATCTCCTCTGGCATCGACCAGAAAGGACTGTGAGAAGACTGCAGCGTGATGATTTTCTCAACGGGCGTGGCCGCGAGCATGGCTTGCTGAGCACCGGGCGAAACGCAGCGATCGTCGAGCGTGTGAAGGTAGATTTTGCGCACGCGGCCAAAGTTCTCTGCCGTGAGTTGAACGGGCGTGCCAAGGGGCGCCAGCGGCTCGGCGATGGGGCGGGCTCGAGCCGCCCTTTGAAGGGATTCAGGTGCGTCGGCGCAGAAAACGGGGATTACACCCTCGGGTGCGACGGAGGCGGCGGTGGTTTCAGCATTGAGCCTCAAGAAACGCGGCAACCCGCTGCCCGCATCGGTGGACGAGAGGCTCTGAAGACTCTCGCCGTTGCGTGGCAAGTAAGCTGCGACGAAAACGAGCGCGGCAACTTTCTCTGGAACCGCCTCCGCGGCTTGCGAAATGATGAGTCCGGCAAAGCTGTGTCCGACGAGCACAACAGGGTTGGGTGCGGCGCGGAGTGCGTGGACAACAAGATCGACGTTCTGCGCAAAGGTGATTTCGCCGGCGGGCCGTGGATCGGGCGGGCGGCCCGGACGCTGCAGGATCACGACGTTCGCTCCGGCGGCCTTGAGCAGCGGAGCAACGAGCGACCACGCAGACTCGTCTTGAAAGGCGCCATGAACGAGGACGTAGGTTGTGGGCGTGGAGCGGGCAAGGGAGGCGAGCATAGGTGGGAGTTGTGGGAGGTGTGAGAGAACGGCTTCAGCCTTCACCCGCGCCCGGCGGGCCCGCGTCGGTCGCAACGACCACAATGAGCGCGAGCAGAATGATCAGGACCGGGATCATGGCGGGCCGGGATGAGTTCGTGGCCCCCGCGGAAGGGTGATCAGGAGAAAACTACGTCCGCGTCGGTCACCGGAGAGGACTGAATGAACATCAGCGTACAGCCCGTCTCCGTGGCGTGAGGGCCGTGGCTGACCCCGGGGCCGTGGGCGATGAGCGACCCGGCGGGCAGGCGTTCGCCCGCGTTGATCAGTTCGTCCGCGAGGACGTAAATGGCCTCACGGGCGATGAGGTGGTAGTGGCGCGGGAGATTGCCGCCCGGAGGAATCTTGAGCAGCGCGATGAAGGGCGCGCGTTCAGGGTCGGGCTGGGGAAACGCGGCGGAAAGACCGGCTGTGGCGCCGGTCAGCGTGAAGGGCGTGAAGGCGATCGTGTCTGCGGGAACGATCAGGGCGCCGGTGGACATGGGTGGAGATGGGTTGGCCTACTCGGCGAGAAAGAAATCGGTGGCGTCGACCTCGGCTGTCTGGAAGACGAGGAGCTGGCAGCCGCGCTGCGTGGAGTGCGGGCCGTGAACGTTGCCGGGAGCGACCGCAAAGTAGGTGCCGGCCGGATACGTGACGCCGGCGTCGATGAACTCGCCCTCAAGGACCAGAAACGTCTCAGTTGCCTTCTTGTGCACATGGGCGGGGATGCGCGAGCCAGGGGCAAGAGTGAGGATGTAAACCGTCGGCCCGTAGGCGGGCGTTTGGTTGAGCATCTTCAGGGTGAATGCACCTGCAGGCGTACCGCCGGGGATCGGCAAGGTGAGCACAGGAAGCGACGCGGGCGTGGCGATGAGCTGATACATGACGGGTGGGCTGCGATGGGACCTCGGGAGACGTCGTCATGATCGCACCTTGTTGGCTTTTCGCCTAGCGGGCGTAGGGAGGACACCCTCCTCCACCTTTCGGGAGAGCCCCTGAGCAAAAGCAATTCAATCGGTCAGGTCGCATCGAGGTGATCGGGCGCTGCCATGCCTTGGCTCAATGCCAGCCCCCCGAGGCTGCTCCTCGGTCGATCGCCTCGGAAGTGCGCTCGCCCTCTCTCATCGAACCTCCGCTTTCGCATGAACTGCTTCAGCGGGGCGGAGACGCGCTGTTACCGCCACGCGTATGGGCAGACGAAGTCGTGCTCGGCTGGCGATCCCTCAATCTGCGTCCGAGGACAACTCCGCACCTTTGGAGAGGATCCGGCGGTGCTTTGCGCCGGAAGCGGCACGGCTTGGGCGAGCGGCGGCGTGCAGGCGAAGGCGGATGTAGGACGCCCCCCAGTCGCGCAGAGGGATCAACGCCTTTTCGAGAGGGGTAGCCACGGGCGTAAGCACGTAGACTTGTGCTCGGGGCCGGATTGGGTCGACGCGGCGCATGATCAGGCCGTCGCTTTCCAACTGGCGCAACTGACGCGCGAGGATGCGGGGCGAGATCTGCGGAATGTTGCGGCGCAGTTCGGAGAAGCGCTCACATCCTTCGAAGATCGAAAAGAGAATAAGTGGTTTCCATCGTCCCCCCAGCACATCGAAGACGACCTCAATAGGACAGCCGCCGGCCTCGAGGCGATAGCGATGATCGGCAGTGACCGGCAGGCTGAGCGCATTCTTCGTAGTCATGAGCGTGGTGACAAAAAGGTAACCACCGGAACGGTGGAGAAACGGGTGTAAAGTGGGGCGGAATGAAATCACCGATACATCCCTCGCAACACACCCTTTTCATTGAAGCGCCCGTGATCGCCCGTGGCGACATGACCCCGACTCCCCTGCGCAACCGGCCTGGCAATGGCGGTATTGGCGGCAGCGAATCCATCAGCGCCCATGACCACAAACGCTGATCGGCCCTTGCAGAACAAGGTCGCGCTGATCTCAGGCGCCAGTTCCGGAATCGGCCGGGCCACAGCCCTGGCCTTCGCTGCCGCGGGGGCCAGCGTGCTTCTGGTGGCGCGGCGATCGTTCGAAGGGGAAGCGGTGGCCGACGAGATTTGCAGAGTCGGCGGCAAGGCGGTGTTCTTCTGTGTCGATCTGACGAGGGATGGTGCTGCCGAGGCGGCCGTTGCCCACACGATCCGGCACTACGGACGGCTCGACCTCGCGTTCAATAACGCCGGGATTGAGGGTCGGTTCTCTTCAATCACTGAACTCAGCGCCGGGGATTTTGATGCCACGATCGGCACAAACCTGCGCGCCGTCTGGCTGGGCATCAAACACCAGTTTGCCGCCATGCGCAGTCAGGGCGGCGGCGGTGTAATCATAAACACCTCGTCTTGGCTTTCCTACGGAGCGTTTCCCTCGTCCTCCCTCTATTCGGCCAGTAAAGCGGGGTTGGATGGCTTAATGCGTGCCGTGGCATTGGAGGGCGCACCGCAATGCATCCGCGTCAACAACATCAATCCCGGGATCATAGATACACCCATGCTTCGGCGCTTTGGCGACGATGAGGCTTTGCGCCCGTTCGTGGCTCACACGCCAGCCGGCCGCCTTGGGACTGCGGAAGAGATTGCAGACGCCGTCGTCTGGTTGTGTTCGGATGCAGCCCGTTTTATCACCGGGCAGAACCTTAACATCGCCGGTGGTTTTGGCATTAACGGTTTTCGCTCTGCTCCATCGCCACTCGCTGAAACCCTCACCTGACTGCTAGCTGCAACTGATGACCATGACTTCATGTTTCCAACGTTATCGCGTACAGACGTGGGCGGGTGCGTTCTTGGTGACAATTGTATCGTTGCTCCCGTCTTCAATGGGGGCGGCTGAAACTTTGTCGCAATCGTCTGCTCACCCGACGCAAACACAGTCGGCGTCGACTGGGGTGCGATGGGTGCTGCCGCCTGGTTTCGAGTATCCGAACGGCATCGCGGCCACCATTGACGGCGGCGCCTATGTCGGGTCGATCACCAGCGGGCGCATAGTCAAGCTCGATGCCGACGGGAGAGCGGTGGAGTTTTTTCCGGGCCATCCGGAGGTCTTTGCCTCGACGGCGCTCCGTCTAGACGCGGCGCGCGGAGTCTTGTGGGGGACGTCACCCGATTTTACCCGCGTGATTGACCGGAGCATAACCGACGTGAGGCCGAATAGGATTTTCGCGATCGATGTCACCTCGGGGCGTTTGCTTTTCAGTCAGCCGGTGCCCAACGAAGGGTTTGGCAACGATCTGATCTTGTTGTCGGATGGAAGCGTCTTGATGACCGATAGCAGGGCGCCCTGCATCTGGAGGGTAAGTTTGCCCGAGGGGGCAATAGAGGAGTGGGCCCGCCATCCTGATCTGGCCGGTAGTCCTTTGGGTTTGGCCGGAATTGCGATGCTTGATGGACGAACTGCGATCGTGGGCGGATTCTCCTCTGGCGATCTGTGGCGGGTCCGGCAATCTGGGGACGGAAATACCGAGGTCACACGGATCGCATTACCAAGAGGTGTCGCGAATCCCGATGGACTTTGGCTGATGTCAGAGAAGGAGCTCTTGCTGATTGAGGGTAACCTCGGGGAAGGGAACGGGAGACTCTTGCGTCTGCGCGGCGATTTGGCGGCCGCCAAGGTCGACACGATCGAGGTCATCGCGTCCGACCTCGACTCCCCGGTGAACCTCAGTCGCGAAGGTTCGCGGGTTTTTGTCACATTGTCTTCCGTGAGGCATCTTCTTTCCGAGGCGACACGGATGGCTAAGCCGACCCGATTCGAACTGCTTGTTCTCGAATTGACCGCCGACTGAGCGAACGTTCAAAGCGCCGGGAGACGGATGGGCCTTTGTTTTAGTCAGGAGGACGCATTGGCGGGCGCACAGTCCGAGCGAGCAAGGACAGGAAAAGCCGCGGTGCGCATGGCGGTCCGAGTTGCATAATCCGAAGCAACCTAGAGCAATCGCGGCGGTTACGGTGGTTTATGCGGCACGCGATACGCCTACCAATCGATCAGATGCCGGTCGCGGTAGAAGCCGCCGGTGGGGCCGTCGTCGGGCAGGGTGGCGAGCCAGACTGCAGTGTCGGCGCCTTGCGCCGGCGAGCGGGGCGCGCCGAGGCCGCCCATGCGCGTGCGCACCCACCCAGGGCACATCGCGTTGGCCTTCACCGTGCGGGGGAGGGTCTGCGCGAGCTGAAGCGTGAGGGCGTTGAGCGCGGCTTTACTGGCGCCGTAGGCAGCGTGACTGGGCGCGAGGCCCTCGTCAAAGGAGCCGCCGCCGGAGGAAACGTTCACGATACGACCGTAGCGGCGCGCGACCATGCCTGGGGCGAGCGCGCGCACGAGCGCCCAGGGGGCGAGGACGTTGACCTGAAACGCTTGGGTGAGTTCGCCGGGCGAAACGGCGAGCGCGTCGCCGGCGGGGTAGACGCCTGCGTTGTTCACGAGCACATCGATCACGGGGTGCGTGGCCTGGATGGCCGCGAGGTGGTCGTCGAGGCGGGTGGGTTCTGCGAGGTCGAGCTCGACCGCTACGACGCGACCCGGGAGCTTCGCGGCGGCCGCGCGGCCGGCGGCGAGGTCACGGACGCCCAGGAGCACGGTGAGACTGTGGTCCGGTCCGGCGAGTTGCCCGGCAATGGCGAGACCGATGCCGCGGTTGGCACCGGTGACCAAGGCGATGCGGGGTCGATGTTCCATGGCGGAAGCAATCACGAGCATCCGGTTCAGCGCGTGCCCTGCTCCCACCGCAGATCGAACTTGGCGGAGATGGCTCGCCAGCCGGCGGCGGTGTGGGCGAACACATAGGTGTAGTCGCCACCGCAGCTCCACCGCTTGCCGTCGGACTTCGCATGCGTGGCCTGACCCGTGAACGCGGCCGTGGCACGATCGCCGGTGACTCTCACGACGATGTCGCTGAAGTGGTGCTTAGTCTGGGCGTAGGCGCCGAGGCCCTGCGCCCAGTTGGCGACGAGGGTGTCGGCCGCAATGCGGGCGGGCTGGCCGCCGGAGACGGAGGTGTAGTCGACATCGACTTCGTCGGCGAAGAGCGCGCGCAGGCCGCTCCAATCACGCGTGTCAGCGGTCCGGGCAAGCTGCCCGACCAGGCGTTCGATGCGTTCGGAGTCGGGCCGCGCGGCCTCGGCGGCGCCGGGGAAGCCGTTGATCAGGGTGTAGGGATCGAAATACTCGACGTAGCGGGCGAGTTTGCCGGCGGCGTTGAACTCGAAGACTCCGACGTAGGTGTTGTCGTAGCGACCGCCATTCCGGAGGGCGATGCTACCTTGGAACTCGGCGAAGACGGTCCCCGGACGCTCAGTCGCTTCGAGACGATGCAGCGTGAACTTCATTCCCGCGAAGGCGGCGGGCAGCGGTCCGTACTGGCGTTCGATAGCGGCCTTCCCTTCGAGGCGGCGGGGAAAGGCACCGGGCGCATACGGCATCTCCTGTACCCCGTCATCGGCCCAAACGGCGAGGAAACGCGGGATGTCCATCGCCTCGAGCGCAGCAAAGAATTCGCGCACCTGGTCCGTCGGCGAGCTTGCGGCGGAGGAACGGGTTGCCGTGGAGAGGATAGGTGTGGCCGAAGCGGCGGCCAACGCGGTCAAGGGTAGAGTCCGGATAAATTCACGACGGTACGGGTTCATCGGTAACGAGGGAGAAAGGTGGAGGTTCGATGCGACGGTGCGCTCAGGGTGCGAGGGTGAAGAACGCGGCGATGCGATCGGTCGTGGCGTCGAGGACGATGGGGGCGTCGTAGTATTGGAAGTGTCCGGTTTGCCCCTGCCAGAGCAGCGTCTTCGAGGTTGAGGGAACGGCGGCGAAATGGCGGCGGGCCGCGGTCGGCAGAAAGCTATTGTCGCTGTGGATCATGAGGTAGGGTTTCTCGAGGCGGGTGGCCGCCGAGAGCGATTCGTAGCTGAGCAGATCAGCATCACTCATGACGGCGTAGCGGTTCTCCCAATTGGATTTGGCCGCCCACGGCGCATACCACGACCAGACGAACTCGCCGGGCATACCCGCATCCATGCGCGTTTGATCCACGGCGGGAACATAGTCGACCGCGCCGGTGGTCAGGTACTTTGACTGGGCAATCATGCCGCGGGAGAGGCGTTCGAGCCGGCCCTTCTCGCCGAGCCAGAGCAGGTCGGAATCGTAGTCGCGATAGTGACCGGCCACCGTCACGAGCGCCTTGATCCGGGGATCGTCGGCTGCGGTGCGGATGACAATGGAACTGCCCTGGCAGATGCCGAGGCCGAGCAGGCGGCCGGTGTCGACCGAGGGCAGCGTCTCGAGGTAGTCGAGTGCCGCGGCGATGTCCTTCGCCTTGGCGAGCGGGTTCTCCCACCGGCGGGGTTGACCACCGCTTTCGCCGTGGTAGCGCGGATCGAAGGTCAAGGCCGCGTAACCGCGGGCAGCGAGGCGGCGGGCGTACTCGGTCGGCACCTGTTCCTTCACGAAGGTCATCGGCCCGAGCAATACGACCGCCGGGACGCGGGCGCCCGGGGGAAGGTCCGGAGGGAGGTAAAGGTGTCCGACCAGCGTTTCGCCGCCGGACGAGAAGGTGACGCGTTCGAAAGTGGAGGCGGGCGCGGTCGCGAGGGAGCCGGCGAGGGCAAGGGAGGTCGTGGCGAGTCGAGTGACGGTCATGGGAGGAGGGATGCGGGAGGTTGGACAGACGTTCGGGAGTGAACGCGCTCACTCTACCGGAACGCGCCCGCGACTTCTTGCACGGGCCTGCGCAGGTTTTGAAGAATCCTGCTTTTCGCGCTGTGGCGCCTCAGGCGGCGGGTGCGGCTTGCAGCCTGCGCCGGTACTCGCGCGGGGTGGAGCCGGCGAGCTTCTTGAAGCAACGTGCAAAGTGGGCCTGGTCGGCGAAGCCGCACGATAGTGCGATGTCGGCGAGGGGCCGGTCGCGATCGGCGAGCAGCCGTGAGGCCTGCTCGATCCGGTAACTCATCACAAACTGGTGCGGACTTTGTCCGATCGTCCGTTTGAACAGCCGGGAGAAATGGAATTCGCTCAACCCGGCGCGGCGCGCGAGATCCTCGACGGTGATCTCGCCGGCGTAGTGGGCCGCGAGGTGGTCGAGCACGCGTTGGTAGTGTCGGGCCGTGAAGCTGCTGGTGAACTCGTAGTCGGCGCGCTCGAGGCCGTACTTCTGGATGAGCTTAATGAGGAAGACCCGGGCGAGGGATTCGAACATCACCGCGGAGCCCGCGGCACGGTTGCGCAGGGCGGCGAGGAGCATCTCGCCGGCGCTGACGATGTCCTCGTCGCGAAACTGGGGCAGATCGCGCAGCTGGTGCGCGGTGAGAAGAATACCGAGTTCGCTTTGGGCAAAACGCTCGAACTTCGCGGGGTCGAGGGTGATCACGATGACCTTGGATGTTTCGTGCCAGCGCCAGCCGCTGCGCATGCCGGCCGGGGTCACGGTGATTTCGTTCCTACGGTAGATGAAGTCGCGGTGCTCACCGTCGCGCCAATTCTCCACCCGCATGGGGGCGTCGCGCAGGTTGAGCAGGACGTGGTGCTGGTCGAACACGAGCTCGGGCATGGAGGCAGGTTCGGCCTCGAAGTACTCCAACGTGAGCAGGTCCGCCGCGGTGGGGCGCATGTTGTCGGCACTGCGGACCAGAGGCGCCGACGGGTAGATGTCCTGGTAGCGGGGCACGGCGAGAATTTTGCCGAGGGGGCGGATTTCGAAAAGCTGGCGAAGGTCGCAATGACCCGTCTGTCGAAAGGCAGAGGCGCGATTCTTCAGGCGGGAAGATAGCCCCGCCGTCGGGCCAGGGCCACGGCTTCCGTGCGGCTCTGCGCTTCGAGCTTGGCCATCAGGTTGGTGACATGGGTCTTCACTGTGCCTTCGCCAATCGAGAGGGCGGCGGCGATCTCCTTGTTGGCCCGGCCTTGGGCCACGAGGCGCAGGACATCGAGCTCCCGCACGGAGAGGGGTGGCGTGCCGAGGCGGCTGACCAGCTTGGTGGCGATTCGCGCGGGGGTGTAGGTTCGGCCGGCGAGCACTTCCTGCACGGCTTCGATGATCAATTCGCGGGGACTGTCCTTGAGCAGGTAACCTTTGGCACCTGCTTTGAGGGAGTTGTAGATGTCCTCGTCGGTGTCGTAGGTCGTGACGATGAGGATCCGGGCGTCGGAACGCTCGGCCAGCAGGGTGCGGACCACCTCGATCCCGTCGGCTTCGGGCATGCGCAGGTCCAGCACCATGAGATCGGGTTGGAGGGCGCGGAACTGTGCCATCGCTTTCCGTCCATCATCGGCTTCGCCGACAATCTCGACGCCGGGGATGGCGCCGATGATGAGCGAGAGCCCATCGCGCACGATGGCGTGGTCGTCGGCGATCAGCACGCGTTTCCGGGCCGGCGGCGCCGAAAGGGGGGCGGGGCGATCGGTGGATCGGGTCATCGTTCCGCCAGCCTACACGTTCCCGAACGGGGGCTCAATCGGACGTTTGGGGGAGGGCGGATCGGCGAGAGGCACGGTGGCGGTGATGATGGTTCCGGCCGCAGGGGTGCTGGCAATGGACAGGCCGCCTCCGGCCTCGGCGACGGCCGCACGCATGTTGGGCAGCCCGAGCCCCGGCCGTTCGCCGATGGGGAAGCCGTCACCGTTGTCCGTGACCGTCAGCGTCACGTTGACCGCGGTGAAGGCGAGGTGCAGCGAGACCTCGGTGGCGCGTCCATGGCGGACGGCGTTGCTCAAGGCTTCCTTGGCGACGCGCAGCAGACGTTCCTCGCGATCCGCTCCGAGACGCCGGGCAAGGCCCTCGTACGTGAACGTGCAATGCATGCGTTCGTCGACATGCGAACGCTGGCACAGCTGGGTAAGGGCGGAGAGCAGTCCCTTGTCGAGGGCTTCAGGAGCCAGCGCGAGGGCCGTGCGGCGGGTTTCGGCGAGGCCCAGCCGGGCCTGGTCGCGAATCTTGCGGTAACGTTCCGCGGCACGGGGGTCGCCTTGTTCGCGTAGCAGGTCGGCGGCTTCCAGCTGGAGCAGGATGCCGGTGAACGACTGGGCCAGGGTGTCATGGATCTCGCGGGCGAGGCGGTTGCGTTCGGATTGCACCGCGGTGTGACGGCTGGCCTCGGCCTGGTGGCGTGCCTCGTCCGCGCGACGCCGGCTGACGGCGTTGGCAATGAGGGCGTTGGCAATCTTCAGGGCCGTGATCTCACCCTCATCCCACCAGCGCCCCCCGCGGCAATCGTCGAAACCCGAGCTGCCCCAGAGTACGCCGTCCACCTGGATGGGAATGCCGAGTTCGCTCCGGATGGCGGCCGCCTCCCGTCCCGGCCGCAACGAGGCGTCGAGCTCCTCCGGATGGATGATGATCTGTCCGGCCGCGATCCATGCGTCGATCGGGATGGCGTCGAGGTTCAGGACGCGGGCCGATGCGAGCTCGCTTTGACGGGGGAAACCGGGGGCGACCCATTCGGCGACCAAGTGTAGGTAGCCGCGCGCCGATCCGGCGTCCGGCGGCCGGTACAGCATGAACCCGGCACGGTCGGCGCCCGACGCGGGGCCGAGGATATCCGCGATCGGCTGGAGCAGCGTCGCGGGGTCGTCGCCGGAGAGCAGGAGTTGCGAGACCTCGGTGACGGCCGCAAGCAGGCGGCTGCGGCGGGTGAGCAGGGCGTTCACGCTGGCGAGCTCGTCCGCGCGGGTGAGCGCCGCCTGTTCGCGTTCCGCCAGGATCTGACGTTGAAGCCGTTCGGCGCGGTGTTCGAGGCGGCGCCGGTGGATGGCCTGGCCGATCGCACGGGCGGCGGCGGCGATCACACCCTTCTCTTCTTCGGTCCGGCGCCGGTCGGTTTGGCAATCATCGCAACTGAAGCCGCCCCATGACATACCGTCGACGGTGATGTCGCCGACCAGAACGATCTTCACCCCCAGCGATTCCTGGATCTCGCGAAACGCGGCGTCGGGCAGTTCGTGAGTTCGGTACTCCAGCACACAGTCGCGCACGCGCACCTGCGCGCCGAAAACAGGGATGTCGTCAAAGCGGCCACGCCCGAGCGGCGTACCGGCTTGCGCGGCAATGCCGTCGCACCGCCACTCGTAGGCGGTCTGCCAGAACTCGTCGCCGGGTTGTCCGTGGGCATCGACATACTCGTGGACCCCGACGCGGTCGAACCCGGCGGCTTGGGCGACGATCCCGATGGCTTCGACCACCGCGGCGTCAAAGTCCTCCCGCCCGGAGAGCAGGATGCTCGCTCGGGCGGCGGCGGAGAGCAGACGGTTGCTTCGCGTGAGCTCTGAGTTCACTGCGGCCAGCTCGTCGGCGCGCTGTCTGGCTGCGGCGGCACGTTCGCGGGCCACGGCTTCGATCTTCTCATCGACGAGCGTGGCATGCTGGATCGCCGCCCCGATGCCCCGGGCGGCGATCGTGAGGGCATCCATCTCCGACTGCGACCAGACGCGTCGCTGCTGGCAATCGTCGAAAGCGACGAGGCCGATGTAACGTGGTCCGGCAAAAATCGGCACCACCCCCATGGACTGCATCCCGACGCGTTGGAAGGCTTCGCGCAGCGGGTTGGGGACTTCATCGACAAGCTGCCAGACGCTCCGGCCGGCGTGCAGAGGCTGAAGATAAAAATCGACCGTTTCGTTGGGGAAATGGGTAAGACCAAGGCTCACCTGGGAGTCGAGGCCAGGGGCGTACCATTCGTAGGCGAGTTCGTGATACGAGCTGGCGCCGGCAGGGTCGGTCCGTTGCAGGATGACCTTTACCCGGTGCATCTCGCCGGCCTCGCCCATCCGGCGCAGCGCATCGTTGACGGCAGGGGCGAAGTCGCGGGCGCTGAGCAGACTTTCCAAGGAGCGGGCGGCGGCGGTGAGGAGGGCGTCGCGCCTGCAGAGCTCGGCGTTACTGCGTTCGAGCAGCGCGGACCGGGCCTCGCGCTCCGCAAGGGCAGTGCGCACCGCCTCGTTGCGCTTGAGAATGGCGGCGAGGGTGTCGGACGCGGTCTGCAGGATGGCGAAGTCGCTCGCGTTGGGCTCCCGGCGTACCGCGTGATCGAAGGACAGGCAGCCCCACTGGTGGCCGTCGAGGAAGATGGGCACGGCGATGACGGTGACGTTGCCCTGATTGGCGAGAAACGAGCGCATGGGCTCGGCGCAGTCGTCCGTGTGGATGGCGAGGCACTCGCCCGACACGAGGCGTTTTATCGCCGTCTCCGCGCCCCGCGGGTCGATGATGAAGGGCGATAAAAACGAAACGTGGACGCTGCCGGTGATCCCGGGGCGGGTCCATTCGGCGAGCGTCCGGCAGGTGCGCACACCGGTTTCCGGGTGATCAACCAGATCGTAGAAGGTGGCACGGATGGCGGCGGTGGTCTCGCCGAAGCGGCCGAGCCAGCGGATCAGGCCTGTCTCAAAATCCGTGGCGTCGATCAGCTCGCGGGCGCTGCTGACCACGACCCGCAGCTGTTCGGTGAGACGTGCGCTTTCGTTCGCTCTCGCCTCACGGGCGGCAATCGCCGCCTCAACGGCATCATTCCGGCGGATGGCGGCGGCGACGCCATCTGCGGCGGTGCGCAGCAAGGTATTGTAGGAAGGCCGCCAGGGTCGGCGTTCGCACCAGTCGAAGCCCAGCCACGCGACGGTCCTCTTGTCCACCACCACGGGCACGAGCAGATTGGTGAAGCAATGGGTGGCCTCCCAATAGCGGACCGAGGCGGGATCGTGCAGGTCTTCACGGTGGGCCCAGATGGATTCGCCGCGGCGTAGGCGTTCCGCCCAGGCGACGAAATCCGTGCTGGCGGGGATCAGGACGGTGGTGAGGGGGGCAAGGCCGGGCTTAGCCCAGTCGACCCGCGTGATTGCGACATGCCCGGGATCGTCAGGCGTGGTGAATCCGCCAAGGCAGGCGCGGTCGGCGTCGACGGCCTCTGCGAGAGCCGAGAGCCACCGTCGCAGGCCGACGTCAAACTCCGGTTCATCGAGGAGGGCCCGGGAGGCGACCACGACCCCCTCAAGCAACGCGTTGAGCGCTTGGGCTTCGTCGGCACGGGTCCGTTCGGCGTGGAGCCGGGCAGCCTCGGTCCGGTCGCGCGAAATCGCGGCCGCGAGGGCGGCGGCCGCGCCGCGCAGAACTTGGACCTCGGCCTCGGAATAGACGCGTTCCGTCGTACAATCGTCAAAGCCGATGGCACCCCAGAACTCGCCTGCCACCATCACCGGCACGAACAGGTCGCTTTTCGTACCCACCGCACGGTTGATGTCGGCGTTGCGGCCCTGCTTGGCGCGGGTGAGGCTGGAGTATGTGCAGCCGGCCATGAGGGGACGCCACACTTCCTCGTAATCGGCGTAAGCGAACGGGCCGCTGCCCAAGACCTCGAGCACGCTGGTGACGCCCGGGCCACAGTGCTCGGCGACAAAGTAACCTGCCCTCCGGTCGTGCTCGTAACGGACTACGTAGACCCGGTCCAAGCCGCTCCGCTCTCCGATCGCAGCGAGGGCTCCCGCAATCCCGGTGTGAAGATCGGTGGCCTCGGCCAACCGGCGACTGGCCTCCACCACCGCCACAAGGAAAGCGAGGGAACGGGCATCGGGCACCGAGTCCACCTGCAAGCCTGAAGCGGGTGAGGAGGGGCGGACCACGGAGCCGGAATCCCGAGCCTGCGGACACGCCGTCGGTTCGGCGGAAGCGGCAGTGGCATCCGCCGGAGCCGACGGTCCGGGCAGCTCGGAGCCAGCCGGGGCGTGAGCGGGGCGCTGAGTAACCATGGGGTGGCGACCGGTGAGCATAGGATGCGCCACAATCCTTTCGGTGAAGGTTAAAATCTGGCGACACCGGCCAGCCGCCGTACGGGCCGATCACGGTTCCGGCGGTCGGGTCGGCTCAGGCGGGCAGGTGGGTCGCGAGGGTGGCGATGTTCTCCTTCAGCCGGTCGCGCACGCGTTGACCCGCCGCCGCGGCGCGGGCTCGGGCGCCGGCAGGGTCGCGGGCGAGGGCGAGGACGGCCGGCGCCACGCGGGCCGACTCCTCCGGCAGGTCGAGATCGAAGAGCCAGTCACCCAGGCCGATGTCACGCCACATGATGCCCTTGCTGCTCTGCTCGGCCCAACGGCAGACGATCGCGGGCACGCCGTGGCCGATGCACATGATGGGGCTGTGCATTTCGTGGCCGAACAGGCCGGCTGACTGGCGGTACACGCTGATCGCCTCGTCGGGCAGCCAGAAGGTCTCCCGCCATACCACGCGCGACCGCACGTCCTCCGGCAGCCGGTCATAAAGGTTCTCTCGCGAGATCCGCATCTGGGATTCATCTTCCGGACACAGCAGCACCTTGAGCGACGTTTCGCGGACCACGCTCTGAATGGCCTCCAGCAACGGCGCGTGATCGCGTTCCTTCATTTCCTCGTTGCGCGCGTGTCGCTCCGGATGGAAGGGCGTGGCCTTGGTCGGCATGGTCCAGAACGGCGTGTGACGGTAGCGGGAGATGCAGCAGAGGAACCCGCCCGGTTCCAGCTGGTGCGCGGCGAGGAAGCGGGCCGCACGGGCGTCGTCGCGGAGGTCGGTGGCGAACGCGGTGTCCGGGCCGAACTCCATAACCGGGGCTCGCACCCCGTCCTCGCGCGCGAGTGCAAGCGAAACCGAATCGCGAAAGAAGATGAAGCGCGCCTTGGACAAGGTCTCACGCTCGGGTTTGCCATAGAGACCGTAGGTGACGCCCTGCACCCCGAAGCCCCGGCCGGTCCGGCGCATGAACGCTTCGGCGTGACGCCAGGCGAGGGTGGACGGACCGGAACCGTGCAGCAGGAAATCCGAGCGGTCCATGGCAGCGAGAACCGCGGGGGCGTCGACGGTGAAGTCCGCTTTGACCTCACCCTCCACGATCGTGAGACGCGGAAAGCGGCGCATCAGGAGATCGCGCGCCTCGGGGGTGAGCGGATTGAACAGCCAGAGCGTGACCTCGGCCTCCGGCAAATGTTGCTCCAGCACGGCGAGGGCGCCCGGCGTGTGCGCGATGTCGCCAATGTTCACGACCTGCCAGGCCGAGCACAGCAGGATGCGCGGCGCGCGGCGGGGCTGGGCGGAAAGCGTGGCGGAGGCGGAGAGGGCGAGAAGACTCTGAACAAAGGTACGTCGGTTCATGGCAGAAGGGCGTCGAGGGTGCGTCCGGCGCGCGAAGACCCGCCTCTTGAGCAGGACGGCGCGACGAAGGTGAAGCGCAATCTTTGCCTTATGGTGCGGATCACTTGGAACCGATCCATAAGGTTCGCCCCGGGCTTGGCGATTTTCGCTGCAGGCCTACCCGTCGTGGTGCCGGGGCCCTTACCACGGTTCATCCCGCCCGGCCAAACCTACCCCCGATGGCAGGCTTTCCCCGCTCGCACGGTGCGAACGGTGCGGAGCCTTCCGATCACCCTAACCATGAACACCACACCCGCATATCCTCCGTCTTCGCCGTCGGTGCGATGGACCCTCCGGTCCGCCGTCGCCTTGCCGGCCACGCTCCTCCTCGCCGGCGTCACCCAGGCGCAGGTCGCCCCGTCGGCGCCGCCGCCGGAGCAAGCCGAACCGGTCACCCTTAATCCGTTCACCGTCACGAGCGAACGCGACGAGGGTTATCAGGCCCAGTCGACGCTCGCCGGCTCCCGCCTGAGTACGCCGCTCAAGGATGTCGGCGCGGCGATCTCGATCTACACGAAAGACTTCATGACAGACATCGGCGCGACCAACGCCAATGACCTCCTCGTGTTCGCCACCGGCATGGAGGCGAGCGGATCGCAGGCGAACTTCTCCGGCACCAACGCTTCCATCGGCGAGGCCCAGGTGGTCGGCGACGGTCCGCGCACCGATCCGCAGAGTGGCTCTCGTTCGCGTGGGCTCGGAGCGCCGACCTACACCCGAAACTATTTCGCCACGAACATCAGCGTGGACGGCTACAACACCGCCTCGGTGACGGTTAACCGTGGGCCCAACGCCATCCTCTTCGGCGTCGGCAGTCCGTCCGGCGTGGTCGACAACGCCCTCATCACCGCCGACCTCAACCGCAACCGGCACAAGGTTGAGTTCCGTTTGGCGGATACGGGCGGCACCCGCACGGTGATCGATTTCAACCGCGTGCTCATTCCCAAGCAGCTCGCCCTGCGGGTAGCCGCGGTCGACGACCAGGAGAACTACAAGCAGAAGCCCGCCTATGAAAACAAGGCGCGCATCTTCGGCACCGCGACCTACATGCCGTTCCGCTCGACGACGATCAGCGCGAACTTCGAGAAGGGTCAGACGCGCGCCAACCGGCCCATCACCGTGCTGCCCTTCGACAGCATCAACTCCTACTGGTTGGAGACGCGCCAGACGTACGACTGGGCGCTGTTCGACGATCCGGCGCGCAACCCTGCCGCCGCCTCGCAGAACGCCGCCACGCGGCCAGCCAATCTGCCTTACCCGATCGGCCAGGCACAGATTTTCGGCGCAATCATCGTCCCCTATGACAACACCGGCGGTAACACCGGCCCCGGGCTGGCGTTTCGCAGCACGACGCCGAACAACGGCAGCCTCACCGCGCCGACTGCCAACGCTGTCCGCAATTCGCTCTTCCATCCGCTCGTCAATCAGGACCGCGCGGCCGACACCATCGCGTTCTACGAGACCTTCAACATCGGCGAGGGCGGTCTCTCTTCCGCCCTGTTCCCGGGCGGTGTGCGTCCCGCCGGGTTGAAGATGCAGGGCTTCACCAACTACGACGTCTTCCCCTTCCACAAGCGGCAGATCGACGAGACCTCGTTCCAGAGCGAGGATTTCAGCACCTTCAATTTCTCCGTGGCGCAGACCGGATGGCGCGACCGCGGCGGCAACGACCGGCTGGGCATCGAGCTCGTCTACAACGCCGAGGAGTACGAACGCTACGCCAACAACGCCTTCTTCGCCCAGGGCAACGGCAACCACATACGCATCGATCCGAACGTCCGTCTGCCGGACGGTCGGCTCAATCCCAACGTCGGCCGTCCCTACGTGGCCGGCGCCGCGGCGGCGCAGCTGAACTACTTCGAGGTGGAGCGCGAGAACGTGCGCGCCACCGCGTTCTACCGTCACGATTTCCGCGACATGTTTCCCGAGGCCGGCAAGTGGCTGGGCCGTCACACCCTCACGGGCCTCTACGAGGAATACCGCGTGAAGGACACGCCGACGAACTCGACGCGTCTGCGCATGTTCGGCGAGACCGCCGAGGCGATCGGGTCCGCCCCGACCAACTTCAACCGTCTTCCCAACGCCTTCGTCTATCTCGGGCCCTCCATCCTCGATGGCAGTGACCTGCGGCTTGAGCCGATTCGCATCCAGCCGCTGACCGGCGGCATCACCGTGCCGACCACCTGGTTCAAGGCGCCGCTCGGCCTCGTCAACGGCCAGCTCACCCAGGGCGACATCGTCACGACTGATTCGACGATCGAGGAGGGAATCAACGGCTTCCAGCCCCGCTACGAGCTCATCAAATCCAAGGCCATCGTGCTGCAGAGCTACTGGCTGCAGGACCACGTCGTCACCACCGTGGGCTGGCGCAACGACAAGGACTATCTGCTTCGCTTCCCGACGCGGAACTACACGACCGATCCCACGCGCACCCGCATCTTCCTGCGCGAGGTGGATTTCCCCTCCACGCCGCCCTTCAACGCCGGCGGCAACACGCGCAGCCTGAGCGTGGTCCTGCGCTGGCCGCAGCGCCTGCTCCGCCTGCCGGACGGCATGGATGCCAGCGTGTTCTACAACGAGTCGGATAACTTCACGCCGGACGCCGGCCGCATCACCGCCGAGAACGTACCGATCGCGCCGCCGCGCGGCGACACCGAGGAGTACGGGATCAGCGTTTCGCTCTTCCACGACAAGCTGAACCTGCGCCTCAACCGCTACGAGACCAACCAGGTCAACGCCAGCCGCGGCGGCACCTATGGCAATGCGATCAACAACTTCTGGCGTCAGCTCGCCGGCTTCTGGAACGGCCAGGTCAACTCGACGCCGCAGTTCGACCGCATCGCCGATGTCGAGCGTTTGCTCAACATCTTCCCCGAGACCAAGGCGCTGCTGAACTTCCAGCGCGTCGTGAATCCGGCGACCGGTGCCGTGAGCTCGACTGAGAACGTGCTGCCGACGTTCTCCGATACGCAGGACTTCGTGTCCAAGGGCACGGAGATCGAGATCGTCTACAATCCGACCCGCCAGTGGCGCATCGCGCTCAACGCGGCCAACCAGGAGACGACGCTGTCGAATCTCGCACCCGGCGCCCGCTCGGCGATCGAGAAGCTCATTCCGTTCTGGAACGAGTTCAAGGACACGCCGCGCGCCGCGAGCGACCAGTGGGGCGGTCCCGGAGTTCCGTTCCCGTCCACCAATGCCGAGCACCTCGGCACGCTCGTCCAGCGCGATGTTTTGATCCCCTATGCCACCCTGCTCGCCCAGGAGGGGGCCGTCTCCTCCGAACAGCGCAAGTGGCGCGTCAACCTCGTGACCAACTACCAGTTCGGCCGCAGCGGCCCGCTCAAGGGCTTCTCCGTGGGCACCGGTATCCGCTGGCAGAGTAAGTACGCGCTCGGCTATCCGACGGACTTCAACCCGGATGGCAGCGTCTTCGTCGACATCGAGAACCCGTATTGGTCGGGCTCCGACACGAACGTCGACGCGTGGGTCGGTTACAACCGGAAGATCTTCAACGACCGGGTCAACTGGCGCGTGCAGCTCAATGTGCGCAACCTCGTGGGCTCGGGCGACCCGATCGCCATCACGGTGCAGCCTGACGGCAGCCCGGCCACCACGCGCCTTCCGCCCGAGAAGCGCGTGTACCTGACCAACACGTTCGAGTTCTGATGCGGGCCCGCACGGCGGCGACGGCAGGGGTCGCCGCCGTCCTTCCGTGGTGCCGGCGGCGTGATGCTTCCGCCGCCGGCTTCCACCCCACATGCCTCGCGGTTGCGCACGGCAAGCGCACGCCGTTGCACGTCTTTCTCCCTCCCCAAGGGAATCCCCAAACCATCCCCGATGAAAACTGAAATCGTGATCAGAGGTCTGATTCGTTCGCTGGCGCTCGCTTTGGCGCTGGCGATCCCGGCCGTGGCAAGTGCCGCGACCTACTACGTGGCGACAAACGGCAACGACAACCACCCCGGCACCGAGGCACAACCGTTCGCCACCGTCAACAAGGGCGCCCAGGTGGCCCAAGCGGGTGACACAGTGATCATCAAGTCGGGCACCTACGTCCCCACTTCGCGCATCGTTGTTGCCAACTCCGGCACCGCGGCGGCCCCGATCACCTTCAAAGCGGAGGTGAAGCACGGTGCGGTCATCGACGGCCAGTCTCAGGTCCCGAACATGAACGTCGACGGCCGCGTCGGCCTGTTCGAGATGGTCAACAAGAGCTGGATCATCGTCGATGGGCTCCGCATCGAAAACTCCGGTTTCTGGGGCATCTGGGCCGACGCCTGCCAGAACATCACGATCAGGAACTGCTACACCTTCAATACCTATGGGTCCGGCATCCTCGCCACGAAGGCGGGCAGCTACAATATCCGTATCCTCGATAACATTGTGCAGCGGGCCTGCATGTATCCGAGCACGTCGGTCAACACGAGCGAGTGCATCACCGTGGCCTCGGTGGACACGTTCGAGATCGCGGGCAACATCGTCTTCGACCGGCCGGTCGACGTCAGCAACGGCGGCGAGGGCATCGATGCGAAGAATAACTGCACCAACGGCACGATCCACACCAACGTGGTCTTCGACCTCGTGCGCGTCGGCATCTACATCGACGCGTACTCCGCCAACCTTTCCAACGTCTCGGTCTACGGCAATCTCGTCTACAACTGCCGAGGCGGGATTCGGGTCGCGTCGGAAGAGTCCGGTACCCTGACGAATGTTTCCGTGCACGACAACGTGATCCGCGATATCACGCGCGCGGAGGGGATCGGCATCCGCGGCTACCTTAACCAGGGGCCGCTGAAGGATATCTTCATTTACCAGAACACCCTTGTGCGCTCCGGGAATACCAATCCGGCCAGCACGTGGGAGAACTGCGCGATCCTCTGCGACAGCAACAACAGCGCCGACTCGAACCACGTCGTCCGCAACAACATTATCGTCACGACGGCCGCGAATGCCAATGGTCCGTACATCCGGACCCGTAACCAGAGCTATGTGACGGTTGACCGCAACCTGCTCTTCGGGCCGGCCGCGAGCGGGGTCACGGGTTCGAATGCGATCTTTGCCGATCCGCTTTTCGTCACCATGACCGGAAACGACTTCCACCTGCAAAGCGGCTCGCCGGCCATCGATGCGGTACTGGGTTCGCCGTTGTCCACGGTGGACTTTGACGGCCTGGCGCGGCCGGTCGGGGCGACGGGCGATCTCGGCGCGTTCGAGTGGGTGAGTTCGACGACGGCGCCCCCGGCGCCCACGGGCTTGGCGGCGAGTGCTGGCGTCAGTGCGGTCACGCTCAACTGGAACGCCTCGCCCGGGGCCGCTAGCTACAACATCAAGCGCTCAACGAGCCAGGGTGGGCTCTACACCACGGTTGCCAGCGGTGTCACGTCGACGAGCTACACCGATACCGGTCTGGCCAATGGTACGACGTACTACTATGTTGTTTCGGCGGTGAACCTGCTCGGCGAAAGCAGTGACTCCGCGCAGGTCAGCGCCACACCCATGGCGATCGCGGCCCCGACGAACCTGACGGCCGTCCAGGCCAATCAGCCGAAGCGTATCAATCTGGCATGGACGGCTTCGGCGGGTGCGCAGAGTTACAACGTGAAGCGTGCCACCACCAGCGGCGGCCCCTACGTCACGATCGCGACCGGCGTGACGGCCACCACCTTTGCCAACACCGGTCTGCTCAAGGGAGTCACCTATTACTACGTGGTGTCGGCGACGACGGCCGCCGGCGAGAGTGCCCACTCCAATCAAGCGAGCGCGACCGCCAAGTAGTCGGCGCTGAGGCGTTAGTCAGGATGTCCGGCTCCGCTGGGTCACACCGGCGGGGCCGTCTCGCCTGGAAACCATTCGCCTTCGACCAGCAGCACCCGGGGACGCGGAGCCACCCCGCGTTCACCGGCGTGCAAGAGGGAGCGCAGGAGGTCCATCGCCGTCCGGCCAATGTCGCGGCCGTGTTGGACCACACCGGTGCACGGTTCGTCGGGATGGACGTCGAGACGGGCGAAGCCGAGGGGTTGATTCCGATGGGTGCGGATGCTGCGGATCGTATTGATGTCGTAGCCAGCCAAGGTCACGAGGGCATCCAGCCGTTCCTTTTGCACCCATTCGGCGATCTTCGGAATCACATGCCGGTTGGTGTAGTCGAGGTACTGTGCTTGGCGTTCCTCCGGTGGCACGAGCAGGTTGCGCGGACTCGATACCCGGGGCTGCACCTGGACGATGAACCGGGTGGCGTCCCCCACGGCCCGCTGTGCCGGCTCGACGCCGGCGAGGAAGTCGAAGTGGCGCACGGATTCGTAGTTGGCCACAAGCTGAAGACCGATGCGCCGGTAGCCGAGGGCTGCCAACTTGGTCAGCGCCAGCTCCGTGGTGTGGGCGTGATGGTTGCACACCCGGTAGATGCTGGCGCCATAGGTGGTCTCGCCCACGAGCACGCAACTGTAGGCGTTCCAATCTATCGAGACCTCGGGCTCGTCGAACCAACGCGGTCCGACGATCACACCCCTCAAGCCGCGCGCCTTGAGCACGCCGTCGAGGCGGTCGGAGGACATCCGGGAGCCACCGACACGGAACTCCTCAAGCTTGTAGCCGTAGAATGCTGCCTGCTCCTGGGCTCCGGTGAAGAAATCATGGAAGGTCCGGATGCGGAAGAGCAGCGTCGGATCCTCCCGAAACGTGTTGATGAAGGCGATGGTCTCCGCGGTCTGGCGTTTGCGGCGGGACCTGACCATGGACATGAGCTCCGCCGCCACAGGGTTGGGCCGGTAACCGAGCTTGGCCGCCTCCGCGAGGATGCGGGCGCGCATGGCTTCGGATACACCAGGCTTGCCCCGCAACGCGACTGACACGGTGGTCTTGGACAGCCCAAGACGGGTGGCGATGAGCTGCAGGGTGGCGGGCGTGCGCATGAGCGGTCTGGTGTCTCCGCTACTGCACGACCCGCCCGTGTTGCCGTCAAGGCCAGCGGGCGGACGGCAGGACGCGGGGGTTGCGCCGGCAGAAGAGCGCCCGCTCCAAGATCGGGCGAAACGACCGCGTCGGATCAACGCTTTCAGGCCGCAGGCAGAAGCCCTTCAACGGACTTCTACCGTCAGCGAACCGGTCCAAGTCCCGTCCACCTGCCACCTCGATCCCTCTCGCCGTGCGGCGACCGGCTGTCCGTTGATCAGGACGGTATTCGAGGCGGCGGCGGCCGGAAGCGTGAGGTGCGCGCTCACGCCCGGGGGCAAAGAAAGTCGGAGTGAAAAGACGGCGCCGTCGGTCCAGGCAACGTCGATCGGTCCGCGCGGGGTCGGCACGCGACCACTCGCCGATGAAAGGCCGCCGGTTTGCGGCGCAATAGAGGCGTGTGTCCAGCCGGGCTTCGCGGCCTCTACGCCGAGAATGAAGCGGGGTAGGAGATTCGCCGGCGCAGCGCCCCAGGCGTGGTTCCAATCTTGGTTCGGCTTGTACTTCTGGTCCCAGGCTTCCCACGTGATGGTCGTGCCGCTCTCAACCATGTGGCGCCAGCTGCGATCGCCCGGGGCGAGCATGAGATCGATGGCCCGGCCGGCCGAGCCTTGGCGGAAGAGCGCTTCCATGAAGTACTGCGCCACGTAGACGGAGCAGTCCATCGTACGTCCGGCCAGCCATGCCTTGAGGCGTTCCGCATGCTCCGGAGGAACGAGGCCGAACGCGGTGGCAAAGAGGTTCGTGTGCATCGAGCTGTGGTCTGTGCCGACCCCGTCGCGGTAGAGTCCGGTCTCGGGATGGAAGAGCAGCCGGTGAAACACCTCCTTGGCCACGAGGGCGCGTTCGCCGTACTCGGCGGCTTCGGCCGTGCGCCCCAGCGCGGTGGCGAGTTCGGACATGAGCACGAGCGCACGGATGAAGAAGGCATTCGACACGGCGTTGACCGGCGTGAAGACAAAGCCATCGCGTTCGCCGGCCGGCCAGTCGACGAGGTCGCCTTTCTTGATGTGAGCCGCCGTGCTGAGGATAAGACCGTCTGGCCCGAGACGTTCGAGCAGCAGCTTGGATTTGAGCGCCTCGAACCGGGCACCGACCCACGCGGTGTCGCCGGTGTGCCACCAGTCGGCGTGAGCCATGAACACCATGTGCGAGGCCCACTCGGTCGGCCAGGTGGGGAACCGCATCATGTAGTCGTACGTGTCGCGCGCCATCTGCACATCGTGGTCGGTGGCGTAGTGGCTGAGCTGATTCAGGTAGGAATCGGCCTCGTACGGAATACGTTCGCGGTCCCCGTCGACGTAGACGCCGGCAAAGGTCGTCGCCTTGATCGAGTAGCGGCAGAGTTCCCAGATGCGGTTGAGCGTGGTATCGGAAGACTCGAACGCCGCTGCCGTGTCGTCCCAGGTAATGGCGTAGGCCGCCTGCCGCCGGAGGTGTTCGGGGCGCAGTTCTCCCGGCCAGCCTTCGATCTCCACCCAACGGAAGGGCAGAATGACGCCCCACTCGGCGGGCGTGAGGATGGCGGGCGGGGCCTGCGGATCAAAATTGGCGGCGCGTCGTTGCGCCTCGTTCATCCCTTGGGGCTGCCGGGTGTTGCGCTCATCGGGTGGCGGCGCGGCGACGATGGGTTGTCCGCCCGAGAGGCGGGCCTCGGTGAGCGCGTAGCGCACCGTGCCGGGCGGCTTCCGGTTGATCCGCCCTTGGGTCATGGCCTCGCCGAAATGGACGACCACCCGTGCGTCGGCGCCGGCGGGCGGCGTGAGTCGCAGATTACCGAAGGCGACGCGGCCGAAGTCCACGAGGTGCACGCCGGGCGCGACGGTCGAGATGCGCGCAGGGTTCTCGTCTACCAGCCGGGTCGGAGCGGCGAAGGCGCGTCCGCCCAGCAGCACGGTCACGACCACGCCGATACGCCAGGCCAAGTGAAGCCCCCGGGCCCTGGGCGGTGACGACGGGGTCGAACTCATCGGCTGGCCTGTTTGAGTTCGTTGAAGCGCGCGCGGAGGGCGGCGAGCCGGGCGGACTGCGCAGGATCGCGGGCGAGGTCCTGTTGTTCATACGGATCCGACGCGAGATCGAACAGCTGCTCGTACTGGAAGTCGGGCCAGTAGAAATATTTCTCGTGGCGACGGACGAGTGCCTCGGACGCCGGGATGAAGTCGAGGTTGCGGATGGTCGCATGCTCGTAGAAGAACTCCGTGCGCCACTCCGATTTCGCGGCCGTGAGGTACAGCGGGGCGAGGTCGCTGCCCTGCATCCCTGACGGCGCAGTCAGCCCGGCGGCGGCAAGGATGGTGGGGGCCAGATCGACGTTGAGTGCGAACGCATCGCGGGTCGTGCCGCGCTGGGCAGCCGGCAGGCGCGGGTCCCGTACGATTAGCGGCACGCGGATGCTTTCCTGATGCGGGTACCATTTGTCAGCCAGCCCGTGCTCGCCGTGAAAGTAGCCGTTGTCGCTCGTGAAGATCACGAGCGTGGAGTCGAGCAAACCCTGGCGCTCGAGTTCTTCGAGAATGCGGCCGCAGGCGGCATCCACTTCGGAAACGAGGCGGTAGTAATTTTTCATCATCTCCTGGTACTTGCCCGGCGTGTCGAAGCGCCAGCGCCAGCGGTTGCGGCCCTCGTTGGCGTCCTTCGCGATGAAGGGTGGCAGGCGGCGGAACGCGTCGTCGGTGGCCGTGGCAGGCAAGGGAATCGTGACGTCGTTGTACCAGTCATAACTCGAAGGCTGCGGCAGGTACTGCAGCGGATGGCCATCCTCCGCATGCGGGGCGAAGAACGAGACCATGAGGCTGAAGGGGCGACGGGCGTCACGTGTGCGCAGAAACTCGAGGGCATCGTTTTCGTTCTGCTGGGTCACGTGAACCCTCGGGCCGTTCGGTCGTCGGATCCAGTGCTCACCCATGTAAGAGCGCCCGAAGTCGAACTGTTCCGCGGGAAACGTCCCATTGTGCCATTTGCCCACGTGGGCGACGGAGTAGCCGTGGGCCCGCAGACGGCCGGGGTAGGTGTCCGCCCAAGGCGTCTTGAACATCGCGAAAGCGGGATTGCCGTGGCGCGACATCCATTGTCCGGTGAAGAGGGTGGCCCGGCTTACCCCGCAGATCGAGGTGGTGACAGCGGCTTGCGTGAACCGCACACCGCTGGCGGCAAGCCGGTCGAGGTTGGGCGTCTTGACGACCGGATGCCCGGCCACGCCGAGCGAGTCGAAGCGCCAGTCATCCGCGTAGAGCAGGACGATGTTGAGCGGACGCGGCTCCGACCCGGCGGCGGCCAGGGCGCTGGCGAGCAGAAACAGGGCAACAAGGCGGATGGGCACAGCGAGGCGGAGCATCGGATACGGACGTGGGGTGGAAGAGGGCAGGGGGCGAACCGGAAGCGTTCCGCAGACGCGGGCGAGGCGCCACGGGAAGTGTTGCCCTGCGCTCGTCGCAGCCGAATGCCGATCCAGCCCGAGCAAGGTAGCAAAGCGCGGTCCTTGGCGGCAATGTACAAGCGCATCCATTTTTGTCGTGATGCGGACGGCTGGCGCTTGGGCGCGGCGACGGCAAATCGCCGATCTGCATTGGACAATCCGGTGGAGGGTGCGCAACCTAACGGCGATGCGCTCAAACCCCCGGCGCCCCGCGACGAGTCCAGCGCGCGTGCCGCTTCCCCCTACCTTCGACACGGCACCGGCCGTTTGCCGTGCGGGTGAGTTTCAATTTGCGCCCGGCCAGACGCACCAGAACGGATGCGTGCAAAGCCGCGCTCTCTTCTGGTGCAAGAGCGGGCACGGGACATTCCGGGTCAACGGCCGCGAGTACACGCTCGAGCCGCACGACTTGTACGTGCTGCCGTGGAACCGGCGGATCGAGTACCTCGCCAGCCGGCGCGAGCCCATGTTCACCGCGCACGTGCACGTGGTGCCTTGGCTGCGGCCCGGCTCGGAGTGGGTGCCCAACGTGCCCCATGAGCGGTTCGAGCCGCTGTTCGATTCGCCCGACCGCGCGGACGTGGTTTGGGAGGGCTGCGAGGACGTCGTGCGCCTGCACATCGACACGGAGGGTCCGCTGGGACGGTTGATCAACTACATCACCTGCTGGTTCCGCGAGACGCCGAGGCTCGAGGCGGAGGGACGCTCCCTCGGCGTCCTCGTTGTGCGCGAACTCCAACGGAAACTGAAACGGTCCGCGCCCAACTCCGACCGGCGTCCGGAGGAACTCTCCCGCCTGCTCGTGCACATCGATCGCTGCTTCCAAGAGTCGCCCACGGTGGAGCAGCTGGCCTCCATCCTCGGGCGCAGCCGGTCCCATGTGCTCAAGCTCTTCCAACGCCACCTGCGTATGTCGGCGAAGGCTTACATCCTCGGACGGCAGATCCGCGAAGCGCGGGAGCTCTTGCTCAGCACGACGTTGTCGGTCGGCGAGATTGGCCGCCTCGCCGGAATCGCGGATCCCTATCATTTCTCCAAGTTGTTTCGACGCATGGTCGGCATGTCGCCCTCGCACTTCCGCCATCTCGGCGAGCCGCTCCCCGCCGGCGAGGGCCCGTCGGTGCACAACCGGGTTCCGCCGCCACCGGCCGTCGAGTCCGGACGATGATCCGTCCGGTGCGCAACGCGGACGACAGCCGGAGCGCAATGCAAGTTGCCGCGAGACCGCCAGCCCCGCGTATGCAAATATACCAAAATTTGCGCCTGCGTCCATTCTGCGGACGCCGTCGCTTCGGGTAAGATGATAACCTCCGCCCGTCCGACTCGCCGCGGAGGCGTTCGTTTGCCCCTCGTTCGCCGCCGTCCCCCAGTGTCTGCTTCGTTTCGCGGGGGTGGCTGACGCTTCACTTTCTTCCTGCCCCGATCAGATATGGATCCTTCCCCCCGGCGGTCGCCGCCCCGTCCCAACGTCCTGTTCGTCATGACTGACCAGCAGCGCTTCGACACGATCGCGGCACTGGGGGCCTCGCCGGCGATCACACCGAACCTCGACCGGCTGGTTGCGCGCGGGTTTGCGTTCACCAACGCCTATTCGACGTGCCCGGTCTGCGTGCCCGCGCGATACGGAATCATGACCGGGCGCGAACCGTCGCTCACCGGCTGGTTCAGCAACTGGCAGCAGCCGCCGGACGTGCGGGCCAACTGCGGCTCCTACCTCGCCGAGGAAATGAAGGCGCGCGGTTACCGGACCTTCGGCCTGGGCAAGTTCCACACCGAGCCGCGTCACGAACCCCTCGGTTTCGAGGTGCATGAGTATTCGGAGGAACTCTGGACGAACGAGGCGGAGTATCTGGGCGACGACTACGTGCGCTGGCTCCGAGGCAAGACAACGGCCTTCAACCACCTCGAACAGGTGCACGGCGAGCGCACCGACATGTACTATGGCGCGCAATGCCGGCCGCAGCCGGCGGAGTTGTCCGGAGAGGCCTGGCTGACGGAGCGCGCCACCGGGGAGATAACCCGCCCGGATGCGCGCCCGTATTTTGGTTTCCTGTCCTTCGTGCAGCCGCACCCGCCGCTGGCACCGCCCATTCCCTATAACCGCCTCTTCAACCCTGATGACATGCCATCGCCCATGCCCGGCGATCCGGAGATCGACGCGGCGGACGACTATCTCGGATGGATGAACCACGCGGTCTGGGCTGAGGATATCTCGCCATCGCAGGCGCGGCAGTTGCGCGCCCGCTACAGTGGCGCCATCACCTTCATCGACGCGTGCCTTGGCCGCATTCTCGATGCGGTGGAGAGCCGTCCTGACGCTGCGAATACGGTCATCTGTTTCTTTGCGGACCACGGCGACCACATGGGCGATCACCGCGCGTGGCAAAAGGAGAGCTTCTTCGAGGCCTCCTGTCGCGTGCCGATGCTGGTGAGCTGGCCGTCCCGTTGGCCAGGCCACCGGCGATTCGACGGGCTGGCATCGTTGACCGACCTCTTCGGCCTGGCAACGGGCGTCGCCGGCGAAGCGGAGCAGCGCGACGGCCAGGACCTGGTCGGCGTGCTCGACGGATGCATGGCGCCGCGCGAAAGCCTTTGCGGGATGTTCGGTTCGCCCGGCACGAATCAATTCAAGGCCATGGTGCGCTGCGGCGACTGGAAGTACCTCTGGCTGGCCAACGGCGGTCGCGAACTCCTGTTCAACGTGAGGCAGAACCCCGGTGAATCGGTCAACCGCCTCACGGATGACCCCGAGATCGCCACCCGCCTGCGGTCCGTGCTGATCGAGCGTCTCGCCGCCCGGCCGCTGACCCGGCCGGCGTTGGCCGGGGACGCGTTGCGCGCCTTCCCCTTTGCGCCGTTCCCCCGGGTGCGGATCAAGCAGTTTGGCCGCGGCGTGACCGACTTCGGGCAGGGACCGATCCGCGCATGAGCGAACGTCCAGCCGCTGCCTCGTCCTCGTCTGCTCCGGGTGCGCCGGACAGTTTACCGTTGGGCACGCGCGTCGCCTACGGCGCGTCCGCGTTTGGCGAGAACCTGGCGATCAATTCGATCAACCAGCTCGCCAACGCGGTCTTCAACATCACGCTCGGCGTGCCGCTCCTGCTCGTGGGTCTGGCGCTGTCGCTCCCGCGATTGATCGATGTGTTTCTCGATCCCTTCGTGGGCAACTGGAGCGACCGGCTGCGTTCTCGTTGGGGCCGGCGCCGGCCGTTCATTTTGGTCGGTGCTTTGCTGTGCGCGGTCGTGGCCACCGGGCTGTGGTACTTTCCCGCGGGGCAATCGACGCTGTTCTACTTCGGCTGGCTGCTCGGTGGCTGCGCGCTGATGTCGGTCGCCTACAGCATTTTGATCGTGCCCTACGGTGCGCTCGGACTCGAACTGGTCAGCAACTACCACGAGCGGACGAAGCTGATGGGCACGAAGTCCATTCTGCACAAGGCGTCGGGGGTGGTGAACCAGTGGCTGCTCAAGTGGGTCCGCGAGGCGGGAGCGGGCAATCTCGTCGCCGGCGGCCGAATCTGCGCGCCGCTGGTGGGCGCGGCGATCGCGATCCTTGGCCTGATCACCGTGTGGAAAGTGCGTGAGCCCGCGCGTCCGGTCGTGCCGGTCGCCACGCCGAAGCCGTCCCTCTGGAGCAGCTGGCGAATCACCATGAGCCAGCCCGATTTCCGGCGCCTCGTGCTCGCACAGATCTTCATCTACATGAGCTTCCTGGTGATCGATACCACCGGGTTCTACCTGAACGTCTTCTATGTGAACGGCGGCGACATGGGCGTCGGGGCCGGCATGAAGGGCTGGTACGGCACCGCCTTTCAGCTGTGCGGCATGGTAGCTGTGCCTCTGATCGTCAAACTCTCGCGGCGCATCGGCAAGAAGCAGGCCTTCCTTATCTGCACGATCACCATCGCTCTCGGCGGCCTCGCCAAATGGTTCTGCTACGTGCCGGGCGCGGGTTGGTGGATCGTGCTGCCTTCGGCCCTGATGGGCCCGGGCCTCGTGGCCGTGATGGTGTTGGTTCCCTCGATGACCGCCGACATCTGCGACCTCGACGCGGCCGAATCCGGTGCGCGTCGCGAGGGGATGTTCAACTCCGTCCTCGCCTGGGCGCTGAAACTCGCGCTCACCGGCTCCATTCTGTTGGCCAACGTGGTGCTGCACTTCGTTGGCTGGAAGACCGAGCTCCAGGCCGCGCAGGCTGAGTCCACGTTCTTCGCCATGCGTGTCTCCTTCGCGGGCGGCACCGTGGCGCTCGCGCTGATCGGCGCGTGGTTCATCCATCGTTATTCGGTCACGCCCGAGGCGGTGGCGGCGGCGCAGGCGCGGGCGACGGCGAAGTCGCCGGTGTGAGTGTGGGTCGGCGGAAGACGGGGCGAAGGAATGATCGCGTCATGGGTTTGCGGTTACGCGGTGTCTCGCGTTGACCTGCCGTGTCCGCAAAACGACAAAAGGTGCTTCAGTTGTCCATGGTTCCGGGAGGCCGGCACCTGCTAAGGTGGTGATCTTCCCCTCTTACCCCCTCGGGGGGAAGGTTTCTCCTCTCCCGCGGCCACCCCGCCCGCACAACCGTGTCGTCTGTTATGTCCCTGCTATCTTCCTCCCTTCGGCGCCTGGTCGCGCCTTTTGCCTTTTTGTTAGGCGCCGGCGTCGCTTCCGCCCAAGTGATTCTCAATGATACGATGTCGCGTGCCTCGCGCACGGCCGCACCGACTGCCACAGGCGCGCAGTGGTTCTCCACCGGGCCGGCCTCGGGCATAGCAGCGACCGTCTCCTATGTTCAGAACAGCGAACTGAAGGTGACGTCCAGCAGTACGACCAACACCGGGGCACAACTGCTGGGTTATCTCACCCTCGCGGGCTCTCCGGTGACGTTGGCAGAGAATAAGTCGGTCAAGGCGACCTTTACTTTCTCCTTGGTTGGTTCTTTCGGCTCCACCACTGGAAGCACCTCCTTCCGCATCGGGCTGTTCAATTCAGGAGGCCAGCGTATTACCGGCGACCTTACAGGTGCATCGTCGAGCACGTTTATCAACTATGCCGGCTATGCCGCAATGATGTCGCCGACCACGAGCGGGATCTCGATCTTCGAGCGCATCCCACCGGCTCCTGGCACGACGGTCTCGAATCAGACGAACCTTATCGGCACCAACACCGGCATCTACTCGGCGACCCCGCTGGCTTCGGGCAGCAGTCAGAGTCTTCAGGCCAATGTTAACTACACGGGCGTGCTGATCGCCTCCCGCACGGCAGCCGGAGTCGAATTTAGCTTCTCTCTTTCTGGTCCGGGCCTGACCTCATATTCCCTGTCTGGCATCGACACTACGTCCACGGTGGTGTCCTTCGATTCCATCGCGTTCGGTTGGTCCAACGGCGTGGTGCTGGCGGGCGGCGGTTTGGCTGTCCGCGGACTGACCCTTGAGGTAGGTGATGCCGCTCCCCAGCCGCCCCCGCCACCCCCGCCGCTTTACACCGGCAGGGATCCCCTCGCTAATCCCGATCCGGGCCGGCCGTTCATCTGGGTTCGCGAGTCAGAAAAGACTGCCATCCTCAACAAGATCGCGACCCAGCCTTGGGCGCAATCGGTCATGACCACGCTGCAGAACCGCGTGGCGGCGAATATCGCTCGGCACCAGACGGATCGCGATGTTTTCCTGCGGGAACTGCCGGTCAACTGGTCCGCCTCGACCCCGACGTTCAAGACCATGACCACCTCGACTCCGTTCTCGGAGGTCAGAGGTCCGGCCGTCGCCAAGTTCGACCTCGGCCTCGACAGTGCCATTCTCTACTATCTCACGGGCGATGCGACCTACGCCCAGTGCGCGGCGGACATCCTGTACAACGCGATCAAGACGCTGAAGCCGGTGGTCCCGGCGACGGATCCGGGCAACGGCGGCTGGATCGTGCGAAACGACCTGTTGCTCGAGGCGCGCATCCTCGGGACGCAGCTGCCGATGATGTACGATTTCCTGCGCCCGTACCTGGAGACCAACAAGGTCTACGACGTGCAGTCGGCCTCCCTGGTGGATTTCGACTACCTCGATGCCCAGAAGATCTTTCGCACGTACTACGAGCTGACGCGGGACCATGGTTCAAGGAACTCGAACTGGTCGGCCCTGATGGCGACGTGCATGCTCCAGAACCTGCTCGCGCTGTCCGATCCGGTCGAGCGCGCGGCGGCCCTGAAGATCTACCTCACCACCGGCTCGGACCGGCAAGCGTCCCTGAGCTACGACTATCGCCACTACCAGGAGGCCGGGAATGTCTGGCCCGAGTCGCTGCAGTACGCGAACGAGGTCGTTACGATCCGCAGCACGCACATGGTCTTGCTCGAGCGCTACGACCCGACGCTCAAGCTGTTCGACACCTATCCCAACTACGTGATGAGCCTCCCTCGGCTCAGCTACCTGCGCTTCCCCAACCGCGACCTGGTCAGTTTTGGTGACGGCCCCCGCCCGGCCGAAGCAGAGCCCTTCTTCGAGTACGAGGTCATCTACCAGCATGCCAAGGCCACCCAGCGATCCGACCTGGTGGCGTTCTTCGGCGCGCGGATCGCCACTGGTGTCGAGGACGGAACGCATCGGCGAAACGTTCTGCCCGGGTACACGGCCCTGGGCATGCACAATGAGCTCGTTCAACTCCTGTGGTTTGCCGAGGAGGTGACCGAGCCGGCAGCCCCGCTTGTCCTTCCTCAGACCGACCGTCTTCCGTTTGCGGGCATCGCGCTCCAGCGTAATCCCTCCACGGTCGACAACGAACGCTATGGCCTGATGGGCTTCGTCGGCGGCGCCGGACACATCCACAGCCACGCCAGCGGCATGAGCATGGAGCTCTACGGCGCCGGCGAGGTGCTGGGGGCCAAGAGCGGCAAAGGCACTTACCAGACTGCGGATCACGAGAACTACTACCGCGTCTTTGCTTCCAACAACACGATTGTGGTCAACGGCGCGTCCCGTGGACAGGGCGGCTGGGAGAACATCGGCATCAACACGGTGCGCCTAGAAGCGATCGAGCCGGCGGTCTTCACCGCGCCGGTTTCGCCGTTCCACTCCTTCACCTCGTCGTCGTTCCTCGATGACAAGGGCACGCTGGCCGAGGCCACCCAGCAACGCACCCTCGGCATTGTGCGGACGTCGCCCACCACCGGTTACTACGTAGATATCTTCCGTTCCGATTCCTCCCTCGCGAACGAGTACCACGATTACATCTATCGCAACCTGGGCGACACCGTCTCGCTCCATGCCGATGAGACGCCGTTGCCGCTGGCGAGCGCTCCGGATCGTTTCCAGACCGACATCGGGGATGAGTACAAGCAACCCGGCTGGCGCTACTTCACGGACACGGAAGTCTCGGCGGCAACGTCCTCGTCCGTTCGGGCACGGTTCACGGCCAATGACCTTCCCGCCGGTCCGACGCACATGGAGATGTTCATGCCCGGGTCGGCTGACCGCGAGTACGCGCGGGTCAGCTCGCCGAGGATCCTGCAGGCGGCCAGCCCCTACCACAGCCGCCGCGCACCGACCGTTGTCATCCGCAAGCAGGGCAGCGCCTGGGACCAGCCGTTCGCCGCCATCTACGAGCCTTACGTCGGGGTCGAGGGCAGCGGTTCCGTGAAGTCGGTCGAGAAGATCGAGCGGGACGGCGTGGTGGTCGGCCTCAAGGTGCTCAGCACCGTCGGTGGTGCGAACCTGGTGCAGTACGTGTTGTCGAATCCGAACGCAGACGACGTCTACGAAGATCCTGCGATCGGACTGTATTTCAAGGGTCGATACGCTGTCGTGACCGACAAGGGCGACGGGACCGGATCGCTCTACCTTGGCCAAGGTTCGCGGCTCGCGTTCCTCGGCAATTCGGTGTCGTCGCCCGATGGCACTGCCACCGAGGCCTATATGGAGTTTGCCGCCGGCCAGGTGCCGTCGGTTACGTCCAACCGCACGGTGCAGGTCACCACGCCGCCCACCCTGAACGCCAGCGGCGTTGCCGCCGGCACCTTTGGGACGCCGTTCAGCCTGGCGGTGACGACCACCGGAATTCCCGCGCCCGAGCTTTCGCTCACGTCGGCGCTTCCCCCTGGCCTGGAGTTCGATCCGGCCACGGGCCTCTTGGGCGGCGTGCCGGCGGCAGCCGGCGAGTATGCCCTCACCTTTGTGGCCACCAATGCGGCCGGCAGTGCGACCGCCAACACGCTGGTGTCGATCGGCAAGGCGCAGGCCTCGGTCACGCTACACGACCTGGAGCAAACCTACACCGGCGTGGCTCGATCGGCCTCAGTGGTCACATCTCCCGCCGACTTGCCGGTCATCGTGACCTATGCCGGCGGAGGCGAGCCGGTGAACGCCGGCACGTACCCGGTCATCGCCACCGTGAACCACGCCAACTACGCCGGCTTCGCACAGGCGACCTTCGTGATCAACAAGGCCGCCGCGTCCGTCACGTTGTCTGATCTCAGCCAGCGTTACGACGGCACGCCGCGCGTGGTCACGGTCGATACCGCTCCGTCCGACCTTAACGTCGCCATCACCTATGACGGCGCGACCGCTGCGCCGATCTACCCGGGAAGCTATCCGATCGTCGCTGTCATCGATGAGCCGAACCACGAGGGGATGGCGGCAGGCACGCTGGAGGTCGCCATCACGGCACGCGTCCGCCATCTGCCCAGCTTGAATGGCGGCGTGGACGGATCCGTCCAGGTCTTGGTGCCCGGCGGGGTCGCGATGAACAGCGCGGCCTACATTTCCGGTGACCTGCTGGTGCCGGGTACGCCCGCCGTCGTGCTCAACGGCAGCGCCGTTCTCGGTGGCATCATCGATGGCCCCGGCGCCGCCAGCCCCTCGGATGCGTCCGTCGTGCTGAACAGCGCCGTGGTGCGCACGGTGGTGCGTCGGATCGACCCGGGCCTGCTTCCGACCGTCGAGGATCCGCCGCTGCCCGCGGGCACGGTTGACGCAAGCATCGGTAGCAAGGGCGGCACGATCGACTTTGCCTCCCTGCGCAACCTCAGCCTCGGTGCGACCGCGGGCCTGGTGGTCGTTCCGCCGGGCACGTATGGCACCTTCACGGCCGGCCGCAGCAGTGGTTTCGTCCTCGGTGTTCCCGGGGCCGAGGTTCCGGCGGTGTATAATCTGCAGGCGCTCAACCTCTACGGAGGCAGCCGGCTGGAGATTGTCGGCCCGGTGATCCTAACGCTCAAGAACGGCACCTCGATCTCACGGGATGTGACCACCACAGCTCATCCGTACCGGTGGCTGGTGCTCCGCATCGCCTCCGGCGGGTTGGCGATCAACGGCGGTCTCCGCTTGCCGGCCATCGTGCAGGCTCCGGCCGGTACGGTGTCACTCTACGGCACCAGTTCGATCGCCGGTGAGGTCCACGCGGACCGCCTGAGCGTCGAGAGCAATGCCGTGCTCACCGAGCCGGTCGCTCCCTGAGCCGTCCTGCTCTCAGCCGCCCATGGCCGGATCACACCGGTCATGGGCGGCTTTTTTGTATCCATCGCAAGGATGCACATCGCTTGAACGGTCGGGAACGTTTGCCCTGAGCAAGACCTGCGGTCGCAACGGTCAAGGCCTAGCGCCCGGAAGTCCGCAAAAAGACAAAAGCTTCAGCAGTTGTCCATGGTTTGTGGCGGAACCGGTGGGATACACTGCATGCCTTGATTCGAAGCACCGATGACCCCGTTCGGGCGCTTCTCCGCCGCTCTTCGTTTGTCCCTGCCCAGAACCTATTCAGATCAGCCAGGCCGCCCTGCCTCCGTGGCGAGAGCCGGTATGGCTGATGCACCCACCCCATGATCAGCCGCCCCATCTCACCTATCCTGTCCCTGTCCTCTCTGCTCCTTGCCGGCGCGACCTTGGCGGTGGCGCAAACAGCGCCCCAAGCGCCCGCCGGGTCCTCCGGCGGGAATACGATCGAACTCTCGCCCTTCACGGTGCAGGCGGACGAAGACGAGGGTTACAGCAGTTCACTTGTCACGTCGGGTAGCCGGCTGCGCACGGACCTCAAGGATGTGGCCGCATCGGTGACCGTCCTGACCGACGATTTCATGAACGACCTTGCAGCGAACGACATCGCCTCGGCGCTGGCGTTTGTCTCGGGAGCGGAGAATGACTCGACCTATCATCAGGAGAGTGTGGCCGGCCTCGGCGGCTCCAACCAGTACGTTGGCGGCGATTTCGGCGACAATAACAACCGGTCCGGTGAGGTCCGGGTGCGCGGTCTGGGCCGCGCCACCACAACGGTGAACTTCATCGAGATCCTTGGCTCAACGGACCGCTACAACACGGAGCGCAGCGAGTTCCTCCGGGGCGCCAATTCTATCCTCTTCGGTCTCGCCGAGCCGGCCGGACTGGTGAACTCCTCCACCAAGGTCGCCAACCTCCGGCGCGACCTCAACCGCGTGGAGATCCGCCTCGACGAACAAGGCTCGGTGCGCGGCATGGTCGACTTCAGCCGGGTGCTATTGCGCGACAAGCTCGCGGTGCGTGCGGTCGGTCTCTCCAGCGATACGCGCTACGAGGTGAAGACGGCCCGTCAGCGCGACAAGCGTCTCTTCCTTACGGCCTCCTACCGTCCCCTCCGCGGCACGACCTTCAATGCCTATGCCGAGCGCGTGACCACGACCGGCCGCCGCCCGAACTTCCGCACCGTCCAGGACAACGTGTCCGAGTGGCTCACCGCCTACAACACGTACGCCCCGCAGATGACGCAGGCGCAGATCAACCAGGCCTTTTTCTGGGATCCGGTCGTCAACACCAACGTGGCCCCGGCCTCGACCTTCACCCTCGCCAACGGGCAGACCGTGAATCTCGGCATCATCCGGCGGGAGCTCAACACAAATGCCAACTCCGCGGTGCTGATCTATGAGGGCAACGGCCAGTGGACCGATCCAATGGGCGACGTGATGACGCTGCTGTCCAACCGCCTCGTCACCGGGGCCACCCCGGCAGCGGCCAGCCGCACGGTGTTCATGCGGTCGGGCAACTCCAATCAGCAGAGCGCGGGTCGCGTCTCCGAGAATCAGGTCACGGACGAAGGGATTTTCCCCTTCAACACGGTCGAGATCGGAGCGTTGCCGGGTAACTACCGCTGGGAGGACGTCAATCGCCTGTACCTCAACCTCGACCAGCGCGTCACCGAGAACCTTTACTTCTCGGCCGGATTCCAGCTGCAGAAGCGTGAGCAGGAGCAGTATTTCGCCACGCTGACGCAGACGAACATGATTCAGCTGGACATCAACCAGCGCCTACCGGACGGCCGGGTGAATCCCAACTTCCTGCGTCCCTTCATGCATGGGCGTCCGATCGGCGAATACAACGACACCGAGTCCCGCTCCCTGGTGCTCCAGGCCAACTACGACTTCGATTTCGCCAAGAAGACCGATCGGTTCGGCTGGCTGGGCTTCCACCGGTTCACATCCGTCTTCACCGACGCCAAGGTCGATCGGCTCGGCTATCGCTGGCACTACATGATCGACAATCCGTCCGTCCTTACCGGCGCAGCCGGGACGGATCCCACCAACGCCGCGCGTTGGGGCCAGCAGCTGTGGTACGTCGGCGATCGCGTGCAGCTGGGCGACACCGCGATTCGCTACACCGGGTTCCCGGAGGGCCTGTCCGCCCAGTGGAATCGCTCCTACGATTTCCTTTATTACAACAACACCGTCAACCCAGCGCGGTGGCAGGTCGCGCCGGACGGCGTCAACCTGGGGCGTGAACTGCTCGCCGGCGGCCGCAACTATACGATACTCAACAATCGCGGTCTCGGCCTCTCGCTCCAGAGCTACTTCTGGGGCCGGCGGGTCATCACCCTGCTGGGCTGGCGCCGGGATCAGATCGAGAGCTTCCAGGGCGTACCCTTGCCCAACCGTCCTTTTGGCACCGACAGCTTCGGCGCCAACCGGGTGGCCGGCCTGAATCGTTCGCAATACGCCGAGACGGGTGCGACGTTCAAGAACGAGGCGGACACCACCACGCAGAGCATCGTGTATCGAATCAACAACCGTCTGCGCGTCTTCGCCAACCGCTCGGAGAACTTTGCCGCGACCGAACCCCGGCAGGACAACCTCTACCGCAATCTCCCGCCCGAGAACGGCGAGACCACCGAGGCGGGCTTGGGTCTGACGTTGTTGGACGGACGCCTCGACGTGCGCGCCACTTACTTCAAGTCCTCCCAAAACAGCGCCACGAGCGGGACCGGCGTCGCTGGCGTCCGCGTGGTGGCATTCGAGGAGAATGTCTACAATTCGCTCCAGGCCGCCGGGCGCCTGAATGAGTATTCGGTGATCGACGCTTTTGGCGATGTCAGCACGGAGGTCTACGAACGTCCGAACAACGCTGCCACCACCGAGGATCGCGTCTCGAAGGGCGCTTCGATCGAGATTTCGTTCCGTCCAAATCGCAATTGGGACTTTGTCGCGAGCGTCGATCAGCTCGACAACAAGACGACCCGGGTCGGCCGTGAGCTGTACGATTTCCTCGAATACCGCGCGCCTCTCTACGGGAAGCTCTTTGCCGAGGGTATGCGGATCGACGGTTCGTCGGGCAGCACCACCTCGTCGTCGACGCTGCTCCAGACCACCTTCGTGAACACGATCGCGGGCAACTTCGTCAGCGAGCTCCTGCGCGAAGGCGTCTCCAACCGCGGCATCTCGGATTACACCGCCAAGGTGGTCGGCCGTTACAAGTTCAACGACGGCCGGCTCAAGGGCTTTACGGTGGGCGCCAATCTCCGCTGGGAATCCGGCAAGGTCCTCGGCTATGGGCGGGTGGAGACAACCTTCAATTTCGGCGGGCTGCAGAATTACCCTGGTCTGATCAACGACCTGGAGAACGAGTACCGGGGCAAGTCGGTCATCGCGGGCGGCATGTTCGTCAGCTACGGCCGGCGGATCTTCAACAACAAGGTGAACTGGCGCGTGCAACTCAACGCGCAGGAGCTCTTCAGCGAACAGGGCCTGCGGGTCTTTGCCGCGAACGGCGACGGCTCACCCGTGTACGCAATCGCCCCGCCGCGCAGCTTCCAGCTGACCAATACCTTCGATTTCTAAGTGATTCGTTCCCAGTGCGTCCGCCGCCCTTGAATAGGGCGGCGTTTTTTTTTGACCGTGGCGGAGGTTCATGACCGGCCCGCCGCTGCCAGAACAGCCGCGTGCACCGATCGGCGGGCCTCACCTGTGCGGGGTGGGCGCGAAGACGGACGCCGAGGCTACGTTCGCCCGGGACGCCGGCGCAGGGTGGAGCCTTCGAACCACGTGCCGGCCACCAATTCGATTCGAGGGATGCAGAGCTGATCGCCGTCATTGGCCTCGAGGCGGCCTACCAGCAGAGCCACCGCCTGTTGTCCGAGTATCCGGTTGTCCCAATGCACGCCGCTGAGCGTTTGTCCCTCAGCCGGGCATTCGATCGCGGCGAAGCCGACGTCCTTGGGCACGGTCAGTCGCTCGACTGCGAGCAGAGCGCGGGCCGACTCAAAATAGGCGGTGGAGTTGACGATCACCACGTCGGGCTGATGCGTGTGATACCACGCGCTGAACGCCTGCCGGTCGAGGACCGGCTCGGCAAAGAGCAGAGGAATGTCGCTTGAGCCGAACTTGTACCGGACTTCATACAGGTACATGGCGGAGGCCAGGTGGCCGGTGCGCGCATCGAAATCCCGGGATAAGACCATGCCTGGACGTCGGTAGCCGCGGGCTTGCAGTTCCCGGAGGAGCAGCGCGGCGTCTTCGGCGCTGTGGGCTTGGACGCGATGCACCGGCGAAGCGACACTCAGCCCGGTAGTCACCACCGTGAGATCGAGCAGGGGCTGGGGCAGCTCCATGTCCAGACTGGGTGCGCCCATGCAGATCACACCGCGGATGCCGCGTGCATCGAGGATGTTTCGCAGACGTCGCGCGCTCATGCCGGGCGCTCGCAACCAGAAGTCCTCGACGCGGTAACCAAGCTCGCGTGCCCGTCCGATGATGCCGTCGCGTAGGCGGGAGAGATGGCCCTTGCCGGGCAGCGTCCAAGGCTGGGCGGCATCGTAGAGGGAAATCAAGGCGAGGCAAGTGGCGGGACTCGGACTCTTCATTCGCCGGATGACGCGCATCATCTCCGTCACACGACCGTCGATACGGTAGTTGTGCTCCGCTGCGAGGGCCTTGATCCGTTGACGTGTGGCGGCGGCGATGCGCGGATGGTCGCGTAGCGCCATCGAGACTGTCACTGGCGCCACTCCCGCCAGTTCTGCCAGTCGCCGCGTCGTCATTGGCATGCCGGAGCAACTCCAGCCGGTGCGGTCGTGTCAAGCCGCCGACACGCACGCGTCTCCGCCCCGATTTGAACGCTCAGCATGGGGCGGATTGTTTTCACGTCGGCGGCACGGAGACTCCGCCCCGAGGTGACCGTACCCGTCTTCCTCGAAGACCCCCCAACCTACAACCAGAGTCATGATCCGATCCAAACGCGTCTCCTTGTCCGTCGCATCCTCGGCGTTCGTCGCCTGCATCGTACTGTTCGCTCCATCGCTCAATGCCCAAACCAGCCCTGCCCAAACCGCGAGGGAGGAGCAGGTCGTCACCCTCTCACCCTTCACCGTGACAGGCGCCAAGGCGTCTCGTTACCAGCCTACGGAGTCCGTGAGCAGCGGACGTATCGCCACCAGCATCCTCGATACGGCGCAATCTGTCAGCGTTGTGCCGCGCGAGCTGATTGAGGACGCCGGTACGTTTCGCATCTTTGATGCAATCAAGTATACGGCGGGCGCCTCGGATTCGACCCTCCCCGGTGCGATCGACCGCATCACGCTGCGCGGCTTTCAGACCGACAACGGCTACCTCGACAATTTCTTCTTCTGGGCCCAGGCCAACATCGACCCCGCCATTGTCGAGCGCATCGAGATCGTGAAGGGCCCGAACGCCATTCTCAATCCGAGCGGCCCTGCGGGGGGCATCGTCAACGTGGTCTCGAAGAGCCCGCTCTTCAGCCGGCAGAATTCCGTCAAGCTGCAGTTGGGGGAGTACGACGCGAATCGCGTCGAAGCTGACTTCACCGACCAGATCGCGGGCGCGCCGCACCTGGCTTACCGGCTTGTGCTCGCCCGCCAGGACTCGGAGGGCTACCACGACACGACGTTCGTCAAGAGCTCGGTCATCATGCCCATGCTGACCTGGAAGATTTCCCCGCAGACGCAGGTGACGTTCAAGTACCTGTTCTATGATTGGGAGTCTCCGCCGTACCTCGGTTACCCGATCGATCCCAGCGTCACCACGGACAGCAAAGCGGTCATGATTGCAGGGGTGCCGCGCACGCGGTCGTTGCAGGAGAAGTCGATGCCACGCATCGAGGAGCGGCACCAGTTCCTAACCAACCTGCAGTCGCAGATCTCCAGCGCCCTGTCCATGCGACTGTCCGTCAACGGCCTGTATGCGTACGGGCAGAATCAGCAAATTCTCAACTCGGGCAACGCGTTCGGCGCGCGCAATCCAAACACCGGCAAATGGGAGAGCGGCGTCACCTTCGGTGCGACCCCGCCGTTCGCCGCGACCCCGGCGCCGAGCCCGACCCGTGTGTACAACCGCACGGGCAGCCTGGATTGGACGTACTACCACTACTACAATCTCCAGAACGACTTTGTGTACAAGCGCCAGCTCGGCTCGGTGGGGAGCACTTCCGTGGTGGGCTACACGCTCGACTACGCGCGGCAGGAACAGCAGCGCCGCAACTCACCCCTCCCGGCGACGGACATCGACAATCCCGTCTATGGCGCTGCTCCGACCCTCGGTCCCATCAACTACGACCAGATCCTGACCAATCTCTCGGCCAACCTGTTCCTGTCCGAGCAACTGTCGGTCTGGGATAATCGCTTGGTTCTGGCCGCGAATGTCACCCGGCTCTCGGTCAAGAGCGACAACGTGGACCGGCTGCCCGATCCTGCGGTCACCACGTTCAACCGTTCGGGCGATAAGACCATCTTCTCGTGGAGCGCTTTGGCCAAGGCGACGGATAAGCTCAGCGTGTACTACTCGCAGAGCCGGAACGCCGCCCCGGTGTTCCTCGCCGGCACGCCCCCGTCGAGTTTCAGTTTCCGGGAAGGCGAGCAGTGGGAGGCCGGCATCAAGTGGCAGTCCCGTGACGGGCGGACCGTGGTCAACCTCGCGTACTACGATATCTCGGTGAACAACTTCTCATTCCCGAATCCGGCGGCAGTCGGGCAGGGGAATGTATCCAATATTCCCCTCTTCATCTTTGGCCAGTTCGAGTCCAAGGGAATCGACTTCGAGGCCAGCTCGGCGGTCAACGATCACCTCACCTTCATCGGCAATTACTCGCGCTCCAAGTACCGTGACGAGTTCGGTGTCCGCCAGCGTGGCACGGCCGACGTCTCCGCCGGACTTTTCGCCCGGTACGACCTCGCCGGCTCCGAGGTGCCGGACGGCTGGTCGGTTACGCTCGGTCTCGAATACCTGGGCGACCGGGCCGGTGATTTCGCTTCGGGACTCACCGCCGCGAGCACGCCGACCAATCCGATCTTCAATCAGCCGAGTTTCTACCTCCCGAGCCGTTTCCTCGCGAACCTCGGCCTCGGCTACACATCCGGACGGTGGCGCTTTGATCTGCTCGTTCAGAATGTGCTCGATGAGGACTACCTCGCGGCATCGATCAACCGCAACCTGGTGATCACCGGCACGCCGATCAACGCGAAGGTCGCCGTCACCTACCGCTTCTGAACCCGGGTGCGGAGGCGTTCTCGCCCCGCCCCGTCTCTCCCTTTGTTTCCATGGAACCCCGTCCCATCCGTTCACTCCTCATCGGAACTGGCAGCATTGCCAACAGTCACGCCAAGGGCTTTGCCGAGCAGTCGGCGTCCTACGAGCTTGCCGCCTGCGTCGACATCGACGCTTCGCGCGCGCAGGCCTTCGCTGAGCGCTACCGCATCCCGCGCGTCTTCACCGATGTCACCGAAGCCCTGGCGGTCATCCAGCCCGAGTTCGTCGACATCTGCACCCCGCCGCAGCCGCATGCGAAGCTCGCCGTCCAGGCGATGACGGCGGGCTGTGATGTGCTGTGCGAAAAGCCGCTGTGCGGTTCCTTGGCCGAATTGGACGAGATTCAGGCCGCCGAGAAGCGATCCGGCCGTTTTTGCGCGAGTGTCTTTCAGTTCCGCTACGCACCCTCGACGCAGCACGTCCGTTCCCTTCTCGCCGGCGGCAACCTCGGTCGCCCGTTGGTCGCCGTTTGCAACACGACGTGGTTTCGCGACGCCGGGTACTACCAGGTGCCGTGGCGGGGCAAGTGGTCGAACGAGCTGGGCGGACCCACACTGGGCCATGGCATCCATGCCATGGACCAGCTGCTTCATCTGCTCGGTCCGTGGCGCACCGTGTCCGCCTTCGCGGCGACGCTGGATCGGCCGATCGAGGTCGAGGACGTGTCCGTTGCCCTTGTCCGTTTCGCCAATGGCACGCTGGCCACGATCGTGAACAGCATCCTGTCGCCGCGCCAGGAAACGCACCTGCGGATCGATTGCCAGGATGCGACGGTGGAGTTGACCCACCTCTACGCCTTCGAGGCGAAGAATTGGTCGATCACGGCGAAGGCGGATAACTGGAAACCGCCGGCACGCGTGCCGGCAGCGGAGATCACCCGCAGCGACTGGATCTTTCCAGCGAATGACGCTCCGTCGACCCATGGCACGCAGCTGGGTGTGCTCGCGAACAACATCCGTAACCGGAGCACGCCGTGGTCCGCCGGCGCGGCAGCCCGTGAGACGCTCGATTTGATCACCTCGATCTACAAATCGGCGTACGAGGGACGGCCGATCAACGCGGGCAGCATCGTGCCCGGGGATCCGTTCTACCAGCACCTCAACGGCGGCCATGCGAAGGCCCCCGCGGCCTGAACGGAACGTGCCCATGGTCACCCTCCAGGAAATCACGGTTCACGCGGTCGGTGTCCCGATCACGCGCGGCTTCACGTTTGCGTCGGGGTCCGCCGGGATTGCGGGGGAACGCGCCGGGCTGGTGCTGGTCCGGGTCCGCGATTCCGAGGGCTGCGTTGGCTGGGGACAAAGCCGACCCGTGCCGTCGTGGTCCTACGAAACGATCCACAGCGCGGTGTCGACCCTTCGTCAGTACCTCGCACCTGCCCTGATCGGGCACAACCCCTGGGATCGCGCCGGGGCCCACGCCCGCATGTTTGCGCGGATCGGACGGGGCCCGAGCGAGGGCATGCCGATTGCCAAGTCTGCCCTTGATCTTGCGCTGCACGATCTGATCGCCCGTCGTGCCGGCCAACCGCTCCGGGCCCTGCTCGGCGGCCCGGCGACAGCGGCGGCGATACCGCTCAGCTGGACCTGCACCGCCCACGACGTGGCGACGATCGATGCCGATGTCGGGGAGGGGCTCGCGGCTGGTCTGCGTCACTTCAACTTCAAGGCGGCGGTGACGCCCGCCAGCGACATTGCGTTGGCGCGCCGGCTGGCGCAACTCGTGCCGGCCGGCTCGTTCCTCTGGGCCGACTGTAACCAGGGCTTCACCTTGCCGGATGCGATCCGGGTGGTCGGGGCGTTTGAAGAGTGTGGAGTCAGCCTGTTGGAGCAGCCGTTGCCCGCCGATCAGCCGCATCTGTTGGAGGCGCTGCGGGCCCGCACCAAGCTGCCCTTGGCCGTTGACGAAGCGTGTGTGAGCGCCGGGGACTTTTTCGATTATCTGCGGCGTGGCTTGGTCGACTATTTCGTGCTCAAGCTGCCTCGGTCGGCGGGAGTCTGGCCCTCCACGATCCAGCTGGCGGTGTCGCAGGCGGCGGGGGTTCCCTTCGTGGTCAGCGGCCTCGCGGACGGTCTGCTCACCAAGGTTGCGTCCGCACAGGTCGCCGCAGCGTACGGCGTCAACCGCCCGATGGCGCTCAATGGCTCCCAGTTCCTCGACGAGTCGGCGCTGTTCCCCGACAAGGCCAAATGGGAGCATGCCGGGGCGGTCCATCTGGATGGCACCCCCGGGATCGGTCCGATTCCTGACGAACGCGAGATTCTGCGATCCACCCTGGACCTCTAAGGCCGCTATGCTGACGTTTTCCCATCACCCTTCCGGTATTCTCGAGGTTGCCTGCAACGAGCGGACGCTCCTTGAGTACCATTACCTCAACGCCGACGTGTTCGCCGAAGAGGTGCCGAAGCCCTATTTCCACCCGTTGCGGACGCTGGGCGGTTCCGTGGTTACTCTGTGCCGTCCGAACGATCATCCGTGGCACAAGGGGGTGGGCATGACCTTGACCAAGGTCGGTGCGACCAACTTCTGGGGAGGCGTCACGTACCAGAAGGAGAAGGGGTATCATTGGGTCGCGAATCACGGACGGCAGCGTCATCTCGAGTGGACCTCGGGCACGGCCTCCGGCCAGCACGCCGAGTTCGCCCATGTGGTGGCATGGGAAAAGGCGGAGGGCGACGTTCTCCTACGGGAGGAGCGACGGTTTGGCATCGTATCCCACCCGAATGAAGGGTTCTGGACGCTCGACCTCGGCAGCCGGTTGACGAATACCACGGCCGCAGAGCTGGTGCTCGGTACCTACGAGTCGAGCGAGCAGCTTGCCGGATCGTTCTACACCGGACTGTTCTGGCGCATCCCCCGCGAGTTCCTGGATCGGATTCACACCTTGAAGTACCACGCGGAGGGCAAGGTGTTCTGCGCGGCCCAGCCGGCCGATGAGAAGCAGGTGCATGGTACGCCGGGACGGTGGGTTGCTCTGCACGGCTCGGTCGATGGCGTGGTTGAGCCCGTGACGATCGCGCTGATTGACCTCTCGGCGCCCAACCAGTCCCAGCCGCGCATTTTCTATCGACGCAACCAGGTCGGTCTCGCTCTGCCCTTCCAAGGGCCGGAAGACCGGCGTCTGGCTCCGGGCGAGACGCTGGAACTGCGCTACCGACTCTTGCTCGCCGACGGGCACTGGCAGCCGGATCGTTTGAAGGCCTACTGCGAGGAGCAGACGCGGTAGACCCCGCCACCCGCTGTGAAATGGCTCTGGCTAGCTCTCGCTGTCACGATGGACAGCGGCTTTGGGCAAGCGTTCAAGCTCGGTCAGCGCCGCGGTCTCCCGGCCCCGGTTGTCGTGGCGGTGTCCTACTTTACGCTCGGACTCGTGCTCTCGCTCTTCCTGACGCTGAGAGGCACGGCCCTGCCGCCGGCGGAGGTGTGGATGCTGGGCATGGTGATGGGCGCAGCTTTTCTGCCCACCATGCTTCTCTTCAATCATGCCCTGCAGCGCATTCCCGTGGGCATGGCCGTCACGACGTTTCGCATGGGCATCCTCCTGCCCATCATGGTCGGGGTCTACATTTGGGGTGAAACCATGTCCGCGCGGCAGGCGGGTGGGGCCGCGTTGGGCCTGGTTGCGCTGGTGCTGATGACGCGCGCGCGCGGGGCCACGTCGTGGCTGCCCTCGCGCTCCGTGTTGGGACTGCTTGCGGTCATCTTCGGCATGCAAGGCCTGTGTTTCACGCTCATGCGCGCGGTCCAATACCGGGGCTTGGGTGATTATCAGATCACGATCCTGGCCGTGACTGGCCTCACTGCCGGCGCTCTGGGTTTCGGGTTTGTCGCCCTGCGCCGGATACCCGTGGATGCCCGGGCGTTCGCCTTCGGCGGAGCGATTGGATCCTACAATTCGCTGACCCTGCCGGTGGTGATGACGGCGCTCAGCCACCTGCCGGGCACCCAGTACTTTCCCCTCGCTGCCTGCGGCGCCGTGGTGCTGGACAACCTTTATGCGCATTTTGTCTGGCGCGAGCGTCTCACCCTGTTGAACGCCGTGGGCGTTCTCATCGCGGTGATGTCCCTTGTGCTGGTTGTTTCGTGAAACCCAACGT
>VFQR01000297.1_pt1 | contig 86426 bp, 79 predicted proteins | sample 3512321 | NCBI WGS metagenome assembly VFQR01 (sample SAMN10412374, study PRJNA504923) | tailings metagenome | isolation source: Relicate 3 Philex TSF1 revegetated site | place: Philippines: Tuba, Benguet | collected 2017-08-29 | reverse complement strand
GCGGGAAAAAACTGTCAAAATTCGATATTCCGACGGCAGAGGCCGCCGAATTGGCGGTGCAGGCTGTCACTTCCCGAACATTGGCGGTGCAATCGGTGGAGGCGAAGCCTGCTACGCGCAACCCCTGGCCGCCCTTTATGACATCGACCCTGCAGCAGGAGGCGAGCCGGAAATACGGGATGGGGGCCAAGGCCACCATGAGCGCGGCGCAGCGGCTCTATGAGGCGGGGCATATCACCTATATGCGGACCGACGGCATCGACATGGCACCCGAGGCCGTGATGGCCGCACGGGAGGAGATCAAGCGGCGTTTCGGGCCGACCTATGTGCCCGACGCCCCCCGCATGTACAAGAACAAGGCCAAGAACGCGCAGGAGGCGCATGAGTGCATCCGGCCGACAGACATGTCGGCGGGGCCGGAAAAGCTGCGCCTTGCCGAGGCGGATCAGAAGAAGCTGTACGAACTGATCTGGAAGCGCACCATCGCCAGCCAGATGGCGGCGGCGCGGCTGGAGCGGACGGTGGTGGATGTGGCCAGCCCCGACGGGCAGGTGGTGCTGCGCGCGAACGGGCAGGTGGTGCTGTTCGACGGCTTTCTTGCGGTCTATGACGAGGGCCGCGATGATGACGCCGAGGATGAGGGCCGTCTGCCGCAGGTGATGCAGGGCGAGGCGTTGGACAAGCGCGCCGTGACCCCGGACCAGCATTTCACCCAACCCCCGCCGCGCTATACCGAGGCGACGCTGGTCAAGCGGATGGAAGAGCTGGGGATCGGGCGGCCGTCCACCTATGCCAGCATCATCGGCACGATCCAGGACCGCGAATATGTCCGCAAGGACAAGAACCGCCTGATCCCCGAAGACAAGGGGCGGCTGGTGACGGCGTTTCTGACCAACTATTTCCGCCGCTATGTGGATTTCGATTTCACCGCCGCGCTGGAGACGCAGCTTGACGATGTCTCGGCCGGCGAGCGCGATTACAAGGAGGTGCTGTCGCAGTTCTGGCGCGATTTCAGCGCGGCGATTGCGGAAACGGCCGATCTGCGGATCGGTGAGGTTCTGGAACGGATCGACGATTTCCTTGCGCCGCATCTTTATCCGCCGCGCGCCGATGGCAGCGATCCGCGCATTTGCCCGGTCTGCGGGACCGGTCGATTGAACCTCAAGACCGCGCGGTCGGGCGGGGCCTTCATCGGCTGTGGCAATTATCCGGAATGCCGCTACACGCGCCCTCTGGGCGGTGGCGAGGAGGGGGGGGCGCTGACGGCGGATGGCACGGTTCTGGGCCATGATGACGACGGCCAGCCGATCAGCCTGCGGGCGGGGCGCTTCGGGCCTTACGTGCAGAAGGGCGAGGCGACGGAGCAAAGCCCCAAACCGCCGCGCGCCAGCCTGCCCAAGGGCTGGTCGCCAGAAAGCATGACGCTGGAACGGGCGCTGCAACTGTTGAACCTGCCGCGCCCAATCGGGCCGCATCCGGCGGATGGCGTGCTGGTGGAGGCCGGGATCGGGCGGTTCGGGCCCTATGTGAAACACGGGTCGGTCTATGCGAATATCCCGGATGTGGAGGAGGTGTTCACCATCGGGATGAACCGCGCGGTCGAGGTGCTGGCGCAGAAGGCGACGCGGGGGCGGGGGGCCACGGCGGCCGCGGCCCCGCTGCGGACGCTGGGTGCGCATCCGGATGGCGGCGATGTGCAGGTGATGCCGGGCAAGTATGGGCCTTACGTGAAATGGGCGAAGGTGAATGCCACCCTGCCCAAGGACATGACGCCCGAGGCGGTGACGCTGGACGAGGCGCTGGCTCTGATTGCCGAGAAGGCGGCCAAGGCTGGTCCGAAGAAGGCCGCGCGCGCCAAGCCGGCGACAAAACCCGGATCGGCGGCAAAATCGAAGGCGGAGGCAAAGCCCAAGGCTGCCGCCAAGGCCAAGCCGGCGGCCAGGCCCAAGACGGCGGCGAAGGCAAAGGTTGCGGGCAAGGCATGATGCTTCGGGCCGGAAGGCCGATCAGGATGGTGGCCTGTGTTCTTGAGTGGTGTGAGGGTATGATGCGGTTCGTGACGTTGTTCGTCATGGCTTTCTGGGCGATGGCTGCGGGTGCGGAGCCTGTGTCCGAACAGGGCTATGCAGTCGGATGCGATGCCGAGGGTTCGCCGTTGGCCTGTTATGTGGTGGCCTCGGGCTTCTATCTGACGGTGATGGAAGATGGCGGCACGCCACCCGCCCAGTTTGCCGCGCTCTTGGCCCTGCCGAAGGTGACGGCCATCGCCTTTTCCGGCAGGATCGGCGATCTGGGGGACAGTTCGGCCGAACTTGTGCTGAACAGCCTGACCCAGCGCCCCGACGACCCCTATCAGGATCGGCTGCGCGCGATGCAGGGACGGTGGCACCAAGAGGGGGGCGCTGGGCCCGCTACCCTGGAAATTCTGGGGATGGACTGGCTGGAATTCGCGGGCGATGAACTGGCCGACGCGCTGATGATGACAGTCGGCCCGTCCTGCGCGGACGCGCCTGCGCAGGGCGAAGGCATGGCGATCACGCTCTATCGCTTTGGTGACGATCCGGCCGCCGATGCCTGCTGGCAGTTCGTGGGGCTGGAGGGGCGCCTGATGGAATTGCGCGAGGACGGCAAGGACGGCGCCATCGTCCGCTTTCAGCGGATCGACTGATCAGGCCGCACCGCGCGGGTCGATCAGCCGTGCCATCAGGGATGGCGCGCGGATCACGCCGATGGGTTGGCCGCCCTCTGTCACCTGCAATTCGCCGGCCCCTTCGGACAGCAGGGTCATCACCGTCTTGACCGGCAATTCGCAATCCACGCTGGGGCCGGAGCAGGCCCCGGCTTCCATCACGTCGCGGGCCGTCAGCACGGACAAGGGGTTCATATGGGCCACGAAATCGGCGACATAGTCGCTGACCGGGTTAGCGATGATCTCGCGGGCGGTGCCGCATTGGACGATGCGGCCACCCTCCATCAGGGCGATGCGGTTGCCGATCTTGAACGCCTCGTCCAGATCGTGGGAGACGAAGACGATGGTGCGTTTCAGCTTGGCTTGCAGGTCGAGGAGTTCGTCCTGAAGCCGCGCGCGGATCAGGGGGTCCAGAGCCGAGAAGGGTTCGTCCATCAGAAGGATCGGGGCCTGCGTGACGAAGGCGCGGGCCAGGCCCACGCGCTGCTGCATGCCGCCCGACAGCTCGCCCACCTTGCGATCAGCCCATTGGGTGAGGTTCACGAGGGCAAGCTGTTCATCCACCTTGGTGCGGCGGCCCTCGGGCGGGATGCCTGCGAGTTCAAGGCCGAGGCCCACGTTTTCGCGCACCGTGCGCCAGGGCAGAAGGCCGAATTGCTGAAACACCATGGCAATGCGCGACAGGCGCAGGTCGCGCAGGGTGGTGGCATCGGCCTTCGTGACGCTGACCATGCGCGCGCCATCCCAGACCCGCACCTCGCCCCGCACCACGGGGTTAAGCGCATTGACCCCGCGCAGGAGGGTGGATTTGCCAGATCCCGACAGGCCCATCAGGACAAGGATCTCGCCTTCCGCGACCGAAAGGGTGCAGTCATGCACGCCCAGCACCTGCCCGGTCTGGGCCTGCACCTCGGCCCGGGTCTTGCCTGCATCCATCAGGGGCAGGGCGCGATCGGGATGATCGCCAAAGACGATGGAGACACGATCGAATTCTACAGCGTTCCGGGGGGCGTTGCGGGGTGTGGTCATGTGCGTGTCACCCGGAGCATGCGATCAAGCAGGATGGCCACCACCACGATGATGAAGCCGGATTCAAAGCCCAGCGCCGTGTTGACCGAATTCAGCGCCCGCACCACCGGCACGCCAAGGCCATTCGCGCCGACAAGCGCCGCGATCACGACCATGGACAGGGACAGCATGATGGTCTGGTTCAGGCCGGCCATGATCTGCGGGAAGGCATAGGGGAGTTCCACCTTCCACAAACGCTGGCGCGGGGTGGCGCCAAAGGCGGTGGCGGCCTCCAGCAGGGCCTGGGGCGTGGTCGAGACGCCAAGATAGGTCAGCCGGATCGGGGCGGGCAGCACGAAGATCACCGTGGCGATGAGGCCGGGCACCATGCCGAGTCCGAAGAAGACGATGGCCGGGATCAGATAGACGAAGGTGGGCAGGGTCTGCATCAGGTCGAGGACCGGCACCATCGCGCGGTAGAGGCGCGGCCGATGCGCGGCGGCGATGCCGATGGGCACGCCGAGGCCCATGCAGACCACGCAGGCAGCGAGGATCAGCGTCAGGCTTTCGGTCGTGGCTTTCCAGTAGCCCTGATTGAGGATGAAGAGAAAGCCCAGAAGGACGCCGAGGCAGACTTTCCACGACCGTTGCAGATACCAGGTGAGCGCCAGAAACACCGCGATCACGACAAGCGGATGGGGCGATTGCAGCAGCCACAGGATGGCGCCGATCATGGTTTCCATGGCCGAGGAGATCAGGTCGAACACCGGCCCGAGATTGGCATTCATCCAGTCGAATACCGTCTTTGCCGCACGGCCCACGGGGATCTTGTTGTCGGTCAGCCACTCCATCCGCGGCCCTGCCTCTTCATCTTGGCAAAAAATACCCTGCGGGGGTCCGGGGGCGCAAAGCCCCCGGGTGCCTGCCACAGGGCGGAACGGTTATTGCAGCGCGGCTGCAACGGCGGCCATGGCGTCGCCGCCGTCCTTGGTCGTCACGCCGTCGAGCCAGGGTTCCCAGGCCGCGGGGTTTGCGGCGAGCCAGGCCTTGGCGGCATCGCGCGGATCGGCCCCGTCATTCAGGATCGCGCCCATGATCTCGTTCTCCATCGGCAGGGAGAAGGCGAGGTTCTGCAAGAGCTTGCCGGTATTCGGGCATTCCGCGACATAGCCTGCACGGGTATTGGTATCGACGACGGCGCCGCCCAGGTTCGGGCCGAAGTAATCGTCGCCCCCGGTCAGGTAGGTCATGGCGAAATTCGCGTTCATCGGGTGGGGTTCCCAGCCGAGGAACACGATCGGCTGTCCGGCATTCGTCTTGCGCGCGACTTCGGCCAGCATGCCCTGTTCGGAACTTTCCACGATCTCGAATCCGTCAAGGCCGAAGGGGCCGCCTTCGATCATGTCGATGATCAGGCGATTGCCGTCATTGCCGGGTTCGATGCCGTAGATCTTGCCCTGCAGTGCGTCCTTGTGGGCGGCGATGTCGTTGAAATCCGCGATGCCGAGCGCGGCGCCCGCCTCGTTCGTGGCCAGCGTGTATTTCGCGCCTTCCAGGTTGGTGCGGACGGTGTCCACGGTCCCTGCCTCGCGATAGGGGGCGATGTCCGCCTCCATCGTGGGCATCCAGTTGCCGAGGAACACATCCACATCGCCGCCGGCGAGACCCGAATAGGTGACGGGCACCGACAGGAGCTTGGTTTCCGTGCTGTAGCCGAGCGCCTCGAGGATCAGGGTGGTGGCCGCGGTGGTGGCGGTGATGTCGGTCCAGCCGACATCGGAGAAGACGACGGTATCGCAGCCTTCCGCATGAACGGCACCGGCCAACGCCAGCGTGGCGGCGCCGGCGAGGAGGGTGGATTTCAACATGGCAGTCTCCCGGTTGGTTTTTGTTGATTGACGAGTCAATAGACTTCACGCTTATTCGGCTTGGCAAGGATTTTCTTGGGGGCCGAACCGGACATGCCGAAGCTTGGGATGGAGCCTATCCGAAAGGCGGCGCTGGTCAAAGCGACGATCACCGAGATCGGGCGCGTGGGATCGCTGGACGTGACGGTGAGCCAGATCGCCAAGCGGGCGGGCATGTCCAGCGCGCTGGCGCATCATTATTTCGGGTCGAAGGAAGAGATCTTTCTGGCGGCGATGCGCCATGTGCTGACGCTTTATGGTGCCGAGGTGCGGGGGGCGCTGGCGGTGGCGCAGGGGCCTGAGGCGCGGTTGCATGCGATTCTGGCGGCCTCTTTCAGCGCGGGGAATTTCCGGCGTGAGGTGGTGGGGGCCTGGCTGAATTTCTATGTGCTGGCCCAGACGGTGCCAGAGGCGAAGCGGCTCCTGGCGATTTATCAGGGGCGGCTGCGGTCGAATCTCATGGCCTGTCTGCGTCCGCTTGCCGGCGCGCGGGCGGGGGAGGTGGCCGAGGGCCTGGGCGCGCTGATCGACGGACTGTATATCCGCGAAGTGCTGAAATCCGGGGCCCCGGATACGGGCGCGGCGGTGCAGACGGCGCTGACTTATCTGGATGCTCAATTGAAGGGACGGGGTGCATGAAGGCGCAACCGGTGGCGAGCCATTTCGTGGATGGCGCCTATGTCGAGGACAAGGCAGGGGCGGAGATCGAGGTGATCTATCCCGCAACCGGCGAGGTGATCGCCGTGCTGCATGAGGCGACGGCAGCGGTGGTGGAGGCGGCGCTTGCCTCGGCGGCGCGGGCGCAGGCGGCATGGGCGGCGATGAAGCCCGTGGAACGGGCGCGCATCCTGCGCCGTGCGGCGGACATGATCCGCGACCGGGGCGAGGAACTGGCGCAACTGGAGACGCTGGATACCGGCAAGCCCATTCAGGAAACCCGGGTGGCGGATTGGCCGAGCGGGGCGGATGCGTTGGAATGGTTTGCAGGGCTGGCCCCCACGGTGACGGGGGAGACGATCCCCTTGGGGCGGGATTTCGTCTATACGATCCGCGAACCTTTGGGGGTGTGCGTGGGGATCGGGGCGTGGAATTACCCCAGCCAGATCGCCTGCTGGAAGGCGGCGCCGGCCTTGTCTTTGGGCAATGCGATGGTGTTCAAGCCGTCGGAAGTGACGCCTTTGGGGGCGTTGAAACTGGCAGAGATTCTGGTCGAGGCGGGTCTGCCGGCGGGGCTGTTCAACGTGGTTCAAGGACGCGGCGCGGTGGGGGCGTCGCTGGTGACAGATCCGCGCGTGGCGAAGGTGTCCTTGACCGGGTCGGTGCCGACGGGGCGGCGGGTCTATGCCGCGGCGGCGGATGGCGTGCGGCATGTGACGATGGAACTGGGCGGCAAGTCGCCGCTGATCGTGTTCGATGATGCGAGCGTCGAGGATGCGGTGGGCGCGGCGATGCTGGGGAATTTCTATTCCGCAGGTCAAGTGTGCAGCAACGGCACGCGGGTGTTCGTGCAGAAGGGCATCAAGGACCGGTTTCTGGAACGGTTGGCGGTGCGCACGGCGGGGATCGTGCTGGGCGATCCGCAGGACGAGGTCACGCAGATGGGGCCTTTGGTGAGTGCCTCGCAGCTGGACAAGGTGCTGGGCTATGTGGAGACAGCAAAGGCCGAGGGCGCGCGGCTGATCTGCGGCGGCGCGCGCGCGGCCGTGAATACCGGGTTCTTTGTGGAACCCACCGTCTTTGCCGATGTGACCGACGCCATGACCATCGCGCGGGAAGAGGTGTTCGGCCCGGTGATGGCGGTGCTGGATTTCGACAGCGAGGACGAGGTCATCGCGCGGGCCAATGCGACGGAATTCGGGCTGGCGGCGGGGGTGTTCACCGCCGATCTGACCCGCGCACATCGGGTGATCGGGCAGTTGGAGGCGGGCACCTGCTGGATCAACGCCTATAATCTGACGCCGGTGGAAAGCCCGTTCGGGGGTTCCAAGATGTCGGGTGTGGGGCGCGAAAACGGGCGCGCGGCGGTGGAGCATTATACGCAGGTCAAATCGGTCTATGTGGGGATGGGGCCGGTGGATGCACCCTATTGATCTGCCTCAGCCTGCGCAGATGGCGGCGGCGCATCAGGCGTTGCGCGGCCGCGTGCGGGAGACGCCTCTGATCGAATCAGAGGTCTTGGCGCGGGCCTGTGGTGCGGCGCGGCTTTTCGTGAAGGCCGAAGGGTTGCAGCGGACCGGATCGTTCAAGATTCGCGGGGCGCTTTGGCGGTTGATGCAGTTGACCGGGGTGGAGCGGGCGCGGGGGGTTGTGGCCTTTTCCAGCGGCAATTTCGCGCAAGGTTTGGCCGCGGCGGGGCGCGATCTTGGGGTGCCGGTGACGATTGTCATGCCGGTCGATGCGCCCGGGGCGAAGCGGGAGGCCACCGTTGCGCTGGGGGCGGAGGTGGTGCTGTCGCATCACGGCGATGCCCCGCGCGAGGTGGTGGCGGCGGCGCTGGCGCGGGATCTGGCCGAGGCGCGGGGTCTGGTTCTGCTGCATCCGTTTGACGATGTGGCGGTGATCGCGGGGCAGGGGACGGCCGGGCTGGAGGCCTTGGATCAGCTGGGCGGGGTCGTGCCGGATGTGGTGGCCTGCCCTGTGGGGGGCGGCGGTTTGCTGGGTGGCGTGTCGCTGGCCATGCGGGCGGCGCATCCGGGCGTGGCGATCTGGGGCTGTGAGCCGGTGGGGCATGATGGGCTGGGCCGGTCTTTGCGCGCAGGCGACCGGGTGGCGGCACCGGGTGGGGCCACGCTCTGCGATGCGTTGCAGGCGCCGATGCCGGGGGTGGCGAACTTTGTGGCCTGTCAGGCGGCGGGGGTGAATGGCGTGGCGGTGACGGATGGGCCGGTGGCGCAGGCGATGGCGCGGGCTTTTGACGTGCTGAAGCTGGTGCTGGAGCCATCGGGCGCGGTGGCGCTGGCGGCGGTTCTGTCGGGCGCGGTGCCGGTGGCGGGCAAGGTGGTGCTGGTCGTGGCGTCGGGCGGGAATGTGGCCTTTGACCGCTTTGCCGACTGTCTGGCCCGGGCCGGGCGCGCGAATTGAACGGAAGGAACGGGGATATGGCTGCGGATTTCGTGATCATCGGGGCAGGGTCGGCGGGCTGCGCGATGGCTTACCGTCTGGCCGAGGGCGGGGCGACGGTGACGGTGATCGAACATGGCGGCACCGATGCGGGGCCGTTCATCCAGATGCCTGCGGCACTGTCCTATCCGATGAACATGTCGATGTATGACTGGGGCTTTCATTCCGAGCCGGAGCCTTATCTGGGCGGGCGCGTTCTGGCCACGCCACGGGGCAAGGTGGTCGGTGGATCATCCAGCATCAACGGGATGGTCTACGTGCGGGGGCATGCGCGGGATTTCGACACCTGGGCCGAGATGGGGGCGCAGGGCTGGGCCTATGCCGATGTGCTGCCCTATTTCCAGCGGATGGAAAGCTGGCATGGGCAGCGCGACGGGGCCGATCCGGCCTGGCGGGGCGCGAATGGCCCGCTGCATGTGACGCGGGGCCCGCGCGCGAACCCGTTGTTCGAGGCGTTCATCCGGGCGGGCGAACAGGCGGGCTATCCGGTGACGCGGGATTACAACGGCCAGCAGCAAGAGGGGTTCGGGCCGATGGAGGCCACGATCTGGGGCGGCGTGCGCTGGTCGGCGGCGAATGCCTATCTGAAGCCCGCGATCAAGACCGGGAAGGTGCAGGTCATCCGCGCCTTTGCGCGGCGGGTGGTGATCGAGGCGGGTCGCGCCGTGGGCGTCGAGGTGGAGCGCGGGGGGCGGACCGAGGTGATCCCGGCCGCGCGTGAGGTTGTGGTGGCGGCATCGAGCATCAACACGCCCAAGATCCTGATGCTGTCTGGGATCGGCGATGCGGCGCATCTGCGCGCGCATGGGGTGGAGGTGGTGGCGGATCGGCCCGGCGTGGGGGCGAATTTGCAGGACCATCTGGAGTTGTATCTGCAATTCGCCGCGAAGCAGCCGATCACGCTGTACAAATACTGGAACCTCTGGGGCAAGGCGGTGATCGGGGCGCAGTGGCTGTTCACCAAGAAGGGGCTGGGGGCGTCGAACCAGTTCGAGGCCTGCGCCTTCATCCGGTCGAAGCCGGGGGTGGAATATCCCGATATCCAGTATCATTTCCTGCCCATCGCCGTGCGCTATGACGGCAAGGCCAGCGCCGAGGGGCATGGGTTTCAGGCCCATGTCGGACCGATGCGGTCGAAATCGCGGGGGGCGATCACGCTGCGGTCGGGCGATCCGAAGGTGCCGCCGAAGATCGTGTTCAACTACATGTCGCATCCCGAGGACTGGGAGGATTTCCGCAGCTGCATCCGTCTGACGCGCGAGATTTTCGGGCAGGAGGCGATGGCGGCGCATGTGAAGCATGAAATCCAGCCCGGGGCCGGTGTGCAGACCGATGCGGAACTGGACGATTTCATCCGCGAACATGCCGAAAGCGCCTATCACCCCTGCGGCACGGCGCGCATGGGGCGGCGGGATGATCCCATGGCGGTGGTCGATCCCGAATGCCGGGTGATCGGGGTGGAAGGCTTGCGCGTGGCGGACAGTTCCATCTTTCCGCAGGTGACGAATGGCAATCTGAACGCGCCGTCGATCATGGTGGGCGAGAAGGCGGCAGATCACCTTCTGGGCCGGACGCCGCTGCCGAGGTCCAATCAGGAACCCTGGATCAACCCGAACTGGCGGGTGGCGCAGCGATAGGGCAGAGGGGGATGTTCCTCTTTTGTCCTTAACCAATTAAGCAAGTGTTAACATTAACCTTGATTTCCCGGCCCGCGCGGCGGAAATCGGGGCATGGCGTTAACACTTCGTTCACTTATCGTTCTGGCTGCGCTGGCTCTTCCAATGCCGGTGCCGGCAGCCACCCTGGAGGGGCGGGCGCGGGTCGTGGATGGCGACACGCTGGAACTGGACGGGCGCAGGGTGCGCCTGTTCGGGATTGATGCGCCGGAACTGAACCAGACCTGTGACCGGGGTGGTGTTGCCTGGACCTGCGGCGAGGCGGCGCGTTCCGCGCTTGGGCGGATGGTTTCGGGCAAGCGATTGGTCTGCGGCGTTCGTGACATCGACCGCTATGGGCGGGATGTGGCGATCTGTTCGGTCGGTGGGCGGGATGTCGGGGCGCTGATGGTGCGGCAGGGCATGGCGGTGGCGCATCGCCGCTATTCCGACATGTATGTGACCGAGGAAGCGGCCGCGCGGGCCGAAGGGGCGGGGATCTGGGCCTCTGCCCATGTCGCGCCCGAGACGCATCGCCAGCAAGGGCGGGTGCAGGCGGTGCCGAACCCCGATTGCGCGATCAAGGGCAATATCGGGGCACAGGGGCGGCGCATCTATCACCTGCCGGGGCAGGCGGACTATGCGGCGACGCGCATCAACGAAGCGAAGGGCGAGCGGTGGTTCTGCACCGAGGCCGAGGCGCGCGCGGCGGGTTTCCGGCGCGCGGCGCGGTGAGTTGACCGAGGTCAAGGCGGTGGGGTGCAAAGGTCTCTTAAGCTCGGTGCAATAACAGCTTGAGAGGATGCACCATGTCGAACACGCCCCATGACCTGTATGAGGATTTTCCCGAGAAGGCCGAGGTCATTCATGCGCTGAAGGCGAAGGATGCGCATTTCGCGAGGATGGTGGAGGAGTATCACGAGGTGAACCGCGCCGTGCATCGGGCGGAGACGCTGATCCAGCCGACATCGGCCGAGCATGAAAATGAACTCCGGCAGCGGCGGATGCGGTTGAAGGATGCGATCTGGAAGAGGGTTGCTGCCTGAGCATGGCAGAAGGCCCCGGCGCAAGGCCGGGGCGGCGCTTCAATCCGCGATGTCATAGGGGAGGAGACCCCGCTTGTCGGGGTCCACCTTCAGCCTGCGTTCGAGTGGGGGGACGGATCGCTGGTGGCAATCGCGCCGTTCGCAGATGCGGCAGGAAATGCCGATCGGTTCGAACCGGCCCTTGAGGTCCAGCCCATCGGCATAGACCAGATTGGCGGCATGGGTGATTTCGCATCCCAATCCTATGGCATAGCGGCGGACCGGGGCGAGGAAGGCGCCCCCGGGTTTTGAGACATCGCGCGACAGGCAAAGGTAGCGGACGCCATCAGGGGTTTCCGCCAGTTGGCGCAGAAAGTGGCCGGGCGTTTCAAAGGCGCGGTGGACGTTCCAAAGGGGGCAGGCCCCGCCGAAGCGGGCGAATTGCAAACGGGTGGCGGAGTGGCGCTTTGTGATGGTGCCCGCCTGATCGACGCGGACGAAGAAGAAGGGGATGCCCTTGGCGCCCGGGCGTTGCAGGGTGGACAGGCGATGCGCCACCTGTTCGATGGAGGCGCCGAAGAGATCGGCGAGACGTTCCAGATCGTGCCGGGTGTCAAGCGCCGCCGCCTGAAAGGCGCGGTAGGGCAGCAACGCCGCCCCGGCGAAATAGTTGGCAAGGCCGATCTTGGCGATGTCGCGCGCTTCGGGCGTGGCAAAGCGCGCGAGGTCGAGCGTCGCCTCGATCAGGTCGTTCTGGGTGAGAAGGGCCACTTGCAGCAGAAGCTGGAAGCGCTGGGTGGGCGTGGCGCTGCGGTTGGAGAGGGTGAGCTGGCGGGTTGCGGGATCGTAGTGACGCACATCCGGCAGGTCGGAATAGGTGACGCTGATCCCGCGCCGCTCCAGGGCGGCGAGGGCGGTGCGGGTGATGTCGGTCTGCGCGCCTGGGGCCGTTGCAAAATGTTCGGCGGCGCGATCCACCGCGTCGATGTAATTGTCGCAGTAGTGAAAGAAGTCGCGCACCTCTTCCCAGGGCGAGGGGCGGAGGGCGGCGTCTTCGCGACCCAGCGCCTCATCCAGGCTGGCAAGGCGTTCATGGGTCTGGCGATAGGCGCGGTGCAGGTCGAGAAAGGCGCGGGCCAGCGCGGGCGCGTTCGATGCGGCGAGGCGCAGGTCGGCCAGGGGCGGCGAGGTGGCGGCAAAGACGGGATCGGCCAGCGCCTCGCGCATGTCTGACACAAGGCGTTCGGATTCCCCCACCGTGAGTTCCGTGACGTCGAGGCCGAATTCCTGCGCCAAGGCCAGAACCACGGCGGCCGAAACCGGGCGGTGGTTGTTTTCCATCTGGTTGAGATAGGGAAGCGAGACACCCAGCTTTTCGGCAAAGGTCTTTTGCGTGAGCGAGAGGCGGGCGCGGATCTCGCGCAGCTTGGCCCCGGCATAGAGTTTCTGGGTGGGCATCGCGGCCTCCTTTGCAAAGCGGGTTATCCGCTTTGCAAATGGCCTGCGTCAAGTGGGCAGGCCGAGCGCGCGGGCGCGGCGGATCACCGCAAGGATGGAGAAGAGTGCAAGGATCGCGGAGGCCAGCATCAGAAGGACGAGCGGCATTTCGGTCGCGCCTTCGGTGAGAAGCGCGCCCGCGAGGGCGGCCAGTGCCGCGCCGCCGCCGATCTGGATGGCGCCGCCGAGGCCGGAAGCGGTGCCGGCGAGTTCGGGCTTGATCGACAGCATCCCGGCATTGGCGTTGGGCAGGGTCATCCCGTTACCAAGGCCGAGGGCGAGGGTGAAGCCGAAGAATACGTAAGGCGAATGGACGCCGGCCAGCGTGACAAGCGTCAATGCCCCCAGCCCCACGATGCTGACGAGGGTGCCCCAGAGGATCATCCGGTTCATCCCGACCCGCACCGAGAAGCGCCCCGCGATGAAGTTGCCGATGAGATAGCCGACAGCGGTGATGGCGAAAAGCAGCCCCACCTCGGATGAGGAGAGGCCGAAGACCACGTTGCCGACATAGGGCGCGCCGCCGAGATAGGCGAAGAAGGAGCCGGAGGTGAAGGAGGCGCAGCCGACATAGCCCCAGAAGCGGCGTGAGCGCAGCAGGCCGGGATAGGTGCGGATCTGGTCCATCAGGGACACGCGCCGGATCGTGGCGGTTTCGCCGAGATCGGCCCATGTGAGGGCCAGTGTTGCGACCCCGAGGATCAGGAGCAGGGCGAAATTGGCCTGCCAGCCGAACGCCTCATCCAGAAGGCCGCCGATGACGGGGCCGATCATGGGGACGATGGACATGCCCATGGTGACATAGCCGATCATCGAGGCGGCCTGTGCATCGGGCACCATGTCGCGCACCACGGCGCGCGACAGCACCATGCCCGAGGCGATGACGGCCTGCGCCATGCGGCAGATCAGGAAGGTGGTGGCATTCGGCGCGATCAGCGTGCCGACGGTGGCGATCAGGAACAGCACCATGGAGCCGAGCAGCACCTTGCGCCGACCGAACCGGTCGGAGATCGGCCCGATGACGATTTGCAGAAGCGCCGAGAGCGCGAGGTAGAGCGCCACCGAAAGCTGCATCAGGCCATAAGGCACGCCAAACCATTCCGCCATGCCCGGAAGCGAGGGCAGGAAGATGTTCATCGTCAGCGCCGAAAGCCCCGCCATCAGGATGAGCGTTGCGATATGCGGCGGCGTGCGGCGGTCTAGGAAGCGGGTGGCGGTCATGATGCGGCCCGGCCTAAGCCTGCCGTGACAGGCTGTCCATGGGCCGGAACGCACAGGGTGCTGTGCGCCGGGCCTTTCACGCCCATTTGTGAAAGATGAAGAAGGCCCCGAGCGCGATGAAGGCAAAGCCGATGGCGTGGTTCCATGTCAGCGGTTCCTTCAGGTAGAGAACCGAAAAGACGGCGAAGACTGTCAGGGTGATGACTTCCTGGATCGTCTTGAGTTCCGCGGCCGAGTAATGGCTGTGGCCGATGCGGTTTGCAGGCACCTGCAGCGCGTATTCCGGCAGGGCGATCAGCCATGAGGCAAGGATCACCAGCACCAGCGAGGCGGATTTGAACTTCAGATGCCCATACCAGGCGAAGGTCATGAAGATATTGGAGGCCAGGAGGAGGCCGATGGTGACAACGGGAACGGGAAGCTGTGACATGGGAGCCCTGGAATGACGTGCGGTGCGAACGGCGCGCCTGCTGTTTAGGGCGCTGCGGGAGGGAAGGCGAGGGATTTGCCGATTTGCATTTCGCATTCATATTTCTGCCAATACTTTGCAAATATGCGAAACTCTGTTTTGCCACGCCCGGGAAGGCGGCTATGGTCCGCCGCGATTGCGTGCTGTTCGGGGCGCGCTGTTCGGGGGGAGCGTGCCGATGAAGGATATCCTGCAGGAACTGGAAGATCGCCGGTCGGTCGCCCGCGCGGGCGGCGGCGCGCGGCGGGTGGAGGCGCAGCACGCCAAGGGCAAGCTGACGGCGCGCGAGCGGGTGGAACTGCTGCTGGATGAGGGCAGTTTCGAGGAATTCGACATGTTCGTGCAGCATCGCTGCACCGATTTCGGGATGGAGGAGACGCGCCATCCCGGGGATGGCGTGATCACCGGCTGGGGCACGATCAACGGGCGCATGGTCTATGTGTTCAGCCAGGATTTCACCGTTCTGGGCGGGTCGGTGTCCGAAACCCATGCCGCGAAGATCTGCAAGATCATGGATATGGCCATTCAGAACGGTGCGCCGGTGATCGGGATGAACGATTCCGGCGGCGCGCGGATTCAGGAAGGCGTGTCGTCGCTTGCGGCCTATGGCGAGGTGTTCCAGCGCAACATCCTGGCATCGGGCGTGGTGCCGCAGATCAGCCTGATCATGGGGCCTTGCGCTGGCGGGGCGGTCTATTCCCCGGCGATGACGGACTTCATCTTCATGGTGAAGGATTCCTCCTACATGTTCGTGACCGGCCCCGATGTGGTGAAGACCGTGACGAATGAGGTGGTGACGGCGGAAGAACTGGGCGGGGCCTCTACCCATACGCGGAAATCCTCGGTTGCGGACGGGGCCTATGAGAATGATGTCGAACTGATCGCGGAAACGCGCCGGTTGTTCGACTTCCTGCCCCTGAACAATCGCGAGAAGGCGCCTGTACGGCCGTTCTTCGACGATCCGGCCCGAGTGGAGATGTCGCTGGATACGCTGGTGCCGGACAACCCGAACCAGCCCTATGACATGAAGGAGTTGATCCTGAAGATCGCTGATGAGGGCGATTTCCTTGAAATCCAGCGTGATTTCGCCGCGAACATCATTTGTGGCTTCATCCGGCTGGAGGGGCAGACCGTGGGCGTGGTGGCGAACCAGCCGATGGTTCTGGCGGGTTGTCTGGATATTGATGCCAGCCGCAAGGCAGCGCGCTTCGTGCGGTTCTGTGACGCGTTCGAGATTCCGATCCTGACGCTGGTCGATGTGCCGGGCTTCCTGCCGGGGACGGGGCAGGAATATGGCGGCGTCATCAAGCATGGGGCAAAGCTGCTGTTCGCCTATGGCGAGGCGACGGTGCCGAAGGTGACGGTGCTGACGCGCAAGACCTATGGCGGGGCCTATGTCGTGATGTCGTCCAAGCATCTGCGGGGGGATTTCAACTATGCCTGGCCCACGGCGGAAGTGGCCGTGATGGGGGCGAAGGGCGCGGTCGAGATCCTGTATCGCAGCGAATTGGGCGACAAGGACAAGATTGCCGCGCGGGTGAAGGATTACGAGGATCGCTTTGCCAACCCCTTCGTGGCGGCGGAAAAGGGGTTCATCGACGAGGTGATCATGCCCCATTCCACGCGCCGCCGCGTGGCACGGGCTTTCGCCAGCCTGCGCGGCAAGAAACTGGCGAACCCCTGGAAGAAGCACGACAACATCCCGTTGTGAGGCAAGTCCGATGCGCGCTGCCCTGCTGACCTGCCCCTTGCTTGCCGCCCTTTGGGCGGGGCTTGCGGCTGCCGAAGGGGGGACGCCGGAGATGCAGGTGGAGGAGGGCGACGAGACGTTGATCCCGGTGCCCTCGGGGCAGGATGTGACGTTGCAGGACGTGATCTGGAATGCCCCCGGCCCGGAAGGGATGACGCTGCGTTTTCGGTTCATCGCGCCGGGCATCGGCCCCGGTGGCGGTGTGGCGTTCGAGACCGCCAGCGCGGACATGCAGCATCTGTGCGACAGCTATGCCCTGCCGCGCATCGCCGACCAGGGACCGATGCCGGAACAGGTGATCATCTCGCTGTCGGACGTGCCGGTGCCCTTTGGCGAAGCGGCACCCGAGGCGGTGCAGTTCTTCGAATCCTTTCGGATCGAGGACGGTGTGTGCGAGTGGGAGATGTTCTGATGCCCGCCTATGCCGGTACAAAGCGACTTGCCCGATTGGTGGCTGCTGATGTAGCAGGGCCACAGGCTGACAACTTGGGTCTGTCTGCGTGTGCTTTCGCCGATTTTTCGGATAAGGTGCGGTCAGGCCGAACCCAAGCGGCCTATGCCTCGCATCGGGGGCGGCCCTGCATTTCGTTCGGGCTGACCCTCCAAGAACATAGGAGTAGAGGATGTCGAAGAGCACGAAAACCATTCTGGCCCTGGCCATGGTTGCCTTTGTCGCCGCTTGCGGCGCGAAGAAGGAAGAAGTCGTTTACGTGGACACCCCCGTTTCGACCGAGCCGACCTACACCGGCAAGTACAAGTAAGACATCCGGGCGGGCCGACGGGGCCGTTGCGCCCTGGCCCGCCCCGATTCTGTCTGGCCCCGCCTTGTGTGGGGCCGGATTTGACCTTGGCCGGACGATCCGGCATGACGCGCCCCTTGGCATTCATGGGGGCAAGGCATGTTGAAGCATCGCGGCTTTCCGGGGCGGCTGCCCGGGACCGATTTCCAGTTCACCATCAGGCGGGAGAACCGCAAGGACGGTCCGGCACGGATCGTGCGGCGGGAACGCTACAAGGACCGCAAGCATGCCGATCGCATGGCCGATCAGGGCTTCATGGCGGCGCTTTGGGCGCAGTTCGGGGAAGCGCCTTTCGAGCGCGGCAATCTGGATGCGGGGCGATTGTCCTGGCTGTTCGGGCGCGAGGTCGTGCCAGCCGAGGATCCGTTCGATCCCTGTTCGTATGAGGCGCTGCTGCGCATCGACGTGAAGCGCGCGGAGGCGAGCTTTCCCGAGGTCTTTGCCAAGGATGCGCCGGATTTCGGGTTCGGGGATGACGAAGATTGGGGGGACGAATAGGCATGGCCTTGCCGATCCCTTCCGCTTTCCGGCAAGGTTTCGCACAACCCGTGCGGCCCCTTGCATCGGCATTTGCCAAGCGGGGGCGGGTCGGCCAGAATTTTGCTTGTGCGGGAAACCGGCCTGGCCGGTCCCGTCTCTGCCTAGACTGTACCCCTTTCCCTGAAGTCCGGCCTGCCTCGCAGCTGGGGTGGCCGGACTTTTTTTCGCGGGAAAGCGGCCCGTTGGATGCGCGTGCTTCTGCCGATCACACGAAAGCGGGAACAGGCCTGCGCTGTTTTTCCTTTATTGCAGCGTCGAACACGATAAACTGGCGCGCAATAACAACCTTGAGAGGCATCGAGCCATGCGGAAGTATTTTGTCATTCTTGTCCTTGCGACCACCAGCCTTTCGGGCTGTCTGGCAACGCCGACCGAGCGGGGCATGGCCGGTGCGCTGGCCGGTGCGGCCATTGCCGATGCCACGGATGAGAACATGGTCGCAGGCGCCGCGCTGGGTGCTCTGGCCGGTGCCGCATCCTGCGGCCTGCCGGGGCTGCCGCCCTGCCGCCGCTACTGATCTGACGGCTGCCCGCGGGCAGCCTGACACCACGTTCACAAGGCCATCGGGGCATAGCGCCCCGGTGGCCTTTGTCATTTCCGTGCCCCGGCCCGGGCGCGGTGCAAGGGGAGAGAGATGTTCAAGAAGATCCTGATCGCCAACCGCGGCGAGATCGCCTGCCGCGTCATCAAGACAGCCCGCAAGATGGGTATCAAGACGGTGGCGGTCTATTCCGATGCCGACCGCAACGCGCTGCATGTGAAGATGGCGGATGAGGCGGTGCATATCGGGCCGCCCCCGGCGAACCAGTCCTATATCGTGATCGACAGGATCATGGAGGCGATCCGCGCAACGGGGGCCGAGGCGGTGCATCCGGGATACGGGTTCCTGTCGGAGCGGATGGATTTCGCGGCGGCGCTGGAGCGCGAGGGCGTGGTGTTCATCGGCCCGCCCAGCCCCGCGATCGAGGCGATGGGGGACAAGATCACCTCGAAGAAGCTGGCGAAGGAGGCGGGGGTTTCTACCGTTCCCGGCTATATGGGTCTGATTGCCGATGCGGATGAGGCGGTGCGGATCAGCCGCGAGGTCGGCTATCCGGTGATGATCAAGGCCAGCGCCGGGGGCGGTGGCAAGGGGATGCGGATTGCCTGGAACGACGCCGAGGCGGCGGAGGGGTTCCAGTCATCGAAGAACGAGGCGGCGGCGTCATTCGGGGATGACCGCATCTTCATCGAGAAGTTCGTCACCCAGCCCCGGCATATCGAAATTCAGGTGCTGGCCGACAAGCATGGCAACTGCGTCTATCTGCATGAGCGGGAATGTTCGATCCAGCGCCGGAACCAGAAGGTGATCGAAGAGGCGCCGTCGCCGTTTCTGGATGCCGCGACGCGCAAGGCCATGGGAGAGCAGGCCTGCGCCTTGGCAAAGGCGGTGGGCTATACCAGCGCGGGGACGGTGGAGTTCATCGTTGATGGCAACCGCAACTTCTATTTCCTCGAGATGAACACCCGCTTGCAGGTGGAGCATCCGGTGACGGAACTGATTACCGGGGTCGATCTGGTGGAGCAGATGATCCGCGTGGCGGCGGGGGAGCCTTTGCCCTTTGCCCAAGGGGATCTGAAGATCAACGGTTGGGCGATGGAAAGCCGTCTTTATGCGGAAGATCCGTATCGGAACTTCCTGCCCTCCATCGGGCGCCTGACGCGCTATCGTCCGCCGGTGGAAGGGGCGACGCCGCGCGGGGGGATCGTGCGCAACGATACCGGCGTTTTCGAGGGCGGCGAGATCAGCATGTATTACGATCCGATGATCGCCAAGCTGTGCACCTGGGGCGAGACGCGCGAAGCGGCGATCGAGGAGATGCGCCTTGCGCTGGACACGTTCGAGGTGGAGGGGATCGGGCATAACCTGCCCTTCTGTTCTGCGGTGATGGACCACCCGCGTTTCGTGTCGGGCGAAATCAGCACGGCTTTCATTGCAGAGGAATATCCCGAGGGGTTCCAGGGGGTTACGCTGGATGCCCCGATGCTGCGCCGGGTGGCGGCGGCGGCGGCGGCGATGAACCGGGTGGCCGAGATCCGGCGCACGAAGATTACGGGGACGATGGACAACCATCAGCGCCGGGTGGGGGATGACTGGGTCGTGTCGGTGCAGGGCGAGGCCTTTCCCGTGACGATCTCTGCCGACAAGGGCGGGTCCACCGTGACCTTTGCCGAAGGGACGTCGCACCGCGTGGAAAGCGACTGGACACCGGGGCAGCCGCTGGCGCGGCTGACGGTGGATGGCACGCCATTGGTGATGAAGGTGGGCAAGGTGCCGATGGGGTTCCGCCTGCGCGTGCGCGGGGCCGATCTGAAATGCTTTGTCCGCAGCCCGCGCCAGCATGAGCTGGCGCTGCTGATGCCCGAGAAGCTGCCGCCGGATACGTCCAAATACCTGCTCTGCCCCATGCCGGGGCTGGTGGTGAAGATCAACGTGGCCGAGGGCGACGAGGTTCAGGAGGGCCAGGCGCTGGCGACGGTGGAGGCCATGAAGATGGAGAACATCCTGAAGGCCGAACGGCGCGGCGTGGTCAAGAAGATCAACGCGGCGGCCGGGGCGAGCCTGAAGGTGGACGATGTGATCATGGAGTTCGAGTGAACCGATGGCCACCGATCCATGCCAGATGACGGCGGGTGATCAGCCGCCCGCAGCGGGGCGCGCGCCCTGCTGGATTTCCTGCCGCCTGAGCGGGAATTTGTCGATGGCATGGGTGATCTCTCGCACGTCCCAGGGCAGGGGCTTGCGCAGGGTGGTGCGCAGATCCTTGTCCATGATCACGACGGAAAAGCCGCGCGGGCGCAGCCGCTGGCGCAGGTCCGTGCGGGCGGCGGGATCCGTGTCGGTGATCACCACCACGTCGCGCGCCTCGAGCGCGGCAGGGTCGCGGGCGATCAATTCCATCTGGCGGATGAAGTTCGGATCATTCGGGCTGTCGGCAAAGATCACCACCGGCCGCTTGAGATACAGCAGGTCGTCGAGCACCACCTCGGCGGCGGAAACGGGCGTGAAGCCGCCCTCCTCTTGCGCGGCGGCGGTGAACGGCAGCATGGCCGCGACGAGCAGGGCGATCAACGTTTTCATTCGGTTCCTCTTTGCCCCTGAATATAGGGCAGGCGTCTGAAAACCCAAGGGATATGCCGGATGCGGGCCAGGCCTGCGGGGGCCGGTGCGATGGAAGGAAGAGAGATGTCGGAAGACCTGACGAAATGGCGTGCGGTGGCGTCCAGGGAGCTGAAGGGGGCCGATCCCGACCGCCTGACCTGGAACACGCTTGAAGGGATCGCGGTCAAGCCGCTGTACACTGCGGCGGATGTGGCGGGGCTGCCGCAGATGGGCGAATTGCCGGGGATCGCGCCGTTCACGCGTGGGGTGCGGGCGACGATGTATGCAGGCCGTCCCTGGACGATCCGGCAATATGCGGGGTTTTCGACGGCGGAAGAGAGCAACGCCTTTTACCGCAAGGCGCTGGCCGCCGGGCAGCAGGGGGTTTCGGTGGCCTTCGATCTGGCCACCCATCGCGGCTATGACAGCGACCATCCGCGCGTGGTGGGCGATGTGGGCAAGGCGGGCGTGGCCATCGACTCGGTCGAGGACATGAAGGTGCTGTTCGATGGCATCCCGCTGGAAAAGGTCAGCGTGTCGATGACGATGAACGGGGCGGTGATCCCCATTCTGGCGAATTTCATCGTGACCGGGGAAGAGCAGGGGGTGGCGCGGGCCGACCTGTCGGGGACGATCCAGAACGACATCCTGAAGGAATTCATGGTGCGGAACACCTATGTCTATCCGCCCGAACCCAGCATGCGGATCATCGCGGATATCATCGAATACACGTCGCAGGAGATGCCGAAGTTCAACTCCATCTCCATCTCCGGCTATCACATGCAGGAGGCGGGGGCGAACCTTGTGCAGGAATTGGCCTTCACGCTGGCCGACGGGCGGGAATACGTGCGCGCCGCACTGGCGCGGGGCATGGATGTGGACGATTTCGCAGGACGGCTGTCGTTCTTCTTTGCCATCGGGATGAATTTCTTCATGGAGGTGGCCAAGCTGCGCGCGGCGCGGATGCTGTGGCACCGGATCATGGAAGGGTTCGGGGCGAAGAAGGCATCGAGCCTGATGCTGCGCACCCATTGCCAGACCAGCGGGGTGAGCTTGCAGGAGCAGGACCCCTATAACAACGTGGTCCGCACCGCCTATGAGGCGATGGCGGCGGCGCTGGGGGGAACGCAGTCGCTGCACACAAATGCGCTGGATGAGGCGATTGCGCTGCCGACCGAGTTTTCGGCCCGGATCGCGCGGAACACGCAACTGATCTTGCAGGAAGAGACGGGGATCACCCATGTCGTCGATCCCTTGGCGGGATCTTACTATGTTGAGACTTTGACCGCGCAACTGGCCGATGAGGCGTGGAAGCTGATGGAAGAGGTCGAGGCGATGGGGGGTATGACCAAGGCGGTGGCCACGGGGATGCCCAAGCTGCGGATCGAGGAAAGCGCGGCGCGGCGGCAGGCGATGATCGACCGGGGGGAAGAGGTGATCGTCGGGGTGAACAAGTACCGCAAGGACAAGGAAGACCCGATCGACATTCTGGATATCGACAATGTCGCGGTGCGCGAGGCGCAGATCGCGCGGCTTGTCGCCACGCGGGCAGGTCGCGATGAGGCTGCCTGTCAGGCGGCGCTGGACGAGATGACCCGCCGCGCGGCGGAGGGGGGAAATCTGCTGGAGGCGGCCGTGGTTGCGGCACGCGCGAGGGCCACTGTCGGAGAGATCAGCATGGCGATGGAAAAGGTGTTCGGGCGGCATCGGGCCGAGGTCAAGACCCTGGCTGGTGTTTATGGCGCGGCCTATGAGGGGGATCAGGGCTTTGCCCAGATCCAGAAGGATGTGGAAGCCTTTGCCGAGGCCGAGGGGCGGCGGCCCCGGATGCTGGTGGTCAAGATGGGGCAGGATGGGCATGACCGGGGGGCGAAGGTGATCGCCACGGCCTTTGCCGATATCGGGTTCGATGTGGATGTGGGCCCCCTGTTCCAGACGCCAGAGGAAGCGGCTCAGGATGCCATCGACAATGACGTGCATGTGGTGGGGATTTCTTCGCAGGCGGCGGGGCACAAGACGCTGGCGCCCAAGCTGGTGCAGGCGCTGCGCGATGCGGGGGCCGAGGATATTCTGGTGATCTGCGGCGGGGTCATCCCGCAGCAGGATTACCAGTTCCTGTATGATGCCGGGGTGAAGGCGATCTTCGGGCCGGGGACGAACATCCCCGAGGCGGCGCGGGATATCCTGCGGTTGATCCGCGAAGCGCGGGGATAGACAGGGGGCGTCCCGGGGCAAGCCCCGGGCGTGCGCGCGCGCCGGGGCTGCCTAGAGTTCCACGCCGGGCGTGGTGGGCGGTTCGACCGGCGGAGCGTCGGGTTTGCGGCGGATGATGATGTCGCCGTTTTCCAGCATCTCCGGCGCCTGATAATTGGTGATGTCATCCATCAGGGCGACCAGCTTGTCGATGGCGGGCTTCATTTCGGTCAGCGCCTCGCCCATGCCTTCAAGCGCGGGTTCCAGTTCGCGACGGAAGCCTTCGAAGAACAGGGCAAGGCCGCGCTCCATCAGGCTGGGGCCGTCCTCTTCCGGTGCGGGCGTGCTGTCCTGCGCCGTGGCGGGCAGGGGGGCTAGGGCGAGGCAGAGGATCAGAGCCGTATGCTTCATCTCCTCAAGATGGGGAGGGATCGCGGGGAGTCAACGGGGCAAGGTCCAGCGTGACCGGGAAATGATCGGAGGCATCCAGCAGCGCCGCCGAGAGGGAGGGGTTGGCGGCGATTCCGGGATCGTCATGGGGATGCCAGATGCGCCAGCGGGGCGCGCAGGCACAGAGATCGGGCGAGACCATGATGAAATCCAGCAGCGCGTCGAACCAACGGTCCTGCGGCGCGATGAAGAAGCGGGCGGTCGAGGGGGCCACGCCGATACGCTGGGTGATTGCCATGAGCGCATGGGGATCGTGCAGGCGCAGATCGGGCGGGCCGTCATGGCCGAGCACGATTTCCACGCCGGAATGGCCGAAGAGCTTTTCGTATTCGTCGAGCCCCGGGCCATCGTTCAGATCGCCCAGCACGATCAGGCTGTCGCCGGCCTGAAGATGCGCCGTGACGCGCTGGCGCAGCCAGAGGCATTGGGCAAGCTGCTTGCGCCGGTTGTCGATGGCGATGCGCGTGAATTCGGGGCTTTCCTCGCTGCCTCGGGGGGCCTTTGATTTGGCATGGACGCCGATCAGGCGCAGGGTCTGGCCGTCATGGGTGACGGCCAGTTCGAGGGGCGGCTTGGAAAAGCGGATCACCTCGCCCACGCCATCGGCATCAAGGTCGTAGCGGAAGGCGGTGTCGAAACGCGGCGCATCTGATGCGCCGTGCCGCGGGGCGGGTGCGCCCTGCGGATCGTGGCGGATGGACAGCCTGTCTGGATCGTAGAGAAAGGCGATTTCCTGTTCGGTTTCCGACGGATAGCCGATGATCGCCTGTCGTGCCCGCAGGCCCGCGTCACGGGCGAAGCGTTCCAGCGCGCGGGTGGTGGAGCGGCGCGAGCCGGTATCGGGGGCCTCGATCACCATGATCCCGTCGGCATCCAGCGCGCCGAACACGGTGCGCAGGGCGGCCAGTTGACGGTCGCGGGTGATGCCGTAGCGTTGGGCGGGCTGCTGGTCGGCCAGCGGGCGGCCGTGGTCATCGAACAGGGCGTTGAACCATTCGACATTGTAGGTGGCCAGACGCAGGGCGCCTTTGGCCGGACCATCGGCCATCGGATCAGGCCGCTTCCTTGGCAGAGATTTCCTCCCACGCGGCGTTCAGCGCGATGAGGCGGCGTTCGGAGAGTTTCACCGCCTCTTCCGGCACACCGCGCGCGATGAGCCGGTCGGGGTGGTGTTCGCGGACGGCGGCCTTCCATGCGCTGCGCACATCTTCGAGAGGCGTGCCGGGCGGCACTCCCAGAACATCATAGGGATCGCGCGGCGCGCCTTCGACGAAACTGGCGCGCAGGGCGCGGAAGCAGGCTTCCGACAGGCCGAAGATGCGGGCCACCTCGCGCAGGAAATCATCCTCGCCCGGGTGGTAATCACCATCGGCCAGCGCGATGAGGAACAGCCCCTCCATCACGTCTTCCAGCACGTCGCGGTGGCCGGGGCCGAACATGGCGGCGATCTTGCGGGCATAGGCATCGAAACCCGCCACGTCCTGCCGCGCAAGGTTGAAGACGCGGGCGGCATTGGCCTCTTCATTGGCGTCGATGGTGAAGACGCGGCGGAAGGCAGTGACTTCGTCGCGCGTCACCTGCCCGTCGGCCTTGGCGATCTTGGCCCCCAATGCGATCACGGCGATGGTGAAGCCGACGGTCAGTTCGGGGCGGTTATCGACGCGGCCCTGAAGTTTTTCGAAGACGATCGACAGCGGCTCGCCCTGGGCGAGGGCGGAGAGGGCTTCGGCGATGCGGGTCCAGATCGACATGCGCAGAGCATAGACCTGTTCCCTGCAGAAGTCAGGTGAGGAACTTCTGCATCAGCACAAGATCCATGGCGCGCCCGAATTTGAAACCCACCCGTTGCAGGATGGCCACCTGTTCATACCCCATGCGGGCGTGAAAGGCGCGGCCTGCGGGGTTTTCGGCGCTGACCCCGGCGAAAAGGCTGATGGCGCCAGCGGCGCGGGCGTGGTCTTCGATGGCGGTCACGAGGGCGCGGCCAAGGCCGCTGCCCTGTGCCGACGGGGCCAGAAGGATGGTGTGTTCCATGGTGCGGGCATAGCCGACGCCGCCACGGAACTGGGCATAGGTGGCGAAACCGGCGATCTGCCCCGCCTGATCGGCGACGAGGAAGGCATGGCCTGCGGCCTGACGGTCGGAGATCAGCGCGGCGATTTCGGCAGGGGATTTTTCGGCCGAGTTGAAGGTGATGGCCGTATCCCGGATCACGGGGTTCCAGATCGCGGCGATGGCCGGGGCGTCGATGGCTGCGGCGTCACGGATCATGCAAGATGCCTTTCGCCCTGTGGCGTTGCAAAGGTGGCACGCATGGCTTGGGCGCCCGGGGTGATGTGCAGGCGCGGATCGGTCAGGCGGCCTTGAAGCGCCGCAGACAGGGCATCGGCCTGCGGATGGGCAATCTCCAACCGCGTCAGGCGGATGCCCGGATCGGGCAGGCGCGGAGCGGGATGCGCGCTGCCGTCCCATTGGATCAGGGCGGGAAAGGCATTGTCAAAGGGCAGGATGCCGGTCTCCGGCACGGCCATGCGCCAGCGGAAATCGCCCCGCGACAAGGCGACGGGCAGGCCCGTGCCGGGGGGCGACAGGGCCAGTTCCGCATCGAGATCCGCGCAGCGGCAGATCCAGTTCGTCAGGCGCGGCGGGCCGGTGAAGCGGTCGAGATCGAACCAGCGCGGCCATGCCGGGCGGGGCTGGGCGGGATCGGGGGCAATCACCTCAAGATAAAGGTCGGGGCCGAGCGAGAGGAGGCGGTTATGCGTCGCCATATGCGGGTGCTGGCCTCCGGCGCTGAGGGAGATGCCAAGCGCGGTTTCGACATGGGCGACGCCTTCCGCAAGATTTCGGGCCGAGACGGCGAAATGGTCGAGTGTGAGCATCGGGATCAAAGGCTGTTGATGCTGGCTTTCGCCTTCATCGCAAGCGCGAGGGAGGAGAAGCGGGCCTGCGCCACCTCGCCGAACAGGTCGCGGCCGCGTTCGGTGAGGTTCAGCTCCAGCAGCCGTTTCTTCGCGTTCCAGCGCAATTCGCCCGCCTCGGCCGGATCGGCAACCGAGAACATGGCGCCGAAGCGCATGGCCTTTCCCAGAACCTCGGCCTCTTGCATCTGCTCTTCGGTCAGGAGGCGGAACAGGGGTTCGAGGCGCGAGCCGGAGCGGGAGTTCTTGTAGCGGTGCAGAAGCGACAGGCCAAGGAATACGCGGCCCGGATGATCGAGGCCCCCGAGGTTGGCGCGGGTGGCGTTGTCGAAGCACACCTCGGCGCGGTAGTCGGGATGGGCGCGCCATGTGGTATCGTGCAAGAGGCAGGCGGCCTTCACCAGGCGCAGGCGTTCCCTGTCGGCGTCCTTGAACAGGGGCAGCAGGAATTCATAGAGCTTCTTGCCGAAACCCGGCACGCGGGCCGAGGTCATCTCGGCCATGCGGGCTGCCTCGATCAGCGGGTCGCGGGCGCGCAGGCGGGGTGGCATCTGTTCGTAGAGCAGGCCTTCGCGGATGCCATAGGCGGATACGTCGATTTCCGATGGTTTGAAGATGCGGACAAGTTCGCGCAGCACCTCGCAGGCCAGCGGCACCAGTTCCATCCGTTCGGACGACGTGCCGGTGCGGGCGCGCAGGACGGCAAGGTCGCTGCCGGCGATCCAGTCGAGCGTGTCCATCACGCTTTGCGGTGTCATGCGGTATTCGTGCAGGACGGTGAGCGGATAGTTGCGGCGTTCCATGTCGAGGCGCGCGATCACGCGCCATGATCCGCCGACAAGGTAGATGCGTTCGCCGGTGGATTTCAGGCTGGCTTGTGCGGTCTTCAGGATGCGTTCGATGAGCGCGCGGCGCTTGGCATCGCCGCCTGTGACTTGTTGCAGGCGGAAGGGGCCGAGGGGGGTGGATAGGCGTTTGCCAACCTCGCCATTGCCGATGCGGGCCAGTTCCATGGAGTTGCCGCCGATGTCGCAGACCAGACCCTTTGCCTCGGGCCAGCCCAGGAGCACGCCCTGCGCGGACAGGCGGGCTTCTTCGTCGCCGTCGATCACCCACATGCGCAGGCCGGTTTCGCGCAGAACCTCGGCCTGAAAATCCGGGCCATCCGCGGCTTCGCGGGTGGCGGCAGTGGCCACGATCGTCATGGTGGCCACGCCCATGCCTTCGGCAAGCAGGGCGAAACGCTTCAATGCGGCCAGGGCACGGGCGCGGCCGGACGGGTTCAGCCGTCCGGTTTCGGCAAGACCCTTGCCGAGGCCGCACATGATCTTTTCGTTGTAGAAATAGGCCGGACTGCGCGCGGCCCCGTCGAACACGACCATCCGGACGGAGTTGGAGCCGACATCAACCACCCCCACGCGCGACAGGGCGCGGACGGAAGGGTCGTCAAAGAGAGGCCGGCCAAACGGGCCCCAATCATCATCACTGCCGGGATCGGCGGCGGGGGCGGAGTCGGTCATCGAGGCAGTCCTTCGTCTTGCGGGCGAAAGGTGGCGTGGATGTGGGGCCGGGTCAAGGCAGTTGACGGCTGCCCCGCCCTGTCATCGGGATTTATCGCGGCGTCAGGCCGGGCGGGTTTGCCCGGTCCTGGGAGCGCGTGGCGCCGCTTCAGAGGTCGCTGCCGCCGGGCTGGGTTTCGTCACGCAGCTGCGCGAGTTTCGGCACATCCTTGGCCCCTGCCGTGCCGCGCCCCGAGAGCGAGGGGTTTTCCATGAAGAAGCGGTGGCAGTTGAACAGGTTGCCGTCGCTGGGCTGCAATTCGCGCTGATAGGTGCCATCCGGGCCAAGCACCCAGCTTTGCGCCTCATCCGCGAGGTTTGCCGCCATGATCTGGCTTACGATCTGCGCCTTGACGGTGGCGTTGTTGATTTCCACCAGGGTTTCCACGCGCCGGTTCAGGTTGCGACCCATCCAGTCGGCGGAAGAGATGAACACGCGCGCCTTCTGCGAAGGCAGGCCGTTGCCTGATCCGAAGCAGACGATGCGGGAATGTTCGAGGAAGCGGCCGACGATGGATTTGACCCGGATGTTTTCCGACAGGCCCTTGATCCCGGGGCGCACTCCGCAGATGCCGCGGATGACGAGACTGATCTTCACGCCGGCCTCGCTGGCGGCGTAAAGCGCGTCGATCACCTCGGGGTCGATCAGGCTGTTCATCTTGGCCCAGATCTCTGCCGGCCGACCGGCGCGGGCGGGATCTGCCTCGGCGGCGATCAGTTCCAAGAGGCGCGGCTTCAGCGTGATCGGCGAGATGGCGAGGTTTTCAAGGCCCTCTGGCTGCACATAGCCCGACAGGTAGTTGAACACCTTGGTCGCATCGCGCCCAAGCGCGGCATCGCAGGTGAAGAAGGACAGGTCGGTGTAGATGCGCGCGGTGATCGGGTGATAGTTTCCGGTGCCGTAATGGGTATAGGTGACGAGATGATCGCCCTCGCGTCGCACCACCGTGCTGATCTTGGCATGCGTCTTGAGATGCATGAAGCCATAGACGACATGCGCGCCCGCACGTTCCAGACGGCGGGACTGGCGGATATTGGCGGCCTCGTCGAAGCGGGCCTTGAGTTCGACCAGGGCGGTGACGGATTTCCCGGCCTCGGCCGCCTCGCAAAGGGCGCTGACGATGGGGCTGTCCCAGGAGGTGCGGTAGAGCGTCTGCTTGATCGCCAGGACATTCGGATCGCGCGCGGCCTGTTCGAGGAAGCGGATGACCTGATCGAAGGTCTCGTACGGGTGGTGCAGCAGCATGTCCTTTTGCCGGATCGCAGCGAAAAGATCGCCGTCGTGATCCTGCACCCGCTCCGGCACGCGCGAGACATAGGGCGGCCAGAGCAGATCGGGGCGTGAAGAGAGGACCAGTTCCTTCAGGTCGGCGATGCCGAGCAGGCCCTTCACCTCGACCACCATATCCTCGGTTACGCCAAGCTCTTCCATGATAAGCGCGCGCAGTTCTTCGGGTGCGCCGGCAGAAAGCTTCAGGCGGATCACCTCACCCCGGCGGCGGCGCTTGAGGGCGGTTTCGAATTCGCGGACCAGATCCTCGGCCTCATCCTCGACCTCAAGATCGCTGTCGCGCAGGACACGGAAGGTGCAATGGCCCCGGTCGGTATAGCCGGGGAAAAGCATGTCGAGATGGAGGAGCAGAAGCTCTTCGAGTGGCAGGAAGCGGTGTTCGCCCGGCTTGCCCGGCAGGGCGACGAAGCGCGCGATCTGCTGCGGGATGGGCAAGAGCGCCTGCAGCGTGCGGTGATCGCTTTCGCGTTCCAGTTCCAGCGCCAGGGAGAAGCCGGTGTTGGGGATGAAGGGAAAGGGATGCGCCGGGTCGATGGCGAGCGGGGACAGGACGGGGAACACCTTGTTGAGGAAATGATCCTCGAGATGCTTGAGATCCTTGGCCGTCAGCTTGGAGCGCGACAACAGGACGATCCCCTGCGCCTCCATCTCCTTGCGCAGCTTGTTGAACACGGCCTGCTGTGTCTGCATCAGGCTGCGGGCATCGGCGTGGATCAGTTCAAGCTGTTCCTGCGGGCTGCGCCCGTCTTCGGAAAGGCTGGCATTGCCGTTGCGCACCAGTGCGCGCAGGCCTGCCACACGGACGGTGTAGAATTCATCCAGATTGGTGGCCGAGATCGACAGGAAGCGGAGCCGTTCCAGAAGCGGCACCAGCGGGTTCGACGCCTCGTCCAGCACGCGCCAGTTGAAGGCGAGCCAGGAGAGTTCGCGGTTGAAGAAGCGGCGCGGACCGGTGCGTTCCTCGTCAGAGAGGGTGACGGGGGCGGGGAACGGGGTCTTGAGGAAATCAGCTTGTGTCATGATCCGTGACGTAGGGGGCAAAGGCAACATGCATGTGACAGATGATCACCCGGTCGGCACGCTGTCCAGTGGCAGCGCGGGGCGGTGGCCGGAGATCGGGTATTTGGGCCAGGATGAAGCCGCAAAAGGCGGAGGAAGGGGCCTAGCGGTCAATCCGCGATACCGAGGACATCCGCCGCAAGCTGGCGGGTGATCGGTCGGCCGGCGGCAAGCGCATGGGCATCGAGCCTGGCCACAAGCTCGCGGGCGGCGTTGATGGAGCGTTCCATGCGCTGGACGAGATAAGGGATCAGGTTGGGCGGCACGGCGATCTGGCGGTCGCCGAACAGTTTGATCAGCACGGCAGAGAGCAGCGCGTCATCCGGTGCCTCGATGCGGGTCAGCGGCGCGGCTTGCAGGCGGCTGGCAAGGTCGGGCAAGGCGAGGCCCCAGTCGCGCGGCGGGGTGGCGGCGGTGACAAGCAGGTGCCCCGACTGGGTGACGAGGTTGTGCAGGTGGAAGAAGGCGGCCTCGGTCTGCGGGTGGCCTGCCGCGGCTTCGGCATCCTCGACCGCGACGGCGCCCGCGGCAGAAAGGGCGGGCAGGTCTGCCGTGGGCAGGTCGGCGGCGGGCAGGATGGCCGCCCCGCTTTCCTGAGCCCAGAGTCGGGCGAGATGCGTCTTGCCGCTGCCGCGGGGACCGATCAGCAGCATCTTGCCGCCCGGCCAGCCCTGCCAGCCGTCGATGGCGGCCAGCGCGGCGGCATTGGCGGGTGAAACGAAGAAATCCTCGCGCCGGAAACCTTGCCGTGCGGGAAGATCAAAGGCGAGTTGCCGGATCACTCGGCCGCCTCGTCGCGGGGCTGCGGCTTCGGGGTTTCGGCATAGCCCTTGTAGAGCAGGCTGGCATGGTATTTTTCGATCGCGAAACGGGTGATGACGCCGAAGGCGGCGGCGACCGGCACCGCGACCAGCATGCCGACAAAACCGAAGAGCGACCCGAAGGCGGACAGGGCAAAGAGCAGCCAGACCGGGTGCAGGCCCACCGAATTGCCCACCAGTTTGGGTGTCAGGATGTTGCCTTCGACGAATTGACCCACGGCGAAGATCGCGGCGATCATGGCGATGGAGAACCAGTCGCCCCAGAACTGGAACAGCGCCAGTCCGATGGCCAGAGTGCCGCCGACCAGCGAGCCGACATAGGGAATGAAGGTGATGGCCCCGGCTATGGCCCCCACGATCAGGCCGAATTGCAGGCCGGCGAGCATCAGGGCGATGGCGTAGAACGTGCCGAGCAGCACGCAGACCGACAATTGCCCCCGGACAAAGCCTGCAAGGACGGCGTTTATTTCCTTGGCCAGTCGGCGGATCGTCGGGGCGTGGTCGCGGGGAAGCAGGCTGTCGATGCGGGCGACCATGTGATCCCAGTCGAGCAGCATGTAGAAGGCCACCACAGGCACGACGACAATGAAGATCACCGCCGATACGAGGCTCATGGCCGAGGACAGAAGGGTATTGGCAAGCTCGCCACCCTTTGACTGAACCGTCTGGGCAATCTGGGCCAGCGTCTGACGCATGGTCGAAGTGCTGTCGCTGAGTTCGGGAAAGCGTTCGACAAGGAATGCCTGGAGGCGTTGTGCGATTTCCGGGGCGGAATTGATCAGGCCGGTCAATTGCTGGATCAGCGTGGGAATGATCGCGAGGATCAGAAGCACGGCAAGCAGGAGCGCCACCAGCGAGATGGTGACGGTGGCCCCCACGCGCGACAGGCCCGCGCGTTCCAGCCGGTCGGCCACGGGGTCGAGGAAATAGGCAATGGCGCCGCCGACGAGGAAGGGCAGCATGACATTGCCCAGAAGCCAGAGCAGCAGGAAGAAGAGCGCCGCCGCAATCCCCCAGTAGACAAGCTGTTGCCGGACGGGCAGGGCCATCGTCAATTCTCCCGCGTTGGTCGAATGCAACATATCACGTCTGCTGCGGCGCGGCGCAAGGGGCGGGCAGGGCGGCACCGGCGAGGGTGGGGGGAGAACCGCCGCAAAGGGCAGAAGGCCCGGAGTGCCGTGGGGGCATCCGGACCTTCGCCAGCCAACTGGCAGGTGTCAGTGGCAGGCGGGGCGCTGGCCGGGCAGAAGCACCTTGTCGATCACATGGATGACGCCGTTGTCGGCCTTGATGTCGGCGATGATGACATTGGCCACGTCGCCGGTGCCATCGGCGATGGTCACGCCGGAGGCCGCCTTGGTGATGCAGAGGCGCTGCGAGGTCAGCAGAGGCTTGAAGTAGTTCGATCCGTTCGGGATCGCGGCGGCGGGAAGGTTGCGGTCATCGACATGATAGAGAAGAACATCGGTCAACTGACCCTTGTTCTCCGGCTGCAGCAGGGTGGCGACCGTGCCTTCGGGCAGGGCGGCGAAGGCATCGTTCACCGGTGCATAGACGGTGAAGGGGCCGGGGCCTGCCAGCGTTTCGGCAAGACCAGCCGCCGTGACGGCGGCCACAAGCGTGGTGAATCGTTCATCCCCCGCGGCGATATCGACGATCGACTGCGCCTGTGCGGTGGTGGCAGAAAGGGCCAGAGCGGCCAGTGCAAGCTTCAGGTTCATGAAGGTCCCCATTGGATCGACAGGCGTCACTGCACTGTCGCGGCGATTACGCAGGGCGGGCCTGCCATGGATTGCTGCGTTACAGGCGGCTGGCAAAGGCGTTATCCGGCGTGATCGGCTTGCGGGGATTGTTTCAATTGCGTAAGCCAAGCGCGCATCCACTGGAGACGCCAAATGCGCCTGACCCGCTATTTCATGCCCGTCCTGAAGGAAAACCCCGCCGAGGCGCAGATCGTGAGCCACCGCTACATGCTGCGGGCCGGGATGATCAAGCAGCAGGCGGCGGGGATCTATTCCTGGCTGCCGCTGGGGTTCCGCGTGCTGCGCCGGATCGAGGAGATCGTGCATCAGGAGCAGGTGCGCGCAGGCCATATCCCGCTGCTGATGCCCACGCTGCAACCGGCGGACCTGTGGCGCGAAAGCGGGCGCTATGACGATTACGGGCAGGAGATGCTGCGCATCACCGACCGGCAGAAGCGCGAGATGCTGTATGGCCCGACCAACGAGGAGATGATCACCGACATCTTCCGCGCGCATGTGAACAGCTACAAGGATCTGCCGCTGACGCTGTATCACATCCAGTGGAAGTTCCGCGACGAGATGCGCCCGCGTTTCGGCGTGATGCGGGGGCGCGAGTTCCTGATGAAGGACGGCTACAATTTCGACATCGACCGCGAGGCCGCGATCCACGCCTATAACCGGCACATGGTCAGCTATCTGCGCACCTATGAACGCATGGGGCTGACGGCGATCCCGATGCGCGCGGCCTCTGGCCCCATCGGGGGCGACAATACGCATGAATTCCTGGTCCTTGCCCAGACCGGCGAGTCGGAAGTGTTCTATGACAACCGGGTGACGGCGTTGAAACTGGGCGCGCGCGACATCGACTATGATGACCGCGCGCAGGTGGCCAAGGTCTGCGAGGAATTCACCACGCTTTACGCCCGCACCGACGAGACCCATGACGCGGCGGTGTTCGATGCCGTGCCCGAGACGCATCGCAAGGTGGGCCGGGGGATCGAGGTGGGGCAGATCTTCTATTTCGGGACCAAGTATTCCGAGGCAATGGGGGCGACGGTGGTGACACCCGATGGCAGCCGCGTGCCGGTTGAGATGGGGTCGCATGGCATCGGCGTGAGCCGCCTTCTGGGCGCGATCATCGAGGCGTCGCATGATGACAAGGGGATCATCTGGCCCGAGGGCGTGACACCCTTCCCGGTGGGGATCGTGAACCTGAAACAGGGCGACGGGGCGGCGGATGCGGCTTGCGAGGGTCTGTACAAGGCGCTGGCCGCGCGGGGGCTGGAGCCGCTTTACGACGACCGGGACGAAAGGGCCGGGGCGAAGTTCGCCACGATGGACCTGATCGGTCTGCCCTGGCGCATCACCGTGGGGCCGCGGGGCCTTGCGAATGGGGTGGTGGAACTGACGTCGCGCCGGACGGGCGAGAGTGAGGAGATGTCGCCGGAGGCGGCGGTGGACCGCATCGCGCAGATCTACGCGGGGCGCTGAGCCGGCGAGGGGGTGACGATTTTCCTTCGAAAAATCATGGGGGGAGGCGGGGCCTCCCCCCTTTGCCTTCGGAACTGATGTCGCGCGCTGCAACCTTTGACGTAGCGTCACGTGACAAGCGGCCCGATTGACAGCCCGCCTCTCCGCAGCATCCTGTCCGGACCGTCCCGCGGAGTGCCTGATGTCCCTGCCCGAAAACCATCCCCGATTGACCAAGCGCCCCTTCACCACGGGCGAGTTGCTGGCCGACGGGATCGTGCATGCGGTGGCGCTGGTTGCCGGGGTCATCGCCTTTTCGGTGCTTCTGGGCCATGTGCTTGGGCAGGGCCATTTCGGCACTTTCGCGGCGCTGGCGGTCTATGCTGCGGGCTATTTCGCGATGTTCGGCTTTTCGCTGGCCTACAACATGGTGCCGCCTTCGCCGCTGAAATGGGTGCTGCGGCGCTTTGACCATTCGGCCATCTATCTGATGATTGCGGGCACCTACACGGCAATCGTGGTGCATTTCGAGGATGGGATCGTGGCCATCGTGCTGGCCGCGATCGTATGGACCGGGGCCATTCTGGGGGCCTTGGTCAAGATCGTGCTGCCGGGGCGGATGGATGGGCTGGCGGTGCTGGTCTACATCGCGCTGGGTGCCGTGGGCCTTGCGGCCATCGGACCTGCGCGCGCGGCGCTGCCTGGGCCTTCGCTGGTGCTGCTGGTGCTGGGGGGGGTCACCTATGTGGCCGGCGTGGCCTTCTACCGCTGGCACCGGCTGAAATTCCACAATGCGATCTGGCATCTTTGCGTGGCCGTGGCTGCCGGTTTGCATTTCGCCGCAGTCGCCCTGGCCGTTGCCGCCTGAGCGCGGACCTTGCCGGTTTGCGGCCGGTGACGGGGGCGTGGCTTGACGTTGCCGGGTCTTGCCGACACTGTCCGCGCAAAAGCCCGGGGCCCCCGGGGCCAATGCCCGCGAAGGGACGAGGAACAGGCGGATCATGGCGAATACCCCCCCCTTTGCAGCCTTTGAATGGATGATTGCCTGGCGCTACCTGCGCGCCAGGCGGGCCGAGGGCGGTGTTTCGGTGATGACCTGGATCAGCCTCATCGGGATCACGCTTGCGGTCTTTGCGCTGATTGCCACGCTGTCGGTGCGCGCCGGCTTTCGGGCGGAATTCGTCGATACGATCCTGGGCGCCAATGCGCATGTCACCGTCTATAGTGCCGGACGCGTCAGCGAGACAGGGCAATTGCAGCGGGGATTTGCCGATTATGACGCCATGGCCGGACGGTTGGCTGAGGTGGCGGGCGTCACGCGGGCCGCGCCCCTGATCAAGGGGCAGGTCATGGTGACGGCGGGCGAAGGCACGACCGGGGCAGAGGTCTTTGGCATCCGTCCCGCAGACCTGGAGGCGATCCCGCGGGTTGGCAGTGGTGCGAACGCCATCGGCGATCTGTCGCGGTTTGCCGAAGGCATCGCCATCGGGTCCGGGATTGCGCGCGAGTTGGGCGTGGGCCCGGGGGACAGGGTGCGCGTCATCGCGCCATCAGGTGTGCGCACGGCCTTTGGCACCAGCCCGCGGGTGAATGCCTATGAGGTGGTCTATATCTTCACGGCCGGCCGCTATGACATTGATCGCACACGCATCTACATGCCCTTTGAAGAGGCGCAGTCCTATTTCAACAAGGAGGGGCAGGCCGACGAGATCGAGGTGATGGTCGCGAACCCGGAACGGGTGGATGACCTTGGCCCGGCCTTGCTGGCGGCGGCAGGGGCGGAGGGGATGCTCTGGACCTGGCGCGACAGTTCGGGGGCCTTCCTGCGGGCGCTGGATGTGGAGGACAACATCATGTTCGTCATCCTGTCCATCCTCGTGCTGATTGCGTCGATGAACATCATTTCCGGGCTGATCATGTTGGTGAAGAACAAGGGCCGCGACATCGGCATCCTGCGTACGATGGGCCTGAGCGAGGGCGCGGTCTTGCGGGTGTTCTTCATCTGCGGCGCCTCGACCGGCCTTGTCGGCACGGCGTTGGGGGTGGTGCTGGGCTGCCTGTTCGCCATCTACATCGACCCGATCTTTTCCTTCGTGAACTACATGGCGGGGGGCGGGGTCTGGGATCCTTCGATCCGGGGAATCTATGCCTTGCCGGCGAAGCTGCAGCTTTCCGACGTGCTTTCGGCGGTGGGCCTGTCGCTGTTCCTGTCCTTTGTCGTGACGCTTTTCCCGGCGCGGCGCGCGGCGCGGATGAACCCGGTGGAGGCGCTGCGCTATGAGTGAGGTCGCGCTGACGCTGGAGGGGATCGAGAAGGGCTACAACCGGGGCAAGGCATCCGAGGTGATCGTGCTGCGCGGCGCGACGCTTTCGGTGGCGCGGGGCGAGGTGGTGGCGCTGGTGGCGCCGAGCGGGGCGGGGAAATCGACATTGCTGCATATCGCGGGCCTGCTGGACACGGCGGATGGCGGTCGGGTGTTGCATGGCGGGCGTGACATGACGGGCCTTTCCGACCGCGCGCGGACCGAGGCGCGGCGGGCGGATGTCGGGTTCATCTACCAGTTCCACCACCTGCTGCCGGAGTTTTCTGCCTTGGAAAACATAGTCTTGCCGCAACTTGCCAATGGCGTGGCGCAGCGCGCCGCAGAGGCGCGGGCGGAGGGGTTGCTGGATCGGGTCGGGGTCGGGGGGCGGGCGGGGCATCGGCCGGCGCAGATGTCGGGCGGCGAGCAGCAGCGGGTGGCCTTCTGCCGGGCGCTGGCCAATGCGCCGAAGCTGCTTCTGGCGGACGAGCCGACCGGCAACCTGGACCCCGCGACATCGGATCAGGTCTTTGCCGCGCTGATGGATCTGGTGCGCGAGACGGGGCTTTCGGCGCTGATCGCGACGCATAACCTGGATCTGGCCGCGCGGATGGACCGCGTGGTCCGGCTGGATCAGGGGCGGGTTTCAGACGGCTGAACGGCCCTTCGGACGAGAGGCGTTGATGCCGGCGCGCGAACGTGGTTCACTGTTCATCAACAAGAATGAACGGGGGCAAAGATGCAGCGCGTATTCCTGTATCCCATTGGTATGATTGCGCTTTTCGGGTTGGCGGCCTGTGTGCTGCCAGGCGCCGGGGGCGAGGAGCAGGCGACCGGGGCCGCCGATTACGCGGCCTATTGCGCCGTGTGCCATGGCCCTGCGGGCAAGGGGAATGGCGAGATGGCGGCAGGGCTGGCGAAGCGGCCGGCCGACCTGACGCGGCTTGCCGCGCGCAATGGCGGCAGCTTTCCCACGACGCGGGTGATGGCGAAGATCTGGGGCTATACGGGCGGGCGCGACGGGGGGCAGGTGATGCCGCAATTCAGCGCGCTGCTGGATGGCACGCTGGTGCCCTATGACGGCGGCGACGGGATCATGACGCCGACGCCGATCCGACTGGTGGAGCTGGCAGAGCATCTCAAGACGCTGCAAGAGTAGTGCAGGATCGCGTGCAGACGGGCGTGCAGACGCGCGTATGCACGCAGCGCGCGGCCGCCGAGGGTTTGGTTAACCCTTTGCCTGCGGTTTGAGGCCAGCATTTCGGGGGCATGAGTCCAGATCGGGGCCGCCAGCGGGCGGCCCGGATCGGGCGGCGGGTGAAACCCTTCGAGGCGCGGTGAACCCCGTCCTATTCGTCCGGGGTGGTGCGGGTGGGGTCGATGTCGGTGTCGGGCGTGTCATCCATGGCGGCAGGGGCGGCGGAGCGGGGGCGGTTCCACGCGGGCTTGCGCCGCTGGCCTGGGGTGGCCTTCTGCGACAGGAATTCGGCCAGGTTGAACGGGGTCTTGGGGGTGGAGATGCCCATGGGTCTGTCCTTTCCGGACAATCGGACCTTGGGTTTCCGGCGGGGCACAAGGGCGGCCCCATCCCCGGCCCCCCGGCCCGTCACGCCCCCCGTGTTCGGAGGGCTGTAGGGGGTATGCGCCTTTTGTGGGGGGAAAGATAGGGGGGAGGGCCACATGTGAGATAGGATCTTAGGAAACACTCAACAGGCAAGTTGAAAGACGAGGCGACTACTGCAAGCTAGATGAAAAGCCAATCAGACTGCTGCCAACAGAATTCCTTTGTAGTCATCGAGCCTTCTAGACAAAATCCGAAACTGGTTCTTTGTCCAAGATGGGGCGTCTACTTTCACTTGTGCAGCCCTGTGTGCCGCAATATCGGCATGAGCAAGAGTGCAGCGCGTTTTCCAGAGCGCGCCTAGCGAGGACTTGATGGAATCCAATACCCCCGGATGTGCCGCTTCGAACTGGCGTTCTACGTCCCTCACCTTGTGTTCCCCGAGCAGCTTACAAAGCATCGGTCTAAAATGCTTATCATAGTGAAAGCCATGAGTTAATTCAATAACATTGCTTTTCGTCCATTCTGGATCCTTGAGGCATGACGAATCAATTTGCTTTATCACTTCGTCCATCCACTCTTCGATCCAGCCGCATAGCTCTATGATGGCAAGCTTCGAAAGGAGTATGGACTTCTCTCTATCGTTTGATGGCTCGTTAAACCAATTCTCAATTACGGTGATTGTAGCAGCGACCATCATGCCCTACCGCGAGAAAACTACAGCAGCGACTTCCATTCTTGCCTTGACGTTGTGTTCCGCCGCAATTGCATACTTGGCGGCGTTTCTGAAATTCTCTTCATCCATCAACTCAGAAAACTTCGAGCTTAAACGATCCATTGGGTGCTCTGAAACGTTCCTGATGTTACGCAGAATTCCGACAATCGTTGCTTCAATGAATGTGAGGGAAATCTTAAATTTGTCGTTTGGTCCCAGCGACCATAGCGCGGCTTCACTCATCCACGTCAGCCGCTTCTCAAGGTTTTCTATTTCTTCTTGTTCTAGGTTTGCGCGTTCATGCATGTAGGTGTTGAGGAAGCGGGCCAGATTGCCGTCATATTCCTCGTACTTCTCAGCAAAAGCCAATCCTCGCAACAGTAACTCTACAGACCGAAATCGCTCCGATGACCCCCAGATACGCTTCTTAATTTTTTGCCAATTTTGATCGTTTTTGTCGAAGTCCTTCAATGTTTTGTTGAAGTTTCCGGTGTAGATACAGTTTCTTATCTCCTGGTTATTAAGGCGGACACCACCTGAGTTGAGTCGGTGAAAGATGGTAAAAAGGTACTGCATGTGAGCAGGCTGCGTGTAGTCGCAGCGCAGCACCGTTATTGGGATTGATACATCCAAGACTGTTGAATAAAGGTGGCGCTGTTCCTCATTGCCGTCTCTCAAGGAATGGTTTGTTTTTCCTCTAAGTGATGGATGAATGTCATCTAGAGATCTGAGTTTCCAAGGAGTATTTCCGAGAAAGGCAATTATTGAACTCATGCGCTGCAGGCCATCAATCACCTTCCATTTGGAAGTTTTGTAATCGAGGCTAAAGCACATACTAGGAATCGGTAATTGCTTAACCAGCGAGTCAATGAATCGTGTCTGTTCGTCCGCCTTCCAAACAACATCCCGTTGGAAATCCGGTTGAATTTCCAACTTTCCGGTATCAAACAGACGAAAGAGATCGGCGCAGGACCGCAATTCGTTGAACGATACTATGTCTGGTGGCGGTACGGGTTCCGAGGTTGACGCGAAGTTGAATGTTTCGCTGCTTTCGTCTTCAGCACTCTTTGCAAGTCGGAAAACTTGATCCATGGCAATAATTCACTCCAAGTGTCATCCTTCCATGGTCATACACGCAAAGCGGGCGGTCAAGCTGGTTTCTAAGAACTTGTCGGATTTTCAGGGAGAGAAGGGGCAGTGCTTCCGCGCTGCCCCACAGTTTTTTTAAGCAATAGGTCAGTTCCTTGCCCGGTCCACCATCTTGCCCTTGGCGATCCAGGGCATCATGGCGCGGAGCTTCTCGCCGACCTTTTCGATCTGATGCTCGTCGTTGATGCGACGGGTGGCCTTGAAGAAGGGTTGGCCGACGGCGTTTTCCTGCATGAAGTCGCGCACGAATTTGCCGGTCTGAATGTCGGTCAGCACGGCCTTCATCCGCGCCTTCGTCTCATCGTACGGCAGGATGCGCGGGCCCGAGACGTATTCGCCGTATTCGGCGGTATTCGAGATCGAGTAGTTCATGTTCGCGATGCCGCCTTCGTAGATCAGATCGACGATCAGCTTCACCTCGTGCAGGCATTCGAAATAGGCCATTTCGGGCTCATACCCGGCCTCGACCAGGGTTTCGAAGCCCATGCGGATGAGTTCCACGAGGCCGCCGCAGAGCACGGCCTGTTCGCCGAAGAGATCGGTTTCGCATTCCTGGCGGAAGTTCGTCTCGATGATGCCCGAGCGGCCGCCGCCGATGGCGGAGCAGTAGGAGAGGCCGATTTCCATGGCGCGGCCGGTCGCGTCCTGGTGGACGGCGACCAGGCAGGGGACGCCGCCGCCCTTGACATATTCGCCGCGGACGGTGTGGCCCGGGCCCTTGGGGGCCATCATGATGACATCGACGCCGGGTTTGGGTTCGATCAGGCCGAAATGGACGTTCAGGCCATGGGCAAAGGCGATGGCGGCGCCTTCGCGGAGGTGGTCATGGACATGGGCCTTGTAGGTGGCGGCCTGGAGTTCATCGGGCATGGTGAACATGATGAGGTCGCACCAGGCGGCGGCCTCGGAGATGCCCATGACCTTCAGCCCCTCGGCCTCGGCCTTCTTGGCGGAGGGGGAGCCGGGGCGGAGGGCGACGACGAGGTTCTTGGCGCCCGAGTCGCGCAGGTTGAGGGCGTGGGCGTGGCCCTGGGAGCCGTAGCCGAGGATGGCGACCTTTTTGTCCTTGATCAGGTTGATGTCGCAGTCACGATCGTAATAGACGCGCATTGGGGCGTTCCTTTTGCTGATGATGGCGGCAGGATAGGGATTTTCGCGCGGGGGGCCGTGCATTGTTTGACGATTTTCGTGTGATGTGGGAATTGTCATGCGTCGGATGGCGGTTTTGTGGATGGATCATGCTTGACGAGACGGACCGGCGCATCCTGCGGCATTATCTGGCCGAGCCTGCGCTGGCGCGGGCGGAGCTGGCGGCGCGGGCGGGGGTGACGGTGGCGACGCTGTGGCGGCGGCTGGAGCGGTTGACGGCTGCGGGGGTGATCCGGGCCGAGCAGGCGGTGATCGACTGGCGGGCGCTGGGATACGGGGTGGAGGTGAGCTTGCGCTTCACGCTGGACAAGACGGACCCGCGGGCCTTTGACGCCTTCATCGCGGCGGCGCGGGAGGTGCCGGAGGTGCTGGCCATCGAGACGTTTCTGGGCCGGGTGGATGTGCGGCTGAACGTGATTGCGCGGGACATGGCGCATTATCAGGAGGTGTATCGCAGCCGCATCCTGACCCTGCCGCATATCGCGGAGCTGGAGGCCTTGATGCTGATTTCCACAATCAAGGAGGGGGAGGCCTTGCCGCTGTGATTGATCTGGATGATCTGGACCGGGCGATCTGCCGGGCGCTGGCGGCGGACGGGGGGCTTTCGGCGGGTGAGTTGGGCCGACGGCTGGGGTTGAGCCAGCCCGCGGCGTGGCGGCGGGTAAGGCGGCTGGAGGAGGCGGGGGTGATCGCGGGGCGGCGGGTGGAGGTGGACCGCGCGGCGCTGGGGTTCGGGGTGACGGTGTTTCTGGGGGTGAAGCTGGCCGCGCGGGGGCGGGTCAGTCTGGAGGATTTCGAGCGGGCGGTGACAGCCATCCCCGAGGTGCAGGTGGTGCAGCATGTGCTGGGGCTGTTCGACTATCGCTTGCGGGTGGTGGCGCGGGATATCGTTGATTTCGAGCGGGTGCTGCGGCGGCGGATCATGACGCTGCCGGGGGTGGGGAATGTGGAGGCGAATGTGCTTTTGACGGAGGAGCGGCGACCGGGGCCGCTGGGGTGAAGAAAGGGTCGGTTTCGGGCTGGCGTCCGGCGCGCTTCGCGCCATATTTGGCGGGTCAGACAGGGAGACCGGAACCATGACCACGCTGCCCCATGCCCATATCGACCCGGACGGGTTGCAGGAGTTTTCGGTCGTCTTCACCGACCGCAGCCTGAACCACATGTCGGGCCGGTTTCAGGGGGTGATGCGGGATGTGTCGGCCCTGCTGAAGGAGGTCTATCGCGGCTCTGCCGTGGCGCTGGTCCCCGGGGGCGGCACCTATGCGATGGAGGCCGTGGCGCGGCAGTTCGGCAAGGGGTCGGTGCTGGTGGTGCGGAACGGATGGTTTTCCTTCCGCTGGAGCCAGATCTTTGACGCGGGCGGGTTCGCGGCGCAGACCACGGTGGTGATGGCACGGCAGACAGGGAACGATCCCCGCGCACCCTATGCGCCCCCCCCGGTGGAAGAGGTGGTGGCCAAGATCCGCGAGGTGCGCCCCGAGGCGGTGTTCGCCCCGCATGTCGAGACGAGCGCGGGGATCATCCTGCCGGATGATTACATCGCCACAGTCGCCGCTGCTGCGCATGAAGTGGGCGCGATCATGGTGCTGGACTGCATCGCGTCGGGCTGTATCTGGGTGGATATGGACGCGACCGGGGTGGATGTGCTGATCAGCGCGCCGCAGAAGGGGTGGTCGGCCTCGCCCTCGGCCGGGGTGGTGGTCCTGAGCCCGCGCGGGGAAGAGCGGCTGGCGGCGACGGACAGCAACTCCTTTGCGCTGGACCTGAAGAAATGGCGGGCGATCATGGCGGCCTATGAAGGGGGCGGGCATGCCTACCATGCCACCATGCCCACCGATGCCATTGTCGGGTTCCGTGATGCCATGCTGGAGACCAAGGCCATGGGCTTTGCCGCAGCCAAGGCTGCGCAATGGGAATTGGGGCGTGCCGTGCGCGGATTGCTGGCGGGCAAGGGCGTGCCGTCGGTGGCGGCAGAGGGCTATCAGGCCCCCGGCGTGGTGGTGAGCTATACCGATCAGCCGGACGTGCAGAATGGTGCGAAGTTCCGCGCGCAAGGGTTGCAGATCGCGGCGGGCGTGCCCTTGCAGGTGGGCGAGGGGCCGGAATTCAAGACCTTCCGTCTGGGCCTGTTCGGGTTGGACAAGCTGAAGGACGTGCCCGCCACCTTGGCGCGGTTGGAGCGGGCCGTGGAGGCGGTGCTGTAAGCCCGGAAAATCTTTCCAAAGATTTTCCGGGGCTTGGGCCCAAGAGTTTTCTTGAAAATTCTTGGGCTCTAGCGGAGGCCGAGGCCCGCGCGCATCAGGGTCTTGCGCACCGGGGCGATGGAATAGAGAGCGTTCAGCGCGGTTGCGCGCAGGTCGCGCAGACCCTGCGCGCCCATCATCGAGGCGCGGTTGAGCGCGTCGATCCCCGTCACCCGCAGCCGTATGTCGCCATGGCGCTGCCGGTGGTAGTGTTCCAGCATCGCGGCATCCCCAAGCGTGGCGGGACTGGCCTGGGCCAGATCGAGCAGGGCCGAAAGATCGGCCAGCGACATGTTCAGCCCCTGCGCGCCGATCGGCGGCACCACATGTGCCGCCTCGGCCAGAAGGGCGGTGCGTTCGCCGGACATGCGATCGGCGATCTGGCTGATGATCGGCCAGAGAGTGCGGCGACTGATCAGGCTGAGGGGACCGAGAATCTGGCAGGAGCGCATGTTCATTTCGGCCTCGAAATCCGGGACGGGCAAGGCGGCCAGCCGTTCGGCATTGGGGCCGGTTTCCATCCAGACCACGGCCGAGCAGGGCTGGCCCTCGCGATCGGGCAGAGGCACGAGGGTGAAGGGGCCGCCGCTGCGGTGGATTTCGGTCGAGACGTTCTGATGTGGCAGGGGGTGCGATACCGCGAAGGCGAGAGCCTTCTGGCCATAGCGCAGGGTGCGGACGGCGATCCCGAGCGCCTCGCGCATCGGGGAATTGCGGCCATCGGCGGCGATGAGGAGGCGCGCGGCAATGCGACGGCCGTCCGACAGGGTTGCCAGGGCCTCGGCCTCGCGGGTCAAGAGGCCGGTGGTGGCAAGGCCCGGGCGGAAGGAGACATTGGGCAGTTCGCCAAGGCGCGCCACCATTTCCCGGCGCAAGAGCCAGTTGGGCAGGTTCCAGCCGAAGGGAAGGTCAGAGATGTCGGCGGCATCGAAATCCTTGATGACGCGGGGAGCGGGTGTTTCGCCCCCGGCATCGACGATGCGCATGATCTGCAGCGGCGCGGCCTGCGGCAGAAGGCGTTCCCAGAGACCGGCGGCTTGCAGCACGGGAAGCGAGGGTTGCAGGAAGGCGGTGGTGCGCAGGTCTGCGCCGTCATCCTCCATCCGGGTGACGGGGGGCGTGGGATCGACGCAGATGACGGAAAATCCCGCCGTGCCGAAGGCGGCCGCGGCGGCAAGGCCGGCGACCCCGCCTCCGGAGATCAGGATATCGGTGGTTTCGCGCATGTGGCCCCCCGTCTTTGCCTCCCAGAGATACGCCTTTGGCGTGGGAAGGCGAAGCGACAAAGTGCCCCTTGTCGCGGTCGCCGTTCAGGGGAGCGTCGTCCAGATGAGGAGGCAGAACATCACCGGGACGAAGGCCACCGCCGACAGGACCAGCGCGGCCAGACCCCAGCTTTGCACCGCCAGAACGATCAGGGTGACGAGGATCGTGAGCAGGTAGTAGATCAGGCTGATGTCGCGGGCGACGGCGCGGGCAAGGGGGCCGAGAACGGGTGTCGCGTGGAAGGCGCGGCTGGCAAGGCTGCGCCGGGCGGGCAGGGTCGTGGACAGGGACATTCGATACTCCGGTTGTGCTGCCCGTTACATGGGAAGCATGGCCGGAATGTCCATGATGTTTGCTGCGATGCAGCGTCGCAGGGGGGCGCCGAAGGGGCGAGGTGCCGGGCGCCGCGCTGGCCGGGGCCGGTCAGCCAGTGCGCGGAGGCGTGGTGAGCTGGCCAAGGAATTCGGTCAGATCCGGGGCGTGATGGTGGATATGGGCCGCGGGTTCCGGTTCGGGCGCGATATGGACGGTGCGCATGCCCATCGCATGCGGGGCGGCGAGATTGCGGGCGTCATCCTCGAACATGGCGGCGCGGGTGGGGTCGAGCCGATCAAGGGCGAAGACCGTCTCGAAGGCGGCGCGTTCCGGCTTGGGTCGGTAGTTGGCGTGTTCCACGCCATAGACCGCGTCGAACAGGCCGGTCAGGCCACGGGCGGCCAGAACGCGGTGGGCATAGGGCGTATCGGCATTGGTATAGACGATACGGCGGCCGGGCAGGGCGGCGATATGGGCCGCCAGCGCCGGATCGGGGGTGAGGATGGAGAAGTCGATGTCATGGACATCGGCGAGATAGGCTTCGGGGTCGATCCGGTGTTCGGCCATGAGACCCGCCAATGTGGTGCCGTAGAGCCGCCAGTAGGTGGCGCGCAGATGATCGGCATGGGCGCGGTCCACGCCGAGGGCCTGCATGACCCAATTGGTCATGCGCTGTTCGATCTGATCGAAGAGGCGCATATGCGGCGGGTAGAGCGTGTTGTCGAGGTCGAAGACCCAGGTGCGGACGTGGTGGAAATCATCTCTTGGCATGGGTGGAGGCTAGTGCGGGGGGCAGGGTGCGGCAAGAGCGGGAATTGCGGGGTGTTGCAGGGGCGCCGTACAAGTGTCACAAAACGGTATGCCGCTGTATTCCATCGGGCGGGATGGCGGACCTGGGGAGGGGACGTGCAGAAAGATGCCTATACGCTGATTCTGGAGGCGATCGACGCGGGGCTTTACAAGCCTGGCGACCGGCTTGTGGAATCCGAACTGGCCGAGCGGCTGGGCGTGTCGCGCACCCCGGTGCGCGAGGCGTTGCAGCGGCTGGAGACGCAGGCGATGCTGACGCGCGACGGGCGGAGCCTGATCGTGGCGTCGCTGGACCACAATCAGTTGGCCGAGCTTTACGCGGTGCGCACCGAGCTTGAGGGGCTGGCGGCACGGCTGGCGGCGCGGCATGCGACGGATGAGGAAATCCGGGTGCTGCGCGGCATGGTGGAGGAGGATCGGGCGCTCCTCGGGGCGGATCCGAAGCTGCTGAGCCGGGCGAACAAGCGGTTTCACAAGCAGATCCATCTGGCGAGCCACAACCGGTTTCTGGTGCAGCAACTGGACCTTGTGCATCGGTCCATGGCGCTGATGGCGAATACGTCCTTTGCCGCCGAGGGGCGTGACGAGGTGGCACTGGCCGAACATGACCAGATCGTGCGCGCAATCGAGGCGCGCGACGGGGATGCGGCCTATCAGGCGCTGCGCCAGCATATCAGCAAGGCCTTCGAGACGCGGCTGCGGGTGGATGCGGGCGAGATCCGCACGCGATAGGCCGGATCAGCCGGTGGGATTGGCGGCATTGTCGAAATGCCCATGGCGCGTCTTGTCCCAGTGGAAGGGGCGAAGGATCGCTTCGATCAGCGCCTTTGCGGCGGCGAAGGTGGTGAGCAGGGCATAGGGCTTCAGGAGCGGCAGCCAGAGCCAGCGCACGCGGTGGCCTGCCTGACGCATCGCAACCGCGGCGAGGGCAAAATCAAACAGATGGACCCCCATCATGATGGGCGCCGCCTGCATGAGTGTGGTACGATCCACAAGGTCCAGCACGGGATGGGGCAGGCCTGCGGCCACCAACCAGAGTGACCACAGGACCGGGGTGGTGATGCCCTGCATGAGCGAGCCGAGGATCAGCACCTGCATGGCGGCAAAGCGGCGGGGGCCCATGTCGCGCAGCAGGGCGCGCGGCGCGCGCATGTGGACGAGCCATGTCATCAGATAGCCCTTTGTCCAGCGGGATCGCTGCCTGATCCAGGGCAGGGTGCGGCAGTTCGCCTCTTCCAGCGTGACGGAAGGGAGCATGCCCGTCTGCCAGCCGTGACGGGCAAGACGCAGGCCCAGATCGGCGTCTTCGGTGACGTTGTGGGCATCCCAGGCACCCGCCTCCAGCACTGCGGCGCGGCGCAGGAAAAGGGTGGTGCCGCCAAGGGGCACGGGCAGGCCGAGGCGGACGAGCCCCGGCAGGAACAGCCGGAACCACGCGGCGTATTCATAGGTGAAGCAGCGCGCGATCCAGTTGGTTTCGGGGTTGTAGAAATCGAGCATGCCTTGCAGGCAGCCGAGGCGGGCAGGGCCCTGGGCGAAGGCGGCAGCGACCTTGAGCAATTGATCGGGTTCGGGGGCGTCTTCGGCATCATAGATGCCGATGAGGCTCCCGCGCGTGAAATCGAGGCCGAAATTCAGGGCGCGGGGTTTGGTGCGGATGCGTCCGTCGGGCACGGCGATGACGCGCATCCAGTCGGGCAGGTCGATCCCGGCGATGGCGGTGCAGGTGGCGGTGTCGGAACATTCCAGAAGGACGATCACATCCAGCCGGTCACGGGGATAGTCAAGCCGCGACAGGCGGCGGATCAGGCGGGGGGCGATCTCGGCCTCGCCGTAAAGCGGGACGAGGAGCGAGATGACGGGCAATTCGGCGCGGTCGGGAATGGGGGCGGCCTGTGGCGGATGGCGGAGGGTGGCCGCGGCGGTGGCGAGTTTGAGCAGGGTGAGGCTTGCGAAGGTGAACAGGCTGAGGCCAAGGAGCAGGGCAAAGGCCAGATCGGGGCGCAGGCAGGTGAAGATGGCGAAGGCCAGTGCGATGGCCCCGGCGCAGAGGGTGAGGCCGATGCGGTCGAGGCTGCGGCAACTGTCGATCGCGGGGACGCGCTGTTCGGCGGCCTGCACGAGGCCGGGGCCGGCATGGGCGAGGAGGGCGGCTTCGATCAGCGGGCGGGGACAGGGCAGCGGGCGCAGACGCGGCCCGTACAGGGCGACGAGAAAGCCCATATGCTGCTGAAATCCGGCGGGGCTGGCGGTCAGGATGACGGTGGCGCCATCGCGCCGCCGCCAGGGCAGGAGGCCGTGGCGCAGGGCGGCAGCCGGGCCGAGGCGGCGCAGGAGGGCGGGATCGGGCGGATCGTAGCGCGGATCGACGGGCAGCGGCAGGTCGATCGGATGGGGGAGATCGAAGCGGTCGGGCAGGAAAGGGCGGCGAGCGGGGGCGGATATGTCGGCGGGGATCGGGGGGGAGGCCGGAGCCGAAGCCGGAGCCGAAGCCGGGGCCGGGGCAGGGACAGAGAAAGGGGCAGGGCGAAAGGGGGCCTGGGCTTCGGCGAAGGCTTCGGGCGCGGAAGGGGGCGATGGCCAGGGTGGCGATGGCCAGGGCGGCATGGCGAAGTCTGCCAGAACTGGCAAGGGCGGCGCCGGATGGCGGCGCGGCAGGGCGAAAGGCGCGAGGCTGGGCAGGGTCTGGCCGGTAGGGCGGGGGGGCGATGCGTCCGCGTTGCGGGCTGTGCTTTGGAAACCGGCAAGCATGAAGGGTGACTCCGTTGGGCGGGGTCAACCTTGCGTTGTATCCGGTTAATGCCGGGTTAATCGCCGGACGGGGTGCCTTGGCGGCCGAATTCAGGCCGCGCGGCGGGCGCGCATGGCTTCGGCGAAGCGTTCGAAGAGGTAGTAGCTGTCCTGCGGACCCGGCGACGCCTCGGGGTGATACTGGACCGAGAAGATCGGTTTGCCATCCACCGCGATGCCGCAATTCGACCCGTCGAAGAGCGAGACATGGGTTTCGCTGACGCCTGCGGGCAGGGTCTGGCTGTCCACGGTGAAGCCGTGGTTCATCGAGGTGATCTCCACCTTGCCGGTGGTGATGTCCTTGACCGGATGGTTGGCACCGTGATGGCCGTGGTTCATCTTGACGGTCTTTGCCCCGAGCGCGAGCGCAAGCATCTGGTGGCCGAGGCAGATGCCGAACAGCGGCAGGTCACGCGCCAGAACCCCCTGGATCATGGGCACGGCATAGGCGCCGGTGGCGGCCGGATCGCCGGGGCCGTTGGACAGGAACACGCCTTCGGGGTTGAGGGCGAGCACATCCTCGGCCGTGGCGGTGGCGGGAAGGACCGTCACCTCGCAGCCCGCGCTGGCGAGGCAGCGCAGGATGTTGCGCTTTGCGCCATAGTCGATGGCGACGACGCGCAGGCCGTCGCCGGTGCGGCGGGTGTAGCCTTCGGGCCAGGCCCAGCGTTTTTCATCCCAGCGATAGGATTGGGTGCAGGAGACATCCTTGGCGAGGTCGAGGCCGACGAGGCCCTTCCACGCCCGCGCGCGGGCGACAAGGGCGGCGATGTCGAAGCGGCCTTCGGGATCATGGGCGAGCGCCACATGCGGCGCGCCCTGCTGGCGGATGGCGCGGGTCAGGCGGCGGGTGTCGATGCCGCCGATGCCGATGCGGCCCTTGGCGGTGAGCCATTGGGTCAGGTCGCCGGTGGCGCGCCAGTTGGAGGGTTCGGTCGGATCCCATTTCACGACCATGCCGGCGGCGACGGGGATGGCGGTTTCGTCATCTTCATCCGTGACGCCGGTATTGCCGATATGGGGGAAGGTGAAGGTCACGACCTGGCCCGCATAGGATGGGTCGGTCATGATTTCCTGATAGCCGGTCATGGCGGTGTTGAACACCAGTTCGGCCACGGTTTCGCCTGCCGCGCCGAAGCCCTTGCCGTAGAACACCGTCCCGTCGGAGAGCGCGAGGCATGCGGTCGGTTTCGCAGAAGCGGGCATGGGCGACTCTCCTATCGGCAAATTGCGCGGACACTAGTTGTGATGGGGGGCGGGGTCAAGGCTTTGAGGCAAAAGGAATATGCATCGAAATCAATGGGTTGTTGTTTCGTGGGGCGGTTGTGGCCGGGCGCGGGACGGGCTATGGTGGCACCTCGGGCCAACCTTTGGGGAAAGGTGACAGATGTCTTTGCGGGAACGCCTTCAGATCGCGCTGAAAGAGGCGATGAAGGCCAAGGAGGCCGAGCGGCTTTCGACGTTGCGGCTGATCAATGCCGCCATCAAGGATCGCGAGATTGCCGGGCGGGGCGAGGCCGGCGAGCAGGAGGTGGGCGATCCCGAGATTCTGGCCATCATGGGAAAGATGGTGAAGCAGCGGCAGGAAAGCGCGCGCGCCTATGAAGAGGGCGGACGGCTGGAACTGGCCGAGAAGGAAATCGCCGAGATCGGCGTGATCGAGGAATTCCTGCCGCGCCAGTTGTCGGCGGATGAGGTGGAGGCGGCGGTCCGGGCCGCGATTGCCGAGGCGGGGGCCACGGGCATCCGCGACATGGGCCGGGTCATGGCGGTGCTGAAGGGCAGATATACCGGGCAGATGGATTTCGGCGCGGTGGGGCCGAAGGTGAAGGATCTGCTGGCCTGAGGCCTGAGGCCTGAGGCCTGCGCCTTCCGCCCTGGCTTGCGGTCACGACGGCCCGCGCGCGGTGGCGCGGCCGAGAAAGGCGAGGAGGCGTTCGAACGCCTCTTCCCCGGCGGGATCGAGGGTGAACTGGTATTCATGGCCAAGCGGCGGCTGGCGGTCGCGCGGGAAGAAGAGCGCATCCACCGGGATGCCGCGTTGCGCGGCCTTGCGGGCCAGCGCCTCGGTCTGCGGCAGAAGGGGGTCGGCATTGCCCGCGGTCAGGAAGAGCGGCGGCAGATCGCGCGGCAAGCTGTCCGTGAGCGAGAAGAGCGCGGCCGCGCGTGCCGCGTCGGCGGAGGGGGCGGCGCTGGCAGCATCGCGCTGGCCGAAATAGGACCATTGCACGCTGCGCAGGAAGCCGGCGAAGGGGCCATCGACATCGAGCCCCGACAGATCATAGACACCGCAGAACAGGGCCAGCCCGCGCGGCAGGTGGATTCCTGCGGCCGGGCGCAGGGACAGGGCGCGGGCATAGGCCGGATCCTGCAGGGCGATGGTGGTTTGCAGGGCGATGTGGCTGCCCGCGCTGTCGCCTGCCAGCACCATGCGGCCGGGATCGAGGCCATATCGCGGGGCGGCGGCGCGCAGCCAGAGCAGCGCCTCGAGCATCTCTTCGGTGGGGCGGGGGTGGCGGCGGCTGGGGGCGAGGGTGTAGTTGGGGGCGATGGTGGCATAGCCTTCGGCGGCAATGAGGCGGAGGTAATTGCCCACGTTCTCTTTCGACCCCGAGACGAAGGCGCCGCCATGCACCCAGAACAGCACGGGCCAGCCTTCGGGCGGGGCGGGGCCGGGAGGAAGGAACAGATCCAGCCTTGCCCGCGCCCCGGTGCCATAGGCAAGGTCCGGATATTCGATGAGATCTTTCGGCAGGCGCGGTTCCAGCGCGGCCATGGCGCGGGCGGCCTCGCGGTCAAAGACCCAGCGCAGCGCGAGGACCGAGGGCCACGGGCTGATGCGGAATGCCGTCAGGACAAGCGTTGCAAGCAGAGCAATCGCAACAGTGACACGCAGGACCGTGCGGCGCATGCGCGCGTCCTCCTCCTCCCCATGTCATGGAGGATTAGACCACAAGACGGGCCTTGCGGCGAGGACTTTCCCCGGGGAGGTCAGCGCAGGCGGGCGAGGCGGGTCTGCAATTCGTCGCGCAGGGCGATGCGTTCCTCCTCCGAGAGGAAGGCGCCAAGCTCGACCTCGCGGCCGCTGCCGCGCAGGGTGAGGTAGTGCGGGACCGGCCCACCTGTCGGGTGGAGATGGACCGAAACCCAGAAGGGATTGGCCTGCCAGTCCTGCCGCCGCCCGCGGGGCCCATGGCGGGTAAGCGACAGGCTGTCGCGGGTGAGGGTGAGATCCTCGATGATTTCGCCATCGCGGTAGGAGCGGGACAGGGCGGCCCAGAGGCCCCAGATGGCAAGGGCAAAGAAGGGCAGGATGCCCCAGAGGACCGGCGAGCCGAGGACCGAAAGCATGGGCACGGCGATCAGCCCGCAGGTCGCGGCGATGAAGAGGACGAAACCCCGTCTGGGCAAGGACCGGTAGGGCCAGAGGTGCAGGCGGGCGTCGGGCGTCCGGGCGGCATCGGATGAGGGGGGCAACCATTCATAGGGCATGGGCGGGCATGGGCGGCAGGATCGCGGTGCATCGGTTCGAGGACAGGGGCGGCGCATGCGCCCCGGGTGGCAAGGGTAACGCGGGCCGATGCAGAGGCAAGGTCCGAGCTTCGCTTGCCGGGGCGGCGCTGCGCCGCAGGTGGCCCCTGCCGCGCCTGTGCCTTGGGTTGATGCGTGAAGGGTATTGCGGATGCGATTGTCGGTCGTGGTCTTGATCTTGGTGGCAAATACCCATTCCACGGATCACAGGCGCGCAACCGTGGATTTGGGAAGCATGGGCGGGAAGGGCGTGTTCTGTGCCCTTCGCCCTGTTCCAGCGCCTTTGTGCCAGCGCCTTTGTGTCAGCGCCTGTGCGACGGAGAGGCGGGGCTTTTGGGTATTTGGGGCCAAGGTGAAAAGGGTGGCCCGTGCGGGCGTGGTGGCAACCGGTTGCGGTGGGCTGGGGCGGCGGGGTGTCAGCAAGTGCCGCTGAACAGCCAGTAGCCGCTGAGGACGCGCAGATCGAACTGGCGGGGCAGGACGCCGCCGCAGATCTGCGCGCCGATCTGCTGGCGGAGTTGATCTTCGGTCCAGTTGGCGCCGGCATGGCCGCTGAAACGGCCGCCGCCGTCATTGTCGATGTCGAGCTTGTTGGGGTTGGCGGCTGCCGGGACGGCCGCGAGGGCGAGGGCGAGGGCGAGGGCGAGTGTCAGGGGAAGGGTGGGGGATTTCATGGGCAATCACACGCGTTGCACTGTTGAACGATGGCAAGGGTGGACTGCGCCGGTCGATCGGTCAAGGGCGGGTTTCGCCCGTGGAAAGGAAAAGGCCCCGGGTTTCCCCGGGGCCTTTGTCCTTGTGCCGTCCATCGGCGTGGGTCAGTGGGCGTGACCCTTGTCCCAATCCGACTGCTTGGGGAGCGTCTCGAACGTATGCTCCGGCGGCGGGGAGGTGAGGGTCCATTCCAGCGTGTCGGCGTATTCGTTCCAGTAGTTGTTCTCGGTCACGCGCTTGCCGAAGAACAGGGTGTAGAACACCACGCCGATGAAGAACACAAAGGAGGCGAAGGCAATCATCGCGCCGACCGACGACCACCAGTTCCAGTAGGCGAACGCCTCCGGAGAGTCGACGTAGCGGCGGGGCATGCCCTGACGGCCCAGGAAGTGCTGGGGGAAGAAGGTCAGGTTGGAGCCGATGAACATGGCCCAGAAGTGCAGCTTGCCCGCCCATTCCGGATATTGGCGGCCCGACATCTTGCCCATCCAGTAGTAGATGCCTGCGAAGATGCCGAACACGGCGCCGAGCGACATCACATAGTGGAAGTGCGCCACGACATAGTAGGTGTCGTGATAGGCGCGGTCCACGCCGGCCTGGCTCAGGACGATGCCGGTGACGCCGCCGACGGTGAAGAGGAAGAGGAAGCCGAAGGCCCAGAGCATCGGCGTCTTCATCTCGATCGAGCCGCCCCACATGGTGGCGATCCACGAGAAGATCTTGATGCCGGTGGGCACCGCGATGACCATGGTGGCCAGCATGAAGTAGCTTTGCTGCTGGAGCGACATGCCCACGGTGTACATGTGGTGCGCCCAGACGACGAAGCCCAGGACGCCGATGGCGACCATCGCATAGACCATCGGCAGGTAGCCGAAGATCGGCTTCTTCGAGAAGGTGGCGATGACCTGGCTGATGATGCCGAAGGCGGGCAGGATGATGATGTACACTTCCGGGTGGCCGAAGAACCACAGGATGTGCTGGTAGAGGATCGGATCACCGCCGCCCGAGGGCGTGAAGAAGGTGGTGCCGAAGTTGCGGTCGGTCAGCAGCATGGTGATGGCACCGGCCAGCACCGGCAGGGCCAGCAGGATCAGCCAGGACGTCACGAAGATCGACCAGGCGAAGAGCGGCACCTTGTGCATCGTCATGCCGGGGGCGCGCATGTTCAGGAAGGTGGTGATCATGTTGATCGCGCCGAGGATCGAGGAGGCACCCGACAGGTGGACCGCGAAGATCGCCAGGTCCATCGCGTAGCCGCCCTCAGCCGTGGTCGAGAGCGGCGGGTAGAGCACCCAGCCCACGCCCGCGCCCGAGCCCAGTTCGCCACCGCCGCCGGGGGCGAAGAGCGAGGCCACGGCGAGCGAGGTGCCCGCGACATAGAGCCAGTAGGACAGGTTGTTCATGCGCGGGAAGGCCATGTCCGGCGCGCCGATCTGCAGCGGCATGAAGTAGTTGCCGAAGCCGCCGAAGAGCGCCGGGATCACCACGAAGAACATCATCAGGATGCCGTGGGCGGTGATGGTGACGTTCCAGATATGGCCGTTCGGCGTGCAGGTCGCCGCCGCATCGGCGACGAGGCGCAGGCCTTCCTGGCACATGTACTGGACGCCGGGGTTCATCAGCTCCATCCGCATGTAGACGGTGAAGATGACCGAGATCAGGCCGACGAGACCGCCGGTGAAGAGATAGAGGATCCCGATGTCCTTGTGGTTCGTGGACATGAACCAGCGGGTGAAGAATCCCCGCTCGTCATGGTCATGGCCATGAATGGCTGCGTCCGCCATTGGCGTCTCCCGTTCTTGCGATGTCCGCGGGGTTAACCCGTCGGCCGTGTTCCCTTGCTTCCGGCTCCGCTGGGCGGAGTCGGGGCGACGATTTCGTGATAGCCCGCAGGGCGGCGTCAGGCAACGGCGGAAATTGATCTGGATCAAGATGAAACGTCGCAGGGGGGGCTGCGGGTGCCGTAGGAAAGGGTGGGGCGGGGCACGGCGCTTCTGGCGGTTTCGTGGCCACCATGCGGGCTGTGGCGGGGGTGTCCTGCGGGTCGGGCAGGCTGGTTCCGGCCCTGGTCCTGCGCGGGGCGGATCAGCGGGCCAGATCAGCGGGCCAGATCAGCGGGGCGGCAGCAGTCCGGCCTGTTCGACGGCGGCGGTGTAGCCCCTGCTGACGGGGCGTTCGCTGCCGTCGGTCAGGGTGATGATGGCGCGGGGTCCGTCGCGGCGGGTGGCGGCGATCTGGTCGAGCGCCACCCAATGCGAGCGGTGGATGCGCAGGCCGGGGGTGGGCTCGGCCTCGGCGATGGCGTCGGAGAGGCGCAGGAGCAGGCTGGTTCTGCCTGCGGTCGTCGTCACCTCGGTATAGTGGTCGATGGCGGAAAGGGCGACGAGGGGGCCGTGCATGTCTGGCGGCAGGCGGTCGATCAGGCGGGGGCGGGGTGGCAGGGGCTGCGGCGCCTCGGTCCGGCTGCGGTTCGCGAAGAAGATTTCCGAGACGGAAACCGAGACGGAGATGGAGATGGCGAAAAGGGCCAGGGTCAATTCGGTGGGGCTGATCGACAGGGCACCGGGCGGCAGGAGGACGGTGTTCAGCCCTTGGACGATCAGGTTGATCGGGACCCCGGCGATCAGCCCCGACAGGGCGGCGGCAGGCAGGCGTGGCAGGCCTGCGCGGATGAGAAGGCGCGTGAAGGTGCGGCAGAGGATCAGGCCGGTCGCCCCGGTCAGCATCACCATGAACACCCAATAGGCCAGCCGGGGCAGGATCGTCAGCGCCGAGACCGTGCCGAACGGGCCTGCGATGCCGAGCGTGAGGCCGCCGCAGACAAGCGCGGTCCAGAAGCGCCAGTTGCGCAGGATGGGGCGGATCTGGGTGAGGGCGAGGGCAAGTTCGTTTCCGGGTGTCACGGTCATTCTGGCGTGTGGCGGGAGGTGGCTTCTGTCTGATGCAGGGACGGATCAGGATGCCGGGATGTTACGGGGGGCAGGGGGGCGCTGCGGGTCGGGCGGGTCGATCCGGCAGGATCAGCGCGGGGGAAGGAAGCCCAGCTCTTCCAGCAGGTGCAGGCTGCGGCGGCTGGCGGGGCGTTCGCTGCCATCGGCCAGGGTGACGATGGCGCGCGGGCCGTCGCGGCGGGCGCCGGCGATGTGGTCGAGCCCCACCCAATGCGAGCGGTGGATTTGCAGGCCGGGGGTGGGGGCGGCCTCGGCGATGGCATCGGAGAGGCGCAGGAGGATGCGGGTCGTGCCGAGGGTCGTCGTCACCTCGGTGTAGTGATCGGTGGCGGAGAGGGCGACGAGGGGGGCGTGGATGTCCTGTGGGAGGCGGTCGAGCAGGCGGGGGCGCTGGGATTGAACCAGCGGGGCCGCGGCAGTGGCGGGCGGGGCAAGGAAGAAGGCGATGGTGGTGGCCAGCGAGATGATGGCCGAGACGGCGATGATCGACAGGACGAGGGGGCCGTCGTTCATCGCCAGATCGCCGGGGTTGAGCAGGACGGCGTTGACCGAGAACACGATGCCGCTGACCGGAAGGCCGGTGATGGCCCCGGAGAGCGGCCCTGCGATGAGCTTGTGCAGGCCCATGGCATGCAGGAGGTCGCAGCCGATGAAGCCCATGACAAAGCCGAATGTCCCGGTGGTGAGGACGATGGTCAGCCAGTAGAGGACCCGCAGGCCCAGCGGCACGGTGTCGGCGGTGCCGTAGGGGCCCGCCACGCCCAGGACGAGGCCGAGGGCGAGCAGGCCCGCCCAGAATCCGCGCCCGCGCAGGATGGGCAGAAGCTCATCCAGCGAGTCGATGACAAGGGGGGCGGGGATCAGGGCCATGGCGCGTCAGACCATGCAGGTGGCGGGCTTGCGCCCGTCGGGGTGCAGGCCGCCTTCGGCCGGGAAGAAGCGGGGGAAGGTGGACATGAGCGCCGCGTCGAGATCGGCCAGGGTGACGGGAAGGCCGAGATCGACAAGGCTGGTCACGCCATGGCCGCGGATGCCGCAGGGAACGATGCCGTCGAAATGCGACAGGTCGGGTTCGACATTGATCGAGATGCCGTGAAAGCTGATCCAGCGGCGGAGTTTCACGCCAATGGCGGCGATCTTGGCCTCATGCGGGGTGCCGTCGGGGTTGCGCGGGCGGTCGGGGCGCGTGACCCAGACGCCGACGCGGCCGGGGCGGATTTCGCCGGTGACGTTGAATTCGGCAAGGGCGGCGATCACCCAGTTTTCCAGCGCGCGGACAAAGCAGCGCACGTCGCGGCCGCGGGCCCCCACATCGAGCAAAAAAAGTATTGCCCGCCGCGCCCGACATCGAAAACGGGAAAGCGGTCAGGCTGAACGAGGTCCGTTTCGCGGGCAGAGGTGCCAGCGGTGTAGAGCGGCGGGTGTTCGAGCAGCCAGACCGCCTCATCCGCGCGGCCCTCGGCCATGGCGGCGACATGCGCCTCCATTGCGGAAAGCGTGGGCATGTAGGGGCTGAGCCCCGGAAGATGCGTCCAGTTCGCCATTCTGCGTGTTGGTTCCTGTCCCTTTCAGGGCATATAGGCGAAGTTCCGCCGAAAGTCACGGTCTGCCCGAAAGGTTGACGCTAGGGAAGCACGTGGGTCGTGCCGTCTGGAGGCGGACGTCAGAGCCGTTGAGTGCTGGATTTTCGTGGGAGGGAAGAGGGTAGGGGCAAGGCGATTTTTCCTCTTTCCTTCGCGGATGGGCTTCGCTAGTAAGCCCGCACCAAGCCCGAAGCGTGCGGATGTGGCGGAATTGGTAGACGCGCAGCGTTGAGGTCGCTGTGGGGTAACTCCCGTGAAGGTTCGAGTCCTTTCATCCGCACCATTCCTGCCTGAGGCAGGCGCCTGACAGCCCCCGGAAAGACCCTATCCATCCGACAGGCTCCGCAGAGGATGCGTGCGGCCGCGGGGTGAGTCCCTTCGGCCACGACGGGCATGCAATCCGCCGGATTGTGGCGCGATTCCAGCAGGATGGGATGTTTGCCACAATTCCGCCACAATTGGCATCCTAAAGGATGAGCTAATCCCGGCGACAGATCGGGTTCATGTCCGGACCGGCGCAAGATCGGACGGGCTGGCGCGAGCGGTGCTATGCCTACATATGTGATCGACGGCTATGCCGTCGGCAGTATCGTTGTCACAGGGGGCGGAACGCCCACGACCGGATCCACCTTCCGGCTGGATGGCGGATGGTCGGCATCTTCCGCGGCGCTGACGATCACCGTGACGGATGACGATACCGGGTTTTCGGGATCGGCGGCCTCTGTCCTTGATGGCAACCAGACCGGGGTGGTGATCACCGCTGGCGGAGCGACGGTCGGGTCGGGCCTGATCCGGCTGGGCAACGGATTTGTCGTCAGCGATCCGGTGGCGGGGTCGGTCACGCTGTATCAGGTGGTGATCGGGTCCACGGTGGTGGGCTATGTGACGACCGCGCCGTTGCAGCCGGGTGTGCTTTATACCGTGAGTTCGACGGTGGCGACCACGGCGGCGGGCGTGCCTTACACGTCGCTTGCCGAGCTGGATTACGAGCAGGCCTCCGACAACAGCCTGACCGGGGGGGCGGGGAACGAGTCGCTGTTCGGCGGGGCCGGGAACGATACGATTTCGGGCGGCGCGGGCAACGACACCATCTTCGGCGGTGCGGGCAATGACGTCATCACCGGGGGCGCGGGGACCGACAGCCTGTATGGCGATGATGGCGACGATCTGTTCATCGTCACGGCTGGCAGCGCGGTGGATTCGATCTTTGGCGGCGCGGGCAGCGATACGATCAGCTTTGCCGGGGCGAGCGCGGGGGTGACTGTCACCTATTCCGCGACCGGGAACGGCACGCAGGCCGTATCGGGCGTGACTTCGGCCGGGTTCAACAGCATCGAGGCGATCGAGGGCACGGGTTTCGGGGATTCGCTCAACGCCTCGCTCAGCGGCGGGTCTGTCACGCTGTCGGGCCTGGGCGGGGCGGATACGATCCGGGGCGGTTCGGCGGCGGATGTGCTGTTCGGCGGCAGCGGGGCGGATTCGCTGTTTGGCAACAATGGCAACGACACGCTGGATGGCGGCGACGATGCGGATTCGCTGTTCGGGGGCAACGGCAACGACATGCTCCTCGGTGGGGCAGGCAACGATTCCCTGGATGGCGGTGCGGGCAACGATACGATCGTCGGCGGGGCGGGGAATGACTCGATGCTTGGTCAGGGGGGGGATGATACCTTCCTGATCGGCGAGAATGACGGTGTCGATACGATCAACGGCGGCACCGATGGCACCTTTGGCGATGTCATCGACACGAGCCTTGCCACGGGCGGTGTGACCGTCACCTTCACGGGCAGCGAGCAGGGCACGGTCACGGCCACGGGGACGACGGCAAACTTCACCTCGATCCGCAGGTTCCAGCTTGGGGCGGGCAATGACACCGTCTTTGGCGGCAGCGGCGAGGAAAGCGTCGATGGCGGGGGCGGGGACGATCTGCTGTATGGCGGTTCGGACACCGATACGCTGGCCGGGGGCGAGGGTGACGACACGCTGGTTGGCGGCACCAGCAGCGACCAGCTTTTCGGTGGCGCGGGGAATGACCAGTTCATCGTGAATTCCGGCGACGGGTCGGATTCCATCTTTGGCGGCGCGGGCGACGACATCCTGGACATGTCGGGTTTCGCCACGGCGGTGACGGCGACCTTCTCGGGCGCAGGGGCGGGATCGGCTTCGGGCAGCGGGGCGAGCGCGACATTCTCGGATGTCGAGGTGTTGCGGACCGGTTCGGGCAACGACACCATCACCGGGGCGGGCGGTAATGACAGCGTCTTTGCCGGGGCGGGGAATGACCGCGTCTTCGGGGGGGCCGGGGCGGATGTCCTTTACGGCGAGGCCGGGCAGGATTCGCTGGATGGCGGCACCGGGGACGACTCGCTGTTCGGGGGGGCGGATGCGGATACGCTTCTTGGCGGGGCGGGGGCGGATGTCCTTTATGGCGAGGACGGAAACGACTCGCTGGATGGCGGGGCGGATGCGGATACGCTTTTCGGCGGCGCGGGGAACGACACGCTGCGTGGCGGGGCGGCGGCGGATATTCTTTATGGCGGCGACGGTGCCGACTTTCTGGAAGGCGGCGATGCCAATGACACCCTGATCGGCGGTCTGGGCGCCGATACGATGTGGGGCGGCACCGGGCTGGACGTGGTCGATTATTCGGCCAGCAATGCCGCGGTGAACATCAATCTGCGCACCATGACCGGCTCGGGCGGGCATGCCGAGGGCGACGTCTATCAGGGTGTGGATGGCGTCATCGGGTCGGCCTTCGACGATACGATCATCGGGTTCGACGATGAAAGTTCGTCCCCGGCAGACTTCTACTACAACTATTTCGAGGGTGGCGCCGGGAACGACCTGATCGAGGGGCGCGGCGGCAGCGATGCGCTGTTCGGAGGGGCCGATAACGACACGGTCCTGGGCGGCGATGGGAATGACACGGTCGATGGCGGGGATGGCAACGACCTTCTGACGGGCGATGCCGGAAACGACCTGATGTTCGGCGGCGCCGGCAGTGACTCGATGTTCGGGGGGACCGGCAACGATGTCATGGATGGCGGCAGCGGGGCCGACTTCCTTGATGGCGGCGCGGGGAACGATTCGCTTGCCGGTGGGGATGGCGATGACACGCTGTCCGGCGGCGCGGGCAATGACACGCTGACGGGTGGTGCGGGGCGGGATGTCTTTGTCTTTGGTCCGGGCGGTGGGCAGGATGTCGTCACCGATCTTGACCTGACCCTTGTGGATGGCCAGTTCACCGACCGGTTCGACGTGTCGGGGTTGCTGGACGCGGAGGGCAATCCGGTCAACTGGGCCGATGCCGCGGTGACGTCGGACGGAGCGGGGGGATCGCTGATCACCTTCCCGAATGGCGAATCGATCCGCCTGGTGGGGATTGATCCGGCGCTGATTTCGACGAAGGCGGCGCTGGTCGCGCTGGGCGTGCCCTGTTTCGGGACGGGGACGCGGATCCTGACGGATCGGGGCGAGGTTGCGGTGGAGACGATCCGCGCGGGGGACCGGGTGATGACGCTGGATCACGGCTGGCAGGCGGTGGTCTGGGCGGGCGGGCGGCATCTGGACCGCGCGGCGCTGGAGCGCGAGCCGCTGATGCGGCCCGTCGTGATCCGCGACGGGGCGCTGGGCAACCGGGGCGATGTGCTGGTGTCGCCGAACCATGCCGTTCTGGCCGAGGTGGACGGGGTGGAGATGCTGGTGCGCGCCAAGCATCTGGCCGAGATGGGGGATGCGCGGTTCCGGATCGCCAAGGGGCGGCGCGAGGTGGGGTATCACCATATCCTTCTGGAGCGGCACGGGATCGTGTTCGCGCAAGGGATGGCGACGGAGACGATGTATCCCGGGCCGATGGCGGTGGCGGCGCTGGGGCCGGTGGTGGCGGGCGAGATCGCGGCGGCCTTCCCGCTTCTGGCGCCGGTGCTGGCGGGCCTGGCCGATGCGGCCGAGGTTTACGGCCCGACGGCGCGGCCGGTGGCCAGGCGCAGGGCGCTGATGACGGGGCCGAACCCGCGGCAGAAGGCCGTGGCCTGACCCCTTTCCACCGAAGTCTTGCCCCGAACGCAGGCGCGGTGACGCGCAAGGGCGGTTTGCACCGCTAAAGGTGCAACACTTCCATCCGTTAGGAGGGGAGACGCATCCATCTGCGCAGCCTGCGCGCGGACGGGTGCTGTCTTATCTTGAACGGAGAAAAGGACGCCCTCGCCGCCATGCCGGTATACACGCTCACTGGTTTTGCCCTGTCCAGCCTTGTGGTGCAGGGCGGCGGTCCGTTGCAGAACGGATCGAGCGCCATGCTGGATCCCGGCTTTTCGGCGGCAAGCGACCGGCTGACCTTTACCGTCACGGATGACGACACGTCCTTTTCGGGCAGCCGGTCTTCGCAGCTGGACGGCAATCAGACCGGGGTGATCACCAATGCATCGGGCCAGACGCTGGCCAGCGGGCCGATCCGGCTTGGCAATGCCTACAGCTTCTGGAACGGGGTCTATGGTGTCACCGTTTACGAAGTCTATGTCGGCGGGGTGCTGTCAGGCTATGTGGCGAATGCCGACATCATTCCCGGCGTCAGCGGGACCGTCACCTCGGTTTCGGATACCGGGAACAGCACGGTCTCCTATTCCAGCATTGCGAACCAGACCTATGACCCGGAGGCGGCGAATACAGTGCCCGGGGGCACCGGGAATGACAGCATCCGCGGCGGCGGGGGCAACGACCAGATCTATGCCAATGCCGGCAATGACACGATCGACGGTGGCACGGGCGCCGATTACATCGACTCCGGATCGGGCAATGACAGCGTCTATGGCGGCACCGGCAACGACACGCTGATCGGCGGCACAGGGAACGACCGGCTGTTCGGCGGCGACGGGGATGACCGGTTCATCCAGAACGCATCGGACGGGTCTGACACGATCCAGGGCGGGGCCGGGAGGGATACGCTGGATGCGACAGCGGTAGGGGGCGGCACGACGCTGACCTTTACCGGCAATGGCGCAGGCATGCTGAACGGCAGCAGCACCACCGTCACCTTCACCGAGATGGAAGCCTTCCTTCTGGGGACCGGCAATGACACGGTCAACGGCGCGGAGCAGACGTCGGGTTTCCTGGTCAATTCCGGGGGAGGCAATGACACGGTAACGGGCGGGTCGGGGAATGACACGCTGATCGGGGGGGCGGGCAATGACTCGCTGTCCGGGGGTGCGGGCGACGACTTGTTCATCCTGGGCGCGTCGGACGGGACCGACACGATCCAGGGCGGAACGGGGACCGACACGCTGGATGCGGGGGCGCTGACCAGCAATGCGACGATCTCCTTCACGTCGAACGGGGCGGGCACGCTGACCAGTGGCGGCAGCGGGGCCAGTTTCTCGCAGATGGAAGCCTATGTCCTGGGATCGGGGAATGATACGATCAACGGCAGCGGCCAGACGGCGGGGTTCACCGCGGATGGCGGCGCGGGCAATGACAGCCTGGTCGGGGGCTGGGGCAATGACCTGCTGATCGGCGGGGCGGGGAGCGACACGATCAATGGCGGCGCGGGCGATGACACCGTGCGCGGCGGGGCCGGGAATGACAGCCTGATCGGCGGATCGGGGCGCGATCTTGTGGACTATTCGGATGCGACCGAGGGCATCTGGATCAATCTGAACACCGGTGCTTCATCGGGCGGCACTGGTGGGGATACGGTCGTCGGGTTCGAGGACCTGCTCGGGTCGGGTTTCAACGATTCGGTCAACGGCACGGATGGGGCGAACCGGCTTTGGGGCGGGGCCGGGGCAGATACGCTGGCGGGCTGGGGCGGGAATGACGAACTGTATGGCGGGACGGGGAACGACTCGCTTGATGGCGGAGCGGGGGATGACACCCTGGTCGGCGGGGCCGGTGCGGATACGCTGAACGGAGCGTCGGGGCTGGATACCGCGGATTATTCGGCCAGCGATGCCGCGGTGAACGTGAACCTGCAGACCGGCACCGGATCGGGCGGCCATGCCCAGGGCGATGTGCTGAGCGGCGTCGATATCGTGATCGGGTCGGCCTTCAACGACACGCTGACCGGGTTTGATTCCGAATGGAGCAACCCCAATGACGTGTACTGGAACGAGCTTTACGGCGGGGCCGGGGACGACCTGATCGACGGCCGGGACGGCGCGGATGCGCTGTTCGGCGGGGCGGATAACGACACCGTGCTGGGCGGTGGCGGCGATGACACGATAGATGGCGGCACAGGCGACGATCTGGCCTATGGCGGGGACGGGAATGACCGTGTCTTTGGCGGCAGCGGCAGAGACACGCTTTACGGCGATGCCGGGAACGACCAGATCGACGGCGGCGACGGCAATGATGCGCTTTACGGCGGCACGGGGGATGACACGCTCTTGGGCGGGTCGGGAGAGGACGTGCTGTTTGGCGACGAGGGCAATGACTCGCTGTCGGGTGGGGACGGGAATGACACGCTGTCAGGCGGGCTGGGGGCCGACACGCTGGATGGGGGTGTTGGCAATGACTCGCTGTCGGGCGGGGACGGGAATGACACGCTGTCGGGCGGGCTGGGGGCCGATACGCTGGATGGCGGGCTTGGCAATGATCTGGCCTATGGCGGGGCGGGCAATGACGTGCTGCGCGGCGGGGCGGGGGCTGACACGCTTTATGGCGAGGCCGACAATGACCTGATCGACGGCGAGGATGGCAATGACGCGCTCTATGGCGGCACGGGGGATGACACGCTTCTGGGCGGCCTGGGCGAGGATGCGCTGTTTGGCGACGAGGGCAATGACACGCTGTCGGGCGGGGACGGGAATGACACGCTTTCGGGCGGGCTGGGGGCCGACACGCTGGATGGGGGTGCCGGCAATGACAGCCTGATCGGCGGGGATGGGGTGGATGTCCTGTCGGGCGGGGCGGGTGATGACACGCTGGACGGGGGCGAGGGGAATGACTCGCTGTCGGGCGGGGATGGCGATGATGTCCTGATCGGCGGGGCGGGCAATGACACGCTGATGGGGGGCGCGGGGCGCGATGTCTTTGTCCTGGCGCCGGGGGGCGGGGCGCATGTCATCCTCGATTTCGACACCACGCTGGTGGATGGGCAGTTTACCGACCGGCTGGATGTGTCGGCCTTGCGCGATGCGCGGGGCGATCCGGTGGACTGGCGCGATCTGGTGGTGTCGAGCGACGGGCAGGGCGGCACGATCCTGACCTTTCCGCAGGGCGAGACGGTGCGTCTGGCCGGGGTGCAGCCAAGCACGGTGGAAAGCTGGTCCGGCCGGATGCGGATGGGGATACCCTGTTTCGGGACGGGGACGCGGATCCTGACGGATCGGGGCGAGGTTGCGGTGGAGACGATCCGCGCGGGGGACCGGGTGATGACGCTGGATCACGGCTGGCAGGCGGTGGTCTGGGCGGGCGGGCGGCATCTGGACCGCGCGGCGCTGGAGCGCGAGCCGCTGATGCGGCCCGTCGTGATCCGCGACGGGGCGCTGGGCAACCGGGGCGATGTGCTGGTGTCGCCGAACCATGCCGTTCTGGCCGAGGTGGACGGGGTGGAGATGCTGGTGCGCGCCAAGCATCTGGCCGAGATGGGGGATGCGCGGTTCCGGATCGCCAAGGGGCGGCGCGAGGTGGGGTATCACCATATCCTTCTGGAGCGGCACGGGATCGTGTTCGCGCAAGGGATGGCGACGGAGACGATGTATCCCGGGCCGATGGCGGTGGCGGCGCTGGGGCCGGTGGTGGCGGGCGAGATCGCGGCGGCCTTCCCGCTTCTGGCGCCGGTGCTGGCGGGCCTGGCCGATGCGGCCGAGGTTTACGGCCCGACGGCGCGGCCGGTGGCCAGGCGCAGGGCGCTGATGGCGCGGCAGAAGGACGCATACCGGGACGCCGCCTGAGGAAACCGGACATTCGCATGCTGCGCTGCGGCAAATTTGGCCGGGCTTGTTTCCCACAGGGAAGGCATTTTTCCTGTCAGCAAGCCAAGACCTGCCGCTTTGATTGGCGAAGGGGTCGCAAACTGGCCTATTTTCCCGCAATGGCGGATGTTACCCGCTGGATGGGACAAGCCAGTTGCAATGCGGCAGGGCTTTGGCTTTAGTCACTGCAAGACGAGCGGGGCAACCGCCGACAAGACCGGGGAGACGAATTTGGCTGCTACGATGGCTGCGACGGGCCAAGGCGACGCATTTGTCGTGTTTGATCATGTTCAGAAGAGCTACGACGGCGTGTCGCTGGTCGTGAAGGACTTGAATCTGACGATCGGAAAGGGCGAGTTTCTGACGATGCTCGGCCCTTCGGGCAGCGGCAAGACGACCTGCCTGATGATGCTGGCGGGGTTCGAGACGGCCACGAATGGCGAGATCCTGCTGGATGGCCGCCCGATCAACCAGGTGCCGCCGCACAAGCGCGGAATCGGGATGGTGTTCCAGAATTACGCGCTGTTTCCGCATATGACGGTGGGCGAGAATCTGGCCTTTCCGCTGGAAGTGCGGGGGATGGGCAAATCGGAGCGCGAGGCCAAGATCAAGCGGGCGCTGGACATGGTCCAGATGGGGGCATTCGCCAACCGCCGCCCGGCGCAACTGTCCGGCGGGCAGCAGCAGCGGATCGCGCTGGCGCGGGCCCTGGTGTTTGATCCCAAGCTGGTGCTGATGGATGAACCGCTGGGTGCGCTGGACAAGCAGTTGCGCGAACATATGCAGTTCGAGATCAAGCATCTGCATGACAGCCTTGGGATCACGGTGGTCTATGTGACCCATGATCAGGGCGAGGCGCTGACGATGAGCGACCGGATCGCCGTGTTCAACGACGGGCGCATCCAGCAGCTGGCGCCGCCCGCAGATCTGTATGAGCGGCCCGAGAACAGTTTCGTGGCGCAGTTCATCGGCGAGAACAACCGGCTGGAAGGCACGGTGGAAGAGATCAAGGGCGGGCGTGCGCTGGTGCGGTTGACCACGGGCGAATTGATCGACGCGACCCCGGTGAATGTGAGCCAGCCGGGGCAGAGGACGCTGGTGTCGATCCGGCCCGAGCGGGTGGAGTTCAAGGCCGATCTCTTGCCGCCTGACGCGCATATGATCGACGCCGAGGTGATCGAGGTGATATATATGGGCGATCTGTTCCGCACCGTGCTGAAGGTGGCGGGGCATGATGATTTCGTCATCAAGAGCCGCAATACGCTGGGCCAGCGCGTGCTGACCCCCGGCGAAAAGATCAGGATCGGCTGGGCGCCTGCAGATGCGCGCGCGCTGGACCCGATCTGAACCGATGTCGTGCCCGGCAACGGGTGCGGCCAATGACAACAGAGCAGTTCTGTTCAACAAGGGAGCTATAAGCATGAAAAGAATCCTGATCCTCTCCACCGCCCTGACCGGCCTGGCCTTCGCGGCATCCGCGCAGGAGCTGACGGTGATGTCCTGGGGTGGCGCCTATGGCGAAGCCCAGACCGAAGCCCATGTGAAGCCCTTCACCGCCGCGACCGGCATCGCCGCCAAGATGGTGGACAGCGACAACCCGGCCACCCCGATCAAGGCGATGGTGGAGGCGAACAACGTCACCATCGACGTGGCCTCGGTCGAATATGCCGATGCGATCCGTCTGTGCGACGAAGGCATGCTGGAGCCGATTTCCATTGACGATCTGCCCGCCGGTGCCGACGGCACCCCGGCATCGGAGGATTTCCTGGCCGGCGCCGTGACGGAATGCGGTGTTTCGACCGACATCTGGTCGAATGTCTATGCCTATGATAGCACCAAGTTCAGCGGCGAGGTGCCCACGACGGCGGCGGATTTCTTCGATCTGGAGAAGTTCCCCGGCAAGCGCGGCATGCGCAAGGGCGCGAAGGCCGTGCTGGAACTGGCACTGATGGCCGATGGCGTGCCGGCGGCGGAAGTCTATGACGTCCTGTCCACCCCGGAAGGCGTGGACCGTGCTTTCGCGAAGCTGGACACCATCAAGTCGGAAGTGGTGTGGTGGGAAGCCGGTTCGCAGGCGCCGCAACTGCTGGCCGATGGTGAGGTTGCGATGACCACCGCCTATAACGGGCGCATCTTCAACGCGGCCATTGCCGAGAACAAGCCCTTCGTCATCGTCTGGGACGGCCAGATCTACGAGAACGAAATGTATGTCGTGCCGAAGGGCGCGCCGAACATGGAAGCGGCGATGGACTTCATCAAGATGTCCACCTCGACCGAAGGTCTGCGGGCGCAGGCGACCTATATCTCCTATGGTCCGGCGCGCAAGTCGGCGCTGAAGGAAGAGCTGATCTTCAAGGATGGCGTGACGGTGATGGCGCCGCACCTGCCGACGGCGCCCGAGAACATGACCAATGCGCTGGAAACCTCGGCCGATTTCTGGGTGGACCGGAATGCGGAACTGAACGAGCGCTTCAACGCCTGGCTGGCGCAGTAAGCCCATGAACGGGCGCGGGGGGATGGCCCCCCGCGCCCTTTTCCACTTTCTGATCGAGACGGACCTATGGCCGACGTGACCGCTGCCCAACTGACCACGGCGGACGGGCGCCCGCTGAAGACCGCGCTGGCCGAGGCGCAGGCGCGCGCCAGGCGCAGGGCTTTCCTTCTGGTGGCGCCGCTTCTGGCCTTTGTGGTGCTGACCTTCATCATCCCGATTGCGCAGATGCTGGACCGGTCCTTTCACCATGAGGGATTTTCGGCCAATGCCCCGGCCGTGGCTGCGTGGTTCGAGGCGAACCCGCCCGGCACGGAACCCGATGAGGCGGCCTTTGCCGCGCTGGCCGAGGATTTCCGGGCGATGAAGGCCAACCGGACGGCGGGCGAGGCGGGGACGCGGGTGAATTACACCCTGCCCGAGACACGCTCCCTGATCACCAAGACGGCGCGGGGGGCCGACGAGTTGGCCCCGCCCTATCGCGAGGCGTTTCTGGCGGTGGATGCGAAATGGGCCGACCCTGCGGTGTGGCAGGCGATGCGGTCCTCATCCCGGCCCTATACGGCGGATTTCTACCTGTCGGCGATGGATTTCGAGCGGGCGGCGGATGGCAGCATCCAGCGGGTGCCCGAAAACAAGCGGATCTATGTCTATCTGTTTCTGAAAACCTTTGCGACTTCGGCGCTGATCACGGTGCTGTGCCTGCTGCTGGCTTTCCCGGTGGCGCATCTGCTGGCGACGCTGCCGATGGCCAAGGCGAACCTCTTGATGATCCTTGTGCTCTTGCCGTTCTGGACATCGCTTCTGGTGCGGACGACAAGCTGGATCGTGCTGTTGCAGGGGCAGGGCGTGCTGAACGAGTTGTTCGTGGCGCTGGGCCTGATCGACGATGCCGGGCGGTTGAAGATGATCTACAACCAGACCGGCACGATCATCGTGATGACGCATGTGCTGCTGCCTTTCATGATCTTGCCGCTTTATTCGGTGATGCGGGTGATCCCGCCCAGCTATGCCCGCGCGGCGCGGTCGCTGGGGGCGACAAGCTGGACGACCTTCCGGCGCATCTATCTGCCGCAGACCCTGCCGGGGATCGGGGCGGGAGCGCTGTTGGTGTTCATTCTGGCGGTGGGCTATTTCATCACGCCCGCGCTTGTGGGCGGCGCGGATGGGCAGCTGATTTCCAACCTGATCGACTTCCATATGAAGAATTCGAACTGGTCGATGGCGGCGGCCCTGTCGGCGATGCTGTTGGCGGGGGTGCTGATCCTCTACTGGCTGTATGACCGGCTGATCGGCATCGACAACCTGAAACTCGGCTGAGGATACGCGCATGGCCCTGCCCATCTATGCAAGCCCGCTGGAGCGCATCTGGCACTACACCTATCTGGTGCTGTGCACGGCGATCTTCATCTTTCTGATTTCGCCCATTCTGGTGGTCATTCCGCTGTCGTTCAACGTGGAGCCGTATTTCACCTTTACCGAGGCGATGCTGCGCTTCGATCCGGCGGGCTATTCGCTGCGGTGGTATGACTCGCTGCTGACCGGGGGCATGCAGATGCCCGAGGCGCTGCGTGACGGGGCGTGGTGGGCGGATATGTGGGCCAATTCCACCTGGGTGCGGGCGGCGAAGAATTCGATCATCGTGGGCTTCTGGGCGACGATCTTCGCGACCGTCCTTGGCACGCTGGCCGCGCTGGGGCTGAGCCGGCCCGAGATGCCCTATCGGCGCACCATCATGGCCATCCTGATCAGCCCGATGATCGTGCCGATCATCATCATCGCGACGGGGCTGTTCTTCTTTTACTCCAACCCCTGTTCGATCATCGGCACCCAATGCGGGCGGCTGACGAGCACCTATCTGGGGGTGATCCTGGCCCATACGACGCTGGGCATTCCCTTTGTGATCATCACGGTGACGGCGACGCTGTCGGGCTTTGACCAATCGCTGATCCGGGCGGCGGCGAGCCTTGGCGCTTCGCCCACGCGGACCTTCTTCAAGGTGGTGATGCCGCTCATTCTGCCGGGGGTGGTGTCGGGGGCGCTGTTTGCCTTTGTCACCAGCTTCGACGAGGTGGTGGCGGTGCTGTTCATCGCGGGCCCCGATCAGCAGACGATCCCGCGGCAGATGTGGAACGGTATCCGCGAGGCGATTTCGCCGGCCATCCTGGCGGTGGCGACGATCCTTGTCATCATCTCCATCGGGCTGTTGGCCACGGTGGAATTGCTGCGGCGCCGGTCCGAGCGGTTGCGGGGTGTCACGCCGCATTAGGGGCGGGCAGGCGCGATTTTCCTGCGAAAAATCGGTGAGGGCAGGAAGGGCGATTTTCCTGCGAAAAATCGAGGGCGCGCCCGGGGGGGGTGCGCCCTTTTGCCGTGTCGCGGGGGCGCGGTCAGGGGGGGGGCGCGGTCAGGGGACGGTGGGTTTCGGGGCCTGGAACACCCTGGCGGGTTTCGCGATGGCGGTAAAATCGGGATAGCCCGCCTGCGCATAGGCGCGGGCATCGGTCAGCTGGAAGCTGGCGGCGAAGCGTTCCATGCCGAAGGCATCCAGCGACAGGGGTTCATAGCGCGCCACGATCGCCGCATAGTTCTGTGGCAGCACCGTGTTTTCCGGCGAGAGGTTCGAGATCAGGACGAGGCCGGTCGTGCGGCAATCCAGCACCGTGATCTTCAGGTCGGGGCGGTATTCCTGAAGAATGGGGATGAGCTTCCACACATCGCCCGTCCAGGCGCCTTTGGGGAGGTTGTCGAGATCGCGCGTCGTCATTCCGAGGTTCGAGGGGCAGCAGTCGTGCAGGGCGATCACGCCGTCCCGGTGGCTATGCGCCTCGGCATTCATGAAATCGCGCAGGAGGAATTCGAACAGGTGCATCCCGTCGAGGAAGCTGAAGGACAGGTGCACGTTCATGGCGCGCAGGAAACCGGAGGCGAAGAAATCGTCGCTGGTCTGCTGGAACACATGCAGGGCGGGTTTGGCGCCGATGATGTTGCCCTCGGCGCGGAAATAGGGATCGACGGCGATGGTCCGGCTGCGGACCGGGGCGAAGCTGCGCCCGCTGCGGCACCCCACCTCCATGTACCAGTCGAAGAGGCAGGTCTTGTGCAGGCCTTCGAAGAAGCGGGTGTAATGCTGGCCTGCGGCGACGTTGAACATTCTACTCTCGACACTCGTGATGCACCGGACGGAAAGGAGGGTAGGCCGCGGTGACGGCTGCGTCAATCGCGCGGGGGCCGGGTCAGGGCAGGAGTTGCAGCCAGACCCAGATGCTGCCGATGGAGAGGGCCGTGGCGATGAGCACGCTGGAGGCGGCGACGCGTTTGGCGACGCCGTAGAGATTGGCGAAGAGGAAGGCGTTGACGCCCGGCGCCATGGCAGCGGTCATCACCGAGGAGCGCAGGCCATCGGTATCCAGCCCGAGGACGGCGCGGCCGAGGAGGAAGGCCAGTGCCGGGTGCAGGATCAGCGAGCAGGCGCAGAGCACGGCGATGATGCGGAAATCGCCGTCGGGGCGATAGCGCAGCAGGACGCCGCCCAGGCCGAAAAGTGCAGCCGGGATCGCGGTGCCGGCCACGAGGTCCACCGCCGACCAGGCGACCTGCGGCAAGGGCAGGCCGGAGAGGTTGACGACAAAGCCTGCCGTGATGCCGAGGACCAGCGGTTGGGAGAAGATCGCCCGGATGATCTGGCGCGTCAGCGCCGCGCCGGAAAGGCCCATCCCGCGCGTGCGCGCCCATTCCATCAGCGCGATGCCGAAGCCGTAGAACAAGGGCGAATGGATCGAGATGATGGCGAAGTTCCCGGCCAGCGCCGCCGGGCCGTAGGCGCGTTCGGTGATCGGCACGCCGAGGAGGAGCGAGTTGGAAAACAGCGCGACGAAGCCGATGGCGGTGGCATCGGTGACGGGACGCCGGAAGAACAGGATCGCGCAGGCGAAGGCCACGGCAAAGCTGGCGAAAGCGGCGATGTAGAAGGACAGGAACAGCGCGGGCTGGAAGGTGGCGCCGAGGTCGAGCCGCGCGATGGAGGCAAACAGCAGCGTGGGGGCGGCGAAGTTCTGGGCATAGCGCATGAGGCCATCCACCGCGCCATCCTCGAACAGGCGGGCGCGGGCGGCGGCATAGCCGAAGCCGATCACCAGAAAGACCGGAAGGATGACGTCGAGAAGGGCTTCCACGTCCCTAGGCCTGGTTTTCGTAGCAGATCACCATGCCGTCATGGGCGGGGCGGATATGGGGCGGCAGTTCGGCCTGAAGCGTGGCGTAATCCAGATCGTGATGCATGTTGGTGATGACCGCGCGGGTGGGCTGCGCGCGGGCGATCCAGTCGAGCGTCATGTCGAGATGGGCATGGGTGGGGTGCGGCTTGCGGCGCAGGGCATCGACGATCCAGCAGTCGAGATCGTCGAGGATCGGCCAGCTTTCCGTGGGGATCGCCACGGCATCGGGCAGATAGGCGAGGGGGCCGATGCGGAAACCCAGCGCATCCATGCTGCCGTGATTGGCATAGAAGGGGATGAAGCGCAGGGTGCCGCCCGCGCCATGGATATGGACGTCGCCCTCGATGGCGTTGAGGTCGAGGATGGGCGGGTAGGGGCTGCCAGCGGGTTGCACGAAGGCATAGCCGAAGCGGGCGATCAGCGCATCCTGCGTCGGGCCATCGGCCCAGACCGGCAGGCGGCGGCGGATGTTGAACACGATCTGGCGCAGGTCATCGAGGCCGTGGACATGATCGGCATGGGAATGGGTGTAGATCACCGCATCCAGCGTGCCGACGCCTGCATCGAGCAACTGGTCGCGCATGTCGGGGGTGGTGTCGATCAGCACGCGAGTGGTGCCGTCGGTGGTTTCGCGTTCCACCAGCAGGGAACAGCGGCGGCGGCGGTTTTTCGGGTTGAGCGGGTCGCAGGCACCCCAGTCGCCGCCCGGGGGGCCAAGGCGTGGCACACCGCCCGACGAGCCGCAGCCAAGGATGGTGAAGCGCAGGGTGGCCATCAGGCGGCCTTTGCCTGCGCGGCGGCGCGGGTGAAGAGCCGGTCGAAATTCGCCGTGGTCTGGGCGGCGAATTCTGCCTCGGTCATGCCGTAGAGGGTGGCCCCGGTTTTCGCGGTGAAGGCGGTGTAGGCGGGTTCGTTGCGTTTGCCGCGATAGGGGACGGGGGCGAGATAGGGGCTGTCGGTTTCCAGAAGGATGCGGTCCACCGGGGCGGCGGCGAAGATGTCGCGGAGTTCCTGGCTTTTCGGGAAGGTCGCGATGCCGGACATGGACAGGTAGAAGCCGAGGTCGAGGGCGGCGCGGGCCAGCGCGGGGCCGGAGGAGAAGCAGTGCATGACGCAGGAATAGGGGCGTTCGCGGTAGCCTTCGGTCAGGATCGCCGCCATGTCGTCATCCGCGGCGCGGGCGTGGATGATGAGGGGCAGGCCGGTTTCCTGCGCCGCCGTGATATGGGTGCGGAGCGAGGTCTTTTGCGCCTCGGCGCTGTCGGCGGTGTAGTGGTAGTCGAGGCCGGTTTCGCCGACGCCTACGAATTTCGGGTGGCGTGACAGGGCCACCAGTTGATCCACCGTGGCGAGGGGCTCTTCGGCGGCGCTCATCGGATGGGTGCCTGCGGCGTAGAAGACGCCGTCATGCGCCTCGGCTATGGCGCGGACGGCGGGTTCGTTGCGCAGGCGGGTGCAGATCGTGACCATGCGGCGCACGCCTGCGGCGCGGGCGCGGGCGATGACCTGGGGCAGTTCATCGGCGAAATCGGGGAAATCGAGATGGCAGTGGCTATCGACAATTTCCGGAAGGGATACGGCGTGGTCGGTGGTCATCAAGGCTCACCCATGGGCGAGCGTTCCCGCCGTCTCTTCGAGTTTGAGCACCATATCCATGAGAAGGGCGGCAGGGTCAAGGTTGACCGCCTTGCCGCGCCGTGCGCGGGCAGCCAGGGACTGGGCGCTTTCGGCCCAGCGGCGGGCGGCGTCGGGGGCATCCGACAGGCGGGTGATCAGTGCGGCCTCGCCGGGGGCGGCCTCGGGCGGCAACTGGCGGGTGGCGGCGGCACGGGCAAGGCGGGTGAGGAAGAGGTCGATCAGCGAGAGGATCAGATCGAATTGTGCCTCGGCCCCGCGGCCTGCGCCGGTTTCGGCGAGTGCAAGGAGGCGGGGGCGGTCGAGCCGGGGCAGGGTGGAGAAGAGGCCGACGATGGCGGCATAGAGTTTCAGCCCGTCGAGATTGGTCAGGCGGAACGCCTCGCCCACGGAACCCCCGGCAAGCTCGGCCAGGGGTTGCGCGTCATCCGGGGCAACCTCGCCCCCCGCCTGCGTCAGGGCCTGGGCCAGCGCGTCGGGGGCAAGCGGCGTGAGGCGCAATTCGCGGCAGCGCGAGCGGATGGTGGGCAGCAGGCGGTAGGGTTGGTGGGTGACAAGCAGGAAGGTTGCGCCGGGAGGCGGTTCTTCCAGCAATTTCAACAGGGCGTTGGCGGCGCTGGGGTTCATGTCATCGGCGGCGTCGATGATCGCGGCGCGGCTGCCGCCATCGGCGGCGGACAGGGTGAAGAAGGATTTCATGCGGCGGACCTCGTCCACCGTGATGTCCTGCTTCAGGCGGGCGGCCTTATCATCCCAGGGGCGGCGGAGGAGAAACAGGCGCGGTTCCGCGAGGGCGCGGATGCGGCGGGCCAGCGCGTCATCCTCGGGCGTGTCGAGCGTGTCGGGCGGGGGTGGCGCGCCGAAGAGACCGCCGTCATCGGCGGGTGCGGCCAGCAGGAAACGCGCCAGGCGCCAGGCGAGGGTGGCCTTGCCCACGCCGCGCGGGCCGTGGATCAGCCAGCCGTGATGCATCCGCCCGCTGTTGAAGGCGGCAAGGAAGGCAGCCTCCGCGCTGTCATGGCCGAAGAGGCGCGGGGTTTCGCGGGGGTGCGGGGCACCTTCGATACGGTCGGGTTCGGGGATGTCTTCGGGCGCGGTGGCGGCCATGATCACCCCAGATGGTCGAGGACGCGGGAGAGGATGTCGGCCGCGACATCCTGGGGGCTGCGCGCGCCGTCGATCACGCGGAAGCGCGGGTGTTGCCTGGCCAGTGCGAGGAAGCCGGCGCGCATCCGGACTTGCGTGTCCAGACCCATGTCTTCGAACCGAAGTTCGTTGCCTGCGCGCGCGCGGGCGCGCGACAGGCCAAGGGCGGGGTCGATGTCCACGAGGATCGTGAGATCGGGTTCGGTACCGATCATCAGGTCATGCAGACGGTCCACCGTGGCGGCGAGATCGCCGCGCGTGATGCCCTGATAGATGCGGGTGCTGTCGGCGAAACGGTCGGTGATCACCACATCGCCGCGGGAAAGGGCCGGTCGGATGGTCTTTTCCATGTGGTCGCGGCGGGCGGCGGTGAAAAGCAGGATCTCGGTTTCCGGCGACCAGCGGTCGGGATCGCCTTCGAGGACGAGGCGACGGATTTCCTCGGCCCCGGGCGAGCCGCCCGGTTCGCGGGTGAGGGTGACAGGGATGCCCTTCGCACGAAGGGCGTCGGCCAGAAGCCGGGCCTGCGTGGACTTGCCCGAACCGTCGATCCCTTCGAAGCTGAGGAAGCGGCCTGCCATCAGGAGGCGGGTGCGGGGGCGCCGCTGCCCGCGCCGAGGAGGTAGTGTTGCAGCAGGTGCTGAGCGGCGGTCGTGAGCCGTTTGGTGAAGCCGCCCTTGGCCACATCGGTTTCCGCCACCAGCGGGATGCGGGCATCGGGCAGTTCGGGGACATGGACGATCAGTTCGGCCAGCTGCTGGCCCGCGGTGATGGGGGCCCGGATCGGGCCGGTATAGACCACCTCGGCGGTCATGCCTTCCTGCACGAGGGCGGGGACGAGCAGGCGGACATCCCCGGCCGGGACAAGGCCGACGCTATTGGCGGCGCCCAGCCAGACCGGCGCCTCGGTCACGCGGGTGGCGGCCTTGACGACGGTCTTTTCGGTGAACTGGCGGAAGGCCCAGTTGACGATGGCCTCGGATTCCTCGGCCCGGGCCCTGTCGGAGGCAAGCCCCGTGATGACGAAGATCACCCGACGCTCTCCCATCACGGCAGAGCCCACGAGGCCGTAGCCTGCTTCGGAGGTGTGGCCGGTCTTGAGGCCATCGGCCCGCCAGTCGGAGGCGGCGATGCGCAGAAGCGGGTTGCGGTTGTTGGCATTGGCGGGGGCGCGGTCCCGGTAGTTGAATTCGGTTTCCGCGAAGATCGGGTAGTATTCCGGGAATTCCGTGATCAGGCGCGCGGCCAGGATGCCGAGATCGCGCATCGACATGCGATGCCCTTCGGCGGGCCAGCCGGAGGCGTTCTTGAACACCGAATTCGTCATCCCCAGCGCTTTGGCGCGTTCGGTCATTGCATTCGCAAACGTCTCTTCGCTGCGGTCTTTGGTCAAAGCTTCGGCCACCACGACGCAGGCGTCATTGCCGGAATTCACGATCATGCCGCGGATGAGTTCCATCACGGTGGGGCGGTCGGTTTCGTTCAGGAACATGGTCGAGCCGCCCATCGCCTTGGCGCGCGAGGAGACCGAGAAGGTCGTGTCGGGCGAGACGCGGCCGTCGCGGAGCGCCTCGAACAGCATGTAGATCGTCATGATCTTGGACATGGAGGCCGGGGGCAGGGGAACATCGGCGTTCTTGTCCAGAAGCACGGTCTGCGTCGTGAGATCGTAGACCCAGGCCGCCTCGGCGCGCGTTTCGAAGGCGCGGGCGGGCAGGGCGGCCATCAACGAAAGGGCAAGCAGCGCGGCGAGCGGGGCGAGATGGCGACGCAGGGCGATCATGCGGGGGTCCTTTCGAGAGGGGCCTTTCGGTTTTGCCGCTGTGCGGGGTGCATGGTCGCGCCCCCTCTAGCGGCCGGTGACATAGGCATCGGCAAAGCCCAGACCCTTGACCTTGGTCAGAAGGGCGGCGCGGTCGCCCGTGCCGGTGGCGGTGACGCTCCACCAGGTCTTGCCCTGTGTGGTTTCCTTGCGCGCCGTGGCGTTGACCCCGGCCTTCTTGAGCGTTTCGACCGCGCGATCGGCATTTGCCTCGACCGAGAAGATGCCGATCTGGATGGTGGTGCCGCCCGTGCCGGCAGCGGGTGCCTGTGCCTGTGCCCGGGCCTGCGCTTGTGCCGATGTTTGTTCCTGTGCCGGTGCCGGTGTCGAGGCCGAGGCAGCAGGGGCGGTGGCGGTGATGGCGGGGGCGGTGGGCGCGCTGCCCTGGGCCTTGTCGATGGCGGCGGTTGCGACAGCGCCGAGGGTGGCCGTACTTACGCCCCCGGGCGCGGCCGTGCTGCCTGCGCCGGCCGCCGCTGTTGTGGTGACGGTTTCATTCGCGTCCAGCAAGGGTTTGGAGGCGTCGGTCGCGGGGGCGGCCTGTTCGCGCCGCAGGGCGGTGACGCTGATCTGGACGGGTTGTCCGGCGAGAATGCCGAGTGCATCGGCGGCGTCCGAGGAAATCTGCAGCTTCGGCCCGGGATTGAAGGCTTCGCGCTTGAACAGGGCGCCGATGACGAATTTGCCGTTGGCGGGGTTGCGCAGGATCACCCGTTCGGGATCAACGGCATCCGCCGAGGCGACCCAGACGCCGCCGAGGGAGGGCCGCCCGTCCCAGAGCGCCTGATCGGTGACCTGAAACACTTCCGGTGCCTCGACATCGGTATCCACAAGCTTGACCGACCGCGCGGGCGTGGCGGCGGAGGCGCCGCCTTCATCGGCGGGTTTGCGGGCAAAGGGGTTCTGTCCAGGCTGGCATGCCGCCAATGCAAGGATGGTGGAGAGAAGCAGCGCGATGTGCGCCTTGCGATGACCTGCCATGTTCAGCCCCATTACCGCACGTTTGCCGCACGCGTTACGATCCGCCCGCGCATCAGTCGCTTGCGGACCTTTCGATTGTTGTTCCTGCCCTTTCGACGCAAGATGCGCGCCGATGCAGGGGAGCATACAGGCTGGCCGTGCAGGTGGAAAGGGCAGGGGCGGAGGATGGGCGGAATTCTCACGCCATCGTGGCCGGCTGGCAGCCCGCATCTGGGCGGCGGAGTTGCGGGAAGCCTTCGAGCCGGGAATTGCGCGGGCCGGATGCGGGTTGAGGAGCGCGGGCTCCACGGCCTCGTATCGCCGCTGCACCCGGCCCCAGGGGAACATGCCATCAGCGACGGACGTCCGCAGCACGGTGCTGGACGAGACAACCCGAATATGCTTTGTCCCCGGGCACGGAAGTGTGGCCGAGTGGTTTAAGGCTCTAGTCTTGAAAACCGATGACATAAGATCAGACACCAAAAAACATCATATCCATCAATCACTTGCCCGAAACGCCCACCCCGTGATAGACTTACACATGTCTTACACACTCTTCATGGCGGGAGGCATGTGACGATGAAAGGCGAAACTCACAGCTTCATGGACGGCAAGGTGCATCTCTACAAACGCGAGAGAAGCCGCTTCTGGCAGTGCTCCACCTACATGAACGGGCGCAACCACCGCACCTCCACCAAGGAGGAAAGCCTCACTCTGGCAAAGGAGTTTGCGCGCGAATGGTACATGGCCGCTTATGTGGATTCCGTTCGCCGCAACCAGCACAGCCGGATTTCAACGATGCTGGGAAAATTTAATCTAGGGCCGGAAACGACCGCCCCCGCTCCGCAGGCAGCGAAGCAAGCCAAAGCTTCCGGCCCCACGTTCCGCGAAGCCGCCGAAAAATTCATTGCCGAATACGGCATCATCACCGAAGGACAGCGCAACAAGGATTGGACAGCGCAGCACGAACTACGCGCCAATGTCCATCTTATCCCCTATTTCGGGGATAGGCCTGTCGGAGAAATCAATGCGGGCAGCTTCCAAGAGTACCGCATGCATCGCTTGCAAAACGGATACAAAGGCAAAAAGCCAAGCCGCAGCACCCTGCACCACGAAACCGTCACGACGCGGTTGATTCTAAAAACCGCGCAACGGCACGGGTGGATTCCCGCCGTGCCGGATATTTCCGCTCCCTACAAAACCTCCGGCAAAGTCACGCACCGCGCTTGGTTTTCGCCCGAAGAATACAAAATGTTCTATGAGGCGTCGCGCAAGCGGGCGCAAAATCCTCCCTTGGAGCGGCACCGCTCCGTATGGGAGGATTTGCACGACTACATTTTGTTTATGGCGAACACCGGATTACGGCCTGACGAAGCCGGACGCCTTGAATACAGGGACGTCAAAATCGTCAAGGACGACGACACGAACGAACGACTCTTGGAAATCGAAGTGCGCGGCAAGCGCGGCGTCGGGCATTGCAAGAGCATGAATGGCGCGATCCTGCCGTTTCAGCGTATGCAAAAGCGGCACAAGGATGCAAAGCCCACAGACAAAATTTTTGGCAAAACCCGCAATGACCTTATCAATCAGGTTTTGGCGGACTGTAATCTGAAACATGACCGCGACGGCAACGTGCGCACGGCCTACAGCCTGCGCCACACATATATTTGCCTTCGCTTGATGGAAGGGGCTGATATTTATCAAATCGCCAAGAATTGCCGAACATCTGTTGAAATGATCGAGCAGTTCTACGCCTCACATATCAAGAATACATTGAATGCATCGGCTATTAACGTCAAGAAAACTAAGAAAACACGTAAAAAAGCGGATTGAAATAACCTCTATGATAGCCTATAGGAGTTGATAACTGGACAGGTGGCCGAGTGGTTTAAGGCAGTGCTCTTGAAAAGCACCGAGGGGCAACCCTCCGTGGGTTCGAATCCCACCCTGTCCGCCACATCTTCTCACGTCATTCCCAGAGGGCAGCACTGCCCGTCCCGCGCACGGCGAAAGGGCCGAACGGCCCGCGCCGGAGCACGCGAAGTGCAAATCGAACGATTTGCACGGTGGTCATAAGAGCATTGAACAATGCTCGGCCATCGCCATGCCAAAGGAGGAACCGCCCGGTGGGCGGCCATAGCTTCCCTAAACATTCTATGGGGTGAATTTTCTTTCTGTATCAAGATTTTGCTGCCTATTATTTATCTCGCGTCTGAGATCATTGGCATGCTGATGATCGCGCACATAGCGGTCGCGCTCCTGATCGTGGCGACGTTCCAACTCCCGATGCTCGCTCTGAAAGCCAGCATAGATATTTCCATCGGCTTTGGACGACTTTAGCACCTGCCTGTGCTGTTCGCTCAGGGCGGCAATTTCCTTGCCCTGCCGAACGTCAAGGGCAATGAGCAGTTTTTGAAGTTCCGGTTCCGCCGAAAATATCCGGTTCAAGATTTCGAGCCGCTTGGATTCGTACTCGGTGAACATGCCATCCTTGTTCACGATATGAAGATGTTCAGCGTGGAGCCTGAGCATCTCCGAATCGTAGGTCATGCCGTGTCCTTCGCGTACCGACTTCTATGATGGGGCTTGTATCACGAAGCGCCATCTGACTGAACAAGGTCGAACTGCATACGTACACCTGACCGCGCATGGCGCGGGACAGCGGCCCGGTGCCGGGCGCGAATTGCCCTGCCTGCTCCGGTGCTGCGCCATCATCACGGCGGCGGCTTCCGTTGTCGTCCAGCCATTCCCCTTGACCTGTTTGCATTCCCATCGGGCAGCGTCATGCCCCCTGCCATGCGCGGGCGCTAATGGCGTCAACAGGAAGCCTCGGCTCCCCCGTCCGCTGGCGTCCGGTCCCCCCAATTTTCCTGTGTGACGCCGCGCCATCGCGCCTGGCTCTCCGTGGGCACGCCCGAAAGGGAGACGCAAACCAAGGAGAACAGACATGACGAAAAAATCCGAACCCAAAGCCCCCGCGCTGATTGCGTGGCACGTCCGGGAAGCCAAAGGCAAATCCTACTGGACCCGTATCGGGGCCGCGTGGCCTCACCAGAACGGCGAAGGCCATACCCTTCAGATCGACCTTTTCCCGCTGGACGGTCGCATCGTTCTTCTGCCCCCGAAGGCCGACGAAGCGGCGGAAGGCGGTGCAGCATGACCCGCCAATTCACCCGCCATTATGAGCATCACGAAACCGTCTGGCGTGGCGTCAAGATAGCGATCAGCTACGAGCCGCGCTGGCTCAGCCTCGCCGACGACTACGGCCTCGACACCGCTCACCTCGAAATCGAGGCCATCACGCCGGAGCGCGCGGCGCTTCCGATCACCGAGACAGGCTATCGCTCGCACTTCACGACAGCGGGAACCGTCGCCGCCATGGGCGGGCCTGTGGCGATGGTGCGCACATGGCTTGACGAGGAAGCCGCCAGTCCCGCTTGGCGGCAGCACGAAGCAGCCGCCCGCCAGTTCACCCTCTTTTGAGGGTGGCGCTGGCCTGTTTCTGTAAAACAAAAAAGCTCTCTTTGTTCTTGTAACACAAAAAGCCATGAGCTAGGCTGGATTCGTGTTCAGGAATCGAAGGGGGCAACATGGGTCGGCCAAAAGCAAATAAACCAAGAAACTCAATAACCAACGTCAGGCTGACCGAGGACGAGCGCACGTCATTCGATACGATGGCGGCGGAGCATGGCTTCGCCAATGTCAGCGAGTATATCCGCTTCCTTCACAACCAGCACGTCGGGGCGACCGCCCAAGCCGTGGAGACGGAGAGTTTCCAGACCCGCTATCCGAAGAAGCTGATCCGTTCTTTCCACAAGACGCGCCTTGGCGAAATGCATTGGGGCGATTCGCGCGCCTATCTTTTCAATGTGGCGAAGCCGGAAAGCGTGGACCTTATCATGACCAGCCCTCCTTTCGGGCTGGTGCGGAAAAAGAGCTACGGCAATGAGGACGCCGACGAATATTGCAACTGGTTCCGCCCCTTCGCAGAGGGCTTCAAGCGCGTCCTGAAAGACGACGGCAGCCTAGTGATAGACATTGGCGGCGCATGGGTGCCGGGGCAGCCGACACGCAGCCTCTATCACTTCAAGCTGCTTGTCATGCTGGTGGAGGAATACGGCTTCCACCTGTGTCAGGAGCATTACTGGTGGAATCCGGCCAAGCTCCCGACCCCCGCCGAATGGGTGAACGTGCGCCGCGTCCGCGTGAAGGACGCTGTGAATACGATTTGGTGGCTCTCCAAGACGCCTTACCCCAAGGCGAACAACCGCCGCGTTCTCGCGCCCTACAGCAAGTCCATGCAGGACTTGCTCCGCAACGGTTACGTCGCCAAGCTCCGTCCGTCCGGGCACGATATTTCGTCCAAGTTTTCCAAGGACAACGGCGGCTCGGTCCCGCCGAACCTTCTGGCGATCGCCAATACCGAGTCGACCAGCCGGTATCAGGAATATTGCCGGGACAACAATATCCCTATCCACCCGGCGCGTTTCCCGCCGCAACTGCCTGAATATTTTATCCGCTTCCTGACCGACAAGGGCGACATGGTGCTCGACCCCTTCGGCGGTTCATGCGTGACGGGCGCGGTCGCGGAAGCCTTGGGCCGTCAATGGGCATGCTGCGAAATGTCGGAGGAATATCTGGACGGTGCCTTGGCGCGTTTCCAGCCTTCACCGGCTCCGCTGTTGAAAGACCGTCCCACCAGCTACGAAATCGCGCCGCCCTGTGCGGTCGCGGTCGAGGAAACGGACACGCCCTTGTTTGCGGACGGCGGCGCGAAGCGCCCGCCGCTTGAGAAAGCGCAGCCGCCGCGCGCTAAACCGCAGCCAGAACAGCCGCAGCCCAAGCGTCGAGCCCGTGTGGCTGCCTGAGTCGCTCGAAGTCTATGGCGAACGGCGCGGGCGCGGCATGGCTGACCCGCGCCGGAGCAAACCGGGATAGCGTTACGAGAGAACGGGACAGCAGGGCGTCCCGCGCGGCGGCAGGTCCGTAGCTTCGCCCGTAGCGGACTACCTGATCGACCGCCTCACGGAATCTCGCCGTCGCCGTGTCACCGGCGATGTATTTTACCTCGATAACGGCCACGACCGCATTGAGATCGCGGTCCACCACGATCAGGTCCGGCCTTTCGGTGCCGACAGCGAGGCCGTAGTCGGCCAGCGCGGCGCGCGCGGCCACTTCGGAAGGCTCCAAAGCGGGCGGCGAATGGTAGGGCGTTATCTGTTGCCAGTAGATAGCGTGACGCCCTGCGGTGACAATCGGCCCTGCCGAATCCGCCCCCAGCAGATGGAGGTGCAGCGGCGCGGCGCTTGCGCGGCCAAGGGCTTCGCCCGCCGCAAGGCCGACCGCCAACTCGAAGCGCCGCCAATCTTCCAACGGGCCGATCAGCGCGGTGCGGGCAACCCGCTCCATCGCCTCACGCTCCCCGCGTTCCAATCCTTGCAAGACCTGATATGCCTCGACAGCGAGGCGGTAAACCGGACGGCGCGCCCGTGCCGAGTCCCTCACGGCTGCCGCATTCGGGCGTTGCCCGAGAGAAACCGCCCTTAACGGCTCGCGCAGCGCCTCGATGCGCTGCACCTTCCTCATGTCCGTTTGGGCGGCTTCAATCGTCGGCAGGTAGGCCGAGGTTGGCGCTTGCCATGCCAGAAGTCGCGCTGTGTAGGACGCGGCTTCGCGCAGAACCCACGCAAGGAGCATGTTCGGGCCGGTGCTGAAACTCCGCACCGCCTCATGCGTTACGAGCGCGGAAGGCAAGCCCGATTGCTTACGGTACATCCACGTTTTGCGGGCGTCGATACGGCCCCGCGCAACGGCATCGTCAACCTGCTCCCGATACGCCAGCAGCGCCTGCGTCTCATGCGGTCGGTCGATCAGATACGTCACCAACGAACGTACCGGCGCGGACAGCGCCCAATGGCCTTTGAGGATTTCCACGTCGCGCCGCTGATCGAGACGGGGAATATCCCCTTCGAGCGGTGCCCCGCCACGGAAGTATCTCAGCAGCAACCCTGCCGAATAATCGACAATGGCTGCATCGAGCGTCATCAGATCGCCACCGATTCCATGCGCCGCCTGACGCGCGCGGCGTCCGCGCCCGCGAGTCCGAAGGCCGCAATCGCCGCATCGGCGATGTTGACGGCATCCTGATGCACGATCCCGTCGAGCATCGGGAGCAGAACCATGTCGATGGCATCGAGCGCCGCTTGCTGCATGGCAGCGTCGGGCGCACCAAAGAAGGACGATCCGGGCGCGATTTCCACGATGGCGTTGATCGCATCGATGATCGGCGCTGGCCCGATCACCCGCGCCGCATTGATCGCTTGCCAGAGATCGGCAAGCGGACAGGCCGCGCCCGCCGCACCGACCGGCAGGCCCCTCGATTGCAGATATTGCGTGACAAACCCCGGCAGGTCCTGCGGCGCGTCAACATAGACCCAGCCAAAGCGGCGGCTGAGCGCATAGGACATCTGGTAGAGAGACGCCTTGTCGATGGAATTGATGGTGGCGATCAGCCGCCAAGCCGCGCCCGGCGCGAACTCGTGTTCTCCCGCGCCCGCCTTCGGCTTCGGCAGAATCACGTAGGGAGGGCTGTTCTTGTCCGTCAGGTCGGTCCGGTACGGTAGCGTCGTTTGCTGGCCGGAGAGCACGGTGAACAGAGGGCCGATCACCTTGTCTATGTCGCAGCGGTTCAGCTCGTCGATGATGAGCGGCCTGTCGAAATCGCGGAGCAGAATGCCCGGCACGAAATCCACGTCGCCGTTTCCAACAGGCTGATACCCGCCGATAATGTCCTGAGAACTCCAATCTGACGAGCCCGTGACCAGAGTCCATTGGCCACCCGGCAGGCTGCTTGCGATCCACCGCGCCAGCGAGGTTTTGCCCGTGCCGGGCGGGCCATAAAGCATGATGTGCTGCTTGCCGGAGCGCAGCATAGCGTTGATTTGCCGATAGACCGAAGGGTCGATACCGAGCAGAGCGGGATTCTCGGGAATCTCAAGCGTCTTGGGATCTATCGCTTCGACCGCTTCCTCCGCGTCCGCATCTTCCGCCGCAGCGGGCTGCGGGAGGGGACCGGCGGCGTTCCACGCCGCTTCAATATCGGCCTTGAGGCGCTCCGCCTCGGCATCTTGGCTCAGGTCATAGACGGGAATGGGCGCAAGCGCCCCGTTGATGGGATGCGCGTGAATCGCGGCTTGCATGGCATCCACCGCTTCGCCGTAGGTGACATCCCGCTGCGCGCCGTTCACGTCCACTGGGAACGTATCGGCTCTTGGCCGCAGGCCGAGCAGCGCGGCGAAGATGTATCCCTCCTGACGGCGGGCGCGCTCCACGCTCCGGTAAAGCGCGCCATCCGCCGGATTGAAAGAGAACGCATCCGAGGACGACCCCGCGCGCAGCGCGCCGTGGAAAACGAACAGCACGTTTGCCTCAAAATCGTCGGCACGGCTGAACGTGTCGGCACCGCTTTGAATTAGGGGCAGGATGCGAACGGCCAGCCCGGCTTTGTCGCCTTGCGCCGTATTAGAGCCGCCGATGCCGATTTCCTGCAAATCGGCAGGAAGGCGCGCCACCGCACCCCCGGCGCTCACATCGACGTGCATCAGCCAGCGTGGCGGTTTCGTGCCGGAGTACTGCGGGTTTCCCCAAAAGCCCGTCGCTTCATCGACAACATGGTTGCCGATGTTGGTGCCGCCCTTGAAGCCGGACCGCGAAAACTGAAGATTCAAGTCTCTCAGAAAAGTATTCAGCCAGCTGAATGCGGCCTGCCTGTTCTCAATGCCTGTTGCCACGCCCGGCCCCCACGGTTGTTCTTGCTCTCGCCAGCGCGGATATATCGGCCCTCCCTAAGCAAGAATAGAACCCGGCACGCTGCGCTGCCTCGCACCACTCTAGCAAAAAGAAATCCTTTTGGGATTCCTGAATCTTAGCTGACAGCCCACCTCCCGCCAGACGCAGAAAAATCCCTACCATTTGAGCAGGTTGCAGCCTGCGGCATGGGACTCGGCTTGCTGCGATCTGACGCCGAGCAGCGATGATTCGCGGGCGACAGTGCACTCTTACCAGCTTCCATCGCTCCCTTAGGGTTGATCGCCCTCAGACTATGCCGCGCAACCTTGCGTCGGGCGCTTTGCCGTCAATGGGCTGCCCGCACCACCCCTTCGGGCCGTGTTGCCCATGACGGCGGCAGCTCGGTCCCGCCGCTCCGGGGTTCGCGTCCTTCGGGACGATCAACCCCAACAAAAAGGAGCAATCACATGGGACTGGATATGTATGCACACGCGACCAACGAGAAACCGGCAGCGGCCTTCGGCTTCAAGGCCGAAGACGCCGACCGAATCCACTACTGGCGTAAGCACCCGAACCTGCATGGCTGGATGGAAAACCTCTACTTCGAGAAGGGCGGCAGTGAACTGTTCAACTGCATTACGCTGACCCTGACGGCGGAAGACCTCGACCGGCTGGAAGCCGATATTCGGGCGGGCAATCTGCCACCGACCGCAGGGTTTTTCTTCGGCGAGTCGGACGGCAGCGAGAACGAAGACGATCTTGCGTTCATCGCCAAGGCCCGCGCAGCCCTCGCCGAAGGCAAGACGGTATTCTATGACTCGTGGTGGTAAGCCGCCCACAGCCGGGGCGCGGCATGGCCGCGCTCCGGTGCCTTTTATATCTTCACGAATCGAAATCTCAGAGCGGCGGCGCGGGTGAAACTGTGGCGATGGTGCGCACATGGCTCGACGAGGAAGCCACCAAGCCGCCCCAAGACCGGGTGAAAGGCGTTAGCCCAGCTTATTCACCGAATACGCGCTTTCAGTCGGCTCGGGAGCGGGTCGGGGAT
>VFQR01000293.1_pt1 | contig 87227 bp, 84 predicted proteins | sample 3512321 | NCBI WGS metagenome assembly VFQR01 (sample SAMN10412374, study PRJNA504923) | tailings metagenome | isolation source: Relicate 3 Philex TSF1 revegetated site | place: Philippines: Tuba, Benguet | collected 2017-08-29 | reverse complement strand
GCAGCCTGATGAAGGAGACGACGCAGGTCGGCCGCGAGCGGATGACGTTCCAGGGGCTGATCGGGCGCTTCCTGCGACACCTCAAGGAGCGGCTGGAAGCCCGGCCCGGCGGCATGCCGGATCAGGTCGTCCTCGGGCGCCCCGTCTTCTTCGTCGATGGCGACGCGGAGGCCGACAGGACTGCCCGCGACCAGCTCGAGGCGGCGGCGCGGGCCGAGGGCTTCCGGCATGTCGAGTTCCAGTTCGAGCCTGTTGCGGCCGCGCTGCATTTCGAGCGCCGGATCGACGCCGAAGCGCTGGCTCTGGTGGTCGATATCGGCGGCGGGACGTCCGATTTCTCGGTGCTGCGGCTTTCGCCGGAGCGTGCCCGCGCGACGGACCGGCGCGACGACATCCTCAGCACCTCCGGCGTCCATGTCGGCGGCACGGATTTCGATCGCAGGCTCAACATCGCCAAGGTGATGCCGCAAATGGGGCTCGGCACGACGACGAGCGACCGAAAGCGGCACCTGCCCGTGTGGTACTTCAATGACATGGCGACCTGGCACCGGATCAACCAGCTCTACACCGCGAAGATCCTGCGGGACATCCAGTCACTGGCGCGCGAGGCGGCCGAGCCGGAAAAGCTTGCCCGCTTCGCACATCTGCTGACGTACCGGTCCGGACATCGACTGGCGGCACAGGTCGAGAAGGCCAAGATCGAGCTGACGGATGCGGCCGGTGCAATCATCGCACTCGAGGAGCCCGGACTGTCCCTGGCCGTGCCGGTGAGCCGAACGGAATTCGAGGAAGCGAGCGGCGAACTGGTCGCCAGGATCGCTACCGCGATCGACGAGGCGCTGGCGAGCGCCGGAGTCGCGGCAGACGCCATCGACACGGTGATCCTGACCGGTGGCGGCGCGCAGGTGCCGCAGGTGCGCGCGGCCGCGACGTCGCGCTTCAGCGGCGCGCGCATCGCACAGTCCGACCGGTTCGGCTCGGTCGGGCTCGGACTGGCGGTGGATGCGGCACGACGTTTCGGCTGAACGTCCCACCGAGACGGTACGAGCGCCGGCCTTTCAGCTATAGTTTCGTTTGCCGGCAAGTGCCGGCTCTAGTTTCCGGCCAGTTCGCCGACGAGTTCGTCGCGCATCAGGAATTTCTGTGGCTTGCCCGTCACCGTCATCGGAAGCGTGTCCTTGAACCGTACGTAGCGCGGGACCTTGTAGTGCGCGATCTGGCCGCGGCAGAAGGCGCGGATTTCTTCCTCGGTCGCGGTCTCCCCGGCGTGAAGAACGACGAAGGCGGCGACTTCCTCGCCATAGCGCGCATCGGGCACGCCGAAGACCTGGACCTGCGCGACCTTCGGATGGCGGTAGAGGAACTCCTCGATCTCGCGCGGATAGACGTTCTCGCCGCCGCGGATCACCATGTCCTTCACGCGCCCGACGATCGAGCAGAAGCCTTCCGCGTCGAGCGTCGCCAGATCGCCGGTATGCATCCAGCCCGAATCGTCGACCACCTCTCGGGTGCGCTCCGGGTCGCCCCAGTATCCCTTCATCACCGAATAGCCGCGCGTGCACAGTTCGCCCGACTGGCCGACGGGCACGATGCGGCCCTTGTCGTCGACGATCTTGACCTCGAGATGCGGGTGGACCCGGCCGACCGTCGAGACGCGCTTGTCGAGCGGATCGTCGACCGCGCACTGGAACGAGACCGGGCTCGTCTCGGTCATGCCGTAGGCGATGGTCACCTCGGGCATGTGCAGGTCGCGCGTCACCCGCTTCATCACCTCGATGGGGCAGGGGGCCCCCGCCATGATGCCGGTGCGTAGCGAGGAGACGTCGGTCGCCTTGAAATCGGGATGATCGAGCAGGCCGACGAACATGGTCGGCACGCCGTAAAGGCCGGTGCAGCGTTCCTTCTGGATCGCGGACAGCGAGGCGCCCGCGTCGAAGCCCTCGCCGGGAAATATCATCGCGGCGCCCTTTGTGACGCAGCCGAGCGTGCCCATCACCATGCCGAAGCAGTGATAGAGCGGGACGGGGATGCAGAGCCGGTCCTTCGGGCCGAGCCTGATCGTCGCGGTCACGCGGTCGGCATTGTTCAGGATGTTGTAATGGGTCAGCGTGGCGCCCTTGGGCGCGCCGGTCGTGCCGGACGTGAACTGGATGTTGATCGCGTCGTCCGGATCGAGGGAGGCGGTTATCGCATCGAGGCGCGAGCGCTGCGCGGGGCCGGCGAGCGCGGCTACCGCGTCGAAGCCGATCATGCCCGGGCTGCTGTCCCTGCCCATGCGGATGACGGCGCGCAGGGCAGGCAGCCTTTTGGCGTTGAGGCGTCCCGGCTCGCTGTCGGCAAGCTCCGGCGCGAGGTCGCGGATCATCTCGAGATAGTCGCTGGTCTTGAAGCGCTCGGCCGTAACGAGCGCCTTGCAGGCCACCTTGTTCAGCACATATTCCAGTTCGGCGGTGCGATAGGCGGGGTTGATCGTCACGAGGACGAGGCCGACGCGGGCGGTGGCGAATTGCGTGACCAGCCATTCCGGCCGGTTCGGCGACCAGATTCCGACGCGATCGCCCGGTTCGAGGCCGAGCGCGAGGAAACCTGCGGCGAGCGCGTCGACCTCGCGGGCGAAGGCCGCCCAGGTGAGGCGCCTGCCCGGTTCGCAGAAGACGGCGGCCTCGCGTCCGCCATGCAGCCGGACCGTCTCGGCCAGCACCTGCGGGATGGTCTGGTGGCGCAACGGCGCCGAGCGGTCGCCGGAGACGTAGGACTTGCCGTCGCGCGGCGCGAGAGAGGCGGCCGGCTGTGCCTTCGCGTCATCGTCGAAAATGCTCTTCGACAGCCCCTCGGCGAGGGATTGCGACAATTCGCTGGCCATGATTCCTCCCGGCGCTACATCGCGCGCCAGTCTCCGATACGCTCGAAAGCCGCCGCGGCACGATAGATCGTGCTCTCCTCGTAGTGGCGGCCGATCAGCATCATGCCGATGGGCAGACCCTCCGACAGGCCGCATGGGACGGTCATCGCCGGGTGACCCGTCGCATCGAAAGGCGCCGTGTTCCCGATCATCTCGAAGGCGCGCTGGATGTAGAGCGCGAGTGGCGCATCGGGTGGCGGAAGGGGCTGCGCCTTGAGCGGCATGGTGGGCATCAGCAGCAGGTCATAGCGCGCCAGCGCGTCGTCATAGGCCATGCGAAGACGGCGGCTGAGATTCTGCGCCTTGGCGTAGAAATGGCCGCGATAATGCTTCTGCATGTATTCGCCGACGAACATCGAGATCTTGAGGCTCTTCGAGAGTTCGTCCGCACGGCTGCGCCAGTTTGCATGGTAGTCGAGCAGGCTGGTGACGTAGAGGCCCTTCCAGCCCGTGCCGAAGCCGTTGCCATGCATCATCGTGTCCATCAGCCCTTCGAGCGCGATGGGTGTCCAGATGGCCTGGCCGTCGAGATGCATGGGCACCGAGACCTCCTCGACGGTCGCGCCGAGTTCGCGGTAGCGCGCTGCCGCCTGGCGAACCTTCTCGTCGACGTCGGCTTCGGAATTCGCGAGGCCGAAGCCTTCGCGCACGATACCGATGCGCATGCCCGAGACGCCCTGACCGAGCGACTGGGTGTAGCGGTCGAGACGCGGAGCATACTGGCGGGGATCGAGGCCGTCGTCGCCGGCGATGACCTCGAGAAGGAGCGCGTTGTCGCGCACGTTCTGGGTGATCGGACCGACATGGTCGATGGTCGGCTCGATCGGCATGACGCCCGTGTATGGCACGAGGCCATGCGTCGGCTTCATCCCGTAGGCGCCGCAGAAGGAGGCCGGCATGCGGATCGACCCGCCCTGGTCGCCGCCGATCGCCATGTCGACCTCGCCGGAGCCCACGAGCGCGCCCGAGCCCGACGAGGAACCGCCGGCGATGTAGCCCATCTTCCAGGGGTTGTGGACCGGGCCGGTCGCGTTGGTGTGGCTGCCGCCGGAAAGGCAGAAATACTCGCAATGCGCCTTGCCGACGATCGTGCCGCCGGCATCGAGGATGCGGGTCACGATGGTGGCGTCGACGTCCGGCGTGTAGCCTTCGAGCGTCGAGGCGCCGTTCATCATGGGAACGCCGGCAAGGCAGACATTGTCCTTCAGCACGATGGTGCGGCCGGCAAGCGGACCGGCATGGGCGCCGCGGATTTCGGTCTTAACATACCAGGCGTTCAGCGGGTTCTCGGCAGCCGGCGGCCGGTAGCCGGGCGTGCGGGGATATTTCACCTGCGGCAGGTTGTCGGTCATGGCGTCGATCGTGTCGTAGGCCGCGAACGAGCCTTCCATCAGGGTCATGTAGTCCATGAGTTCGCGGTCGCCCATCGACATGCCGAGGCTCCCCACGAGGCCGCGCATCTGTTCGAGGGTGGGGCGGCGGACGGTCATGTAGGTCTCCCTTGGTCGGCCGGCGGCCGGAGTATCGAAGGCGGCAGGCGCCAGGCTGTAAGCGGGGGTAGCGCGGATTGCGGATGAAGGGGGAGGGGACACGCGGTGCGCCGCAGTGGCCGCGGCGAGACGGACATGCGGCGCCGGAACGGCGGCAGCGGCCGGACCCGACTGACGCGTGCGGCGCGCGCCCCCGAAGCCGAGGAATTCGTCGACCTGACGAGGATCCTTCAGGGCCTCCGCGCCCAGCGTGCCGGTGATGCGGCCCTTCTCGAGGACGACGACCTTGTGGGAGAGCGTCGCGATGAAGTCGAAGTTCTGCTCGACGAGGACGATCGTCAGGCCGCGCGCCACGCGCAGACGGGCGAGCGTTTCCTCGATCTCCTCGATGATGGACGGCTGGATGCCCTCGGTCGGTTCGTCGAGAAGCAGGATCCAGGGCTCCGCCATGAGGCAGCGTGCCAGCGCCAGCAGCTGCTGCTCGCCACCGGACAACGCGCCACCGTCGCGATCGAGCAGGCGGCGGATCCGGGGAAAATCCTCCAGCACGCGTTCAAGGGAGTCGGCCTCGCTGGCGCCCGAATAGTCCTGCCAGGCCATGCGGAGATTGTCGCGCACGGAGAGCCTGGGGAAGATGCCGCGGCCCTGCGGGACGTAGCCCAGTCCGCGTCTTGCTCGTTCATGCGGGGCAAGGCGCGTGATGTCCTCGCCGGCCAGCCTGACGGAACCGTTGCGCGCCGGCAGGAAGCCCATGACGGTTTTCAGGAGCGTCGACTTTCCCATGCCGTTGTGGCCGAGGATGCCGACGATTTCGTCTGGCTGCACGGTCAGGTCGACGCCATGGAGCACGGGAATGCGCCCGTAGCCGGTCGCCAGGCCCTTGATCTCCAGCGCAGGTTGGGCGGTGGTCGCGGCGGTCATGCCTTCTTCCCGAGATAGACGTCGCGGACGTGGGGATCGGCCATGACGGCGTCCACGTGATCCTCCATGAGCACCGCGCCCTGGTAGAAGACGGTCACCTGGCCGGCGATGGAGCGGATGAACTGCATGTCGTGCTCGACGATGATCAGCGATGCGTCGCGATTGATCTCGCGGATGATGCCGACCATCGCCTCGACCTCCTCGCCGGTCATGCCGGCCGCCGGTTCGTCGAGGAGCACGAGCCATGGACGGGCCGCGATGACGATGCCGAGTTCGACGCGCTGGCGCTCGCCATGCGCCAGCCGTCCGACGATGGCGCGCGAGATCGAGCCGAGCCCGAGCCGCTCGATCGCGTCGGATGCGAGGCGCTCGGCCTCGCGGGCGCCGGCCACGCGATAGGCCGAGATCGCGATGTTCTCCCGGACGGTCAGCGTATCCATGACGCTCGGCACCTGCGTCTTGATGCCGATGCCGAGGCGGGCGACGAAATGCGGATCCCAGCCGGTGGTCTCGTTGCCGTCGATGAAGACCTCGCCGATGGTCGGCTTGAGGATGCCGGTCAGGCAGCGGAAGAAGGTTGTCTTGCCGGCGCCATTTGGACCGATCAGGCAACGCAGCTCGTTGCGGCGAAGCCGGAAGTCGACATTGTCGACGGCGGTCACGCCGCCGAACCGCATCGTCAACCCGCGGGTCTCGAGAACGACGTCAGACATCGTTGGCACTCCGCCCGGGGGTGCGGCGCGGACGCTTGTGGGTCCGCTTGCGGCCCATCGTGGAGGACAGAGCGGCCATCAGCGACGGTACGACGCCGCGCGGCAGGAGCAGCACGACGAGCACCAGGATCGCGCCCATGATCAGCAGGTTGTCGATCGTCTGCTGCTGGCCGAGCGCGAATTTGAGATAGCCGAGCGCGGCGGCTCCCAGCACCGGGCCGACGAGGGTTCCGAGCCCGCCGACGATGCACCAGATTATGATCTCCGCGGACTGGCCGAGCGAGAACATGCCGGGCGTCACGATCTCCGCCCAGGACGCGTAGAGCGACCCCGCGAGTCCTGCGATCGCACCGCCGATGGCGAAGAGGATCGTCTTTCGCAGGCGCGCGTCGTAGCCCATCAACTCGACGCGCATTTCGTTGTCGCGGATCGCGACGGCGATGCGGCCGAAGGGGCTGGCGAGCAGCAGCCTGACCAGCACGTAGACGATCAGCAGGATCACGAAGCAGACGTAGTAGAGGCTGGAGTCGTAGATGTAGGCGCCGGGATCGCCCGGCACGTTCAGCGTCTGGAAGCCGGGGATGCCGTTGTAGCCTCCCAGCCGGGCGCTGCCGATCGTGTATTCCGGGCCGGCGGTCGAGTTCATGAACCGGAACAGGATCAGCGTGACGACCAGCGTGATGACGCCGAGATAGACGTCGGTCAGCCGGCCATAGAACATCATCGCGCCGAGTGCTGCCGCGAACAGCGCAGGCACCAGGATTGCCAGGAGCATCGGGATCGTGCTCTCGCCGATGTTGGCGGCGGCGATCGCGTAGGTGTAGGCGCCGAGGCCGTAGAAGGCCGCCTGGCCGAAGCACAGGATGCCGCCGAAGCCCCAGATGAGGCCGAGGCTGAGCGCCAGCATGCCGTAGATGACCAGCAGCGTCAGCGTGTAGTAGTTGAGGATCGCCGGGGCGACGAGCATCACCACGACCGCGCCGACCAGCACCCAGATCATTCCCCGCAGATCGAGCTTTTCCATCAGAGCCGACCCTTGAAGAAGCGGCCCGTGATGCCGTTCGGCAGCAGGCGCAGCAGGACGATCGCGGCGACCAGAAGGGCGACCTCGCCAATCACCGGACCGGAAAGGAAAGTGAAGGTTTGCGACACCAGGCCGAAGATCGCGGAACTCGAGAAGAGCCCGAGGATCACCGACGGCCCGCCGGAAATGACCGCGATGAAGGCCTTTGCGATATAGCCGGTGCCCCAGGTCGGGACGAGGCCGACGAGCGGCGCGAGCACGCCGCCGGCGAGGCCCGCCAGGGCAGAGCCGACGAAGAACGTCGTCATGTAGACGCGGTTGGGGCTGTAGCCGAGGGCAGCCGCCATGTCGGCATTCTGCATGGTGCCGCGCGCCACCAGCCCGAGCCGTGTGCCCTTCATCATCACGTAGGCGCCGACGAGGAGGATGATCGAGACGATGATGATGAAGAAATTGTAGCCGTTGACCTGGTAGTTGCCGACCGTGAAGCCGGAGATCGGCGTCGGGACGCCGGTGGTAGTGTTGCCGAAGATCATGACGGCGGCGCCGGTGAATAGCAGGCTCAGCCCCCAGGTCGCGAGCATCGTGTCGACCAGCCGGCCGTAGAGGAAACGGATGACCAGGCGCTCGACGATGAGGCCGATGATGCCGACCACGAGGGGCGCGACCACCAGCATCGCGACATAGATGTTGATGCCGAGCTTGACCGCCATGATCGTCGCATAGCCGCCCATCATCATGAACTCGCCATGGGCGAGATTGATGACGCGCATCATGCCGAAGACGACGGCAAGACCGGAGCTGATCAGCACCAGGACCGCGATCGAGTAGAGGATCTCGAGGATGAAGACTGTTGCGAGGTCCATGCCTTGTCGCCGGCCAGGGGAGGGAGGGTTGAATTCAGTGCATGACGATCGACGCGGGGCAGGTCGCACGTAACCTTCCGCCGGTCCTCAGGACCGGCGGCGGTTCCGGGAAACCCTCGCGACGGCAGGCGAGACGCCCGCGCCGACCTTCTGCCCGCGTCAGATGTCGATCTCGTACTGCTTGTTGTCGTCAGGGTTCGCCTGGAGGTCGCAGACGAGCTGGGTGTCGATCGGCGGCCGGGCGCCGAAGCTCTCGATGACCCGCAGCTTCTGGTCCTTCATCTCCATGAGCTGGACGTCGAGGGTTGCGTGGTGCGTCTTCGGATCGATGGTCAGCCGGCCGGCCGGTCCGTCGAAGCCGAGCCCGCTGTCCAGCGCGGTGATGACGGCCTCCTGCTCCACGCTGTTCGCCGCCTTCACGGCCTCGGCCCACAGCATGATGCCCTGGTAGTTCGAGACGGCCAGCTCGTGGATCACCGACACGGAGTCCGCGCCGTGCATGGCGGCCCAGGCTTCCTTGAAGGCGACGTTGGCGGGGGTGTCGAGCTCGGGCGAGTAATTGTAGCAGACGACGATCCCGTCACCCTCGTCCTTGGTCAGTATCTGCTGCTCGGCGCCGACGCCGAGCGTGGTCGAGGCCATGGGGATGCGCGACTTCATGCCGGCTGCTGCCCACTGCCGGTAGAAGGAGAGATGCGCGCCGCCGACGAGAGCCGAATAGACCATGTCGGGAGCTGCCGTCTGGATCTTGGTGATGGTCGAGCCGAAATCGGCGACGTCGAGCGGGAAGAACTCGACGGCCAGGGTCTCGCCGCCATTGTCCTTGACGTATTTCTGGATCCAGCGGGCCATCAGCTGGCCGTAATTGTAGTCGGCCGCGAGGATGTAGACCTTCTTGCCCCATTCCTTCATCGTGTAGGGGATCTGCACCTCGGTCGTCTGGGCCGGCGTCACGCCCGTGACGAAGCAGTTGCGGTCGCACACGCCGCCTTCGTACTGGATGTTGTAGAAGTAGAGCGTGTTGGCCCGGCGCAGCGTCTGGCGGATTGCCTCGCGCGAAGCCGACAGGATGCCCCCATGCACGACGTCGACCTTGTCCTGGCGCGTCAGCTGCTGGGCATATTGCGTGTAGAGCGCCATGTCCGACTGGGTATCGTAGGCGATGTGCTGGATCTGGCGACCGAGCAGGCCGCCGGCATCGTTGAGCTGCTTGACTGCGAGGCGCACGGCCATGTCGATCGGCTTGCCGTAGGCGTCGAAGATGCCGGAGATGTCGAAGACGGTACCCAGCTTGATCGGATCTTCGGCGAAGGCGTTGCGGATGAAGGGCGGCGCGGCCAGGAGGGTCGAAGCGGCGGCGGCCTTGAGCATGGTACGGCGATTGAAGTTCATCGGTGTTCCCCTGTGTGTTTGCAGCCCGTCGATGCGGGCGCTTCGTTCGTCCAAAAGCGCGTCAGTCCTTCTTCTTCTGCGGCGCCCGGTTGATCGCATCGAGCGCGCGGGCGCCGAGATTTGGATCCATCTCGATCCCGATCTCCTCGCCGAGCTTCTTGATCGCAGGCAGGCCGACCGCCATGCCCATGATCGAATCGAGCGCCTGCTGGAATGAACCCTGAGGCTCGCCTCCATGGCCGCCACCCGAACCGAGACCCGAAATATGATTGATGCGGATGGAGTCGATCTTCTCGACCGGCTTCATCATCTGGGCCGTGATCTCAGGCAGCATGTCGAGCTTGTGCATCTCCAGACGCAGCCTCAGGATCTGCTCGCTCTGGGCGTTCTCGGTCTCGACCATTGCCGAGCGGCCCTCCGATTCGGCGATCATGCGATGGCGTTCGGCCTCGGCGCGGACCTGCGTGGCGTCCCCCTCGGCCTTGGCGAGCGACAGGATCGTGTCGACCTGGGACTTGATCTTGCGGTCCTCGACCTCGGCTTCTTCCTCGGCGCGCAGAAGCGAGAGCTGGCGGCTGCGTTGCGCAACGGCCACCTCCTTCTCGGTCTGGACGACTTCCTGCGCCTTGATCAGCTGGCTGCGGCTCGCCTCCAGCTCGGCCTCGGCGACGTTCTCCTCGCCGCGCTTGGCGGCGATCCGTATGGCGTTGTCGATCTTGGCCGTCTCGACGGAGAGCAAGGCTTCGATCTCCTGGCGGCGCAGGCGAAGATCGCGCTCGATCTCGGCGAGCTTCACTTCGCGGCTGCGGGCGATCCTCGCCTCTTCGGCGATGCGCTCGGCGTCGGTGCGGGCGTTCTGGAGTTCGGTTTCGAGGTCGATCCTGCGCTTCTCGAGGTCGAGCCGCTTGGCGAGTTCAGCCTGCTCCTGCTCGCGCTCGACGGCTAGTCGCTGCTTGACCTGTTCAAGCTGCCGGCGGCGGACCTCGATGTCGGCCTCGGTCTCGATGCGGACGCGCTCCTTGCGGTTCTCGGTGATGGTCTCTGCAAGCCTGCGCATGCCGACCGCGTTGAACGCGTTGTTCTCGTCGATCGCGTTGAACGGCGTCTGGTCGAGGCGGGTGAGCGAGACGGAATCGAGCAGGATGCCCGTCCGGGCGAGGTTTTGGGCGAGCCGCTCGGTGACCGCCTCGACGAATTCCTGGCGTCGTTCGTGGAGCGCATCCATGGTGCGGCTCGCGACCGCGGCCTGCACGGCGTCGATCAGCTTGCCTTCGAGCAGCGCCTGCATCTCGTCGTCGCGGTAGGTCTTGGCGCCGTAGACCTGCGCGGCGGTGGCGATCCCCTCGGCATCCGGTGAAACGCGGACGTAGAAGTCCATCGCGACGTCGACGCGCAAGCGGTCTTCCGAGATCAGGGCCGAGGTTCCGGCCCGCTCGACCCGAAGGCGCATTGCCCGCATGTTGATGCGTTCGACCCTGTGCAGGATCGGCAGCGCCAGCGCGCCGCCATCCATCAGGACGCGTCCGCCGCCCATGCCGGTGCGGACCAGCGCGTTCTCGCGGGTCGATTTCACGTAGAAGCGATTGAGGAACAGAACCGCCAGCACCGCGGCGACGATCAGGACGATGAGCGTCAGAAGCCAGGCCACGCATTTCCTCCGGTTCTATCCCGCGCCGGGTCTCTGGAAAGAGGCGCGTAGAGTCGGAAGCTAGCGCGAGTTCGCTTTCCTTTTCAAGTATTTTATTTTCCGTTTCAAATGCCTGCCGCGCGTTTCGCGTCAGCTCAGGCGCTCGAGAATCGAGAAGAGGTGACCGTCGGCCCGGGCCAGATAGATCGGGCTTTCCTTGTGCTCGTTCGAGTGGAAGAGCCCGCCGCGGGCGCTGCGATAGGCGACGGGCGCGCCGGGCCTTTCGCGCCTGCTGAGCGCGGCATAGAAATGCATCCCTTCGTAAAGCGACTGGCCGAGCGCGTTCAGCACCGGTGCCCGCTCGCCATGCGCCGCTCGGTACCGCTCGATGAAGGACAGGTTCTGGTCGGTGCGCAGGCGCGGAAAATAGGACGAGGCACAATAAAGCCGCTTCGTATGCTCGGCGCCGGAACCGAGCAACACGTTCTCCTCGATCGCCGCAGAGAAGCGGGTGGTCCGACTGTCGAGACCAAGGGCGCCGAACACCCTGTTGAACTCGACCGCGTCCTGGCCGATCAGCGACATGATGACGATGTCGGGGCGGGTCTCGGCCATGCGTTCGACGAGCTCGACGGGTTCCTCGATCCCGAAGGGAACGTACTTCTCGAAGACCACCTCGCCGCCGAGCGAGCGGATGCAGGATTTCGCGAAGGCGTGCGAACTGCGCGGCCAGACATAGTCGTTGCCGACGAGCGCCCAGCGCCTGACCTTCAGCATCTCAGAGAGACGGCGGATCGCCGGCGCGAGCTGCTCACGAGGCGTTTCGCCGATCGTGTAGATGTCCGGCGACGGCTCGTTGCCCTCGTAGAGAGGGGTATAGACGTAGGGGATGCGGCCGGACACGGCCTGCTTCAGCCTCTGGCGCACGGAGCTGACATGCATGCCGACGATCGCGCCGACCGACCGCGTGTCGATCAGTTCCTCGATCGTCTCGGCCGCGAGATCGGCCACGGATTCGTCTGCGTCCAGGAAGAGCGGCTCGACCTCGCGCCCGTGGATCCCGCCGGCCGCGTTTATCTCGCAGATCGCGAGCTGGGCGCTTGCGATGCAGGACGGTCCCCAGATCCCCGCGGAGCCGCTCATTGGTACCATGGCGGCGATGGGCGTCGTGCGGGACCGTCCGGAAAGACGGCCACTCCCGAGGATCGGCCCGTTCGAGCCGATCCACTCCCGCTTCCGGTCGCGCGTGAGCGCTTGATGGATCATCAGGTCGGCCACCCCACTGTTGGTCCCACCAGATTGTTTTTCTTTTCCGTTTTAAGTATCTGACATGGCAGGCAATGGCAATCGGCCCTATGTGGCGATTCGTCCGAGCGAAAGGGCCGGTTCGAACGGCCCAAGGGGAGTGAAGTGTCCGAACGATCGATCAGCGACCAGCTGGCCTATCTCGTCGCGCATGCGCATCGCAAACTGCATGGCGCGCTGGAGCGCGAACTGCAGGACGAAAGCCTGAGCGTCGAGCAGTGGCGGGTCCTCGAGGTTCTGAGCGACGGCGCCGGGCACTCGATGGGCGAAATCGCCGAACTGGTGCTGATGAACCACCCGACGCTGACCAAGATGACCGACCGCATGGTGGCCCGCGGACTGGTGCATCGTTCGCCGGATCCGCTCGACCAGCGCCGCGTCATGGTCTTCGCGACCGATCTCGGCCTCGAGGTCGTCGGTCGCGTGCGCGACCATGTCGCCAGCCGCAACACCGCGCTGGAACGGCAGCTCGGCGCGCGCCGCTCGGCTGAACTTCGCGACCTGCTGTCGCGCGTCATCAAGATCGAAGGCTGAACGCGGCCGGGGATGGCCCGAGCAGGCGTCAGTCAGTCGGCATCATGTGGACTTCGCGGACCGTCACGTGACGCGGCTGCGACAGCGCATAGACGACCGCGCGGGCGACGTCCTGCGGCTTGAGCTTGTCCGGCTTCGCTTCGTCGAAGAAAGGTGTGTCGACCATGCCCGGCGCGATCACGGTGCATCGACCGCCCCATTCGCGCATCTCCTCGGCCATGTTGCCGGCATAGCCGTGGACGAACCACTTCGTCGCGCCGTAGATCGAGCCAGGGATGTGACGGCGGCCGGCGGCCGATCCGGTCAGCAGCAGGTGGCCGCGGGACTTGCGCAGCTCCGGCATGGCGGCGCGTGCCGTGAAGAGCAAGCCCATGATGTTGACGTCGATCATGCGCCGCCACTCTTCCGGATCGCCTTTTTCGGTACCTGGCGTCTTTAGCCCCATGCCGGCATTGGCGAAGGCGGCATCCACGCTGCCATATCGTTCCGCCAGGGCCGCGATCGCTTCTTCCTGTGCGGAGAGCTCGCCGGCGTCTCCCGGCAGTGCCATCGCGGCCTCGCCCAGCTCGCGGGCGAGCGCTTCGACCCTGTCGCGGCTTCGCGCGAAGAGACCCACCCGCCAGCCGGCGGCGACCGCTTCGCGCGCGGTCGCCGCGCCGATGCCGCTGGATGCACCTGTGATGAACAGGGTTCCCGCCATGATCTTCCTTCCTCCCGTGCAGGCCGGCAAATCACGCCGCAACCCTGCCGGCACAACTAGAGCCTTTCATGGCGAGATGGAACCGCTCTGCCGGTGGCCGTTCGCTCCAGGTTGGAGGGGATCGGCGAACGGCCCGTACCCGGCGAATGGTCGAGCCGAGTCCCGCGGTATCCGAATCGAACGGTCCCGGCCCGCGGGGGTTTCAAGCTGGCGGGTCCGCTGCGCCGAGCCGCTTGGGCGATCGACTGCCAACGACCATCGCAGCGCCCATCAGGCACACGGAGCCGTTTCCATCTTGGGTCAGGATTCATTGAGCCGGAAGCTGAAAGTTGCGGCGAAGGCGATGGCTCACCGGAAGGCCTTAGCGCGCGTGCCATGTCGGATATCGATGTGCCGCCCGCCCCATGGGGCGGGCGAACATGTTCTCGAGCCGTTGGCGCTGCCGATCGTGCGGTGCGTGACACGAGGAGCAATGCAGGGCGTGACGCCCCGATCGGCCAGGGCCTGCCGGAAGGCAACGGAACGGCAAGCGCTTTGGTGAGCAGGAAGCGGGCGCTCCGTGGCTGCTCGATCACCGCGGCAGCAGTATTGGTATCGTTGGCCTGTTCCACGCTCAAATGCAGCGTGCGGAATGCCGCGTCGACGCGATCGGTCGGTTCATGAGGCCGGCACTTTGTGGATTTCGTAAGTTTCGGAGGTTTGTTGGCTGGGGAACCTGGATTCGAACCAGGACTAACGGAGTCAGAGTCCGTGGGTCTACCGTTAACCTATTCCCCAATGCCGGACCGGAAACCCGGGTGCCGAACACGCCGTGAAACGCGCGGGACGCGCCTGCGTTTCCGATATCGGCGGCCTTTTACCACAAAGGGCCGTCCGATCAAGCCTTGCTGCGTCTTTCTTGGCCGCCTCTTTCTTGCAGCGGTGTCGTCGCGCCCTCGCGACGCCTGCCAAGCATCTGCCCGATCTGACGCCGCTCGAAGACGACGACCACGACGATGGCGATGACGAAGGGAATGACCAGGTAGAGCAGGCGGAACACGAGGAGCGCGGCGAGCACGTCGGCGGGGTCCATCTCGGAAAGACCGGCCACGAAGACGAGTTCGAGCACGCCGATGCCGCCTGGCGCATGGCTCAAGAGGGCCAGCGAGAAGGACGCCACGAATAGGCCCGCGACCACGACGAAGCCGGGATGGCCGGCTTCCGGCAGTGCGAAATGGATGATGGCGGCTGCGCCGACGAGCTCGATCGGCCCGATCACCAGCTGGCGGGCGACGACCGGCAGCCGCGGGTAGAATATGGCGAAGCCGCCGAGCGTGATCGGTTTCAGCTGCAGCCAGCTTCCGAACACGTAGAGCGCCACGAAGAAGAGCAGCACCGCGCCGGTCGTCGCGCCGGCCTCCAGCGGCAGAACGTCGACGAAGCGCGTCGGCAGCTCGGGCTCGATGATCAGGACGATCCCGCCCAGAATGAGCGTCCCGAGCGCGAAGGTGAAGGAGCACAGCGCCACCAGCACGCCGACCTCCCCCGCGCTGAGGCCCTGCGTCCGGTAGGCCCGGTATCGCACCACCGCGCCCGAAAGCACGGACGCGCCGATATTGTGCGACAGCGCATAGGTCGTGAAGGAGCAGAGCGTGATGAAATGCAGCGGCACGCGCCGGCCCAGGTGCCTGAGCGCGATGTGGTCGTACCCGGCGAGCGCCGCATAAGCCACCACGGCCCCGCCGGTCGCAAGAACCCAGCGTTCGGCCGTGATGCTGGCCAGCCCGTCAAGGACGTCTCCGACCGAGATGCCGCGAACCTCATGATAGAGGAGCCATATCGAAAAGGCGACGGCGGCGAGCCCCACTGCCGGCCATATCCAGTCCTTCAGGCTGATGCGCAATGATCGGTGCTCCCGGTCCGTCTGGCTGTTTCACGCTTTGTTGCAGGGGGAAACAATTGTGGCCGCGACGTCAAGCGGTTTCCGACGTGGGCGTGCCGCGACGCCCTTGGTGAATGGCGCCCCTGCTGATACTGTCTCTTCAACGACACCGATTATAGGGCGCGTGCGGCGCTTTTCCGGCGGGCATTTCCGTGGGGACGAGCGCGCGGCGCCGGAAGGAATTGAATTGAGAGACCCCGACGCTTCCGGCAGACGGCCGGAACCCGGGGCTTCCGCGGTGGAAGGGCGCGAGGGCGCCGCTCCGGCGCGGCCAGCTCCGGTCAAGGCAACCGGCGAGGGACGCGACGCGTCGTCTCCGGCAAATCCCGGCGGGCCCGGCGGAAAACGCAGGCGCCGCCGCAAGCGCGGCCGGGGGCACAAGGTGTTCGCGCCCGGGCACGTGCCTCCTCAACCAAGACCGGATCACGATGCCAGGCCGGCCGCTCCGCCCCGCGCCGAGCCGCGCCCGGAGGCCGGCGCGCATGTGCGGGCCGGGGAGGGCGCCGCCGCGCCTGGCACCGCCGATCCTGGCAACATCGGCGGCACAGGTGCACGCGGGTTCCGCGGTCCCGACGTGCCGATCTACGGCGCCCTCGACCTCGGCACCAACAATTGCCGGCTGCTGCTCGCCACGCCGGGAAGGCCCGGTCAGTTCCGGGTCGTCGACGCCTTCTCCCGCATCGTCCGGCTGGGCGAGGGGCTGGGCGCCACGGGTCGCCTCGGCGCGCCGGCCATGGACCGCGCGGTCGAAGCCTTGCGCGTCTGCGCCGACAAGCTGGCCGCCAGACCCGTGCGACGGGCACGGCTGATCGCCACGGAGGCGTGCCGATCGGCCGCCAACGGCCAGGAATTCCTGGAGCGCGTGGCAGGTGAATCCGGCCTCGAACTCGAGATCATCGACCGCGAGACCGAGGCCCGGCTCGCCGTGTCGGGTTGCGGCTCGCTCGTCGAGCGCGACACGCAGGGCGTGGTGCTCTTCGACATCGGCGGCGGCTCCTCCGAGATCGCGCTCATCGATCTCTCGGGTCGTCGCAGCGGCAAGCTCGCCAACCACATCGTCGCCTGGACCTCGCTGCCCGTCGGCGTGGTTTCGCTCGCCGAGCGCTTCGGCGGGCGCGACGTCACCGAGCAGAGCTTCGAGGCGATGGTGCGCGACGTCGAGGCGATGCTGGCGCGGTTCGACGGCCGGGGTCGGCTTGCCCATGTCGCGGGCGGCAACCGGTTCCACCTGCTCGGCACCTCGGGAACGGTGACCACGCTGGCCGGCGTGTTCCTCGAACTCGAACGCTATGACCGGCGGCGCGTCGACGGTCTTTGGATGAGCGACCAGCAGGTGGGAGACATGACGGCGAGGCTGCTGGGCTGGGATTTCGCGCGCCGGGTGGCCAACCCCTGCATCGGCCAGGACCGCGCGGATCTGGTGCTGGCCGGCTGCGCCATTCTCGAGGCGATCCGCCGCGTCTGGCCCGCCCGCCGCCTGCGCGTCGCCGACCGGGGACTGCGCGAGGGCATACTCACCGAACTGATGGCGCAGGACGGCGCCTGGCGCTGGAGCCGGCAGCCGCGCCGGGCCTCATCGTGAAGAAGCCGCGGGCATCCGGCTCCGGCGGCGGCGCGCGCGCGCTGACGACGCGCATCAAGCGCAAGTCCAAGCTCAAGGCGTCGTCGCGGCGCTGGCTCGAGCGGCACATGAACGATCCCTACGTGCACCGGTCCAAGGCCGAGGGGTATCGCTCGCGCGCGGCTATCAAGCTGGTCGAGATCGACGACCGGCACGCGATCCTCAAGCCCGGCATGCGCGTGATCGATCTCGGTGCCGCGCCGGGCGGCTGGTGCCAGGTAGCGGCGGCGCGCGTAAAGTCGGATCCGGCATCCCCTTCCGTCGTGGGCATCGACTACCTGGAAATGGATGCGGTGCCGGGCGCGCATGTGCTGAAGCTCGACTTCCTCGACGACACGGCGCCCGATCGCCTGATCGAGACGCTGGGCGGTGCGCCGGATGTAGTGCTTTCAGACATGGCGGCGCCGACCACGGGTCATCGCCGCACCGACCATCTGCGCACCATGCAGCTTTGCGAGGTCGCGACGGATTTCGCGCTGAAGGTCCTCAGGCCGGGAGGCCATTTCCTGGCCAAGACCTTCCAGGGTGGTACCGAGACCGAGCTTCTGGATCTCCTGAAGCGGAACTTCGTCTCCGTCCATCACGTCAAGCCGCCCGCCTCGCGTGATGAATCCGTCGAGCTCTATTTGCTCGCCAAGGGCTTCAAGGGGCGGTAGCGGTCCCCTCCGTCGTCCGGCGGTGGCCGGAGACGGCGCTGCCCGCGTCGGGCGGCAGAGCGACGAAGGGGAGGGCCGCCAGCGCGGTCAGCGCCGCGACCATGACGAAGGCTGCCCCGAAGGCGTCCGCGCCGAGACCGTCGACCGAAAACCGCGCGTAGGCCTCCAGGATCGCTCCGGCCACCGCGACGCCAAGTGCGATCGATACCTGCTGGCTGACTGCCGAGAGCGCGGTGGCCTGGCTCGCCTGGCCATCGGCGATCTCCGCGAAGACGAGCGCGTTGGCTGAGGTGAAGAAGAGCGAACGCAGGAAGCCGGCCGCCAGCAACAGGCCGATGATGGCAGCGGCCGGCGTCGATGCGCCGATCAGCGCGTTCGCCGCGATCAGCGCTGCTCCCCCGATCCCCGAGATCATCAGTACAGTACGGAACCCGCACGTTCTCAGCAGACGGCTTGCGAGGAACTTCATCGCCAGCGCACCCCCCGCGGAGGCGAATGTGAGCAGGCCGCTTTCGAACGGCGTCATGCCGAGGGCGAGTTGGAAGTAGAGCGGCAGCAGGAACGGGACGGCGCCGGCTCCGATGCGAAACAGCGATCCGCCCGCGATGGCGGCCCTGAAGGCGCGGACACGAAACAGGCGCAGGTCGAGGATCGGATCGGCGCGATGGCGCGCGTGGCGCATGTAGAGGAACGTGGCGCCGAGCCCGGCAAGCGTGGTCGCGACGCCCACCACTGGAGGGAGCGCCGGCAGGCTTATGACGGAAAGCCCGAACACGATGCCCGCCGCGGCGAAGCCCGACAGGATGAAGCCGACGAGGTCGACCGGCGCGGCGCCGCCGCCCGGCATTTTCGGCAGTATGCGGCTCGCCAGCCAGATGCCGATGATGCCGATGGGCACGTTGATCAGGAAGATCCAGTGCCACGAGAAGAAGGTGGTTATGAAGCCGCCGACCGGAGGGCCGACCATGGGTCCGACGAGCGCCGGGATGGTCAGCAGCGCCATCGCGGAGACGAGTTCGTCCTTGCGCGCCGCGCGCACCAGGATCAGTCGGGCCACCGGCGTCATCATCGATCCGCCGACCCCCTGGACCACACGCGCGCCGACGAACTCCGCAAGCGAGCCGGCCATGGCGCAACCGAGCGAGCCGACCATGAACACGCCGATGGCCAGGCAGAATATGCGCTTGGCCCCGAAGCGATCCGCCATCCAGCCGCTGATCGGGATGAAGATCGCAAGCGAGACGAGGTAGGCGGTGAGCGCGAGCTTGAGCGCGATCGGATTGGTCCCGATGTCTGCGGCGATCGCGGGCAGCGACGTCGCGATCACGGTCGAATCCATCTGCTCCATGAAGAGCGCGACGGCGAGAACGAGGGGGATGGAGCGGTTCATCGGCGGGGCGGCGCTGCGGGGCGGGAGGCGCGGCCTAGCATGGATCGGATGCGGTTGCGAGAAGGCGGGGTCCGGAGATGGGCGTGGTCCCGAAGGCATCCGCGCTGCAACCGCTGCGCGACGCCGGACACGGCAGTGAACGGATAACGATTGCGTGAACAGGTTCTTGTCGCGACCGGGAGCAGGCCCAAGTCGCGACTTCGATGCAACCAAATGGGGAGATCCGGAACAATGGCATTCGCATCCGATCGTCGTTCGCTTTTCAAGCTCGCCGCCGCGGGCGCCACGGGTTTGGCAATGCCGCAGATCATGGTCCGCGCCGCCGCCGCGCAGGTTCCGATGCCCGACGTGGCCGATCCGGGCTTCAGCCGTCTCACGCTCGGCGCCTTCGAGGTTACGACGATCCTGGACGGGGGACGCCCCGGCGAGGGGCCGCATCCGATATTCGGAGAGAACCAGAGCGCAGACGACGTCGCCGCGCTGCTCGCCGAGGAGAACCTGCCGGCAGACCGCTTCGTCAATTCCTTCACCCCGGTGCTCGTCAACACCGGGTCCGATCTCGTGCTCTTCGATACGGGGCTGGGCGAGGGCGCGCGGGAGAACGGGCTCGGCCGGCTCGCCTCGCGCATCGAGGCGTCGGGCTACCGGCCGCAGGACGTGACCGTCGTCGTCATCACGCACATGCATGGCGATCACGTCGGCGGGCTGATGGAGGGGGAGGACGCGGCTTTCGAGAATGCCCGCTACGTCACCGGTCAGGCGGAATACGATTTCTGGACGTCGCCCGACCGAATGTCGGGTCCTACCGAGAACGCTGCGCAGACGGTTCAGGCAAAGGTGGTGCCCCTGGCCGACAAGATGACGTTCCTGGACGATGGCGGGGAAGTGGTGCCGGGCATCGCCGCCATGGCGGCGTTCGGCCATACGCCCGGGCACATGATCTACCGGCTGGAATCGGAGGGCCGGCAGCTTTTCGTGCTGGCCGACACGGCGAACCACTACATTGCCTCGTTGCGCCGTCCCGACTGGCACGTCCGGTTCGACATGGACAAGGAAGCCGCCGCCGCCACGCGGACCCGTGTCTTCGACATGCTGGCCGCCGACAGGCTTCCGTTCGTCGGCTATCACATGCCGTTCCCGGCCGTCGGTTTCGTGGAGAAGCTCGACGTGGGGTATCGCTGGATACCGAACACCTACCACCTGTCGCTGTAGCGCTGGTAAGCTATTGAATGGGCAGCGGATAATCCGAATACCGGATTGCCTTCTCGGCCCGATGCTCTACCGCGAAAGCCGAGGCCAGAAGAACCCGGTGCGCCGGCGATAGTCGGCGTATTCGGTCGCGAGGGGCGAGTGCGCGAAGTTGCGCTCCTCCATACGGGCCGCGAGCACGTAGAGCACGAGGATGATGGCCACCGGCACTGCGGCCGTCGACGTCCAGGTGGCGATCGCCCAGCCGGTCCAGAACATCAGATAGGACGTGTAGAAGGGGTGTCGGACGTGCCGGTAGGGCCCGCTGACGACCAGCCCGTGCGGCTTCTGTTCGTCGAAAGCGAATCGAAGACGCGCCTGCTTCGACGCCGCTATGGCGGCCCGGAATATCTGGAGACTGGCCAGTCCGATCGCCGCTCCGAGTGTCTGGGCGATTGCGGGCTGGCTTTCCGTCCATGTCAGGTACAGGAAATAGAGCGAGGTGACGACCACCATCAGCGAGATAAGCTTGGCCGGCAGCGCCATGCGTTCCGAGGTGAAGTGCCCGCGAACGGCCCAGACATGCTGGAAGAGTATGTAGAGGAAGACGATGGTCGCCAGTACGTCGAGGCCCGTCTCCACCATTCCTCGATCCGTCCCCATCCGATCGCGTTCCACCCGGATTGCTAGGAGATAATTAACCACGGGTCTACACGCGGCCTGAAGATTTGCGCGTCATCCTTAATGGGCAAATCTTTCCCGGAACCGCCCCCGATGACCATGCGCAGACACGATATCGTTACCTCTCACGGCAGGATCAGCGCCATCGAGACGCCGGGCCGCAGCATGCCCGTCCTGTTCCTGCATGGTTCCGGCGCCTCCAAGGAGGTGTTCGACAGGCAATTCTCGAGCCCGATGGCCGACATGTACCGGCTGGTGGCGATCGATCTGCCGGGCCACGGCGCGTCCGACGACGCCGCCGATCCTGCCCGGTCATACACGGTGTCCGGTCTGGCCGACTGCGCCACCCAGGTGATGGACGCCCTGGGGATCGCGCGGGCGGCGGTCGTCGGCTGGTCGCTCGGCGGCCATGTCGGGATCGAGCTTGCCGCCTCCGGGAACCGTGTCGCCGGCCTGTTGCTCTCGGGCGTGCCGCCGATCCAGCGCGGGACGCTCGGCATGCTGCGCGGCTTTCATGCAAGCTGGGACATGCTGCTCGCCTCCAAGCGCCATTACACGCCGCGCGACGCGCAGCGCTTCGCCGAACTCTGCTTCGGCCCCGATCCCGATCCCGCCCTCGTCGCCACGATCGAGCGCGCCGACGGGCGCGTGCGCTCGGTCTTCCCCAAAAGCCTGATGCGCGGGGATGGCGCCGACCAGCGCCAGACGGTCGAGTCGGCGAGTATTCCCGTTGCCATGGTCAACGGCGCTGACGATCATTTCGTGCGCCTTGGCTACGTCGCCGGCCTGAACTATGCATCGCTCTTCGAGGATCGCTGTCACGTGATCGAGGGGGCGGGCCACACCGCATTCCGGCAGGCGCCCGAGGCGTTCAATCCGATCCTGCAGCGCTTCCTGAAGCACGTCTATTCGCGCGAGCGGCTGCTTCCGCGCGAGCCCAGGCGCGAGAAGCGCATTGCCTGAAGCCCGCCTCGACTGAGACGCCGCGCCGCGCTTTCCAAGCGCGGAAGGACGTGTTACCAGCCCGTGCCAATCCTGAAAGGGAATCGTTCCTTCGGCGCAGGCAGCTCCCCATGCATCTGCGCCGGCTTCGTGCATTCCGAGGTTGGCAATGGCAAAGATCATCGAAACCGCTACCGGCGCCGAGGCGCTGACGTTCGACGACGTCCTCCTGCAACCCGCTCACTCGGAGGTGATGCCGGGTCAGACCGACGTGGCCACGCGGATAGCCGGCGACATCGATCTCAATATCCCGATCCTCTCCGCGGCGATGGACACCGTCACCGAATCGCGCCTCGCCATCGCGATGGCCCAGGCGGGCGGCATCGGCGTCATCCATCGCAACCTCTCGCCGGTGGAGCAGGCCGAGGAGGTCCGCCAGGTCAAGAAGTTCGAGAGCGGCATGGTCGTCAACCCGGTCACGATCGGACCGGATGCCACGCTTGCCGATGCCCGCGCCATGATGAGCGCACACGGCATCTCCGGCATTCCGGTTGTCGAGAACGGCGGAGCGGGTGGCCATCATTCCGGCCGCCTCGTCGGCATCCTGACCAACCGCGACGTGCGGTTCGCTTCCGATCCGGCGCAGAAGGTCTACGAGCTGATGACGCGGGAAAACCTCGTCACGGTCAAGGAGAGCGTCGACCAGGAGGAAGCCAAGCGCCTCCTCCACCAGCGCCGCATCGAGAAGCTGCTCGTTGTCGACCACCGCGGCCATTGCGTCGGGCTGATCACGGTCAAGGATATCGAGAAGTCCCAGCTCAATCCCAACGCCTCGAAGGATGCGCAGGGCCGCTTGCGCGTGGCGGCGGCCACGAGCGTGGGCGACGACGGACTTGAGCGCGCCGAAAGGCTGATCGACGCTGGCGTCGACCTGCTCGTCATCGACACTGCCCACGGCCACTCGCAGCGCGTGCTCGACGCCGTGACCGCGGCCAAGAAGCTTTCCAATTCGGTGCGCATCATCGCCGGCAATGTGGCGACCGCGGCGGGGACCCAGGCCTTGATCGACGCAGGCGCGGATTCGGTGAAGATCGGCATCGGCCCCGGCTCGATCTGCACGACCCGCATCGTGGCCGGCGTGGGCGTCCCGCAGCTGTCCGCCATCATCGCTGCGGCCGAGACGGCAGACAAGGCCGGTGTCGCCGTGATCGCGGATGGCGGGATAAAGTTCTCCGGTGACCTTGCCAAGGCGCTGGCGGCCGGCGCGCGCGCCGCCATGATCGGCTCGCTGCTGGCCGGCACGGAGGAGAGCCCCGGCGAGGTCTATCTCCACCAGGGTCGCTCGTTCAAGGCATATCGCGGCATGGGCTCGGTAGGCGCCATGGCGCGCGGTTCGGCCGACCGCTACTTCCAGGCCGAGGTGCGCGACACGCTGAAGCTCGTGCCCGAGGGCATCGAGGGCCAGGTCCCCTACAAGGGGCCGGTGTCCGGCGTGCTGCACCAGCTCTCGGGTGGCCTGAGGGCCGCCATGGGCTATGTCGGCGCGCGCAATCTGGCGGAGTTTCGCGAGAAGGCGACATTCGTGCGCATTTCGGGCGCGGGGCTGCGCGAGAGCCACGTGCATGACGTGACGATCACGCGCGAGAGCCCGAACTATCCCGGAATGACCTGACGTCGGGGCGCCTCAGTCGAGTTCGGCCATCCGGATGGCGACGCCGGCCATGGCCTCGGGCGAAACCGCAACGTCCGGCGCGACCATGTCCACGCTGCCCCAGTTGCCGTCCGCCTGCGGCTGGCGGTGTACCCAGGTGACGCGGCTGTCCGCGTCCACCACCCAGAATTCGCGAATGCCGTGTCGCGCATAGAGCCGCGCCTTCAGGCCGCGATCGTAGGAAATCGACGATCCCGCCACCTCGATGGCCAGCACCACGTCCGGTCCCCTGACGTCCTCGGGCATGAGCCGCTTGGGGTAGAGGCACAGATCCGGTTCCACGAACGTGCGCTCGTCGAGATACAGCGACGTCTCGATGGCCAGCCGCATGTCCTGCGGCTTCCGCGTTGCAAGAACCTCCGTAAGCGCAGACTTGACCACCTCGTGCTGGTTACCCTTGGGCGACATCGGCACCAGCTCTCCCTCGATAAGCTCGAAGTTCTCGTCCTCCGCGATGATGCCCGCCTCGACCATGCGGCGGATTTCCGCGACGGTGAACGAGCGGCGAGGCAGGCCTTCGGCGGCCCGGGTGACGGCGATGTTCATGCCGGCGTCCTTCCTGATCCGGGGCGAAACTAGCATGGCGCCGGGTTCGCGCCAAATCTGCGTGGCATCGGTCCGACGTTCGTTTTCCGCTCCCCTGTCGGCTTCGCGCGATTTCTGTCACGCTGCGCTGGCCGGCTGATTCCGGCCGCTCGAGGGGAGGGGAACCCGCATGAGCCAGACTGCCATCTTCTGGCCGATGATCGGCCACGCACTGCTCGTCTTCATCGTCTATGTCAGGCTGGCGATGAGCCGCGGCGCGGCCATCAAGGCCGGCGCGCCGGTCGCCAGCTACAAGCAGCGCTCGAGCGAGCCCGACGCTTCGGCGAACACCGCCAATAACCTGATGAACCAGTTCGAGGCGCCGGTACTGTTCCACGTCGTCTGCCTCGCGCTCAACGCGACCGGCGGCGTCTCCGCGTTCGTCGTCCTGCTGGCCTGGATCTTCGTGGCCTCCCGCTATGTCCATGCGTGGGTGCACGTGACCACCAACAAGCTGAAGCATCGCAACTACGCCTTCCGTTTCGGCCTGCTCATCCTCGCGGTCTTGTGGGTCTGGTTCGCGATCCACCTGGCCGGCGTCTGATCAGCTCCGCGCCGGCGCGAGCACCTGCGGGGAAAGCTCGGCGATCACGCCCGCGAGCGCGGCGCATTCGTCGCGCCGCGGGCTGTTGCGCCGCCGTCCCAGGCAGATCGTCCGCGCCGGCTGTGGCTCGGAGAAGGTGACGATCTTGAGGTCGCGGATGTCGGCCGCCGCGCTTGCGGCCATCTCCGGCACGAGCGTAATGCCGAAGCCGTGCGCCACCATCTGCAGGAGCGTCGTCAGGCTCGTGGCGCCGTAGTTCTGCAGCGTGGCCGGCTTGACCGAGCCGCACACGGCCAGCGCCTGCTCGCGCAGGCAATGTCCTTCCTCCAGAAGCATCAGCCGTTCGAGTTCCGGGCTTTCGGGCGGAACGGGCGGGTTCTCGAAGCCCGGATCGGCCTCCGGGACCGCCAGGAAGAAGCGGTCCTCGAACATCGGTTCGGCCACGATTGCGGCGTTTTCCAGCGGCAGGGCGGCCACGAAGCCGTCCAGCCGGCCGTCAACCGTCTCCTCGACGAGCGTTGCCGTGACCGCTTCGCGAAGTTCGAGCTGCATCGCCGGGAAGCGCCGGCGCAGGTCCGGCAGCACGACAGGCAGGAGATAGGGGGCCACCGTCGGAATGATGCCCAGCCGGAAGCGGCCCTCCATCGCGATCCGCCCCCGCCGCGCGATCGTCTCGACCTCGCGGATTTCGGCAAGAACGCGCTCGATGCGTGGCTGGATCGCGCGCGCCTCTTCGGTCATCTCGACCGTGCGGCTGTCGCGAAGGAACAGCCGGCAGCCCAGCCTTTCCTCCATTTCCGCGATCTGTGCCGAAAGAGCCGGCTGGGTAACACCCGCTGCCTTCGCTGCCCGGCCGAAATGAAGCGTTTCGGCAAGCGTTTCGAAATAGAGCATCTGGCGGACGGTGAGGCGTATCATAAGCGCAGATTATCAAATCGAACAGAATTAGCAATTTGCGTCTATGGAAAGCCGTTTGTACGGTCACGATGCAAGAAACGGCGCCATTGCGAGGCGCCCATGAACAATCGGAGAAACGCCCGGCGTCAGCGCGGCCTTGTGGCCGCCGCTCGATCCATCCGGGAACGAATCTCCCGAAGCGCCAGGAGGCAGCAATGGACACTAAGGTTGACGACAAGGGCAAATGCCCGGTTGCCCATTCGGGTGGTCAGAGGAACCGCGACTGGTGGCCCAACCACCTCGACATTTCGGTCCTGCATCGCAACCATCCCGGGTCGGACCCGATGGGAGAAGGCTTCGACTACGCCAGGGAGTTCGAGAGCCTCGATCTGGATGCCGTGATCGCGGACCTCAATGCCCTCATGACCGATTCCAAGGACTGGTGGCCTGCCGACTTCGGCCACTATGGCGGGTTGTTCATCCGCATGGCCTGGCACAGCGCCGGAACATACCGCGTGACCGACGGTCGCGGCGGCGCCGGCCAGGGCCAGCAGCGCTTCGCCCCGCTCAATTCATGGCCGGACAACGCCAATCTCGACAAGGCGCGGCGCCTTCTCTGGCCGATCAAGCAGAAATACGGCCGCCAGCTCTCCTGGGCCGACCTGATGATCCTGACGGGCAACGTCGCTCTGGAATCGATGGGCTTCAAGACCTTCGGCTTTGCCGGCGGCCGCGCGGACGTCTGGGAGCCTGAGGAACTCTTCTGGGGCCCCGAAGGCTCCTGGCTGGGCGACGAGCGCTACAGCGGCGAGCGGCAGCTGGCCGAACCGCTGGGCGCAGTCCAGATGGGTCTCATCTACGTCAATCCCGAGGGGCCCAACGGCAATCCCGACCCGGTCGCGGCCGCCCGCGACATCCGCGAGACCTTCGCCAGGATGGCCATGAACGACGAGGAGACGGTTGCCCTCATCGCCGGCGGCCATTCCTTCGGCAAGACGCACGGCGCGGGCGATCCCTCCTTCATCGGCGTTGAGCCGGAAGGCGGCGAGATTGAGGACCAGGGCCTGGGTTGGAAAAGCGCGCATGGTTCCGGCATGGGCGCTGATGCGATCACGGGCGGACCCGAGGTCACTTGGACGCAGACGCCGACCCGGTGGAGCAACCTGTTCTTCAAGAACCTGTTCGAGAACGAGTGGGAGCTCACGACCAGCCCGGCCGGCGCCAAGCAGTGGGTCGCTAAGAACGCCGAACCATCCATTCCCGATGCGTTCGACCCCTCTAAGAAGAAGCTGCCGACCATGCTCACGACCGACCTGTCGCTGCGCTTCGATCCCGAATACGAGAAGATTTCCAGGCGCTTCTTCGAGAATCCGGACCAGTTCGCCGACGCCTTTGCCCGCGCTTGGTTCAAGCTCACCCATCGCGACATGGGCCCGGTCGCCCGCTACAAGGGCAAGCTCGTTCCCAAGGAGACGCTGATTTGGCAGGATCCGGTTCCCGCCGTCGATCATCCGCTCGTCGACGATGGCGACGTCGCCGCCCTCAAGGCGAAGGTGCTCGGTTCCGGACTGTCGGTTGCCGATCTCGTGTCGACGGCGTGGGCGTCGGCATCGACCTTCCGCGGGTCCGACAAGCGTGGCGGTGCCAATGGCGCGCGTATTCGGCTGGCGCCGCAGAAGGACTGGGACGTCAACCAGCCTGACCGGCTCGCGAAGGTTCTTTCGACGCTGGAAGGGATCAAGGCCGAGTTCGACGGTTCCGCCGCCGCCGGCAAGAAGATATCGCTCGCCGACCTCATAGTGCTGGCGGGCGGTGCGGCGGTCGAGAAGGCCGCCAGGGATGCCGGCGTCGAGGTCGCGGTCCGCTTCACGCCGGGCCGCACGGATGCCTCGCAGGAGCAGACCGACGCCCATTCCTTCGCGCCGCTCGAGCCCCGCGCGGATGGCTTCCGCAACTACGTCAACCACGACAAGATCCAGTTCATGAAACCGGAGGAGGCGTTGGTCGACCGGGCCCAGCTCCTCAACCTCACCGCACCCGAAATGACCGTGCTGGTCGGCGGGCTACGGGTGCTCGGCGCCAACTACGGCGGAGCCAGGCACGGCGCTTTCACGAAGGAGCCGGGGAAGCTGACGAACGACTTCTTCGTCAATCTCCTGAGCATGGACAATGTCTGGGAGCCGCTTGGCGGCAAGGACAGCGCCTACGAGGGACGCGACCGCACGACGGGCGAACTCCGGTGGACCGCGACCCGTGTGGACCTGATCTTCGGCTCGCATTCCCAGCTCCGCGCGCTCGCCGAGGTCTACGGAAGTTCCGACGCGAGGCAGAAATTCGCCAGCGACTTCGCGGCAGCCTGGGCGAAGGTGATGGAACTGGACCGCTTCGACCTGCGCTGATTTTCCGCGCACGCTGCATCGATCGGAAAAAGGCCGGGAGCGATCCCGGCCTTCGTCCTTTCGGCTTGCCGCGACGCTACCGCGCGGGCATTGAGGAACAGGGTCTGCCTGCGGGGTTCGCCGTGATTCGGCATTCTGTCGAAGAGAGGTTCTTCGCCATCGCGCTGTCGACGCTCGCCGGTTTCGTCGACGCGATCGGCTTCCTGGACCTCGGCGGCTATTTCGTTTCCTTCATGAGCGGCAACACCACGCGTCTCGGCGCGGAACTGGTGCACGAGCCGGCCGGGGTCGTGCTTCCTCTCGCGATCATCGCCATTTTCGTTTCCGGTGTCGTGGCGGGATCGCTGATCGGCCAAGCGCTGCCCGGCCGCCGCAGGCGCTCGACCATCCTCGCTTTCGTCGCCTGCCTTCTTCTGGCCGCGGCGGTGCTCGGTCAGTACGGGGCCTCCCTGCCGGCGCTGTCGCTCGTCGCCTTCGCCATGGGTGCCAAGAACACCGTGTTCGAGCGCGACGGCGAGGTCACGATCGGCCTGACCTACATGACCGGCGCCCTGGTCAAGGTAGGGCAGCGCATCGCTTCGGCGCTGACGGGCGGTGATCGGACGGCCTGGGTTTGGTACGCCGCTCTCTGGGCGGGGCTCGCGGCCGGCGCCGGTCTCGGCGCGGCATGCTACCTGGCTCTCGGCCTTGGCGCGCTCTGGCTGGCGGCGCTGGCCGCCATGGTCTTCGCGCTCCTGGCATCGCTTCATCGCACGGTAGCCGGCCTTGCATTGAGGCCACGGCTTGCCGCGAGCGCATGCGGGCTGTAGCAACCCAGCCGAACGGGCAAACCGGATACGGAAAACCGAGATGAGACTTGGCGGGCGGCTGCAGGCCGCAATCGAGATACTTTCCGACATGGAAGCGCGTCGCAGGCCGGCCGCAGACGCGCTCAGGGACTGGGGGCTGTCGCATCGCTTCGCAGGCTCCGGTGATCGCGCCGCGATCGGCAACATCGTCTACGATGCCTTGCGGCGAAAGCGATCGGCGGGCTGGGTGCTGGATGCCGATACGCCGCGCGCCGTCGCCTTCGGCGCTCTGGTGCTGGAGGGAGGGCATACGGCCGAGACGATCGAGGCGGCCCTCGACGGCGACCGCTTTGCTCCACTGCCGCTCGACGTCGCCGAGAGGACGGCGCTTCGCTCGCGCGATCTCGCCGACGCGCCGTCGGCCGTCCGTGCCGATTGCCCGGACTGGTGCGTTCCGCTCCTCGAGTCCCGCTTCGGCCCGGACTGGGTGGTCGAGGCGGCGGCACTCGCCGCGCGTCCGCCGCTCGACATGCGTGTCAACACGCTCAAGGCCGACCGGGGAAGGGTGCTCGCCGAGCTTTCCGGCCTCGATGTTTCGCCGACCCGCCTCGCGCCCGACGGTCTTCGCATCCCGCCGGTCGACGGCGAGGGGCGACATCCCAACGTCCAGGCCGAGCCCGCCTTCCAGAAGGGCTGGTTCGAAGTCCAGGACGAGGGCTCCCAGCTCGCCGCCGCCATCGCCGGCGCGCGGCCCGGCATGCAGGTCCTGGACTTCTGCGCGGGTGCCGGCGGCAAGACCCTCGCGCTTGCGGCCGCCATGCAGAACCGCGGGCAGATCCATGCCTACGACGCCGACAAGGCCCGGCTTGCGCCGATCTTCGACCGCATCCGGCGCGCGGGTCTGCGCAACGCGCAGGTCACGGCGCGTGCCCAGGAGCTTGAGCCGCTGCGTGGCGCACTCGATCTGGTGCTCGTCGATGCGCCGTGCACGGGGTCGGGAACGTGGCGGCGCCGGCCCGACGCGAAATGGCGCCTCACCGATCGCCAGCTCGATGCGCGCCGCCGCGAGCAGAAGGAAATCCTTGATCGCGCGGCGACTTTCGTGAAGCCGGGCGGCCGGCTGGCCTATGTGACCTGTTCTGTCTTCAGCGAGGAAAATGGCGACCAGATCGCCGATTTTCTTGCGGGCGCGCCCGCGTTCGCGCCCTTGGACCATGCGGAACTCTGGCATGAGGCGGCGCCGGGAGGCGCGGGTCTGGCCATCGTCGCTACATCGGGGATCACGATGACGCCCGCGCGCACCGGCACGGACGGTTTCTTCATATCCGTTCTGGCCCGCTCATCGTCTTGACGCGCGTCGAAACCGGCCCATTTCGCCGGCACGACCCTCACGGAACGCACGATGCGCCGCTACGCCAGCCTGATCTTCTTCCTCGTCATCGTCTTCGGCGGTGGCTCCCTGATCGGCGGCGTCACCGCGCCCGGCGAATGGTATCGCGGCCTCGACAAGCCCTGGTTCAATCCACCTGACTGGCTCTTCGGCCCGGCCTGGGGGCTGCTCTACGTGCTCATCGCCGTCGCCGGCTGGCGTACGTGGACGCGCGACCGCACCGGCCCGGCCATGCGCATCTGGTGGCTGCAGCTCGCGCTCAATTTCCTCTGGTCGCCGACCTTCTTCGCCATGCAGTGGATCGGCGGCGGCCTGACCGTCGTTCTGGCCATGCTGGCCTCGATCGTTGCCTTCATCGTCGTTTCGTGGCGATCCGATCGGGTGGCCTCCGTGCTCTTCGTGCCCTACGCGGCATGGGTCTCCTTCGCGAGTCTCCTCAACGCCGCGATCCTGCTGCTCAACTGATGCTGCATTGCAGCAAGGAATGTTGCCTAGCCGGCGTGGCTTTGCGATAAGACCCGGCAAGTCCAACGCCGAGGTAATCTCTGATGGCCGCAATGATGGCACCGGATCCCGACTACGAGGCGCGCGTCCGGTCTAGCTTCGCCCGTCAGCGTGTCATGCAGACGATCGGCGCCGACCTGACCCAGGTGACGCCCGGCATCGTCGAAATGGAGATGCCGTTCGATGAAGCCCTGACGCAGCAGCACGGCTTCCTTCACGCAGGCGTCATCTCGACTGCGCTGGATTCTGCATGTGGTTATGCTGCATTCTCCATGATGCCTGCCGAGGCGGCCGTTCTGACCATCGAGTTCAAGGTCAACCTTCTGGCTCCCGGCAAGGGCGAGCGGTTCCTGTTCCGCGGCACGGTCACCAAGCCGGGAAGGACCATTATCGTCGCCGATGCGCAGGCCTATGCCTATGGCGCGGACGGGGAGGCCAGGTTGATCGCCACCATGACGGCGACGCTGATGGCGATTTCGGGAAGGGAAGGTATCCAGGGATGACGGACAAGACTGCACATCCGCCGATCGGGACGCTTGGCGGGCGCTCCGTCCTGTTCGCGATGGCAGTGGAGGCTGAATACGGCCCGCATCTGAAGAAGCGGTTCCAGCCGCTGATAACCGGTGTCGGCCCGGTGGAGGCGGCGATCTCCATAACGGCCGCGCTGGCCGCGCTCGAGGCTGCCGACCGCCTTCCGTCGCTGCTCGTTTCGCTCGGCTCGGCCGGCAGCCGCGTGCTCGATCATGCCGAGGTGTATCAGGTGAGCGAGGTGTCCTATCGCGACATGGATGCCAGCCCGCTCGGCTTCGACAAGGGCGTGACGCCCTTCCTCGACCTGCCCGCGGTCCTGCCCATGCCGCTCGTCGTGCCGGGGTTGAAGCGGGCGGGGCTGTCGACCGGCGGCGGCGTGATCTCCGGCATCGGCTACGACGCTGTCCTGGCCGAGATGGTCGACATGGAGACCTACGCCGTGGTGCGGGCGGCTGCGCGCTTCTCCATACCCGTCGTCGCGCTGCGCGGCATTTCGGACGGTCGCGCCGAGCTTCGCCAGATGAGCGACTGGACCGAATACCTCCACGTCGTCGACGAGAAACTCGCCTGGGCCGTCGACCGGATGGCCGAAGCGATCGAGGACGGCCGCCTGCCTGCGTGAGCGCTTGCGGAATCAGGGCGAGTTCTCTATTCGCTCGCCATGACGAACGAAGCCCATCCCGATACCGTCCTCATCATAGATTTCGGCAGCCAGGTCACCCAGCTCATCGCGAGGCGGGTGCGCGAGGCCGGCGTCTATTCCGAGATCGTTCCGTTCCAGTCCGCCGAGGACGCCTTCCGGCGCATCGGCCCGAAGGCCGTGATCCTGTCCGGCAGCCCGCACTCCACGGTCGACATTGGCAGCCCTCGCGCCCCCCAGATCGTCTTCGAGGCAGGGGTTCCCGTGCTCGGCATCTGCTACGGCGAGCAGACCATGTGCGCCCAGCTCGGCGGCACGGTCGAGGCCGGTCACCATCGTGAGTTCGGCAGGGCCTTTCTCGATATCGATGCCGAAAGTGCACTCTTCGAGGGCGTCTGGGCGCCCGGCACGCGCCATCAGGTCTGGATGAGCCATGGCGACCGCGTGACGGCCATTCCGCCCGGCTTTCGCGTCATCGGCACATCGTCCGGCGCGCCGTTCGCCGCGATCGCCGACGAGAAGCGGCGCTTCTACGGCGTCCAGTTCCATCCGGAGGTCGTCCACACGCCGGATGGCGCGCGCCTGTTGTCGAATTTCGTCCATCGCATCGCGGGGCTGAAGGGCGACTGGACCATGGCGGCCTACAGGGCCCAGGCCGTGGCCACCATCCGCGAGCAGGTCGGCGACGGCAAGGTGATCTGCGCCCTGTCCGGCGGCGTTGATTCCTCGGTAGCGGCTCTTCTGATCCACGAGGCCGTCGGGGACCAGCTCACCTGCATTCTGGTCGACCACGGCCTGATGCGGAAGAACGAGGCGGCGGATGTCGTCGCCATGTTCCGCGAGCACTACAATCTGCCGCTCGTGCTGGTGAACGCGCAGGACCGGTTCATCGACGCGCTCGAGGGCGAGAGCGATCCGGAGACCAAGCGCAAGACCATCGGGCGTTTGTTCATCGAGGTCTTCGAGGAAGAGGCGGCCAGGCTCGGCGGGGCCGACTTCCTCGCGCAGGGGACGCTCTATCCCGACGTGATCGAGAGCGTGTCCTTCACCGGCGGACCTTCGGTGACGATCAAGTCGCACCACAATGTCGGCGGCCTGCCCGAGCGCATGAACATGAAACTGGTTGAGCCGCTGCGCGAGCTCTTCAAGGACGAGGTGCGCGTTCTGGGGCGCGAACTTGGCCTGCCCGAAAGCTTCATCGGCCGCCATCCGTTCCCCGGCCCCGGCCTTGCGATCCGCTGCCCGGGCGGCCTGTCGCGCGACAAGCTCGAAATCCTGCGCGAGGCCGACGCCATCTACCTCGACGAGATCCGAAAGGCCGGCCTCTACGACGCGATCTGGCAGGCCTTCGCCGTATTGCTGCCCGTGCAGACGGTCGGCGTCATGGGCGACGGGCGCACATACGAATTCGTCTGCGCGCTGCGTGCCGTCACCTCGGTCGACGGGATGACGGCGGATTTCTATCCCTTCGACATGGTCTTTCTGGGATCGGCCGCCACCCGGATCATCAACGAGGTCCGCGGCATCAACCGCGTCGTATACGACGTGACCTCCAAGCCGCCCGGCACCATCGAGTGGGAGTGATTTCGTCCAAGGGCGTCCCGTAACGCCGTTGGCGACGATGGCATGGTGATTGAAATGCGGCGTATCATTCCGGCCGCATGCGTCAAGCGCTCGAACGGCCGGCAAGGCCGGGGGCGCGCGCCTTGCGCGCGGCCCGCGGGGCTGCCGTTGGTCAGCCGAGGCCGAAGAAAGACAGGATCGCGATGATGACGACGACCAGTCCGACGAGATAGATGATTCCGTGCATGATCTTTTCTCCACGCGTTGGCTTTCGGGGGAGCAACGCCGGCCCGGACGGCTGGTTCCCGCGATATGACTAAAATAATGAGCGGAGCGCGTGTCCCGCGAGCGCGATCGCTGCGAGGCCCGTCGCCACGAAGCTCAGCGTGAAGCCGGCGGCGCGCTGCCAGCCGGGCGCGTCCTCATGCGTGAAGTGCCAGGCATGCAGCACCCGGCCGATGGTGAAAGTCAGGCCGAGCGCGTGAAGCACGATGGCCGGCGCTCCCATGAGCGCGCCGATCATCAACAGCACGAACATCATCGGCATGTTCTCGATTGCGTTTGCGTGGCCCCGCATCACGCGCAGCAGCGACGGCACGTTCCCGTCGCCGATCGATACCTTGTGGCGCGACCGAAGGCGGCTGGTCGCATAGGCGAGCCAGAACAGGATGAACGTGTTTGCCGCGGCGTATAGCCCGACGGCGGCGAAGGCGGGGTTCTGCATCTGTTGCTTCCGGCAGGACTTCGCGCGGACACAATGGCCCGTGGGGGCGGATCGGACAAGTGCCTTGGCCGAAACCAATCGCTCCGCTGGGCCAGCGTTTTCGGGTTGCCTCTCCGCCTCCCGGCAATATTGTGCAGTGCAATGCGATCTCCGCCCGCGCCACCGCTCCGTTTCGCCGTCGCCGGCATGATCGCGATGGCCACCGCCATGGGCATCGGCCGTTTCGTCTACACGCCCATCCTGCCGGGTATGATGGACGGTCTGGGGCTTTCGGCTTCCGAGGCCGGATTGATCGCCTCCGCCAACTACTTCGGCTACCTGGTCGGCGCGGTTCTCGCAGCCGGCGGCTGGGCGCAGGGCGCCGAGCGTCGGATCCTCATGGGATCGCTGCTCCTGTCTGCCGCGCTCGCCGCCGCCATGGGCTTCACTGATCAGTTATGGCTGTTCGTCGCCATCCGGTTCGTGGCCGGCGTGGCCAGCGCCCTGATGATGATATTCCTCGCGACGATCGTCTTCAGCCACCTTGCGGCCGGCGGCCGAAACGACCTCCAGGCGCTCCATTTCGGCGGCGTCGGCGCCGGCATCGCGCTGTCGGGCGCCATGATTGGCATCCTCTACGTCGTGGGCGCGGGTTGGCAGGCCGGCTGGTTCTGGTCCGCGTTTCTGTCGCTTGTCGGGTTCGCCGTCGTCTACGTGATGATCGACCGTGGCCCCACCGGCGGCTCCGCCACCGAACGCGAGCCGCCGCTGCCCAACGATCCTGCCCTGAAGCGCATCATCCTCGCCTACGGCCTGTTCGGCTTCGGCTATATCATCACCGCCACTTTCCTCGTCGCCATCGTGCGCGAGGGCGAGGCCGGACGCCTGTTCGAATCCGCCGTTTGGGTGGTGACGGGCCTCGCGGGCGTCCCCTCCGTCTACCTGCTATGGCGGCTCGCGCGCCGCTTCGGGCTCATGCCCGTCTTCGTCGTCGGCACGATCGTCGAGGCCGTCGGCGTCTTCGCAAGCGTGTCGTTGGGCGGCTATGTCGGCCCGCTGATCGGCGGCGTGCTGCTCGGCGGAACGTTCATCGCCGTCACCGCGCTCGGCCTGCAGGCGGGGCGGGTGCTCGCGGGCCGCTCGCCGCGCCGCGCGCTTGCGCTTATGACCTCCGCCTTCGGTGTCGGCCAGATCGTCGGCCCCGTGGCTGCCGGCTACGTCGCCGACTGCACCGGCGACTTCGTCATCGCCTCGCTCGGCGCGGCCGCCGCGCTGCTCCTGTCGGCCTGGGTGTTCTGGCGCGCCGGCCATGTCGACGGCCGGCTGTAGGCTTGCTCCGGCGCTGATCGGCCACAATTTGCCGCCAATTCCTTTCCCGGCAATTCTGTGTCTTCATGCCGGCGCCCGCCTGATGCGTGCGCGGCCCCTCCCAGACAGGAACAATCCGAAGTGTTCGTTTCCTTCTTTCCGGCACCCAAGCTGTTCTTCACCTCCGCCGCGGTCTGGAGCCTGATCGCGATCCTCTTCTGGTTCTTCGTCGGCGAGGACCTGGGAAGCCTCTTCGGCCTCGACCCGCGCGGCCCCGGCGATCCTCCCATCATCGGCGTCTCGGTCTTCTGGTCGGCGCCCTTCCTGTGGTTCTACATCTATTTCGCGATCGTGGTCGGCCTGTTCGCAGCCTTCTGGATGACCTTCTTCCCCCACCCGTGGGCGCCATGGTCCATTCTCGGCTCGGCCCTGATCCTCTTCGCAACCTATTTCCAGGTCCAGGTCTCGGTCGCCATCAACGACTGGTACGGCCCGTTCTACGACCTGATCCAGGCAGCGCTCGCGCAGACCCGGCCCGTCACGCAGGCCGAATTCTACGGCTATCTCGTGTCCTTCGCGGGCATAGCCTTCGTGGCCGTGGCGATGGCGGTGCTGACACGGTTCTTCGTCAGCCACTACGTCTTCCGCTGGCGCACCGCCATGAACGACTACTACATGGACAACTGGGGCAAGTTGCGACACATCGAAGGTGCTGCCCAGCGCGTCCAGGAAGACACGATGCGCTTCGCCACCATCACGGAGACGCTCGGCGTCAGCCTGATCGACGCGGTCATGACGCTCATCGCATTCCTGCCGGTGCTGCTGCGTCTTTCCGCCAACGTCACCGAACTCCCGCTGATAGGCCAGGTGCCCTACGCGCTCGTCGTCGTCGGCGTTCTGTGGTCGCTGTTCGGGACCGCGTTCCTGGCGCTGGTGGGCATCAGGCTGCCGGGGCTGGAGTTCCGCAACCAGCGCGTCGAGGCCGCGTACCGCAAGGAACTCGTCTATGGCGAGGACAATGCCGACCGCGCACAGCCGCCCACCGTGGCCGAGCTGTTCTCGAACGTTCGGCGCAACTATTTCCGGCTCTATTTCCACTACATGTATTTCAACGTCGCCCGCATCTTCTACCTGCAGACCGACAACATATTCCCCTACATCGTCCTGGCACCGACGATCGTCGCTGGGCGCATCACGCTCGGCGCGATGAACCAGATCTTGAACGCGTTCGCCCAGGTTCGCTCGTCGTTCCAGTATCTGGTGAATTCATGGACGACGATCGTGGAACTCCTGTCGATCCACAAGCGCCTCAGGGCGTTCGAGGCGACGATCGAGGGCGAGCCGTTGCCCGAGATCGACCGTCGCTATCTGGAGCGGGAGGCCCAGGGCGCCGAGCCGCAGGACCAGCCGGCGTCCTGATTCTCAGTTGCTCTGTTCCTCGGCGGGCGCGATCGCGGCCGCCGAGGAACGATGGGTCGTGCACGCGACATCGTCCATGACGCAGACCTCGCCCGCGAACCGCTCGAGCGCGCGCCAGTAGGCGCCGCCATTCATGAGCGTGAAGTGGAAGCCCATCTGCAGCGGCCGGCGCTCGCCCCCATGTTCGGCGTCGAAGGCCTGGCGGAAGGCCCGGTATGCGCGTTCCTCGAATACCGCGCCGTCGCTCGGCCGCTCCAGGCCGCCCGAATGGCGGACGAAGAGATTGTAGTCCATGGCGATGATACGCCTGCCGGCCGGGCCCTCCGGTACCAGCGGAAGTGCGAAGCGCACGAGCCCGCCCTCGGCATGCGGCGTTGCCGGACCGCGCGACACCGCGCTGGCGTCGTAGCGGTAGCCGGCCTCCGCGAGCGCCTCGTCGAGGTGCTTGCCGACCGACAGATAGGGTGCGCGGAAGCCCGTGACCGATGCCGCCATGTGGCGCCATCCTGCCGGCGGCTCGCCAAGCCCGTTGATCGACCACGCATCGCGCAGGATGCGAGCGAACTCGGAGAACTCGGCTGCCCAGTCGGCCCGCGACCAGTCGGCGCCGTCGAAATGGCCGCAGCCATGACCCGCGATCTCGTGGCCGCGATTGTGGGCTCGCCATATGTTGACGAGGCGCGCGCGCACGTCCTCGCCCGACTGGCCGAAGCCGACATTGGACCGCCCCGGCCGCATGCCCGGCGGCGCGTAGTCTGTCCGGCGGTCCGGCGAGAGCAGATAGACGCATGACAGGAAATAGGTGAAGCGGGCGCCGGTCTTCTCGCCGAGCGCGAGGCTGCGCTCCCACAGCGCGTTGTCGTTCGCCCCGTCGAAGGATATCAGCACCTGCTGCTTCGGCACCTCGCCCGCTCCGGCGGGCAGAGCCAGCGCGGCGGCGACGAGCGCGAGCCCGCATCGGTTGGGGAAAGGCAATGCAGGCACCTGCGGCTGGTTCGCGATCCGGTGCCGCTACCTGCCGAATGTGGCAACCCTGCGGTGCGTCGTGCTGGCGCGTATCGCCCTCGTGTCCCGATGGTCTATGCTTGGCGAGCGGAATCGGAGAACCTTCATGCTCGTCCTCATCCTCGGCCTGGTCATCTTCCTTGGCGTGCATTCGGTGCGCATCGTCGCTCCGCAGGTCAGGGAGGCACGCGTCTCCGCGTCCGGCTTGGGCGCGTGGAAGGGCATCTACACGATCGTCTCGCTCGTCGGCTTCGTCCTGATCGTCTGGGGCTACGGCATGGCGCGCCAGACCGCGCCGATCCTCTACGAACCGCCTGCCGCGCTGAAGCACGTCGCCGTGCTGCTGATGCTGTTCGCCATGATCGCGCTCGCCGCCTTCATGCTGCCCGCCGGTCGCATCAAGGCCGCGCTCAAGCATCCCATGCTGGTCGCGGTGAAGATCTGGGCCCTGGCGCATCTTCTCGCCAATGGCGATCTCGCCTCGCTCGTTCTTTTCCTCGCCTTTCTGGCCTGGGCAGTCGCCGATCGCATCTCGGTCAAGCGTCGCGGCGCGCCGGTGCCGGTCGCCGGGCCTCCCGTCTGGGATGCGGCGGCGCTCGGGCTGGGGCTCGTTCTCTTCCTTCTCTTCGTCTGGAGGCTGCATGTCTGGCTGATCGGCGTGTCGCCTTTCGGCTGACCGGCCATCACAAAATTCCCGCCACACCTTACATGGGCCGCAAAATCATATAAGAACCGGCCTTTCCGGCGGCTTGGGCAGGCATTCCGACCCGCCGCCGGCGCTTTCTAGGGATCTGGCATGTCGGACGACATTTTCATTCGCGAGGTCAACGAGGAACTGCGTCAGGATCAGGCGCGCGCGCTGTGGGATCGCTACGGCACGCTCGTGATCGGCCTCGCGGTTGCGGTCGTGCTGGCGACGATCGGCTATGTCGGCTGGCAGTACTGGACCGAGAACCGCGCCAACAACGCGGGCGATGCGTTCGCGCGCGCTCTCACTCTCGCCAATTCGGGAAGCCACGACGAGGCGCTGACCGCCTTCTCCGAAGTCGAGAAATCCGGCGTCGGCGCCTATCCGCTGCTCGCGCGCATGCGCTCTGCGACGATCCACTTCGACAAGGGCGCCACCGATGAGGCGGTCGCCGCCTTCGACAGCGTCGGCAACGACACTTCGGCGCCGGCGGCCCTGCGCGACATGGCCCGCCTGCGCGCCGCGTTCATCCTCGTCGACCACGGCTCGCATGCCGACGTCGCCGCCCGCATCGAGCCGCTCACCGCCGACACCAATCCGCTCCGCCATTCTGCGCGCGAGGCGCTCGGCCTCGCCGCCTGGAAGGAGGGCCGCTCGGCAGACGCGCTCGCCCTGTTCGAGCAGATCGCCGCCGATGAGAACGCACCGCGCAACAGCCGGGAACGCGCCACCGTCATGGCGGAACTGATCCGCGGCGCGGGCACCGCCGCCGGTTCCTGACGCGACCATGGGCTTCACCGTCGCCATTGTCGGCCGGCCCAATGTCGGCAAGTCGACGCTGTTCAACCGGCTGGTCGGCCGCCGGCTCGCACTGGTCGACGATACGCCCGGCGTGACGCGCGATCGCCGCGTCCACGCGGCCCGCCTGCAGGATTTGCGCTTCGACGTGATCGATACGGCGGGTCTCGAGGAGACCGGCCCCGAAACGCTCGAGGCGCGCATGCGCGCACAGACCGAAACGGCGATCGACGAAGCCGACGCGGTACTGTTTCTCGTGGACGCCCGGGCCGGCCTGACGCCTTCCGACCGCAGCTTCGCCGATGCCGTGCGCCGTTCGGGAAAGCCCATCGTGCTGGTCGCCAACAAGGCCGAGGCGCGGGGCGCGGAGGCCGGCGCCGTGGAGGCCTGGGAACTCGGCCTCGGCGAGCCGGTCACGATCTCTGCCGAGCATGGGCTCGGCATGCCCGACCTGCGCGACGCGCTGCTGGAGGCCGTCGGGCGCGAACGCGCCTTCGCCGACGACGAGGACGAGGAGCGCGAGACGGCCGGCGACCTGCCGCTCGCCGGCGATGACGTCGAGGACCCCGACGCCGAGGACATCCCGCCCTACGATGCCACGCGCCCGCTCAAGATCGCGGTCGTTGGCCGGCCCAACGCCGGCAAGTCGACGCTGATCAATGCACTGATCGGCCAGGAGCGCCTGCTCACGGGCCCGGAAGCCGGCATCACGCGCGATTCGATTTCGGTCGACTGGGAATGGCGCGGACGCCGCATCCGGTTGCACGACACGGCCGGCATGCGCCGCAAGGCGAAGGTGCAGGAGAAGCTGGAGAAGCTCTCGGTCGCCGACGGCCTGCGCGCCATCCGCTTCGCCGAGGTGGTCGTCATCGTGCTGGACGCAACCATCCCCTTCGAGAAGCAGGACCTGCAGATCGCGGACCTCATCGTGCGCGAGGGCAGGGCGCCGGTCATCGCCTTCTCCAAATGGGACCTGATCGAGGACCGCCAGGCGGTGCTCGCCGAACTGAGGGAGAAGACCGACCGTCTCCTGCCCCAGGCGCGCGGTATCCGCGCCGTGACCGTCTCGGCCGAGACCGGCAAGGGGCTCGACAAGCTCATGGAGGCCGTCGCCGAGACGCACGAGGTCTGGAACCGGCGCGTCTCGACCGGACGCCTCAACCGCTGGCTGGAAGGGGTGCTCGCGCATCATCCGCCGCCCGCCGTCGCAGGCCGCCGCCTGAAATTGCGCTATGCCACGCAGGTCAAGACGCGGCCGCCCGGCTTCGTCTTTTCCTGTTCGCGGCCCGATGCCATGCCGCAATCCTACGTGCGCTACCTCGTCAACGGTCTGCGCGAGACCTTCGATCTCTGGGGCGTTCCGATCCGCATCTCCATGAAGGCCTCCGACAATCCCTTCGCCCACAAGGCTCGCAAGAAATCGTGATGCCACGCCGTCCCGCCGCACTCTCGCCGCACGGGTCGCGTTAACCGCGCATCAAGGTTAATGCACCACTGTCGGCCTCCAGACGGGTTGGTTTGCGTCCTGGAGTTTATTCGTGCAGCGCAGGTTTTCGTGGCGGCTGGTTCGCGCTCTTGTTCGCGACCGTTCCTTCCTTGCTCCGGTGGCAGTCGGCCTCGGCCTGTGGCTCGGATTTCCGACCGTCGCGGCCTATCAGGACATGGGAAGCTTCATCTCCGGCATCGAGCGTCAGGACGCGCGCTGGAGCGCCTTCGTGGCGACATCGGTGGCCGGCTCCCTCCATCATGCCGAGATGCCCTTCGCCGATGCCGGCCTGCCGGCCGGTGCCGTATCGGGTGGGGGAGTGGACGCACCGGGCATCGGCAAGGTGGCGTTCCGCGGCAAGAAGGGCGTGCTCGAGACGACGCCTGACGAGGCGCGCGTAAACCGGTCGGCCAAGCGTGGTCGGCTGGTCAATGTTGCGCCGGTCGCGCCGCCGCGCAATTTCGGCGCCGGCTCGATCTTCGAGCGCACCGGCAGCCTCGTCCAGCCGGCCGAAGCGAAGCTCGCCATGGCCTTCGTCAAGCCGGAGATCGGCGGCCGCGAGGTCCAGATCGCCTCCGCCTTCCATCTTCCGCGTCGCAAGCGCGCCGATCCGGCGGTGCCCGCCCTCCTCGCAAGCCTCGTCAACAACGACAAGGCCGACGTGCTGGCGACCGCCTATGCGCCACCCGAGCCCGACTATGCGCGCGCGTCCCCCTTCGCATCCATCCTGAAGGAGCAGGACCCGTTCGAGGGCCGCTTCGTCCCGCCAACCGGCGATGGCGATCATGCCTGGATGCGCCAGCCTCTGCCGGCACACGTCTTTTCGGCGGCAGAGCAGAAATGCCTCGCCGAAGGCATCTATTTCGAGGCGCGAGGCGAGGACGTGAAGGGCCAGGCGGCCGTCGCTCAGGTGATCCTGAACCGCGTGCGCAATCCGACCTATCCCGGCACCATCTGCGGCGTCGTCTACCAGAACCGCAACTGGCGCAACCGTTGCCAGTTCTCCTTCGCCTGCGACGGCACTAGGCCGCGCGTGACGAGCCCGCGCCACTGGAAGATCGCGCAGGACGTCGGCATGGCGGTCACGGCTGGCAAGATCTTCATTCCCGAGGTCGGTTCGTCCACGCACTACCACGCCACCTACGTCAACCCGGGCTGGTCGCGTGCCATGGAACGCATGAAAAAGATCGGTCTCCACATCTTCTATCGTACCCACGGCGGCGGCTGGAGCTGACCATTGGCGGGGGATTCGGTCGGGGCGTCCGCGCGGATGGCAGGCGCGCATTGTCGCACCTGATCAAGTTATTGATTTACTTCGATAATATGTAGCGTCGGGCCGTCCTCGGGCCGGCTTGACTGCATTTGGCGCCATCACTATGGTGCGCGCGACTTTGAAGCGGCTGGCGAAGTTTTCGCGCAAGGCCGGGCAGGAGGTTGCGATGGCCGGAGTGAATGGGCCAGACGAAACCGGACATGCCGGCCAGGCATCGGGCAAGGGTTCGCAAGCGGACGGTGACCTCGACAAGCGTCGCCGGGAACTTGCAGCGGCACTTTCCGCACGCAAGCCGGCCGCCGAAGAGGGAGAGGGGAAGTCTGCGACAGGCGGCATGGCTGGTTTCGGCTATGCTCTGAGGCTTTCCAGCGAATTCATCGCGGGGATCGTGGTCGGCGCCGGCCTTGGCTGGATAATCGACCGCGTTGCCGGAACGTCGCCCTGGGGCCTGATCGTGTTCCTGCTCCTGGGGTTCGTGGCCGGCGTCCTCAACGTCCTTCGTTCCGCCGGGCTGATGGCGGATTTCGGGGCGAAGACCCCCGGCGACGAGCGCCGGGACTGAATTTGAAGGGCCCGCCTGGGCCGAAGCGCAGGTTGCGGGGATAACGCGTGGCGAACGATCCGATCCACCAGTTCCAGATTTCGCGTTGGATTCCCATCGAGGTCGGCGGCCTCGATTTCTCCTTCACCAATTCCTCGGCCTTCATGGTCGCAACCGTCGTCGCGGCGGGCGCCTTCCTTTATCTGACCACGTCCAGCCGCGGCCTCGTGCCCAGCCGGCTGCAGTCGGTGTCGGAGATGTCGTACGAGTTCGTAGCCTCGATGCTGCGCGATTCGGCGGGCTCGAAGGGCATGAAGTTCTTCCCGCTCGTATTCTCGCTCTTCATGTTCGTGCTCGTGGCCAACCTCTTGGGCATGTTCCCCTATTTCTTCACCGTCACCAGCCACCTGATCGTGACCTTCGCCCTGGCGATGCTGGTGATCGGTACCGTCGTCGTCTACGGTTTCTGGAAGCACGGGCTCGGTTTTCTCAAGCTCTTCGTGCCCAGCGGCGTTCCCGGCGTGCTGCTTCCTCTGGTCGTCATGATCGAGGTCATCTCGTTCCTGTCGCGGCCGATCAGTCTGTCGGTGCGTCTCTTCGCGAACATGCTGGCCGGCCACATCACGCTGAAGGTCTTCGCCGGCTTCGTCACCTCCCTCGGGGCGCTCGGCGCGCTGGGCATCGGCGGCGCCATCCTGCCGCTCATCATGACCGTCGCGCTGACCGGCCTCGAATTCCTCGTCGCCTTCCTCCAGGCCTATGTCTTTGCCGTCCTGACCTGCATGTACCTGGCGGACGCGCTGCATCCCGGCCACTGACCATCACCGGCGGCCCGCCGCCAACATCGTTCACGCAATCCAGAATTCCGCAGATCCACGAAGGAGCAAGATCATGGAAGCAGAAGCTGCAAAGTTCATCGGCGCCGGCATCGCCTGTCTCGGCATGGGCGGCGCGGGCATTGGCCTGGGCCACATCTTCGGCAACTACCTCGCCGGCGCGCTGCGCAATCCCTCGGCCGCCGACGGCCAGTTCGGCCGCCTGATCTTCGGCTTCGCCGTGACCGAGGCGCTCGGCATCTTCTCGCTGCTGATCGCCCTGCTGCTGCTCTTCGCCGTCTGATCACGGCCTGAGAAATCCCGGTCGCGGCTTCCGCGGCCGGTCGCAAGAGACAGGATCGCAAGATGTTCGTGGCGCCCGCCTACGCCCAGACGGCAGGAGAACCTGCCGAGCCGGCCGAGACCCTTTCCGAGACCGGCGTGCCCGGCGATGCCGGTCATGGCGGTGGCTTCCCGCCGTTCGACGCGTCGACCTACCCTTCGCAGCTGCTTTGGCTGGCGATCACTTTCGGGCTCTTCTACCTCTTCCTGAAGCGCGTCGTGCTGCCCCGGATCGGTGGCATCCTCGAGATCCGCAGCGACCGTATCGCTCACGACCTCGATCAGGCCGCGCGCATGAAGGAAGAGGCCGACGCCGCGATCGCGGCCTACGAGCAGGAGCTGGCCGACGCCCGCAGGAAGGCCGTCCAGATCGGCAACGAGGCGCGCGACGGTGCGAAGGCCGAGGCCGACGCCGAGCAGAAGAAGGTCGAGGCCGGGCTGGACCTGAAGATGGCGGATGCCGAAAGGCGCATCGCGTCGATCAAGGATGCGGCCATGAAGGACGTGGGCGAGATCGCCGAGCAGACGGCTGCCGCGCTCGTCCAGGAACTGATGGGCGCGAAGGTCGACAAGACGACCGTGGCCGCCGCGGTCCGCGAAGCCCGGAGCTGAGGAGAGCAGGATGGACGCCACCTTCTGGGCAACCGTAGCCCTCTTCCTCTTCATCGCCCTGATCGTCTATCTCGGGGTTCCCGGCATGGTCACGCGCTCGCTCGACGCGCGCGCGGGTCGCATCGCCAAGGATCTCGAAGAGGCGCGTCGCCTGCGCGAGGAGGCCCAGCAGCTGCTGGCCGAATACCAGCGCAAGCGCAAGGAGGCCGAAAAGGAGGCGCAGGACATCGTCGCCGCCGCCAAACGCGAAGCCGATCAGTACGTGCGCGAGGCCAAGAAGCGCACCGATGACTATGTGGAACGGCGCACCGTTCTCGCCGAGCAGAAGATCCGCCAGGCGGAGCGCGACGCCGTGAACGAGGTGCGCTCCTCCGCCGTCGATCTCGCAGTCGCCGCAGCCGCCCGCATCATGGCCGGCAAGATGGACGCTTCGGCTTCGAATGCGCTCTTCGAGGCGTCGCTTGACGACGTCCGCGAGAAGATGAACTGACCGCATCGGTCGGGCCGATTGCGACGCCGCCGGTTTCCGGCGGCGTTTTTGTTTGCCGAACCGTGGCAACGTCCGTCGTCAGGCGGTGACCCTGAGCATGCCGAAGCTCATCCTGTGGAGCCGCGCCACCGGGCCGTTCACTTCGATCGCGGCGCGATGCTGGGCGGTGCCGTAGCCCATGTGAACGGCGAAGCCGTGCGCGGGATGGACCGCGCCGCAGCGCGCCATCATGCGATCCCGCGCCACCTTGGCGACGATAGATGCCGCGCCCACCGAGTAGGACCGCTGGTCTCCCTTCACCAGCGCCACCGCCTCGCAGTTCAGCCCCGGCGGCACGTCGCGGCCGTCCACGAGGCACAGTGCGGGCGCAACGGACAAGCCTTCCGCCGCGCGGCGCATCGCTTCGAGCGTCGCCTTGCGTATGTCGCGCGCATCGATCCAGGCCGCGGCCACCGAGGCGATCGAGACGGAGTGCGCGGTCGCCATGATCTCGGCGAAGAGCCGCTCACGATCGACGGGCGAAAGACGCTTGGAATCGTCGATACCCTGGGGCACCACCGCCGGGTCGAGGATGACGGCGGCCGCCACGACGGGTCCTGCGAGCGGACCGCGGCCCGCCTCGTCTATGCCGGCCACGGGAAAGAATCCGCAGCTTTGCGCTTCGGTCTCGAGGGCGAAGCTTGGCACCAGCATGGCCGCCGCGCAGTTTGCGGCGGTCGCGGGCAGAGACAAAAGCGGAGAATCGAAGCGCGGTCGAGCCATTCTGCGGCGATGCTCGCACCGGCTCCGATTCTCCGCAACCCCCTGCCGGATCGCGTGGGGCGGCGGACCGGACAGGTTCCGTCGGCGGGGGATCGGGGGAACGGCGCCGGACGGTATGGGTAGTCGTGACGGCCCGCTTGCGGGCCGGTGTTCATCTTTTCAGAGCAGGACCAGTTGCTCGCCTTCCGGCTTGACCCGCCGGAACAGGTCGGAACGCAGCTTTTGCCGCTCCGTGTTGAGGCCGAGGCGCTTCGCTGCGATTTCGAAGCGCCTGCCGATCTGCCACGCATAGGGACCGGCGCCCTTCATGCGCTTGCCCCATTCTGAATCGTAGTCCTTGCCGCCACGCATCGAGCGAATCAGGGAAAGGACGTGCCGGTAGCGGTCCGGATAGTGCCGCAGCAGCCAGTCCTTGAAGATCGGGCTGACCTCCAGTGGCAGACGCAGTATGATGTATCCGGCCTCCCGCGCGCCGACGGCATGGGCCGATTCCAGTATGCGCTCCACCTCGTGGTCGTTGAGGCCGGGTATCAGCGGCGCCGCCATGACAGACACCGGAACGCCGGCTTGCGAAAGCTGCTTCAGTGCCTCCAGCCTGCGCGTCGGCGTCGAGGCGCGCGGCTCCATCGTGCGGGCCAGCCGCCTGTCGAGCGTGGTCACCGAGAGCGCGACCTTGGCGAGCCCCTTCGACGCCATCCGCGACAGGATGTCGATGTCGCGGGTGACGAGCGCCGACTTGGTGACGATGCCGACCGGATGGTTGAAGCTCTCGAGCACCTCCAGCACCTCGCGCATGATGCGCCACTGCCGTTCGATCGGCTGGTACGGGTCCGTGTTCGTGCCGATCGCTATCGTCTGCGGCTCGTAGCCCGGCTTCGAAAGCTCGCGCTCGAGCAGGCGCGCGGCGTCGGGCTTGGCGAAGAGCCGCGACTCGAAGTCGAGACCTGCCGACAGGCCCATGAAGCTGTGGCTCGGCCGCGCGAAACAATAGACGCAGCCATGCTCGCAGCCGCGATAGGGATTGATCGAACGGTCGAAGGAGATGTCCGGGGAATCGTTGCGCGTGATGATGGTCCGCGGCTTCTCGATCTGGACCTCGGTCTTGAACGGCTCCAGTTCCTCCAGCGAGGACCAGCCGTCGTCGAAGACATGGCGCGAGACTGGCTCGAACCGGCCCGACGGATTGACGCCCGCAGCGCGACCGCGCCGCCGGTCTTCGTGTACCCTAAGCCCGCTTGCTTCCATCATCGCATTGGCGCTTTCGGCACGTCCCTTTCCGAAAGCCGCAATGTCTGCGCGCGCGATGGGTTCCATGTTGAAGGCCGGGGCGACCATGACCGTGTCTCGAATCGTGTTTCAGGTGAATCTATTCCTATTGCCCGGAAGCGAACAAAGCAAGAACAAAATGATGCTGCATCGCAAAACTGGCATTGTGCAGCGCTTTCGGATATGCGGATAGCGATGCTGAGTGTCGTCATCGAGACCCGGAACCATGAGGATGCGCTGGCGCGCACCCTGGCCTCGCTCGTCTCGGGCGCGGTGGAAGGGCTCGTCCGCGAGGTAATCGTCTGCGATCTCGGCTCGACCGACCAGACCCACAGGGTAGCCGAGCACGCCGGCTGCAAGTTTCTCGCGCAGGGCGGTATCGCAGCCGGCGTCCGGCAGGCGAAGGCGGAGTGGCTGCTGATCCTCGAGCCGGGCGCGCGCGTCGCCGAGGGCTGGATGGAGCCGGTGCTCGATCACGCCTCGCGCGCGACCATCCCGGCCCGCTTCACGCGCGTCCGTCAGTCGGGGTTCTCGCTCTTCTCCCGCTTCTTCCGGGGCAGGCCGCTGGCTTCCGGTCTCGTCATCACCAGGCGCCAGGCACAGGCCCTCGTCGCCCGCGCGGCTACGGCGCAGGCGCTCGCGCGGGGCGTCTCCGCACGCCCGATCGCGTCGGAACTGGTGCCCGCCGCGGTCTGAATCCGCGCGTCAGGCCGACTTGCCGCCGCTGCGCTTCAGGTGCTCGTCGAGCCGCGGCATGATCTCCACGAAGTTGCACGGCATGTGGCGATAGTCGAACTGCGGCGACAGGATGCCGTCCCAGGCGTCACGGCAGGCGCCCGGCGAGCCTGGAATCACGAAGACGAAGGTCCTGTTGATGATGCCGGCCGTCGCGCGCGACTGGATGGTCGAGGTCGAAATCTTGTCGAACGAGATGCGATGGAACACGGCCGAAAAGCCGTCCATGCGCTTCTCGAACAGCGGCTCCAGCGCGTCCGGGGTAACGTCGCGGCCGGTGAAGCCGGTCCCGCCCGTCGTGATCACCGCGTCGATCGACCGGTCGAGCGTCCAGGCCAGGACGCGCTCGCGTATCGCGGCGATGTCGTCGGTCACGACCGAACGGTCGGCGAGGTGGTGGCCGGAAGCGGTGATGCGCTCGGCAAGGGTCTCGCCGGACTTGTCGTCGGCGAAGCTGCGTGTGTCGGATACGGTGAGCACCGCGAAGGAGACCGGAATGAATGCCCGTTCCTTGTCGATCTTCGCCATCGTTCAGCCCTTCCCGGCGGTCTGCGTCATTGCCGCCACATACCATTCCGGGCGCCGTTCCCGGATCGCCATTTCGGCCGCAGAGGCCGCCGGAGCGTCGCGGAAGAGCCCGAAGCAGGTCGCGCCCGAGCCCGACATGCGCGAGAACGTCGATCCGGCATCGTCGATGAGTTGGAGCGCTTCGTCAATCGCGGGCGCCAGCCTCGTGGCCGGCGCCTGGAGGTCGTTGCGTGTCTCGCGCAGCCATTCTGCCAGCCCGGGGGCATCGATCGTTCGGGGCAGGGGAGGCAGCGGAGGGTTGTCGGTCCGCTCCAGGCGGCCGAACACCTCTGGCGTCGCTACCGCGACGCCCGGATTGACCAGCACGAGGTGAAGCACCGGAAATCCGTCGATCGCCGCCAGCCGCTCGCCGATGCCCGATGCCACGAGGGGCCGTCCGGCAAGGCACATCGGAACGTCCGCGCCGAGGGCCAGGCCGATCTCGTCGAGCACTCCCGGTCCCGCGTCGAGCTGCCACAACCGCGCGAGCGCACGAAGCGCGGCAGCCGCGTCGCTCGAGCCCCCGCCGATGCCCGAGGCGACGGGCAGGGCCTTGGTCAGCAGGATCGACACCGGCCGTTCCGTCTCGCGCCGAAACGCCGCGCGCAGCCGGTCGCGCGCCCTGGTCACGAGGTTGTCGCCGGATGCGGCAAGCGCCGCCGCGCGCGGCCCGTCGATGACAAAGCGGTCGGCGTCGGACGGCTCCACCGTCACCATGTCGCCGGGTCCGGCGAACACCACCAGCGTCTCGATCTCGTGAAATCCGTCGGCGCGTCGCCCCGTGACGTGAAGCGCGAGGTTGATCTTGGCCGGAGCCTCGATTGCGATCCGGCCTGGCATGGCGTGCGGATCAGTCCTTGGGCAGCCGGTACTCGCCGGTCTCGGGGTCGCGCACGAGCGTGCCCATTGCACGGTTCTGCGCCTCCTTCTCGGCCTGTCGCACGCGCGCCGAGACGCGCGCCGCCTCCCGCTTGAACGAGCGGTAGCCGTAGAGTGCGACGGCGCCGATGACGGCGAAGAATATCAGCTGTCCCATCTTGCCTGCCGCGCCTCCCGCGCGTCTTGCGAGTGTACCGTGCTCGAGGTCGCCGTCAAAGCCCGAACCGGGCCCAGATCGCGCGCTCGTCCGCCGCCTCGATGAGGCCGCGCGCCGCCGACGCCGCGAATTCGGCCGGGTCGGACGTGCCGAACATCGAAAGCCGCCGCCCGAAGATCCCGCGCGGCGCGGTGACGAGCCGCATCTGCGTCTTCGGTCCGTAGCGCTCCCTGAGCACGGATCGCATGTCGCCCATCCTGTCGGCCAGGCCCAGCTCGATGCCCCGCCCGCCGCTCCAGAACTGGCCCGTGAAAAGGTCCGGATCGTCGGCGAGGCGCGCGCCGCGCCGCTCCTTCACGAGGTCGATGAAGGTCTGGTGCACTTCGAGCTGCAGCGCCTTCAGCCGCTCCACGTCCTCCTTCTTCTCCGGCTGGAAGGGATCGAGCATCGCCTTGTTGCGACCGGCCGTGTAGACGCGCCGCTCCACGCCGATCTTCTTGATCATCTCCTGGAAGCCGAACGAGGCCGATACCACGCCGATCGATCCCACGATGGACGACGGGTCGACGACTATCTCGTCGCCGGCCAGCGAGATCATGTAGCCGCCGGAAGCCGCGACGTCCTCCACGAAGACGAGCACGGCCTTGCCCTTCTCGTCGGCGAGGTCGCGAATGCGCTTGTAGATCAGCCGCGATTGTACCGGCGAACCGCCCGGCGAATTAACCGAGATCGCGATCGCCGGAGCGTCCTTGAAGGCGAAGGCCTTCTCGATGACGCCTGCGGTAGTGGCCAGCGACAGGTTCTGGCGCACGGGGCTGCCGCCCGGCATGATCGTGCCGTGAAGGCGGATGACGGGAATGACGACCGTGTCCGGCCGCATGGATTTTGGCAACAGGCGGCGGATCACGCTGCGCAACGATGTCTCCTCTGGTTTTGAGGGGATGTAGGAATTGTGCCGGCGAGCGCAATGGTTGCGCCCTCAATCGCCGAACAGCGACGCCCTGCCGTTGTTGATCGCGTCGGCGATGGCACTGAAGCGGTCGCTGCCGGTCTCGTGCAGGACGAGCGGGGCCAGCAGCGACAGCGGCGCGCGCGCGCCGCGCCGGGCCGTCACGACGATCCGGATCGCGGCCGCGTCGGCGCGCGGATGGATGGGCTTGATGCGCAGCGCCCCGAAGCGGCCGGCCAGCGCCGGCAGCAGCGCGCCCAGCGCTTCCGGCCGCAGGATCGCCGCCAGACCGCCACCCGGACGCACGATCGCGGCCGCCGTCCGGACCCAGGCCTCCAGCTCGCCGGTTTCCATGACATGCGCCTCGCGCCTGAGCCGGTCGGGCGAGGGACGGTGGCTGGCGTCGTTGAAAGGCGGGTTCATGATGGCGAAATCGAAACTGCCGTCGTCGAGGCCCGCGGCGGCCCGTGCCCTGCCGGCCAGTGTCACGTCGCAGGCGACCAGCGACACGCGCGCCGCAAGGGCGGCGTTGTCGGGCAGCGACAGCGACCGGGCGGCAAAGTCCGCCATTTCGGACGAACGCTCCACCAGCACGACCTCGGCCCCGCCGCATCGCGCCGCCACCGCCAGGCCGGCGCCGCCGGCCCCGGCTCCGAGATCGGCAAGCCGTCCTGCGAAACTGCCGGGCACGGCGGCTGCCAGCATCATCGCGTCCATGCCCGCGCGATGCCCGCCGCGCCGGGGCTGGACCAGTGCGAACGCGCCCCGGTGAAAGACGTCGACGGTCTCCTGTGCGCCCGGTGCCGCGGCGACGCTCATGTCCGGTCCTGGCGGATTTCGTGCGCGATGCCCGCGTCGACGAGCAGCCGGCGCGCGGCGTCGGCGCCGTCGGCCTCCACCAGCACGCGCCGCGGCAATATGCCGATGGATCCGTCGAGGATGCTCATGTTGGAGTCGGCCACCATGAACGCGATGCCGGCGTCGCGAAGCAGCGCCTCCACGAAGGATATCACCACGGCGTCGTTGGTTCGGATGAGTTCGATCATGCGCCAGCATTGTCAGGACCGGGCCACGATGTAAACGACGCGACGAAGGCGCGCGGATCGTGCTTGTGGCCCAATTCCCCCTTGCCGCTCGGCGCTGGAGCGCCATAAGGTCCGGCTAAAGAATGGTAAGTCAGGAGCAGAAGCGTGGGCGTCGTGTTGTCGCTTGAGGAGACCAAGAGGGAGAACGCCTCGATCAGAGCGCTGATCGATCTGACGGCGGCCGACATGGGAAGGGTCAACGAACTGATCCTGTCCAAGGCGGGCTCCGACGTCGAGATGATCCCGGAGGTCGCCAACCACCTGATATCGTCGGGTGGCAAGCGCCTGCGCCCGATGCTGACGCTCGCGGCGGCGCAGATGTTCGGCTATTCGGGCGACAGCCACGTGAAGCTCGCCACCAGCGTCGAGTTCATGCACACGGCGACGCTGCTCCACGACGACGTCGTCGACGAGAGCGACCTTCGGCGCGGCCGCAAGACCGCGCGCATGATCTGGGGCAACCAGGCGAGCGTGCTCGTCGGCGATTTCCTGCTCGGCCAGGCCTTCCGCATGATGGTCGACGTGGGCTCGCTCGACGCGCTCGACATCCTGTCGACGGCCGCCTCGATCATCGCCGAGGGCGAGGTGATGCAGCTCGCCGCCGCCAAGAACCTGGAGACGACCGAGGACGAATACCTCTCCGTCATCAAGGCCAAGACGGCGGCGCTGTTCCTCGCCGCCGCCGAGGTGGGTCCGGTGATTGCCGGTGCGTCGCGGTCCGACCGGTCGGCGCTGCGCTCCTACGGCCTCAATCTGGGCCTAGCCTTCCAGCTCGTCGACGACGCGCTCGACTATGGCGGCAACGCGCGCGACCTGGGAAAGAACGTCGGCGACGATTTCCGCGAGGGCAAGGTGACGTTGCCCGTCATCATGAGCTACCGGCGCGGCTCGGCCGAGGATCGCGAATTCTGGCGTGGCGCCATCGAGGAGGGCAAGGCGGACGACGAGGCCCTGGAACGCGCAATCGGCCTGATGCGGCGCTATGGCGCCATCGCTGACACGATAGGGCGCGCCCGCCACTTCGGCGAGATCGCCCGCGACGCGCTTGCGCCGCTCAAGCCGACTCCGCAGAAGGCCGCGCTGCTCGACGTCATCGACTTCTGCATCAGCCGCCTCAACTGATGCGCAAATGTCTCACGCGCGGCACAGGTTGACCGCATTGTGATGCCCGGGGAATTGAAGGCCGATCCCAAAAAGGCCATGCTTGACCTGATAAAGGGCGGTGAGTCCGGGGTCTGTGGGCTCCTCTCGCGGGAAGGGAAGCAATGCCGTTGAAGAGCCGAAACTGGCTGTTGCCGCTGGCGTTCGCGGCAGGGCTCGGCCTGGCCGGCGCGCCGGCCGGTGCGAATACGCCGGGCGAGGACCTGCGCATCAATTCCTTCGCTGGCGCCTACCTGGCTGCCCGCGTCGCGGAACTGGACCGCAACCTCGATGCCGCCGTGCGCTTCTACGAGCGCGCGCTGTCCTTCCGGCCCGACGATCTGACCCTGCGGCAGAATCTCATGCTTGCCCTCATTTCCAAGGGCGAGTTCGAAAAGGCCCTGCCGCATGCCGAGCGCCTCAAGACCACCGCCGAGGTCGAGCGCTTCTCGCGGCTGGCGCTGGCCGTCGACAGCTTCCGCAAGGCCGAATACGGCAAGGCCGAGGACTGGCTCAAGCTCGCGCTGTCCTCCGACCTGGATCGTCTCATCTCCGGCTTGCTGACCGCCTGGGCAAAGGCCGGTGCCGGCAATTTCGAAGAGGCCACGGCGGCTGCCGGTACGCTCGACGGACCGGAGTGGTACGAACTCTTCCGCACCTATCACACGGCGCTGCTCGCCGATGTCGGCGGGCGCAACGACCAGGCGGCCGAGGCCTACCGCGCGACCGTTGAAAATTCCGCCGCCGGCGCCGCGGCGCCCGACACCTATGTGCGCGCGGTGGAGGCCTACGCCTCGTTCCTGGCCCGCCGTGGCGACAAGGACGGGGCGCTCGCCGCGCTCGACCGCGCGGAGGAATTCGCGCCGGGACGTCTGCCGCTCCAGGCCATGCGCGCGGCGATCGAGGCTGGTGACGAAGTCAGGCCGCTGGTCGCCACGCCCGCCGACGGCGGGGCCGAAGTGCTCTTCAATCTCGCGACCGCGCTCAATCGTGGCGGCGGCGAGCAGTTCGTCCGGCTCTACCTGCAATATGCGCGCGCCCTCAAGCCGGACGGCGACCTCATCCTGCTTCAGCTCGGCGCGGTCGCCGAACAGCAGCAGAAGCCCGAGGAGGCGATTTCCATCTACGGGCAGATTCCGGCGACGTCGCCCGTCAAGCGCATCGCCGAGCTGCAGATGGGACTGAACCTCGCCGATCTCGACCGTCACGATGAGGCTATCGAGCATCTGGTCGCGCTTCTCGACGCCGAGCCCGACGACATGCGCGCCTATCTGGCGCTCGGCGGCGTCCACGCTTCAAGGGAGGATTTCGCCAAGGCCGCGCAGGTCTACGACCGCGCCGTCGATCGCATCAGCGAGCCGACGCAGGCCGACTGGAACATCTTCTACCAGCGCGGCATAGCCTACGAACGGCTCAAGCGCTGGCCCGAGGCCGAACCCAACTTCCAGAAGGCGCTCGAGCTCTTCCCCGACCAGCCCCAGGTGCTGAACTATCTCGGCTATTCGTGGGTCGACATGAACATCAACCTGGACGAGGGCCTCGACCTCATCCGCAAGGCGGTCGAGCTCAGGCCGCGCGACGGCTACATCGTCGATTCGCTCGGCTGGGCCTACTACCGCCTGGGCCGCTACGACGACGCGGTGCGCGAACTCGAGCGTGCCGTGAACCTCATGCCGCAGGATCCTGTCCTCAACGACCATCTCGGCGACGCCTACTGGCGCGTCGGCCGCCGTCTCGAGGCGACCTTCCAGTGGTCGCACGCCCGCGACCTGAAGCCCGAGGCCGATCTGCTGGTCGCCGTCGAGCGCAAGCTTGCGGAGGGCCTGAAGGACGAAGACCCCGAAAAGCGCGCGGAAGCCGTGACGCCGGAGCCTGCGACGGAGGAAGAGCCGGTGCAGCAGGCCTCGGCGGCCGCACAGATGCGTCCCGTCGTACAGCCCGCCGCGTCTCCTCCGGCTCAGGTCGAGCGGGCGCGCTACACTGTGCTTCCCGGCCAGTCGCTCTGGACGATAGCATCCGAGCAACTCGGCGACGGCAATCGCTACCGCGAGATACTCGACCTCAACCCGTTCCTTCGAGGCAATCCGAACCGGCTGATGCCCGGCCAGGAACTCGCATTGCCTTCCGGCGATTGAGCCTCAGCGCGCGTCGCGATAGGGCGGCGGCACCGGGCAGGCGACCCACTGGCCGCCCTCCTTGGTCGAGCACTTCAGCACCACCTCGCTGACCCGCGTCGTGCCGGGATTCATTTTCTGGCAGACGCAGTCGCTATTCGGCAGTCGCACGAAGCCGCAATAGGTGTCGAAGCACAGCAACCCCGTCAGGTGGTCGCGATCGGGCGTCGATCCCATGGACCAGTCCTGCGCCTTCGCCGGCAGCGCCGCCAAGCACAGGACCGCGGCCAGCGCGCCCGCTACGGCGAGACCCGCCCGCCTGGACAGAATTGAACGCATTTCCTTCATCCTCCGCGCATCTCGCGAACAGTTACGCGACTATCGGCCGAAACGTTTCGTCGCGTCGATCAATTTCGCGCGATGTGCCACGCCTTGACGCTGCGCGGCACGATGCATAGGACAGCGCGACCATCCCGACCGTGCCGGAGACGCTTGCCGTGACTGCGCCGCTGCCTGCCCACATGCATCCGACGCGCTCCTTCCAGGGCCTGATCCTGGCGCTTCACGCCTACTGGGCCGATCGCGGCTGCGTGGTGCTCCAGCCCTACGACATGGAGGTCGGCGCAGGCACTTTCCATCCGGCCACCACGCTGCGCGCCCTGGGGCCCAGGCCGTGGAACGCGGCCTATGTCCAGCCTTCGCGCCGGCCCAAGGACGGCCGCTACGGCGAGAACCCGAACCGGCTCCAGCACTACTACCAGTACCAGGTCATCCTGAAGCCGAACCCGCCGAACCTTCAGGAACTCTATCTCGGCTCGCTCCACGCGATCGGCATCGACACCGGCCTGCACGACATCCGCTTCGTCGAGGACGACTGGGAGAGCCCGACGCTCGGCGCCTGGGGACTCGGCTGGGAGTGCTGGTGCGACGGCATGGAGGTGTCCCAGTTCACCTATTTCCAGCAGGTCTGCGGCATCGAATGCGCGCCCGTCTCGGGCGAGCTGACCTACGGGCTCGAGCGGCTGGCCATGTACGTCCAGAATGTCGACAACGTCTACGACCTGAACTTCAACGGCCGCGAGGGCGCCGAGAAGGTCACCTACGGCGACGTCTTCCTGCAGGCCGAGCAGGAATATTCACGGCACAATTTCGAGCATGCCGACACCTCGATCCTGCTCAGGCATTTCGAGGACGCCGAGAAGGAATGCCTGGCTCTGCTGGCCGCCGGCGCGCCGCGCGCGGGCGGGCCTCACCGCATGGTGCTCCCCGCCTACGACCAGTGCATAAAGGCTTCCCACGCCTTCAACCTTCTCGACGCGCGCGGCGTGATCTCCGTCACCGAGCGCCAGGGCTACATCCTGCGCGTACGCAATCTCGCCAAGGCCTGCGGCGAGGCGTTTCTGATGACCGAGGCCGGCGGCTTCGCATTCGACACCAAGGCTGCCTGAGATGCCTGACCTCCTTTTTGAACTCCGCTCCGAGGAAATTCCTGCCGCGCCGCGCGACCGCAGCGGCTTTGCCGCGAGGACGTGCAGTCCGGGGAAAGCATGCGGGCTGGAGATCGCCCATGCCTGACCTCCTTCTTGAACTCCGCTCCGAGGAGATACCCGCCCGCATGCAGCGCAAGGCGGCGGGAGACCTCAGGAAGATGGTCACCGACGGGCTGGTCGAGGCGGGCCTGACCTACGAGGCGGCGCGCGAATACTGGACGCCGCGCCGGCTCGCGCTCGACATACGCGGGCTCACCGCGCGCTCGAAGGACGTGCGCGAGGAGATCAGGGGACCCTCGACAAAGGCGCCCGAACAGGCGGTCCAGGGCTTCCTGCGCAAGGCGGGCCTGTCGGACGTGTCCGAGGCGCATGTCCATTCCGATCCGAAGAAGGGCGACTTCTACGTCGCCCACGTCTCCAGGCCGGGCCGGGGCGCCGAGGAAATCATCGCCGAACTCGTGCCCGCCGTCGTGCGCGCCTTTCCGTGGCCGAAGTCCATGCGCTGGGGCGCGGCGTCGGCCAGGCCCGGCAGCCTTCGCTGGGTGCGCCCGCTTCAGTCGATCCTGTGCACCTTCGGCCCGGAAACGGAGGAGCCGGTGGTGGTCGACTTCGAGATCGACGGAATCCGCTCCGGAAACGTCACCTACGGCCACCGCTTCCACGCGCCGGCCGCCATCACCGTGCGGCGCTTCGACGACTATGTGGCGAAGCTCGAGGCCGCGAAGGTCGTCCTCGACGCCGAGCGCCGCAAGCGCATCATCCTCGACGACGCACGGAACATCGCATTTGCCAGCGGCCTCGAACTGCTCGAGGACGAGGGGCTGCTCGAGGAGGTGTCTGGGCTGGTCGAATGGCCGGTCGTGCTGATGGGTGAGTTCGAGGAGGCCTTTCTCGACATTCCGGGCGAGATCATCCGGCTCACAATCCGCGCGAACCAGAAGTGCTTCGTAACGCGGCCAGCCGGCAGCGCGGACGCACTTTCCAACCGCTTCATCCTCACCGCCAACATCGAGGCCACCGACGGCGGCGCCGAGATCGCGCGCGGCAACGGCAAGGTCGTGCGTGCGCGGCTTTCCGATGCCGTGCACTTCTGGAAGACCGACCAGGCCGACCTGCCCGACCTGGCTACGCTTTCCGGCTCGGCCGAAAGTTTCGGCCTCGATCTGGCCAGGCCGCTCGACCAGCGCATGGCGCGCCTCGATCATCTCGGCGTCACCTTCCACGCCAAGCTCGGCACACAGGGGCAGCGCGTCCTGCGCATCGCGCGGCTTGCGCGGGAACTCGCCCCCATTGTCGGTGCCGATCCGATCCTTGCCAGCCGCGCGGCCGTGCTGGCCAAGGCCGATCTGCAGACCGAGGTCGTCGGCGAGTTTCCCGAGCTGCAGGGCGCGATGGGCCGCCGATATGCGACCCTCCAGGGCGAGGATCCCGCCGTCGCCGCCGCGATCGAGCAGCACTACCGCCCGCAGGGCCCGTCCGACGTGGTGCCGACCGAGCCCGTGTCGATCGCGGTCGCGCTGGCCGACAAGCTCGACACGCTCGTCGGCTTCTGGGCTATCGACGAGAAGCCCACCGGCAGCAAGGATCCTTATGCGCTGCGCCGCGCCGCGCTGGGGGTCATCAGGATACTGGTCGAGAACGGGGTGAGGCTGGGGTTGCTCTCTTTCACAGCCGAGGATCGAGACCTCCTCTCCTTCTTCCACGACCGCCTGAAGGTCTACCTCCGCGACCAGGGCGCACGGCACGACCTGATCGACGCCGTGCTGGCAAGTGGCGGCAATGCGGCCGGCGAATCCCTCCCCTCGAGGGGGAGGGAAGGTGCCAACGACGACCTCCTCGTCATCGTCCAGAAGGTGGCCGCCCTGGGCGCGTTCCTCGACACCGAGGATGGGCGCAACCTGCTCGCCGGCACGAGGCGCGCGGCCAACATCCTGGCCGCCGAGGAGAAGAAGGGAACGCGCATCGCCGCCGCGGTCGACCCGGGGCTGATGCGCGATCCGTCGGAGATTGCGCTCTACGAAGCCGTGAATCAGGCCGAGAACGATGCCGGCCAGGCGATTGATCGCCAAGACTTTTCGGCCGCCATGACCGCGCTTGCGGCACTGCGCGAGCCCGTTGATTCATTCTTCGAGCAGGTTCTCGTGAACGATGAGGACGAGGCGGTAAGGGCAAACAGGCTCGCTCTTCTGGCCCGCATCCGGACGGCCACCGGCCACGTCGCGGACTTCTCGAAGATCGTTGTCTGAAAGCCGGCCTACTCCGGCCCGCGCAGCAGGGGAGGCGGTGCCGAGGGCTGCGGCGGCGCTGGCAGATCCTCGGGTTCGGGCAGCGCGGCCGTTCCGCCGGGTGCGCCGGGAGTGAAGGTCGGGGCGGGTGCTGCCGCGGCGCGCGGCGGCGAAGCGGGCGGTGGTGGCGCCGCGACGGCGTCGCCGACGAGGCCGCCGCGAATGACCGTCATGTCGCGGCGCGGCTGCCGCGCACTGGTTGTCTCTGCCGGGGCCGGGATCGCCGCCACGGCTTCCTGCGCGACCGGGGGAACCGGATCGGGAGCCGGAGTGCCGAGCGCCACGATCGACGGCGAGATCACGACCGGCGCCGGGCTGGCCTTGGGGGCCGGCTCCATTCCGCCGGGATAGGGGTAGGAGAGAGTGGGCGCGTCCGTGAGAACGAGCGGCGCACGCGCGGCCGTGGCGCTTCCGAGATAGACGATGGAGGGTGTTTCGGCACGCGCCGGAAGGCCTACCGAGACGAACGAGGAGGCATGGGCCTCGACCCCCGCCGCCATCCAGAATGCGAGAAACCCAATACGGTAACGCATCGACACTCCGTCCCGAAGCCCGAGGGACTCGCGGCAAAACTAGCTGCGAAACCTTTCGATATGCTTTCGCACCCGGTTTGAATTCGACGCATCGCCCTCGAGCCGCCCGGCTTGCGGGGCGGCGGCGACATCTGTAGGCACGGTGCTGCAAGGGGAGAACGGTATGGCAGAAATCGTGAAGCTCGATGAGGCGATGGAGCCCGCGCGGGAGGCCATCCTGGCCGGCGAACTGGTCGCCCTGCCTACGGAGACGGTTTACGGGCTGGCCGCCGACGCGACCAGCGGAGAGGCCGTTGCGCGCATATTCGAGGCCAAGGGGCGTCCGAGCTTCAACCCGCTCATAATCCATGTCAGCGATGTGGAGATGGCGCGCCGCTACGTCGACTTCGACGACTACGTCTCCTACCTCTCGCACGCCTACTGGCCCGGCCCGCTGACCTTCGTCCTGCCGCTCAAGCCGGGCTCGGACATCCACCCTCTGGTCACCGCCGGCCTCGACACGATCGCGATCCGCATGCCCCGCGGTTTCGCGCGCGACCTCATCGCCGCTGTGGGCCGTCCGCTCGCCGCGCCGAGCGCCAATTCCTCCGGCAGGCTCAGCCCGACCAGCGCGGAGGCCGTGGTTGCCGATCTGGGCGATCGCATCGCGCTCGTGGTCGACGGCGGCCGCACCAGCCTGGGCGTGGAATCCACGATCCTGAAGGTCGAGTCCAGCCGCGCGACGATCCTGCGCCATGGCGGCGTCACGATCGAGGAGATAAGGGGCGCCACCGGCGGCGAGGTGCTCGTGGCCGGCGCCGGCGCGGGCGTCGAGGCACCCGGCATGCTCGCCTCGCACTATGCTCCGTCGGCGCGTCTGAGGCTCGATGCCGAAAGCGTTGCGCCGGGCGAGGCTCTGCTGGCGTTCGGTGCGAAGCGTATCGAGGGCGCGGAAGCGGCCAGCGCCGTGCTGAACCTGTCCGAGCGCGGCCATGTCCGCGAGGCGGCGAAGAACCTCTTTTCGCATCTGCGCGAGCTCGACGCCGGCAAGCCGTCGACGATCGCGGTCGAGCCGATCCCGGAGGAGGGGCTCGGCGCCGCGATCAACGACCGGCTGAGGCGGGCCGCCGCGCCGCGCGGTCCCGCGAGCTGAGCATGGACGCTTCGGGCCGCGCGATGGATGAGGGCCTGCTCGACCGGTTCGCGGCCATCGTCGGCCATGCGAACGCCCTGCGCGACGACGCCGGCACGGCACCCTACGTGAGCGAGCTTCGCGGCCTCCATCGCGGCCGTACGCCGCTGGTGCTGCGTCCAGCGACCACCGGGGAGGTCTCGCGCATCCTGCGGCTTGCGAGCGAGACCGGCACCCCGATCGTGCCGCAGGGCGGCAATACCGGTCTCGTCGGTGGCCAGACGCCCGACGCCAGTGGCCGGTCGGTCGTGGTTTCGCTGTCGCGCGTGGACCGTATCCGCGAGTTCGACCTCGCATCCGGCACCGTCACCGTGGAAGCCGGCGTCGTTCTGCAGCGCCTGCAGGAGGAGGCCGAGGCGCGCGACAGGCTGTTTCCGCTCGCACTCGGCTCGCAGGGCTCCTGCCAGATCGGCGGCAATCTTTCCTCCAATGCGGGCGGCACCGGAGCGCTTGCCTACGGCTCCGCGCGCGATCTCTGCCTCGGCATCGAGGCGGTGCTGCCGACGGGCGAGATCCTCGACGACCTGCGCAAGCTCAAGAAGGACAATACGGGCTACGACCTCAAGGACCTGTTCATCGGCGCCGAGGGTACGCTCGGCATCGTCACCGCCGCGGTTCTGAAGCTCTTCCCCCGGCCGCGCGGGCGCGAGGTGGCGTGGGCCGGTCTCTCATCGCCAAAGGCCGCGCTCGAACTGCTGGGCATTGCGCAGGAGCGTGCGGGACCGGGCCTGACCGGTTTCGAACTGGTCGAGGCGCGCGCGCTCGACTTCGTGGTGCGCCACGTGCCTTCGAGCACGATGCCGCTCGACGACCGCCATGAATGGTTGGTGCTGATGGAGATTTCCTCGGGCCGCTCGGCCGGCGAGGCGCGCGAGTTGCTGGAGGAGGTGCTCGGCGAGGCGCACGCCGCGGGGCTCGTGGCAGATGCCGTTCCGGCCGCCTCCCTGGCGCAGGCGCAGGCGTTCCGGCGCCTGCGGGAGACCATCTCCGAGGCACAGAGACCGGAGGGCGCCTCCATCAAGCACGACGTCTCGGTTCCCGTCGCCTCGATACCCCGTTTCATCGCCGAGGCCCGGCCGCTCGTCGAAAGCGTCTCGCCGGGCGCCCGCACGGTCTGCTTCGGCCACATGGGCGACGGCAACCTTCACTACAACGTCTCCCAGCCGCCCGGCGCGCGGCCGGAGGATTTCCTCGCGCTATATCCGCGCATGAACGAAGCCGTCCACGGACTGGTGCGGCAATTCGGCGGCTCCTTCGCCGCCGAGCACGGGATAGGAAGCCAGAAGCGCGACGAACTGCTGGCCACCGAGCCGCCCGTCGCGATCGATCTGATGCGTCGCATCAAGGCGGCGTTCGACCCCGCCGGCATCATGAACCCCGGAAAGGTGATCTAGCAGATTCGGTGCGCGAGTCGGTGCCGTTAACCTGCTGGTCGCAAAGGTTTATCGAAGCTTCCCGCAGGTCGATTCTCGCTAACCATCCGCCACATCAGCAAAATTTAACCGAGTTTCTAAGCCGGGCAGTAAGGGCCGCGGCGCTAGCCTTCACGTCATGAAACGAGGTCGGGATCACCGGCCCGGAGAACCGGAAACCGGCTCTCAGGCGTGACAGGAAGGCTAACGACAATGACCACCGGGCTGAAGCCAGTCTGGGCGGGCAGCAACATGCGGCTCGACCCGTTTCGCCTGCCGCAGATGGTGAGCTACGCCACCAGCGATGACCTTGGCGACGTGGTGTTCACGATCGACCATCGGGGCGCGGTCATCCGCCGCGTGCTTGCCAGGAGCGGGCTTCCGGTGACCGTCGCGCTGCCGCGTCGCGCCTTCAGGGGTGTCGCCGCCCGCGCCATCGAGGATGCGGACGGCAACGTTACCGTCACGCTCGAACTGATGCACAACGATCCTATGCTCTCTGTGCCGCTGCTCGTCGCCGACGATCTCGACGACGTCGCGGCCGACTGGCGCGCATGGGCCGACGCCTACAGCCTGCCGATGCTGATCGTGGAAGCCGATGGCGTCGCGCGCCCGCTGGAGGAATCGCTTGGCATGGTGAAGACCGGCGCCATGCGGCCGCGCCGCGTCTCGCGGGCCGTTCGCCAGCGCCGCCCGCGCTTTCTCGCCCGGCGCAAGTCCGGCAGTCTCGGCCTGCGCCTCGTCATCGACGGCGTGGAGATCATCGCGCGGCGCTGAGCCGCGTCAGAACGAGGGGCTGACGGCCGCCCAGATCCCTCCGCCCACGAGGCCGAGGAAGATCAGCAGGCCCACAACCGTGTTCGACTTGAAGAGCGCCAGGCACTGGTCGGCGTCGTCGATGTCGAGCACCCGCACCTGCCGGAAAAGATGCGCGCCCGCCGCCAGCAGCCCCGCGAGCGCCGGCATCGGCACCTCCGCCTTCACATAGGCGATCAGGAAGAAGGTCAGCGCCCCGCCATAGAGCGCGATCAGCCATGCCTTGGTCCGCTGGCCGAAAAGCCGCGCCGTCGAGCGTACCCCGATCAGCGCGTCGTCTTCCTTGTCCTGGTGGGCATAGAGCGTGTCGTAGCCGATGACCCACAGGATGGAGCCGGCATACAGGTATAGCGCGGCGGCGTCGAGATCGCCGAACAGCGCCGCCCAGCCCATCAGCGCGCCCCAGGAAAAGGCGAGCCCCAGCACCAGTTGCGGCCAGTCCGTGATTCGCTTCATGAACGGATACGCCGCCACGATGGCGAGCGAGGCGATGCCGAGCAGGATCGCGAAGCCGTTGAACTGCACCAGCACGAGAAGCCCGACCAGGCATTGCGCCAACAGGAACGCCCAGGCCTGGCGCCGCGTGACCTGGCCCGAAGGCAGCGGCCGCGAGCGCGTGCGCTCCACCCTGGCGTCGAAGTCCTGGTCAACGATGTCGTTGTATGTGCACCCCGCGCCGCGCATCGCCACCGCGCCGAGGAAGAACAGGAACAGGTGCCACGGGGAGGGCAGCAGCGTGCCGATCGCCTCGCCCGGCCGGGCGAAGGCCGAGGCGGCCAGTGCCGCCGACCACCAGCACGGCCACATCAGCAACTGCCAGCCGATCGGGCGGTCCCAGCGCGCGAGTTGTGCGTAGGGCCACACGGCGCGCGGCAGCGCGCGGTAGACCCAGTGGCCCGACGGCGCATCGGCGACGCGCCCGCGCTGCTGCCTGGATTGGATGACGTCCATGCCGGACGGACTGACAGGTGGCGCCCTGCGCGTCAAGGACGCGCGCCTCCCTCAGTCGGGCATGCCGACGCCATTCGCGCGTCGTGCCAGCTCACCTGCAACGAACGGATGCACCGAAACCGAAGCCATCGAGCAGCGCGATCAGGAGGTCGCAGCCACCGCCCGCTTGATTATGCGCGCGATTGTGCCTACGGCGCTGCCATGAAAGTCCTCCTCATCGGATCGGGCGGTCGCGAGCACGCGCTGGCCTGGAAACTGGCGGCCTCGCCGCTGCTGACGAAGCTCTACGCCGCGCCGGGCAATCCGGGCATCGCGCGCGAGGCCGAATGCGTTGCGCTCGACATCGCCGACCATGCCGCGGTCGCGGATTTCTGCGTGGAGCAGGCGATCGACCTCGTTGTCGTCGGACCGGAAGCGCCTCTGGTCGCAGGGCTAGCCGACGATCTTCGCGCCGCCGGCATCCGCGTCTTCGGCCCCGGCGCCGCCGCGGCACGCCTCGAAGGCTCCAAGGGCTTCACGAAGGAGCTCTGCGATCGCATGGGCATTCCGACAGCGGCCTGGGGGCGCTTCAACAACGCGCCGAAGGCCAGGGCCTATCTGCGTCAGGTAGGCGCGCCGATCGTTGTCAAGGCCGATGGCCTCGCCGCCGGCAAGGGCGTCACCGTGGCGATGACGCTGGACGAAGCGCTCGCGGCGGTCGACGACTGCTTCGAGGGCGCCTTCGGCGATGCCGGCGCCGAGGTGGTCATCGAGGAGTTCCTCGAAGGCGAGGAGGCGAGCTTCTTCTTCCTGTGCGACGGCACGACGGCGCTGTCCTTCGGCACGGCCCAGGACCACAAGCGCGTCGGGGAAGGCGATACGGGTCCCAACACGGGCGGCATGGGCGCCTATTCGCCGGCCCCGGTCATGACGCCGGAGCTCACGGAACGCACGGTCCGCGAGATCGTGGAGCCGACCATGCGCGGCATGGCGGAAGCCGGCAGTCCGTTCGTCGGCGTGCTCTATGCCGGCCTCATGGTCACGGCCGACGGGCCAAAGCTCATCGAATACAATGTCCGCTTCGGCGATCCGGAGTGCCAGGTGCTGATGATGCGCCTGAAGGACGACCTGCTCGTGCTGCTGAATGCCGCGGTCGATGGCCAGCTTGGCCACATGTCTGCGCGCTGGCGCGATGATTTCGCCCTGACGGTCGTGATGGCGGCACAGGGCTATCCGGGCACGCCCGAAAAGGGCAGCGTCATCGGCGGGCTCGAGGAAGCGGCGGCAGGCACCGACGTCGAGATTTTCCACGCCGGAACCCGGCGCGATGGCGAGGTGATCCTGGCCAATGGCGGCAGGGTGCTCAACGTCACGGCGATGGCGCCGACGGTCACTGCCGCGCGCGACGCCGCCTACGCGGTGGTCGACCGCATCGACTGGCCGAAGGGGTTCTGTCGGCGCGACATCGGCTGGCGGGCCGCCGGGCGCGAGGGCACCGTCTGACCGGCTTCGGTCAGCGGACGTAGTCGCGATTCTCGACGATCACCCATCGCCCCCGCTCGCGGGCGATCCTGTAGGTTTCGCGCTCGCGCTCCGTCACCGTGCGCCCGTCGCGGAAATGGAACGCCATGTCGTATGACGCGTCGAAGGATGCGACCCCGTCCTCGAAACCGCGGAACCAGAGCTGGTATCGCCGCACCTCGACCGCGCTCAGCCGGGGAAAGAGGCTTCTGCGCTGGGCGGCGATGTCGGCGAAGCCGCGCCGCTTCCGGCCGACGAACTGGACCGCGTCGGGCGACCACTGGTTCAGGTAGCCGTCCAGGTCCAGTTCGGCCCAGGCGGCGAAAAGATCGTGGACGGGCTGCTGCATCGCCTCGAAGTTCTGGGTGGCCTCGGGCATCGCTCCGCCGCGCGTGGTTGCCATCGGCGGCTCGATCGCGTCCGGCACGACGATCCGGCCCGTCCCTCCGGCGCGCGTAAAGACATACTCGCCGAGCGCGTGGCCGGGCAGCGCCCCGAAGCTCGGCGTCTGGACGCTGTTGCTCGCACGCGGCAGCAGGAATGCCGAAAGTTCGGGAAATGTGATCGCCCCGTCGCCGTCGAGGTCCGCCGCGCCGCCCTCGGCCGCTTCGAGGAAGAAGTGTGTGAACCAGCTCAGGCCGGCCGGTCCTCCGTCCAGCACCTGCTGGTCCGGCCCGCCGGCGGCGATGAACTGACGGGCCTGCCGCGACACGATCTGGTCGAGGTAGCCGGGCTGCTGCGGGCTCAGCGCCCGCCCGCCGCGCAGGATCCCGATCGAGCCGCCGTAGCAGGCGTTCAGCACGAAGAGCTGGTGCCGCACCGGTCGCATCAGCTGCGATATGCTGCGGATTTCCTCCATGCTGATCATGCCGCCCACGCTGCGCGCCCCGGCCGGCACGAGGTAGCCGGCTTCCTCCTCCCCGAGCGCCTGCGTGTGGCCGTGTCCGCCGAAATAAAACAGCAGGCGGTCGTTCTCGGAGAGTTCGCGGGCCGCGGCGTGCAGCGCATCGAGGATCGCTTCGCGGCTGGCCGAACCGTCCGTCAGCAGGACGACCTCGTATCCCTGCGCCTCAAGGAATTCGGCGACCCGGCGTGCATCCGCCACGGCGTGGGAAAGTCTCTGCCACGTGCCGCCGTCATAGCCGTCGATCCCGACGACGATGGCGCGGCTTCGCACGAAATCCCTGGCCTCGGCGAGGCTGATACCCGCCAGGCAGACAGCGATGGCCAGCATTGCCGCGAGAATTCGAGAAGGTCCCGACACGCCGAGCTTCCAGTATGCAGCCTCGGCGGAAGGCTAGCATACGGCCCGCATACAGGCCAGCAAGCCGCCGTTCAGTCGATCGCGGTCGCGCCGGTCACGTTGCGGTCCGGCAGCGCGACCATGGCAAGTTCCGCATCGCGCTGCGCGGCCTGGTACTCCGCGAAGCCGAGCGGGACGGCGGCGGGCCTCGGGCCCGTGCTCCGGTTTCCTGACGGATAGCGGTTTCCCGCCACCCTGAAGGCCACGGCCATAATGGTCAGCGGTTCGCCCGCCTCGACCCGCGCGTAGGTCAGCTTCGCCGCGCCCGCCAGCGCCAGGCGGCGTGCGAGCGGCACGGGCACGGTGGCGATCATCTCGGCGGGCACGTCGACGAGCTGGCCGAACGGCCAGGCGTCGCGCAGTTCCGCCGCCGTCATCGCCGCAACGTTGACGTCGATGTCGTTCCTCGTGCCCGGCACGCGATAGGGGCAGCGGCGGTCGTTGCAGTTGGCCTGGGCGGAGAACTGCCAGAGCGTGTAGCTCTGCCAGTTGCCCTTGGGAAAGTGTCCAGCGATGTCGGGCTTGTATCGTGCATACCAGAGCGGCAGGCGCGACAGGACAGGGTAGCGGTGCCGGTTGTCGGCAATGTGCTTGGCCGTGCTTCCGTTGGTATAGAGCACGGGGAACCGGCCGACGCGGCGCCAGACATGGCGGGCGAATTCCTCGGCATCGGCCAGCGACATCCACTTTTCGGGGTCGTTCTCCTCGATGTCTATCGCCATGAGGTCCTTCGGCCCGGGCTGCGCGTAGTCGATGAAGTGATTGGCCTGCGCGATGGGATCGCCGGGCCGGCCGAGATGATACGCGCCCCATTCCAGCCCGAGGGAATTGGCCATCATGCGCCGGGTGAGGAAGAGTTCGCGCGCGACGGAATAGCGCTTCCAAAGGGCCGAGCAGAGCCGGCGCTCGGTCTCGTCGCCGACGCAGCGATAGGGCGGCGGCACCCCGTCCGACGCCTTGTTGATGAAGCCGACGATCCGCTTGTCGCCCGCCAGCGCCGTCCAGTCGATCGGATTGTACTCGTAGGCGTCGAGCACGAGTGCCCGGTCCCGATCGAGCCAGGGTTGGGTGAATTCCGAGCCCGCTGCAGCACCCGCGGCAAGCAGGAGCAGGGTGAGCGCTGCGAGACTTCTGACGATGACGGTCATGGGCGTGGCTCGACCGGGGGGAAGGTTGATTCGCCAGTCTCCGCCGCGATTGGTTAACGCGGCCTTGTCCTCCTCCCTTCGACGGTTTGACCTTTCCGGCGGAAGCCAATAGCAGGGTTCGTCAGGGACGCCCGGCCGCCCTCCGGCGGCTGCCGCGTCGCAATCCAGTTGGGAGTGTCCAGCATGTATCGCGCCCCCGTCGGCGAAATCGCCTTCACCCTCAAGCATGTCGCGGGTCTTTCCGGCGCGCTGGAAGAAGGCCGGTTCCCGGACCTCTCCGAGGATCTGGTGGACGCCATCCTCGAGGAGGCAGGTCGCTTCGCTTCCGAGGAGGTCGCGCCGCTCAACGAGGCGGGCGACAGCCACGGTGCAGTGCTGAAGGACGGGGCGGTCACCATGCCGCCCGGCTGGAAGGAACTCTATGCGCGGTGGATCGCCGGCGGCTGGAGCGCGGTTACCGGACCTGCCGAATACGGCGGACAGGGCCTGCCGACCATGCTGGGTGTCGCCGCGCTGGAAATGTGGAACGCCGCGTCGATGAGCTTCGGCATCGGGCCGATCCTCACCATGGGCGCGGTCGATGCTCTCGAGACCCACGCCTCCGGCAAGCTGCGCGAGACCTATCTCGAAAAGCTAGTCTCGGGCGAGTGGATGGGCACGATGAACCTCACCGAGCCGCAGGCGGGGTCCGACCTCAACGCGCTGCGCGCGCGCGCCGAACCGGTCGGCGACGGCACGTATCGCATCTTCGGTCAGAAGATATTCATCACCTATGGCGAGCACGACCTGACCGACAACATCGTCCATCTGGTGCTGGCCCGACTCCCGGACGCGCCGGCCGGCACGCGCGGCATATCGCTTTTCCTGGTGCCGAAATTCCTCGTAAATCCCGATGGTTCGCTCGGAAGCCGCAACGATCTCTTCTGCTCCGGCGTCGAGCACAAGATCGGCCTGCACGGCTCGCCCACCTGCACGATGATCTATGGCGACGGCAGGTTCGGGGACACGCCGGGCGCGATCGGCTGGCTGATCGGCGAGGAGAATCGCGGGCTCGCCTGCATGTTCACGATGATGAACAACGCGCGCCTTGCGGTCGGCATGCAGGGCGTCGCGGTGGCCGAGGCCGCCTATCAGAAGGCGCTGTCCTACGCGCAGGAGCGCAGGCAGGGCAGGGCGCCCGGCGCGACGGGCGAGGGCATGAGCCCGATCGTCGAGCACCCCGACGTCAGGCGCACCCTCCTGACGATGAAGGTGCTCACGCAGGTCGCGCGTTCGATCAGCTATTCCTGTGCGCATGCCATCGACATGGCGCGCGCGTCGGATGGCGACGAGGCGCGGCGCTGGCAGGAGCGCGCCAACCTGCTCACCCCCGTCGCGAAGGCATTTTCCACCGACGTCGGCGTCGACGTCGCCTCTGCCGGCGTCCAGGTCCATGGCGGCATGGGCTATATCGAGGAGACCGGCGCGGCGATCTACTATCGCGATTCACGCATCGCGCCGATCTACGAGGGCACCAACGGCATCCAGGCGATCGACCTCGTCACCCGGAAGCTGCCGCAGTCCGGCGGTCAGGCGATGGCGGACTATGTGGCCGAGCTGCGCGGCGAGGTCGATCGGGTGCGGACGTCTAACCTCACGGGCTTCGGGCGCACGGCCGACCGCCTCGGCGCGGCAATTGACGATCTGGAGGCTGCCACCGCCTTCATGGCGAAGGCGCTGGCGGAAGGCCGTCAGGCCGAGGCGCTTGCCGGCGCCACGCCCTATCTCAGGCTGTTCGCGCTCGCCGCGGGCGGCGCCGGCCTCGCGCGTGCCGCGCTGGCGGGCCAGGACGCAAAGCGCGTCGCGCTCTGCCGCTTCTACGCTGAGAACCTCGTCTCCGAGACCTCGGCGCTGAAGGACCGCGTCGTCGAGGGCGCGGCGGGCCTCGAAGCCGCTGCTGGGACGCTTGCGGCATGAGCGAACACATCGTCGTCGAGCGCCGCGGGTCGGTCCAGTCGATCCGGATGAACCGGCCGGAAAAGAAGAATGCGATCACGCGCGCCATGTATGCGGCCATGGCGAAGGCCCTGACCGACGGCGACGCCGATCCGGCTGTCCGCGTCCAAGTGATCCTCGGCGTGCCGGGCTCGTTCTCCTCCGGCAACGATCTGGCCGATTTCATGGTGGTCGCCATGGGCGGCGAGGGCGGCATGGAGGTCTATGACTTCCTGATCGCGCTGGCCACCAGCGCCAAGCCGATCGTGTCGGCCGCCGACGGCATCGCGGTGGGCATAGGCACGACGATCCACCTGCACTGCGACCTGACCTTCGCCACGCCGCGAACGGTCTTCCGCACGCCCTTCGTCGATCTTGGCCTCGTCCCCGAAGCTGGCTCCAGCCTGCTCGCGCCGAAGGTGCTCGGCCGCCAGGGCGCCTTCGCGCTTCTCGGGCTGGGCGAGGGGTTCCCGGCCGAACGCGCCCTTGCGGCCGGCCTCATCCACGCCGTCGTCGGCGAGGACGCACTTGAGGAAAGCGCCTTTGCCGCGGCCGAAACGATCGCCGCCAAGCCGCCCGAGGCGCTCCGGATCGCGCGCGACCTGATGCTCGGCGACCGCGCAGAACTCGTCGCCCGCATCCGGGAGGAAGGCGCTCATTTCCGCGCCCGCCTCACTTCGGAGGAGGCCAGGCAGGCCTTCGTCGCGTTCATGGGCAAGGCCAAGAAATGAAGCCTACGGATAGAGCCTCACCTTCCGCCAGCCGTCCCCGTGCCGCTCGAACCGTACGCGGTCGTGCAGCCGGAAGGGCCGGTCGTGCCAGAATTCGATCGATACCGGCCTGATGCGGAAGCCCGACCAGTGAGGGGGACGCGGTATCTCGCCCACCGGATGGCGTGCGGTGTATTCCGCCACGGCCTTCTCCAGCGCGAAGCGGCTTTCCAGCGGCCGCGACTGTTTCGAGGCCCATGCGCCGATGCGGCTGCCGCGCGGCCGGCTCGCATAATATTCGTCGGCCTCGCCGTCCGAGACGATCTCCACCGGCCCCCTGAGGCGCACCTGCCTGCGCAGGCTCTTCCAGTGGAAGCACATCGCAGCCTTCATCGAGCCGAGTATTTGCGTGCCCTTGGCGCTTTCGAAATTCGTGTAGAAGACGAAGCCCTGCGCGTCGAAGCCCTTGAGCAGCACCATGCGCACGTCCGGCAGGCCCTCGGCGTCCACCGTGGCCAGCGCGACGGCCGTCGGGTCGTTGGGCTCGCTCGCCCCGGCATCCGCGAGCCACGCCGAAAAAAGTGCGAGCGGCTCGTCAGCCTCCGTGAAGTCAGGCTTTGTTAATGTTCCATCCGACATGCTGGCGACCCTTCTGCCGATCGTCTTCCGGGGAGATGGCCGATTGTCGTCGAGAGCGCAAGCGATGACCCGCAAGGGCCGTCGATGTCTTGCATGGCCCGTCGCTGCCGCCTGCGCGGCCGGGTTGATCGTGTCCGGCTGTTCGGGCCGTTCGCTGCTGAAGCGCGCGGAGGCGGACCCGACCATCCTCACAGGCTCTGTCCCGGGGCAGGCTGCGCCGGTCGACAGGGAACTCGCGTCCGACCAGGTGACGATCAAGAACCTCGTTGCCGGCATCGATCCCGAAGGGCTGGCCGATAGCGGCCTTGCCTGGACGAACACCACGACCGGCTCGCGTGGCACCGTCACCGAGGTCGCGGAGTTTCGCGACCGCAACGAACTGTGCCGCCGCTTCATGGCCTCGCGCGAGCGGTTCGACGGCGTCAGCCTCTACACCGGCGAGACGTGCCTCGGGGCCGCCGGCATCTGGCAGATGCGCCGCTTCGGGTCGGAGTGATCTCGATCGCGACGAAATCTGGAATTTCTTCCTAGGCGTTCGCATATAGAATGGTAACAGGACAACCCAGCGCGATGTGCCGGCTCCCGGCGCGTCGCGCGCTTCATGACGGGCGGACGACATGCGCGATCCCTACGAGGTTCTGGGCGTGGCGAGGAACGCCTCGGCCAAGGACGTGAAGGCGGCTTTCAGAAAGCTCGCCAAGAAATTCCATCCGGACCAGAATCCGGACGATCCTCAGGCCAAGGAACGCTTCGCGGCGGCCAATCAGGCCTACGAGATCGTCGGCGACGCCGAAAAGCGCAAGGCCTTCGACCGTGGCGAGATCGACGGCGAGGGCAAGCCGCGCTTTCAGGGCTTCGAGCACGCCGCGGGCGGCGGCGACCCCTTCGCCGGGTTCCGCCGCGGCGCCCAGCAGGGCCCCGGCGGCATGCGCTTCGAGTTCCGCACCGGCGGGCCGGGCGGCCAGGGCGGCCCGTTCGGCGACGAGGGCGACATATTCTCCGAGATATTCGGCCAGGCCTTCCGGGGCGGTCCACAGGGTCAGGGCGCCGGTCCGCGCCAGCGCGCAAGGGGCAGCGACGTCGCGGCCATCCTGCCGGTGACGCTGGAGGAGGCCGCGACGGGTGCCAAGGTCACGGCCGAGTTTCCGGGCGGCCGCCGGCTTGCCGTCAAGCTGCCCGCCTATGTCGAGGATGGTCAGGTGATCCGGCTCAAGGGGCAGGGCGAGGCGCCGATGCCCGGCGTCGAGCCCGGAGATGCGCTGGTGACCCTGAAACTCCGTCCCGATCCCCGCTTCCGTGTCGAGGAGCGCGACCTTCATGTCGATCTCCACGTGCCGCTGCACGATGCAGTCCTCGGGGCCAAGGTTCCGGTCGACACGCTGACCGGCCGGCTCGCCGTGGCCGTGCCGCCCTGGTCGAGTTCCGACAGGGTGCTGAGGCTGAAGGGTCGTGGGCTGCCGCTCAAGCATGGCGGCCACGGCGACCTCTACGTCCACGTCCGCCTGATGCTGCCCGACGAGCGCCGATCGGAGCTGGAATCGTTCTTCCGCAAGGGTTGACCGTACCGCGTGTGCCGCCGAAGCTTGAAGCGTCGGATACCCTGTGCGATAGGCGACCCCTCGGGGCGGTTGAAGCGGAGTGAGATGCAATGACGGGTGGCAACGGCCTTCTGGCCGGCAAGCGCGGGCTCATCCTGGGCGTGGCAAACAACCGCTCCATCGCCTGGGGCATCGCGAAGTCCTGCGCCGCGCAGGGCGCCGAGCTTGCGCTGACCTACCAGGGCGACGCTCTCAAGAAGCGCGTCGAGCCGCTTGCGACCGAACTCGGCGCGATCGTCGCCGGCCATTGCGACGTGACCGATCTCGCCAGCATCGACGCCGTCTTCGCCGAGATCGAGGCGCGCTGGGGCAGGCTCGACTTCCTCGTCCACGCGATCGCCTTTTCCGACAAGGACGAGCTGACGGGCCGCTACGTCGAGACCACGCGCGAGAATTTCCAGCGCACGATGGATATTTCCGTCTATTCCTTCACCGCCATCGCCAAGCGCGCCGAGCCGTTGATGACGGCGGGCGGGTCGATGCTGACGCTCACCTACTATGGCGCCGAGAAGGTGATGCCGCACTACAACGTCATGGGCGTCGCCAAGGCCGCGCTCGAGGCGAGCGTGCGCTACCTCGCCGTCGATCTCGGCGGTTCCGGCATCCGCGTCAACGCGATCTCGGCCGGTCCGATCAAGACGCTGGCCGCCTCCGGAATCGGCGACTTCCGCTACATCCTGCGCTGGAACGAGTATAATTCGCCGCTCAAGCGCAGCGTCACCATCGAGGAGGTGGGCGACGCGGGGCTTTATTTCCTGTCCGACCTTTCGCGCGGCGTGACCGGCGAGATCCATCATGTGGATTCCGGCTACCACGTCGTCGGCATGAAGGCTGTCGACGCGCCCGATATCTCCGTGGTCAAGGACTGATCGCGCGGAGCTTCGCCGCGATGCGCGGACTGCCTCTCATCTACCTCGTGCGCCACGGCCAGACCGACTGGAACGCCGAAGGGCGCCTCCAGGGACAGGCCGACACCGACATGAATGCCGTCGGCCGTGCCCAGGCCGAGGCCAATGGCGAGCGGCTGTCCGCTCTGGTCGCTGACCACGCGGCGTTCGATTTCGTCGCCAGCCCCATGCGCCGCACCCGCGAGACGATGGAGCGTATCCGCCGCGTCATGGGGTTGCCCGCGCAGGGTTACCGGACCGATCCGCGCCTCGTGGAAGTCCATTTCGGCGATTGGCAGGGATCCACATTCGCCGAGCTGGAACGGGTCAGGCCCGGCTGCACGGCCGAGCGCGAGCGCGACAAGTGGCGCTTCGTGCCTCCCGGCGCCGCCGCCGAAAGCTACGAGATGCTGTCCAGCCGCGTCGCCGAGTGGCTGGGCGAGTGCGCGCGGCCGACGATCTGCGTCGCGCATGGCGGCGTGGTGCGGGCTGTGTTCAGGGTGGTTGGAGGCATGGACGGCCGGCAATCGGCGGCCATCGACGTGCCGCAGGACCGCATCCTCAGGATCGAGGCGGGCCGTCTCGACTGGCTCTAGGGCCTTTCATGGCCACACGGAATCGTTCTGCCGGAGGGAATTCGGGTCAATGTCGAGGGCTTCGGTGAAGGTCGATGTGGTGCATCGGCCGAGACGAAGACCGAAGGCAGTGGCGCGAATTCACCCGGCCCACCGGTCGCCCCCGCTTCCATGAAGCGGGAAAGGCCGACCGGCAGCCGAGGCTGGTCGGTTGTTCCGAAGGCCAACCGACTGGGTTTCCCGCTGGCGGGCGCCCGCGGCGTCGAGCCGCTCGGCCGTGGCGCCACCACGACCTTCGCGTCTCTCCTGCCGGATCACCGCGCCATCGGAGAAACAGAACCGTTTCCGTGTAGCCATGAAAGGCTCGAAGGCCTTACTCCGACAGCTCCAGGTCGGTGATCATGTTCTGCCCGTCCACCGTGTCGTAGGCGAAATAGACTTCCATCCCCTCAGATATGGCGGTCATGTCGAACTCGCCGGGCAGCTTGTAGGACTTGCCGTCCTCGAGCGTGATCGTCAGCGTCTCGCGGTCGATGCTGGCGATCTTTCCCTCGCCCTGCGCGGCGAGTGCGGCCGAAACCGTCATTGCGAGGGCCGCGACGGCCCCGATGAGCATGCGCATGCGATTGATCCTTTCCCGGCCACACCTGCGGATGGCCATACCCACCCCCGTCCGGACGAAAGCAGAAACAGGGCGATTGTGTCAAAACTTGCGGCGGCGGCGCCCCGGTAATAGAAGCCTGTGTCCAACGGGTGCGCGTCCTCATGTCCCACAACAGTTTCGGCCATCTTTTCCGCGTGACGACCTGGGGCGAGAGCCATGGTCCGGCACTCGGCTGCGTGGTCGACGGCTGCCCCCCGGGCATCCGCTTCAGGCTGGGCGACATCCAGGCCGATCTCGATCGGCGGCGTCCCGGCCAGTCCCGTTTCGTCACGCAGCGTCGGGAGCCCGACGAGGTCCGCATCCTGTCCGGCGTGCTCGAGGAGGATGACGGGCTGCTGGTCACGACCGGCACGCCGGTCTCCATGATGATCGAGAATGTCGATCAGCGCTCGAAGGATTACGGCGAGATTGCCAGGCAGTATCGGCCGGGCCATGCCGACTGGACCTACGAGGCCAAGTACGGGCTCCGCGACCATCGCGGCGGCGGCCGCTCGTCGGCGCGCGAGACCGCGGCCCGCGTCGCGGCCGGCGCGCTCGCCCGGCGGGTCGTGCCCGGTCTCGTGGTGCGTGGCGCGCTGGTTTCGATGGGAACGAAGGAGATCGACCGCGCGAACTGGGACTGGAATTTCGTCGACAGCGCCGAAAATCCCTTCTTCACGCCCGATCCGGCCTCGGTGCCGCTTTTTGCCGACTACCTCGACGGCATACGCAAGGCGGGCTCGTCCGTCGGTGCCGTCATCGAGATCGTGGCCGACGGCGTTCCCGCCGGGCTCGGCGCACCGATCTACGCCAAGCTCGACCAGGACATCGCCAGCAATCTCATGTCGATCAACGCGGTCAAGGGCGTCGAGATCGGCGCGGGCTTCGGCGCGGCGCGCCTCACCGGCGAGGAGAATGCCGACGAGATGCGCATGGGAAATGACGGCCGGCCGGTCTTCCTGTCCAATCATGCGGGCGGCATCCTCGGCGGCATTTCCACCGGCCAGCCGGTAGTGGCCCGCTTCGCAGTCAAGCCCACTTCCTCCATCCTCAATCCGCGCCGTTCGATCGACCGCGACGGCAACGACGTCGACGTCGTGACCAAGGGCCGCCACGACCCGTGCGTGGGCATCCGGGCCGTGCCGATCGGCGAGGCGATGGTCGCCTGTGCGATTGCCGACCACTATTTGCGGCACAGGGGACAGGTCGGGCGGTGAATGGTCAATGATCAATGGTGAATGGTTTAGAGCGATGAAGAACACGAAAGACTGGCCGCACCGCCGGAGACGCATTCCGGAGCGGCCCATCCACCATTCACCATTCACCATTCACGGCTAGTCCATGCCCTACGACCAGAAGAAGATCGTCGAGGCCCTGCGCGCCTTCGAACGCGGTGAGATCGTCGTCGTCATGGACGACGACGGCCGCGAGAACGAGGGCGACCTCATCGTGGCTGCGGTTCATTGCACCCCCGAGAAGATGGCCTTCATCGTGCGCCACACTTCCGGCATCGTCTGCACGCCGATGCCGCGCGAGGAAGCCCGTCGGCTCGGCCTGGGGCCGATGGTGGCCGAGAACGAATCCGCTCACACGACCGCCTTCACCGTCAGCGTGGACTATCGCCACGGCACCACCACCGGAATCTCTGCCGACGACCGCACGCTGACCGTTCGCAACCTCGCCAATCCCAATGCCGGCGCCGTGGATTTCGTCAGGCCGGGCCATATCTTTCCGCTGGTTGCCCGCGAAGGCGGCGTGCTCATGCGCTCGGGCCATACCGAGGCCGCCGTCGACCTGTGCCGGCTGGCGGGCCTGCCGCCCGTGGGCGTCATCTGCGAACTCGTCAATGACGACGGCACGGTGATGCGCGGCCCGCAGGTACAGGCATTCGCCGAGGCCAACGGGCTGAAGCAGGTGTCGGTCGCCGACCTCATCGCCTACCGGCAGCGCCAGGAGACGCTGGTCCAGCGGATCGACAGCTTCGATGTCGAAACGCCCGCCGGTCCTGCGAAGGCGCATTCCTACACGCTGCCCTGGGACCCCATGCACCATTTGGCCATCGTCTTCGGCGACATTCGCGACGGGGAGGAGGTTCCCGTCAGGCTTCATTCCGAGGACGTGGTGTCGGATGTGTTCGGCACGTCGGACCGCCTTGCCCGCATCATGGAGACCATGGCCGGACAGCGTCGCGGCGTCATCGTCTATCTGCGCGAGGGATCGGTCGGCGTGGCGCATCAGGCCCGCAACAGGCCGGTCCGCGAGGAATCGGAGAGCCACGACGAGGCGCTGCGCCGCGAGAGCGAGTGGCGCGAGATCGGTCTAGGCGCGCAGATCCTGCGTGACCTCGGCATTTCCTCGATCCGTCTCATCACCACGCGCGAGCGCCACTATGTGGGGCTCGAGGGCTTCGGCATCCGGATCGCCGCGACCGAATTCCTCTGAGGCGACGTCCTGCGCTGCCGGTCGCCGCGACCGGCATCGGCGCACCGGGGTTCGTTCGCACCCGTGGCCAACCGGTCGCGACAGGACTATATGGGCGCCATGACAACCAGGCTCTACACCCATCCGATCTATCTCGACCACCAGACGCCGCCCGGACATCCCGAGCGGCCGGACCGCATCCGGGCGGTCGAGCGCGTCCTTTCCCACGAGGTCTTCGATCGGCTCGATCGCGTGACGGCGCCGCTCGGTGACCCTGCCACGATCAGGCTCGCCCATCCGGACCACCACGTCGTCCGCCTCGAGGCGGCCATGCCGGCGGAAGGCATGGTGCGCATAGACGCCGACACCTGCGCCAGCCCGGCCACCTGGGAAGCCGCGCTCACTGCCGTCGGCGCCGCCAACGCCGCCGTCGACGACGTCTTCGCCAGGCGCGCCGACAATGTCTTCGTCGCCTCGCGGCCGCCGGGCCATCATGCCGAGAAGGTCAAGGCGATGGGGTTCTGCCTGTTCAACAACGCCGCCATCGCCGCGCGCCACGCCCAGAAGGCGCACGGCGCCGGTCGTGTGGCGATCGTCGACTGGGACGTGCACCACGGCAACGGCACGCAGGACATCTTCTGGGACGATCCGAGCGTGCTCTACTGCTCCACCCACCAGATGCCGCTCTATCCCGGCACCGGCGCGCTGGGCGAGACGGGTGCGGGCAACATCGTCAACGCGCCGCTCAGCCCGCAATCCGACGGCCACGTTTTCCGCGACGCCTTCCGCTCCAGAGTCCTGCCGGCGATCGACGCCTTCCGGCCGGACCTGATCATCATCTCTGCCGGGTTCGACGCCCACCACCGCGACCCGCTGGCCGAGATCAATCTCGTCGAGGCCGATTTCGACTGGGCGACGGCGGAGTTGATGGAGCGGGCCGACCGCTTCGCCGCCGGAAGGCTGGTCAGCCTGCTCGAAGGCGGGTACGACCTCGAGGGGCTCGCGCTTTCGGTCGCGGCCCATGTCGGGCGACTGATGAAGGGATGAGCCGATGAGCCAGCAACCCAACGACGACGTCAGGGCCATGACCTTCGAACAGGCGCTCGACCAGCTCGAGAAGATCATCGAGGGCCTGGAGCGCGGCGACGTGCCGCTCGACGAATCGATCCGCGCCTATGAGCGTGGCGAGGCGCTGAAGGCCCATTGCGCACAGTTGCTCAAGGCCGCCGAGGACAAGGTCGAGAAGATCCGCCTGTCCCGCGAGGGAAGGCCGGCCGGCACCGAGCCGCTCGACGCCGAATAGCCCCCGGAGCAACCGTGCCTGTGGCGGGCGTTTGAACCGCTACCCCTTGCGGGCAGGCGGCCGCGACGCCATGTTCGTTTACAACCGGGTGGCGGAGGCATATTTCCTGTCCGGATGACCGAAAGCGATATGCGACCCGCCGTGAACACCAGACCGGATACTCCGCTTCTCGACCGGATCCTGCTTCCAGCGGATCTGAGGTCGCTGCCTGAAGGCGACCTGCCCCAGCTTGCCCGCGAGCTTCGCGCCGAGCTGGTCGACGCCGTTTCCCAGACCGGCGGCCACCTGGGCGCGGGCCTCGGCGTCGTCGAGCTCACCGTCGCGCTCCACTACGTCTTCGACACGCCCGCCGACCGTGTGATCTGGGACGTCGGCCACCAGGCCTATCCCCACAAGATCCTCACCGGCCGCCGCCACCGCATCCGCACGCTGCGCCAGGAGGGCGGGCTCTCCGGCTTCACGCGGCGCGCCGAGAGCGAATACGATCCGTTCGGCGCCGCGCATTCCTCCACCTCCATCTCGGCCGGCCTCGGCATGGCGGTTGCGCGCGACCTCGACGGGCGCCGCAACAACGTCATCGCCGTGATCGGCGACGGCGCCATGTCCGCCGGCATGGCCTACGAGGCGATGAACAACGCCGGCGCGCTCGACGCCCGCCTGATCGTCATCCTCAACGACAACGACATGTCGATCGCGTCGCCCTCCGGCGCCATGAGCGCCTATCTCGCGCGCCTGGCATCGGGCCGCGCCTACCAGGGCTTCCGCGAGTTCGGCAAGAAGCTGACTTCCTATCTCGGCAAGAGCGCCGACCGCGCGATCACGCGCGCCGTCGAGCATGCGCGCGGCTACGTCACCGGCGGCACCATGTTCGAGGAGCTCGGCTTCTATCACATCGGCCCCATCGACGGTCACAATCTGGAGCATCTCATCCCCGTGCTCCGCAACGTGCGCGACCATGGCGAGGGCCCGGTGCTCATCCATGTCGTGACCAAGAAGGGCAAGGGTTATCCGCCGGCCGAGGCTGCGTCGGACAAGTATCACGGCGTCAACAAGTTCGATGTCATCACCGGAGCGCAAGCCAAGGCTCCCGCCAACGCGCCGGCCTATACCAGGGTCTTCGCCGAAAGCCTGATGGAGGAGGCCCGACACGACGACAGGATCGTGGCCATCACCGCCGCGATGCCGTCGGGAACGGGCCTCGACCTGTTCGGCGAGGCGTTCCCGCGCCGCACCTTCGACGTCGGCATCGCCGAGCAGCACGCGGTGACCTTCGCGGCCGGGCTGGCCGCCGAGGGCTTCCGCCCCTTCGCCGCCATCTACTCCACCTTCCTGCAGCGCGCCTACGACCAGGTCGTCCACGACGTCGCCATCCAGAAGCTTCCCGTCCGCTTCCCGATCGACCGTGCCGGATATGTCGGCGCCGACGGTCCCACCCATTGCGGCGCCTTCGACATCGCCTATCTGGCGGCGCTTCCGGGCTTCGTCGTCATGGCTGCGGCCGACGAGGCGGAGCTCAGGCACATGGTGCGCACGGCGGCCGCCTATGACGAGGGTCCGCTGGCCTTCCGCTATCCGCGCGGCAACGGCGTCGGCGTCGAACTGCCCGCGCGCGGCTCGGTGCTCGAGATCGGCCGCGGGCGAATAGTGCGGGAAGGCACCAAGGTCGCGCTGCTCTCGCTCGGCACCCGGCTGGCCGACTGCCTGCTGGCCGCGGAGGAACTGGAGGCCGCGGGGCTTTCCACCACGGTCGCGGATGCGCGCTTCGCCCGGCCGCTCGACACCGCGCTGGTTGAAAGGCTGGCGCGCGAGCACGAGGTGCTGGTCACCGTCGAGGAAGGCTCCGTCGGCGGCTTCTCCAGCCATGTCCTGCATCACCTGGCGCTGGCCGGGCTTCTGGAGAACGGGCTCAAGGTGAGGCCGCTCGTCATGCCCGACACGTTCACCGAGCAGGCCAGGCCAGAGAAGATGGTGGCCGATGCCGGTCTCGACAGCGCTGGCATTCTCCGCGCGGTCTTCGCCGCCCTCGGACGCGAGGTTCGGGCGGCCAGGGCTTGAGAGCCGCCGTGGCCGCGGACATCCGTGACGTCGGTCGCCCGCGCCTCGACGAGTTTCTCGTCGCGCGAGGGTTCTTTCCCACCCGCTCGCGTGCCCGCGACGCCATCGCGCGCGGCACGGTGACCGTGGATGGCCGTCGCGCCGACAAGCCGGGCAGGGCGGTCGCGCCCGATGCCGCGATCGCGATCGACGACCCGGCGAGCCGCTACGTTTCGCGCGCCGCGCTGAAGCTCGTCGCCGGCCTCGACCGTTTCGGCTTCGATCCCGCCGGCCGGCACGCGCTCGACCTCGGCGCCTCCACGGGAGGCTTCACGCAGGTCCTCCTGGAGCGGGGCGCGGCCTCGGTGACCGCCGTCGACGTGGGCCATGGCCAGTTCGACGGCGCGCTGCTGGCCGATCCCGGGGTGCGCCTGGTCGAAAGGCTGAATGCGCGCGACCTCGACGCTGCCCATCTCGCCGAACCGGTCACCTTCCTGGTCGCCGATCTCAGCTTCATTTCGCTGAGACTGGCCTTGCCGCCCGCCTTGGCTCTGTCTGCGCGGGGTGCCTGCGCGGTGCTGCTGGTCAAGCCGCAGTTCGAGGTGGGCCGCGAAGGGCTGGGCAAGGGCGGGATCGTGCGCGATCCCGCGCGGGGATTTGCCGCTGCGCAAGCCGTCTCGGAATGGCTCGGTTCGCAGGAAGGCTGGCGCGTGCTCGGGCTCGAACCGGCACCCGTCGAGGGTGGCGACGGCAATCGCGAATATCTGCTTGGCGCGGAGAAGGCAGCTTGAGCGTGCGTCTGACGATCGAGCGCCTCGGCGCGCAGGGCGACGGCGTGGCCGATGGCGAGCGTGGGCCGGTCTACGTGCCGTTCGTCCTGCCGGGCGAGGTGGTCAATGCCGCCGTCGAGCGTGACCGGGGCACCGTGATGGCGCTTCTGGAGGCCTCGCCGCTTCGCATCGAGCCCGCCTGCCGGCATTTCACCGCCTGTGGCGGCTGCGCGCTCCAGCATCTTGAACAGGCGGCCTATCGCGAGTTCAAGCGGCAGCGCGTCGTCGAACCGCTCCGCCAGGCCGGAATTTCGGCGGAGGTGGCGCCACTCGTCTCCTGTCCACCCGGCTCGAGAAGGCGCGTGGTGCTTGCTGCGCGCCGCACCGAGCGTGGCATGCTGCTGGGCTTCCACCGTCCGATGTCCCCGGAAATCCTCGACATCCAGGAATGCCCAGTCTCGCTGCCGTCGATCGTCGGCGCGCTCGACGACCTGCGCGCGGTGGCGCGGCTTGCCGGCAACACGCCGCGGGCATTCCGCATGACGGTCACCGCCACCGCCTCCGGCCTCGATGTGGCGCTCGCGGAATCCGGCCGGCTCGACGACGGCACGCGGCGCAATCTCTCCGATCTCGCCATCCGTCTCGGCCTTGCCCGGCTGTCGATCGACGGCGAGATCGTGGTGGAGCCGAAGAAGCCGGTGCTGATGGCGGGGGATGTCGCCGTGAGCCCGCCGGCCGGAGCGTTTCTCCAGGCGGTGGAATCCGCCGAGGACGCCATGGCCGGCCTCGCGCTCGCCCATCTCGGCAAGGCCAGGCGCGTCGCCGACCTCTTTGCCGGTTCCGGAGCCTTCACGTTCCGGCTGGCACGACATGCCGAGGTTCACGCAGTGGAGGGCGACGCGGCCGCGCTCTCCGCGCTGGACCGCGCCTTTCGCCATTCGGCAGGCCTGAAGAAGGTCACGGGAGAGCGGCGCGACCTCTTCCGCCGCCCGCTTCTGCCGCGCGAACTGGACCGCTTCGACGGTGTCGTCTTCGATCCGCCGCGTGCCGGCGCCGAGGAGCAGGCGACCCAACTGGCCCGCTCGACCGTCCCGCGCGTCGTGGCGGTCTCCTGCAATCCCGCCACGCTCGCACGCGATCTCTCGATCCTCGTCGCAGGCGGCTACGGCATCGCCTCCATCACGCCGATCGACCAGTTCCTGTGGTCGCCGCACGTCGAGGCAGTCGCCCTCCTCGAGAAGCGCGTCAGGCGCCGCTGAGTATGCGCTCCACGAAGCGCGGCACCACCTCGGTCGCCCGTCCGTGCTCGGCTTCGCGGAAGAGCGAGGCGCCTTCGGAGGGCTCGAGATTGAGTTCGACCGTGTGCGCGCCGGCACTTCCGGCCTCGGCCACGAAGCCTGCCGCCGGGTAGACGTTGCCGCTCGTTCCGATCGACAGGAAGAGGTCGCAGGTCTCGAGCGCGGCGTATATGCGGTCCATGTGGTAGGGCATTTCGCCGAACCATACGACGTCTGGACGCACATAGCCGGTCGAATGGCAGGCCGGGCAGGCGGCTCGCCGGTCCATGTCGCCCGGCCAGTCCGAGCGGATGCCGCAGTTTGCGCAGCGTGCCTTGCCGAGTTCGCCATGCATGTGCAGCAGTTTCTGCGATCCGGCCGCTTCGTGCAGATGGTCGATATTCTGCGTTACCAACAGGAATTCGCCCGTGAATTCCCGCTCCAGCCGTGCCAGCGCCTCATGCGCCGCGTTGGGCCTGATCGCCGAAAGGCCGCGCCGGCGCTGGTTGTAGAATTCGTGCACCTTGTCTGGATTGCGGGCGAAGCCCTCCGGGGTCGCGACCTCGCGGAAATCGACCTTCGACCAGATGCCGTCCTTGTCGCGGAAGGTGTCCACGCCCGATTCGGCGGATATGCCGGCGCCGGTGAGGATCACGATCGAGCGGAATCTGGAGGGCATGCCGATACCTTGCGCTTGAAGAGAGCACCAAAGAGGCATAAATTGAGCATGGATTGGCAAATCCACGCAAGGAGAATGTCATGAGCACGCTTGCCCTGGATAGCTGGACCGCGCCCTACAGCGACGTCGGCGCGCCGTTCCTGTCGGCGCGGCGCGTGGCCGAGCGTCTCGGCATCACGATGAGCGAGCTGTCGTCTCTCGTCGGCGTCGCCCGCAATACGCTTGCCTCCGCCCGTGGCGCGCGCAAGGTGGATGCGGCGCTGAGCCCCGTCGTGCGCATTCTCGCAATGGCTGCCGAGATGGCAGGCGGCGAGGCGCGCGCGGCCGTCTGGTTCAAGCACCAGCCGATTCCGGGCTGGGCCGGCAAGACGGCCTACGACCTCGTGCGCGAGGGCAAGTCGGACAAGGTGATGGCCTATCTGGAGGCCGTTCGCTCCGGCGTATATGCCTGAGACGCTGACGCTCTGGAGAGCCTTCGTTCCACGCTGGTCGCACGCGCCGCTCTCAGGGGAGGGCGCGGCGCGCTTCGGCGGCCGGTGGAACCCGCTCGGCGCGCCGGCGATCTATGCCGCGCGCGAACTCTCCACCGCCTGGGCCGAATACAATCAGGGCTTCGTCCAGCATCCCGCGCTCGTCGTCCGGCTCGAACTTGAGGGCGCGAAGCTTGCCGACCTGACCGACCCCCTCGAACGTGCCCGGCACGGTGTCGACGAAGCGATCCACGACTGCGAATGGCGTCGGATGATGGAGGACGGAGAGGAGCCTCCGACCCATGTGCTGCGGCGTCGATTGATGGGGCAGGGCATCGACGGCGTCGTGTACCCGTCCTTCATGTCGCCTGGGGGCACCTGTGTCGCGCTCTGGCGTTGGAACGACCGCCGCGCGCCGACGCTCCGGGTCGTCGATCCGGAAGGACGCCTGCCCAGGTCCGAGGCGTCGTGGCTCTGATCGGACCCGCACACCCTCCCTTATACTGAGGTGCGACCCCGAGCCTGTCGAAGGGGAGCCTCGAAGGACCCGCCCGCGCACACCCTCCCTCATCCTGAGGTGCGACCCTGAGCCTGTCGAAGGGGAGCCTCGAAGGACGCAAATCGTCGCCACGCGGTAAGCCGCCCCACCTACCTCATCCTGAGGTGCGACCCTGAGCCTGTCGAAAGGGAGCCTCGAAGGCCCGGCGCGTCACGCCCGCGTGCCGCCGACCGTCATCTGGTTCATCCTGAGATGCGGCTGGCCGACGCCGACCGGCACGCCCTGTCCGGCCTTGCCGCACATGCCGATGCCGGTGTCGAGCTTCATGTCGTTGCCGACCATCGTCACGCGGTGCATGGCGTCCGGCCCGTTGCCGATCAGCATCGCGCCCTTGATCGGCTGGGTCACCTTGCCGTCCTCGATCATGTAGGCTTCCGTGCAGCCGAACACGAACTTGCCGGACGTGATGTCGACCTGCCCGCCGCCGAACGAGACGGCGTAGACGCCGTTCTTCACCGACGCGATGATCTCGTCGGGCGTATGCTCTCCCGCGGTCATGTAGGTGTTCGTCATGCGCGGCATCGGCTGGTGCGCGTATGATTCACGACGTCCGTTACCCGTCGCCTCCATGCCCATCAGCCGGGCGTTCTGGCGGTCCTGCATGTAGCCCACGAGAACACCGTCCTCGATCAGCACCGTGCGGTTGGTCGGCGTGCCCTCATCGTCGATGGTGAGCGACCCGCGCCGCTCCGCGATCGTGCCGTCGTCGACGACCGTCACGCCCTTCGCCGCCACCTGGCTTCCCATGAGGCCGGAAAAGGCCGACGTCTTCTTGCGGTTGAAGTCGCCTTCCAGCCCGTGCCCCACCGCCTCGTGCAGCATCACGCCCGGCCAGCCCGACGCGAGCACGATGTCGAACGTCCCCGCCGGCGCGGGGACGGCCTCGAGATTCACGAGCGCCTGGCGCAGCGCCTCCTCGGCCGCGAACTTCCACGATTCCTCCGCCAGGAATGCGCCGAACCCCGTGCGCCCGCCCATGCCGTAGCTTCCGCTTTCCTGACGGTCGCCGTCGCCCACGATCACCGAGACGTTGGCGCGCACCAGCGGCCGGATGTCCTCGGCCCGCAGGCCGTCGGCACGCAATATCTCGACATGCTGCCACGACGAGGCGAGCGATACGGTCACCTGGCGCACGCGCGGGTCGCGCGCCCTGAGCCAGCCGTCTATCTCCTGCAGGAGCTTCACCTTGGACGCGAAATCGGGCGAGGCGATCGGGTTCTCGTCGCCGTAAAGGCGCAGGTTCGTGCCCTTGGGTGCGGCGGCGAGCGTGCCGGCGTGGCCGTCCTTGACCGCCGAGACGGCGTCGGCCGCGCGCTTCAGCGCCGCGCCGGAAAGCTCGCCCGAATGCGCATAGCCGGTGGCCTCGCCCGCGACCGCCCTCAGGCCGAAGCCCTGGTCGGTGTTGAAGCTCGCCGTCTTCAGCCTGCCATTGTCGAACAGCAGCGCCTCGCCCTCGCGGTATTCGAGGAAGAGTTCTCCGTCATCCGCGCCAGCAAGCGTGTCGGACACCGCCTTTCGGACGGCCTCCTCGGAGATGTCGAATCTTTCGATGAGGCTTCTTGTCATGTCGGTTTCCGGTGCGTTGGGGTTCGGTCCCCTGCTAGATAGGCGACTATCGCGCCCATTCCCACACCCGGCCCGCACCCGGGAGGAAAATCGCGACCGCTCAGCGCGGCAGCGCCTCGAAACCCTCGCCGAAACCTTCCAGCTCGACCGGTATGCCGATGCCCTCCTCGGGCGTCTGGAAGACGATGAAGGTCGCCGACGTGCCCGTCTTCAGCGTTTCCAGCAGCGGGTTCTCCAGGATCACCTCCGCGTAGCACCCGTCCTGGAAGCAGCGCACGAAATAGGCCCGGCCGATGTCCTTGCCATCGACGTTGAGCCCCAGCCCGTTCGGCAAGAGCACGCCCAGCGGCGCCAGCACGCGCAAGATCTCGGCCTGGTTGTCGGCCGTACGCAGCACCACCACCGAGAGCCCCACCTCCGGCCTGTCCTCCGCCACGACGTTCTGCATCATCGCGCACTGCTCGGCCGTGGCCCCGGCCGGCGTGTCGCAGATGATCGACCACGCCCCGTGTTCCGAGCGCACCGTGCCGGTCTGGTTCTGCGCCAGGGCAGGTGCGCCGGCTGCGACGAGGGCGGCCAGCGCCGCTGCGAGGGCCGTGGCCCTGACCTGACCGTTCATTGTCGAACTCTCCATCGCGAATCAGCGAAATCTAGACACAACGGCCGCCGCGAGCAAAGTTTCGCGCCCATCGACCGCCGGAACGGCTTTTCAGGTCCGAATCGGCCGGAATTGCGGCCTTGCCGGGCGGTCCGGCGGCCCCTTGGCGCGCGCGGGCGGCTTCGCGCAAAAATGCCGCATGATTTCGCGCCCCCCGTTTCTTGCGGCGAAGGCTGGAGTGTGTTTGAACGGCCCGACTGGGGAGCCGGGATTCCGGCGACCCTTCGAATTCTGTGCGGGGCCGGGTGCCCAGCGACGAGATCCGGGAGATGTCAGGTGAAACGATTGGCGATCGCTAGCCTCGGGGCCGCAGCCACCTTCCTCGGCACGGCCGCCGCCATCGCGGCCCAGCCCACGCCCTGGCAGATGGGCTTCCAGCCCGCCGCCACCGCGATCATGGAAGAGATCCGCTGGTTCGAGCAGTACACGCTGTGGTTCATCGTACCCATCACGCTGCTCGTGCTCGGCCTGCTCGCCTGGTGCATCGTAAAATTCCGCGCCAGCGTGAACCCGGTGCCCTCGCGCACCAGCCACAACACCACCATCGAGGTCATCTGGACGGTCGGTCCGGTCGTGATCCTGCTGTTCCTGGCGGTGCCGTCCTTCCAGCTGCTCACTTCGCAGTACACGCCCACCGAGGAGCCGCAGCTCACCATCAAGGCGACCGGCAACCAGTGGAACTGGGACTACGAGTACCAGGTCGAGGAGCCGATTTCCTTCAACTCGGCGATCCTGACCGACGATATCCGCGCCGAGTTCGGCAAGGAGGACAGGGACGCCTATCCGAGGCTGCTCGCCGTCGACAACGACGTGGTGGTGCCGGTCGGCGTCACCGTGCGCGTGCTCGTCACGGCTTCCGACGTGCTTCATGCCTTCGCCATGCCCGCCTTCGGCATCAAGGTCGACGCTGTGCCCGGCCGCATCAACGAGATATGGTTCAAGGCCGAGCGCGAGGGCCTCTATTACGGCCAGTGCTCGGAGCTTTGCGGCAAGGATCATGCCTACATGCCGATCGCCATCCGCGTCGTGAGCCCCGACCAGTACGAGACGTGGGCCGCGGCGGCGGGAACTGATCTTCAGGGCGCCAATCGCGCGCTCATGGCGGCCGTCGAAGCCGGCAACAAGGTGGCCTCCGCCGGCGAATGATCGCCGCGGGGCCGGAAAGATAAAGGACGGAGCGGGACAATGGCAGGCGCTGCAGCTCACGACGGTCACGAGCACAAGCCTTATGGCGGCTGGACTCGCTGGGTCTACTCGACCAACCACAAGGACATCGGCACGCTCTACCTGATCTTC